>JAAUYD010134524.1_pt1 | contig 19330 bp, 17 predicted proteins | sample 7278101 | NCBI WGS metagenome assembly JAAUYD01 (sample SAMN14350128, study PRJNA611818) | marine sediment metagenome | isolation source: surface marine sediment (0.6m) | place: French Polynesia: Moorea | collected 2018-08
ATCACAATCCATAACAACCACCCAGTCGCCATTGCAATGATCTAAGCCGGCAGTAATTCCATAATGCTGACCAAAATTTCGACTAAACTGAATCCCTTTAACCCGTGAATCTTTATAAGCTAATTCTAAAATTATCTCCCAAGAACGATCTCCACCACAATCTTCAACTAAGATAATTTCAAAATCCTCAGATATTTTCTCTAAAGAACTTTTTAAACGATGATAGAGTTCATAAAGACATTCTTCGGCTTTATAAACAGGAATTACCACAGAGAGATAAGACATAGCCAATTTTTAAAAATTTATCGATTTATTATTTTGATTGACAATAGTATTTTAGTTGAATTTTAAGATTCTATAAAATATAGAACTTCTCGGACTGATAAAGTATACCTCGTATTTAGGATTTCACCTTTAATCCGTGACTACTAAAACTAAAAAAGCTTATACATCACGAACATAGAAAGTGTCATATATGATGATTTATATTAGTTATTGAACGTATCATGATATAAAGTTAATGTTCGTTATTTTAGATTCTAACTAAGGTGCTAGACAATACTATATCCAGACCAGAACAGTATCCACAAAGCTTTCCTACTATCATCGTTGATGGTGTATTTTTCCAATTCAACCAAACAGGGATAGCTCGTGTCTGGTGTTCTTTGTTAGCAGAATGGGCTAAGACTGACTTTGGTAAACACCTCCTTGTTTTAGATAGAAGTGGAACGGCTCCAAAAGTTCCAGGGATAAATTATAGAATAATCGACCCCTATGATTATCGCTACAGTGCTTTAGACTGCGCCAAAATTCAAGCAATTTGTGATGACGTAGAAGCTGATATTTTTATTTCGACTTACTATACCACACCCCTTTCTACGCCTACGGTCTTTATGGGTTATGATATGGTTCCTGAAGTAATGGAATTTGATTTAAGTGAACTGTGTTGGCAAGAAAAACACCGTGGAATTCTTTATTCAAGCCGGTATTTGACCATTTCTCAAAATACAGCTAAAGATTTAATCAAATTTTTCCCTTACATTAATCCAGAGTTAGTTACAGTCGCTTATTGTGGAGTCGATTCTCATTTTAAACCTTCTGCTTTAGATAAAATAAATCAATTTAAAACTAGATATGATATTACTAAACCTTATTTTTTATTAGTGGGTTCACGATTGAGCTTAAAAGGTTATAAAAATGCCATACTTTTATTTAAAGCACTTGCTCGGTTAGAAACCCGTCAAGAAATTGCTGTTGTTTGTGTTGGGGGAGAACCTAAATTAGAACCAGAATTAGAAGCGTTAAGTCATGATATAGATGTTTATTTATTGAGTCTTGAAGATGAGAAACTTCTATTAGCTTATGGAGGAGCTATTGCTTTAGTTTATCCTTCTAAATATGAGGGGTTTGGGTTGCCAATTGTTGAAGCAATGGCTTGCGGTTGTCCTGTGATTACTTCTCATAATTCATCCATTCCTGAAGTAGCTGGAAAAGCAGCTTTATACGTTGGCGAAGATAATGTAGAAGAGATGATTTTAGCTTTAGAAAATGTTAAAAAATTAGAAATACGTCAGCAATTAATCAACTTGGGATTAGAACAAGCAAAACAATTCTCTTGGAAAAAAATGGCAAATATTATACAAGATGTATTAACAAAAACTGCCCTAGAATATCAACATAAATCAGTAAGTCAATCTACATTAATTTGGCAAGCATTTAGACAAGAACAAAGTTATAGGCAACAAGAAAATTCTTTAATAGAACAAATTGATCATCTAACTCAAGAAAATCAACATTTATATACTAAAATTCGAGAATTAGAACAGATTATTTCTAATTTATCTACAACTAAAGCAGCAATTCGTAAGATTTCTGAAACTTTTTTCAAGAAAATTGGTCTAAAAAGTTAATTCATTAGCATACCTATACTTAATAATCTATTGTTGAATTGTTTGAGTTAAAGTTGAATTATTATCGTGAAAAAATTTATTGTTATTGATCACTCTCTCTGTAATCTTCAAGGACATCATTACGAATGTAGTCTATCCGTAGCTGAAGCAGCAGCTAGACAAGGATATGAACCTATAATTATTGCTAATAAAATATTTCCAACCTCATTACATCCTGATAATATTAAGGTAATTTCAGCTTTTGAAGTTGATTGGTTTGACAACCCAGTTTCTTCAAAGAAAATAAATAAGATACTAGATTTTTTTGACTTTTTACAAAATAACCCTTTAGAAAACTTATTAAAAAAACTTAATCATAAATTTCAATTTTATTTTAAATATTGGGAATTAACTCAACCTAAATTAAAACTTCTTTTAGAGAAAATTCAAGGAAGCACCTCCAGATTACTTAATTGGATACAAGAAGATATTGAGTTGTTACGTTCAATTCCTTTTTCTAATACGTTATGGGGAATATTTAAAATTATTTTCGGGTTAGTTAGATATATATCAGCTATATTTTTTAGAAAAATTAATCAAGTCTTAATTAAACTATTAACCCCAAAAATAAAAAGCTTCAAAGAAACATTATCTCAGGTTTTAAAAGAACTTAAACTAACTTCAGATGATGAAATTTTTATTCATACCATTGGTATTCATCAGATTGAGGAAGTGTATCATTATTTAACTTCTCAAAATCTATCTAAAATGCCTCGATTTCATATTCTCTTACGTCGAGATATTGATGATCCTTTAGTGGTTTATGCACCAGGAATGGGACTGAAAGCAATTTTTGATAATTGTTATGAATCTCAATTATGGCCAAAGAAGATACAGTTTTATACTGATACTGATGATTTAATTCAACGCTACAATGGCTTAAGTAAAATCAAATTATCAAAAATTCCCATTCCTTTTAGACAAGAAAAATTAAAGCAAATAACAGAAAAATCAAACGCAGATAAGCCAATTCACCTAGTTTATTTAGGAGACGCAAGACCAGAGAAAGGTTATCATTATTTGCCTAAAATTGTTGAATCTTTATGGACGGATTATATTCAACCCAAAAAAATTAAATTAACCATTCAATCTAATTTTAGCATTGAAGGAGGAGAAGGGTTAATTCCTCAAGCGCGTTTAGCTTTAGAAAGATATCCAGACGGTAAAGTAAAGTTAATCAAAAATGCAATGTCTGCTGATAATTATTATCAACTATTAGCACAAGCTGATGCTTTAATTTTACCCTACGATCCTAATAGTTATCGCTTCCGCACTTCAGGGGTATTAACTGAAGCTTTAGCAGCAGGAAAACCAGTTATTGTTCCTCAAAATAGTTGGTTAGGAAAGCAAGTAGATTCATCAAGAGCAAGTCTTTATGAAAACCCTGATGAAATACCTCAAAAAGTTATTGAAATTGTTGAAAACTTAGATCAATTTTCAGAATCAGCAAGCAAATTTGCTCAAGGATGGCTTGAACAAAATTCCCCTGATAACTTAGTAAAAATTTTATTATCAAATAAAGAATATATTTATGTTGATAAAATAGAATTTAGTCAACTAAAAATTGATACAAATAAGGAAATTTTTTCTAATAATATACTCAGAGAAATTCCAAAAATTCTTTTAGCAATCGAAAGTGACTTTTTGGTAGATCAGGAAACAATTGACCCTTCATTTCTTAACTACATTGAATATTTAGGGCTTTGTGGTTATGATGTTTATGGACTATTTTTTACTAACAAACAAGAACGAAAAGGTGAGCATTATGAACCTTTTTATCATCAAGTCTATCCAGTAATTGACCGAATTTTTCAAGAGTTTTCTGTTAAAATAAAACAAAGATGGATCGTTGATTATGGTCAAATTAATGCTCTTCCTTACAATACTGATGCAAAAGAGTATGTACAAGAAGTTTTAGATCAAAAAAATAGCTTAAAAAGAGATTTAGTCGAACGGTATAATTTAAGCATTCCATCGGATTTAAGTCAATTATTACAAACGAATCAGTTTGATGTTATTTTCCTCAATTCTATTGTTAGTTACAGTATTATTGACCGATTCAACATAACACAAACTTCAGTGATTTGTGAAGTTCCTCAGACTCGTTCTTATCAATATGCTGTAAATAATTATCGGGATATTAATGAAGATGAATATCAACTAGAATGTCAATTACTAAATCAATGTGATGCTTTGATTTTTCATCATCAATATGAACTTGAGAAAATAAAAGAAACCGCAAGTAACTTTCAAGGATATGTGATTTCTGTTGAGGATAATTTAGATAACGCTGATTATTTTCAAACGATGGATCAGGTATTTAATTCTTTACTAAAGGAGAGGGCTATACCTTTAAAAGCAACAGGTAAAAAAGTCGCTATTTTATATCCTTGGGGAGATATTTTAGAGCGAAAAAGTGGCGCAAGTAAACGAGTTGGCTTACTCATTGATTATTTAAAATCTCAATCCTATCAAGTTTGGTTGTTTACCACAGGAGATGCCAAAGACTTTAGAAAAGATGGTGTTCATTATACTTACTATCAACAATCTCACCAAGATTATTGTTTAGTTAATGATATTTATAAAGATGCTTATCAATCTTGGTCTGATGTTATAAATTTTAATAATGATATTCCAGAAAAATCAAAAGAATTTGATCACTGGCTACCTTGGATTTATTATCAATATCGTTTTGATTCAGGCTTTATTAATTGGGTTAAAAAACTAGCAGAATGGGCAGATACTGTTATTTTAGAATATCCTTTTTGGGCATTAACTGTTGGAGATATTTGTCATCAAAATCAAACTCAATTTATAATCACAGCACATGATATTTTATCTCAACAACTTAATGAAAATACTTTGATAGGAAAAATTGCTTTAAGAGAAGAAATTAAAGCCCTTCAGCAAGGGGATTATCTTGTTTCTGTATCTACAGATGACCAAAACTTTTTAAAACAATATGAATTATCTTCTATCCTTATTCCTAACCCAGTGGATATAGAGCAAGGGCCTGAGCAAAAATTAATAAAACATTCATCATTTAAAAATATAGAAAAATCCTTTTGTTTATTCGTTGGCAGTCGTCATGAACCTAATATAGAAGCTGTTAAAGTTATTCAACAAATGGCGAAAGATTTTGCAGTTCAATATCCCGATCTTTCTTGTCAGTTTATTGTTGTGGGAAGTTGTTGGGAACCTGAAGAAAATAATAATTTTATCGCCTTTGGAAAAGTTAGCGATCAAGACTTGGCATGGTTATATCATAATGCAGCCTTGATACTATCTCCCATTCTATCAGGCACAGGAACCTCCCTAAAGACCGTTGAAGCCATGGCCTATGGAAAAGTCCTTTTAGGAACCAGTATCGCCTTTCGAGGCTATCCTGTGGAGTCTGGAAAAGAAGCCATTATCTGCGATCGCCTAGATGAATATCCCTACTTAATCACTCAACTTATCAATAACCATGACAAACAGAAAGAAATCGAAGAAAATGCTCAAATTTTTGCTAAAAATTATGATTATCGGACTGTGTATCGTTCCTATGAACAAATAATTTCCAGAAAACTCTAAAATCGTGTTATTTATTCTTGAGAGATTAATTGTTTACCCCATACAAGTTCAAAAATATTGCAAAAATTATATACATGAAAAAATCTAGCATTTATACTGAAAATAGAGCAGGGTTGCTGAATTTTTGGGTATAGCAGTACAAAAATTAGTTAGAATGTCGAATTCAGGTCAATCAAGTTATGAATTATTTATTAAGTCTTCAACAAGCGGTTACTTGGATCTTAAAAAAAAGAGAAGAAAAACCCCCTTCTGATAAGTTAGTCATTGCGTTAGTCGCTGCTGAAAAATTCAGTCGTCAAAATAAACCTTCTTATAGTCCTCAACAGTTAGAAGGAACTTGGCGACTTTGTTTTATTACAGGTACAAAACAAGCTCAAAATCGAGCAGGGGTTGTCTTGCGATCAGGACGTTATTTACCCCGTTGGGCTACTATTGAATTGACCTATCATCCGGCTACCTTTTCTAAACCAGGTACTCTAGAAAACTGTATTCAATTAGGTGCATTAAACTTAAAATTAACAGGTCCAGCCAAATTTTTACCTCCGAAAAATATTCTCGCTTTTGATTTTACTCAGATATCTATTACCCTTGGTGATCTTAGTTTATATCAGGGAAAAATTCGTGGAGGTAAGGAAAGTGAAGCCAAATTTTATGAGGAAAAGATCAAAAAACAAGCCTTTTTTACTTACTTTTTAATAGAAGATAATTTAATTGCTGCAAGAGGACGAGGTGGAGGTTTAGCTCTTTGGGGAAGATAAGTTAAAATATTAGGGGTTCAACTTCCCTAATTAGTGGTCAAAAAGACATAAAAATGTCAAACTAAATTTAAGTCGTTAACGTTGTGATTAGGTCATTATTTGCTCATGTCTGTTACTCAAAATACAAAAAAGTCAATTAATTGGGGTTTTTCAAGCATCATTATTTTTGTTATTGTAGTTATGATTTGGATTGGTGTTAGAATTATTTTTCCCGATCTTCCTACTATTTTTGCGGGAACACAACCCAATAATTTAGGGGTAAATAATGGAGAATTGCACCCTTGTCCAAGTACACCTAATTGTGTTAATTCTCAAAGCGAAGATGCAGAACACGCTATTAAACCTTTAACCTATCAAGGGGATGCTAAAGAAGCGATCGCAAAATTAAAAGATATCATTAATCAACAAGAAATAACTCAAATCGTTTCTGAAACAGATGATTATCTTTATGCTCAATTTACCAGTCATTGGATGGGGTTTGTTGATGATGTAGAGTTTTATGCCAACGAAAACCAAGGAGTAATTGATGTTCGTTCTGCTTCTCGTTTAGGAGAGTCTGATTTAGGGGTAAATCGTGAACGTATCGAAACCATAAGACAGGCATTTTAAGTAAGTTAATTATTAGTTAGGGTGGAAAATTTCCACCCGATATTTAAAATCTTTTATTTTCAGAATATGCTAGAGATTATTATTGATACGATTCAAAAAAGTCCCAATTCTCGCATAACTTTTGCTGATTATATGGACTTAGTTTTATATCATCCAGAACAAGGTTATTATAGTTCGGGAAAAGTTAATATTGGTTCTCAAGGGGATTTTTTTACGTCCTCTTCTTTAGGCTCAGATTTTGGAGAATTATTAGCAGAACAGTTTAGAGAAATGTCAGAACTTTTAAATACTTCTGACTCATTTACTTTGGTGGAAGTTGGAGCCGGTTTAGGACATTTAGCTGCTGACATTCTTAACTATTTTAAAAATAACTATCCTAATTTTTATCAGAAAATTGATTACATTATCGTTGAAGAATCTCAAGGATTAATTGAGCAACAAAAAAAAACTTTAAAAGCATTTGATAAAGTAACTTGGAAATCTTGGCAAGAAATAGAAAATAAATCAGTAATTGGCTGCATTTTTAGTAATGAATTAATTGATGCTTTTCCCGTTCATAAAATCGCTGTAGATAATAAACAATTGAAAGAAATCTATGTTACTTGTCATGAAAATCAACTGAAAGAAGTGATTGCAGATATCTCTACTCATAAATTATTAGACTATTTTCAATTAATTGATGTTGATTTAACTAAAGATAATTATCCAGAAAACTATCGAACTGAAGTTAATTTAAAAGCATTAGATTGGTTACAAACTGTTTCAACTAAAATAAAAAAAGGTTATTTATTAACCATAGATTATGGTTATTCTGCTTCAAAATACTATCATCCTCAGCGGTATCAAGGAACTTTGAATTGTTATTATCAACATCGTCATCATCATAATCCTTATGTTAATTTAGGGCAACAAGATATCACTACCCATGTAGATTTTACTGCCTTAGAAAAACAAGGAAACTTGTTAGGATTAGAAACAGTGGGATTAACCCAACAAGGCTTATTTTTGATGGCATTAGGAATCGGCGATCGCTTAGCAGAATTATCCAATGGTAACTATACATTACCAGAAATTCTCAACCTTCGAGATGCACTCCATCAGTTAATTAATCCCACAGGTTTAGGGGGATTTCAAGTTTTAATTCAAAGTAAAGGAATTGATAACAATCAACTCCTTAGAGGATTAAAACAAGACTTAATGTAAATTTTTTCCATCTGCAAATTATCTGTTGATGGATAGTGAATTTCATAGCAACCAATCCGAATACACCAATAGAATCAAAACCAATCCTTGAAACCATTGTTAATTCTGTGATGGGAGTCAAAGATACCAATTCATCCATTGAGTCCCCGATAAATAATCAAGAAATTGATGTAAAAGCAATCATCATTTATCTATTAGGAACTTTGCTACAAATTAGTTTGATGATGTTCGCACTTTGGGCAATGTCACAAGTTTATAACCGCCTTTTAATATATAATTTTCCTAATTGGTTATACACAGCGATCGCTACTTTATTTTTTATTGTCTTAACCATTCGTTCTCGCTTATTTTCTCCCCTAGATAATACCAGGAGTTCAGGAACCTATCAACAAGTCATTAGACCTTCTTGGTCTCCTCCTCCTCTAGCATTGCCTATTATTTGGATGACTATCGGTGTCTTAAGGGTTGTTTCTTCTCTATTAGTCTGGCAAGCAATGGGTGAAAATTTCTTAACCTTTCCCTTAATTATCTTTGTTATTCATTTGGCATTAGGGGACACTTGGAATACTATTTTTACAGTCGAAAGAAGGTTAGGTGCAGCCGTTCCTGTGGTCATTTTTTGACCTTGGTTATCGGCAATTTTAGTCACAGTTGTTTATGGTCAAACAGTTCAATTAGCAGGATTTTTGTTGCTTCCTTCTGTTATTTGGATTACGGTTGCTTATGTTCTCGTTTACAGTATTTGGCAATTAAATGGCCGTGAACCGTTATATCCTACTAAACGATAAACCATAATAATGAGGTGAATTTATTGTTCTCCCATTCACAAATTAAAAATGGAACCAAAACTTATGATTTAATAACTCATCTAGATCATTAGTAAAAGGGCAAATATCGGGGAAATTAGCGTCATATTCAATTCTCATATTGTCCAATGCTTCCTGATAACATTCATCGTAAATATCCAGTAAAAAATTCTGTAAACTAGGGGAATCTTGAAGGATATCTTTTAACTTAGACTGAGTACGTTTAATCGTCACCTCCCAACCCCGATAACAGTCAGGTAAGGAAACATAACACCGTTTCAAACTATGTTCAAACAATGTAATTAAACGGCTTTTTAACCCTCTTTTATCTCGTTTTCCCAAAGATTGCACCTCTTCAATTAAATTTTCTACATCAATCTTTGAAAAATTTCCAGATTTTAATTGCTTAACTGTTTCGTCTATCCATAAAGCAAAATCTTGATCATAGAGAGTTTTTGCTGTTGATAACACCATTATGTTTATCTCCCATTGTGATTAATTACTCTACACTAACTAATTATTTGTCATCTTAACAAAAAGGTTCTAGAATTCAGAAACCGCAGATGAAAAGAAATCATTAAGAAGGGAGTTATCTTAGCAATTATATACAATTTGATTCTCATTAACTTTTGCTCTTTCCTTAAAACTTTCAATGGCTCGGGGCAGATTTGAACTGCCGACCTTGGGCTTATGAGTCCCCTGCTCTAACCAACTGAGCTACCGAGCCGTCATTTTTAGACCTTTTCTAGTGTAAAACACTAAACAGTAAATGTCTACCCTATTACCCAAAAAAATCAGAGAAGTGTTGTTTCTTCTCTGATTTCAATCTATCCCATCGCTTCGACTCACAAACGAGATAATGATTTAGCGTTTCTTGGGTAAGAAGGCCATGGGGTTTTGCGCGCCTCTACCACTGGGATGAATTTCGTAGTGAAGGTGGGGACCAGTGCTATAACCTGTACTACCCATTTCAGCAATTTGTTGACCTTGTTCTACTTTTTGACCACGACGTACTAAAATACGGCTATTGTGGGCGTATAAGGTAACGCTACCATCAGGATGACGTAGTTTAACCAAATTGCCGTAACCCCCTGAATTCCAGCCCGCGCTAATAACTTCACCAGGGGCTGAAGCCATAATGGGTGTTCCCACTGGAGCAGCGATATCAATCCCCTTGTGCATTCTGCCCCAACGACGACCAAACCCAGAGGTAAGCACCCCTTTACTGGGCCAGATATGGCCTGTAAACTTCATGGGAGCATCAGGAAGATAGTCATCGGGGTTTGATATACCAGGGAGATCAGGTCCGACGGCAGTTCCTACAGGAATTTCAAAGGTGTTGTTGTAAACAGCGGGGTTACTGGGGGCAGCACTAATAAGTTGAGGCTTTGTGCTACTTAACCGTTCTTCGATCGCCTGTTGAGGAGAGGTTATTTCTTGGCGATCGCTTGCCCATTCAGAGTTTAACGCTTCCCCGACTACGGTTTTATTGGAGCGAGGTGATTTATCTACAGAAATCTCTGCATCTCGTTGTCCATAGTCTCGTTGTAAACTAACGATATCCGCTTTTAACTTCTCAGTATGAGATTGTTGAACCGTAGAAATTTGGATTTCCACTGGTTGAGTGGTTCGGCTAGAAATCAAGCTTCTTGGAGACTGAGTGGGTGAGGGAAATTCCTCAAACACAGAAGGCAAGGTATTTCTTGGTGTGGACTTACCTTGGGCGATCGCCTCTTTTTGAGGAATCATCAAGGTTTGATTGACCCGAATTAAATTAGCATTGGTAATGCCGTTGGCGCGAATTAATTCTTGGGTGGAAATCCCGTGACGACGGGCAATGCTGTTGAGGGTATCCCCTGGACGAACCTGATAACTTTTTTGCGTAACTCGTCTAATGGTAGGTTGGGGAACCACTGGATTCCTTGGCTGTATAAAGGAGGTTTGCTCAGGGGTTGTCACATCAATCCCTCGAGGCGTGTTTAACCTTTCCTCTTTTTCTGCGGGAATCACATTGAGGGGAATGGGTTGATCCGATTCAATCTTAGCGGTGGTTTGGGGTTGAAGAGAGGGAACCACAGGAAGGGGTGATTGCTCATTCTGCTCTAAGATTGACCCTTTCAGAGAAGCCAATTTTTCCTTATCGGCTTTAACCGTTTCAGTTTCTTGCTCATTTTCAAGGCTAAATACGGGAATCTCAATGGCTTGAGCTACTTCAACTTTTTTAACCTCTAGTACATCCGCTACTGTGCGTGGGTTAAGGGGTTGACTGACATCAGCAATGGTTTCCCCTTCCACCGCAGCTTTAGCGTCTTCGGTTTTTAGTTCCGCTAAACTATCTTGAAGACGCTTACGAGTTTTCCTAAGGTGATCCAGAGAGGTATTGACCGATTTTGTGCCTACATTTTTGTTTCGAGGCTTCGTTCCTGTAGAGCTTTTGGGGGTAATTTTATTAACTGAGTCTTTAACGGAGGGAATTTTTATAGTTTCTCCTGGCTCTAATTTAGCGGTCATAGCTAGATTGTTAATAGCAGCGATCGCCTCTGGTTTAACTTGATAGTTTTGGGCCAGTTGGGCAATGGTTTCTCCCATCTTTACTTTATGCTTTAAAGCCAACGGGGCGAGTTCATTAGCCCTTGTCTGGGAATTGGAGATATTAGGAAGACTCGGAATAGCTGTATCCGCCGTCACCGCATTAGCTGCCATTGCTGCTTTTTCTTGACTTAACAACATTCCGGTTGCGCCCATAGAAATAGCTAAGCCAATCATGGCCGCTGAACGACGAACGCGACTTTTTTCACTTGAGGCTAGTTTGTTTTGATCGTCTTCTGGAGAAGATGCTGCCTCTGGTTGGGTATAGTCTGCCAGACAAGAAGACATTGCTGTTATTTCGTTGAATTTACCTTTCAAGGACAACCTCCTACTGTGTGAACGAGCGATTTGGACTATCAAGAGTCTTTAGGGATGATTTTTTACCGAGTAGACCTATCAAAAATTAGTTGTAATTCAGATCGCCAATTAAGTCAATATACCTAGTCTGTATGTTATGAGAAATTAACTTGTTTTGCCTATTCTAAACAAATGTGAATTGATTGTAATCTACTCAGCAATTTTTAATTATTGTTGCAAGACGCGAGTTGGTTGACGATCCCAATCATCAAAAGGTTTCATCCCTTCTGTCTAGAACACTGATTCAAGGATTTTTATCCTTTGTAGCCATGATTTTTTATGGTTATCTTTAGCTTTGACCAAGAATGATAGAAATTTCTTATTAAAAATATGATCAAGATATTTACTTTTGTCTTGTTTAATGTAATTGGTCTAACTGTCTTAAGGCTTCAAATAAGCCAATGGCAACACTTACAGATAGATTTAGACTTCTGACTTGGGGATGAGGCATGGGAATATAGAGCATTTGATCGCATTTGTCCATGAAGGTAGGGGGAAGTCCTTCGGTTTCACTCCCAAACACTAACCAATCATCTTGTTTATATAGACAATCGCCGTAACACGATTTTCCCCTAACACTAAATCCCAGTAACCTACCCTTCTGTTGTTGATGATAGGTTTGAAATTGGCCTAAATCTAGATGATAATGGAGCTTGACGTGAGGCCAATAATCTAAGCCAGCCCGTTTGAGATAGCGATCGCTTAATTCAAAGCCCAATGGTCCAACTAGATGGAGTTCTGTATTAGTTGCAGCACAAGTTCTGGCGATATTTCCCGTATTTGGGGGAATCTGAGGGTTTACTAAAACAACTCTCGGCATAGTGATTGATAGTTTTTTTTTATAGATGATTGAGTGAGAAAGAATAATTAAATTTATTAAACGATTTTTTGATATTGATTGAAAAGATTTATCGATTAATCCCAAGAATTTAATCATTTTTTAAGCAACCAATAGTGTATCGCAGAGTTTATCTTCTAAAATTTTTTCTTGTTGGCTAATGGTTTCGATTTCTGCTGTGATAATTGAGGGAATATCAGGAGAAAGTTGATATTTTTTTAACCATTGTTGCGCTAAATTACCATTGCGTAAGATCTTTTTCACTGGGGACAGAAAACAACTAAATCCATTCTGTTTCGCGAATGATTCTACTTCTTGATACATTTGTTCGATCCAAGTTTTCGCTTCAATCTGACGACCATTTTGCCAATGATACAGTTGTGCGTCTAAACTGTGTTTAGCTGCTGCCATTTCGTTATCATGGGTCATTTCCAGGAGGGTATCAGGGGATAATTGACTACTATTGAGAGGATCAAGGGTGCGATCGTTGATTAATTGTAGAAGACGGGATTCTAATAAAGCAATTACCGATAATAAAGCGATGGGATCAGTAATTAAGTCGCAAATTCTCAATTCTAAGCGATTAAGATGGTAGGGTCGATTATTACCATTAGGACGTACCGATGTCCATAAATGACGCACATTTTGCATGGTTTTCAGGCGTAACTGTTCCTCTGTCCACTGGATAAAATGATTATGACTCTCAAAAAAGGGAACTGTTTGGGGGGTTTGAGGAAACATCTGCCAACGAGTGGAATGATACCCCGTTACCTGTCCATCCAAAAACGGAGAAGAAGCACTTAAAGCTAGATATAAAGGGGCTTCAACCCGCACTAAACGACAAGCCCGCATCAATAATTCTGGATCGCTGATACCAATGTTAATATGAACACTGGCGGTGACTACATCGGTACCATAGGTGTGTTCAATAAAGCTATGATAAGGATTAATGGGATCAGAACGATAAAATTGCTCACTATCCCCTAAAGAAAGGGTACTACCAGGAATAATAGTGTAATTGCCAATTTTTTTTAAATATTGTCTTAAATCTCGTCTGGGACGAAGTAAGGCGCAAAGGAGGCGATCATAACAGGACAGAGGTGCGGTAGTATATTCAACGTTACGACTATCGGGTTCTCGCACAAAACCGTTAAGATCCCTACTAATGCGATCGGACAATCCCACTATTTTTCCTTGGGATGTACCTGTGTACATTTCCACTTCAACGCCTTTACATAGTCGTGTCATAAGTCCTCTGATAGCTTGGCTGTTGTAGCCTTACATATCTATTATTAACGATTTTGACGGCTAAATGATCAATTATTTTTGTATTTTCTGTTATGGTTGTTTAAATTTTTGGCTTTTTTCTGGGCCAGTTAGGGGTGAATTTGTTAATAAGAATAAGGAACAGGGAACAGAGAAACCCAAACAGATAAAATATTTAAAGACTAATCAGACAAGGTATGTTGCTGAATCTGAGTTAATAGATCAAGAGGAGAATGAAAATAATATAAACATTGATAATTCTCCTAACATTATAGATCAGGGTAATTTTATTACTGGTCTTTGGCGTGGTTTTCATCAATCTGAGGGATTAAGGGTTTATTACGGTTATCAATTTCGTCCCGATGGTAGTTTTGTAGCTAGACATCGTATTTATCAAGATAGGGAAATTCTAGAGGATATCACCTGGCAAGGGGAATGGCAATTTAGAAATGATATTTTAAAAATAAAAGCATTTAATTCAAAGGATAAAAATCAACAAGCGACCCTTGAATTTAAGTTAACGGATACTTTCAAATTAGCTTATGAAACCGGATCTTTATCTGATGCTTATCAAGGAATTATTTTAAATAAACTTGGGTACTAATTAAATTGAGTGTGGGAGGGGTGGGGAGTGTGGGGGGAATTTTTATCGCTTCGCTCGAAGTCAGAAGTAGGAAGTCAGAAGTTCCTCGCTTCGCTTCGGCTCTATCGAACAGAAGTTTTTTATTGAGATTGTTAGTCTATTGATATGAAAACTGCTATAAACTTCCCCAGGAGATAGCCCCTCATTTGTCTGGCTGAAAACTGATAGCTGAATACTGACAATAAAGTTTCTCAATATCAAATCCTTCTTTTAAGCTGATGGCTGACCAGAGTCCCCGTGCCTCAATATTTGCTAAATTAAAAAAGAAGATAAAATAACCCCAACTGTCACTATTATGAGTGAGAATACAGGTAACAGAAACGACAATGACTGGATTAAACAGTTAGTCTTGATGGGCATTGGTACAACCTCACTAGCTGCTGAAAAATTAAAAGAAGTCAGTGAAGAATGGGTCAAAGAAGGTAAAATTAATCCAGATCAGGCCCAAGGTTTCGTTGACGATATCATGGATCAGATCAAAACTGGCCAAGGCAACTTTGAAAACAACATGGAACGTCAACTGCGTAATATGTTGCGAGACTTAGGGGTTCCCCGTCAAACCGAAATGGATGAGTTACGAGGAAGAATTGATCGCCTAGAAAGACAAGTTAGGGACTTAGAAAACAAATTATGGCGTTAAAGACAGCTAGTAAAGGAAAACAACGATCAATGCGCGAAATTCTTATTAGTTTCGGAATTATTGCTGCTTTTAGTTTATTGTTACTATTGAATTCTATTTTTGGTAACTCCAATAAACAAACGGCGATCGCTTCGGAAAATACCCCGGATATCACCCAAGATACGTTAATGGCCTTGAATATTGACAATAAGGAAATCACTGATATGGACTTAGAAAACGCCGTTACCACCGAGTCTGGCCTCAAATACATCGATATTAAGGAAGGGGACGGAGACAGTCCCGCAAAGGGACAGACAGTGACTGTACACTACACCGGAACCCTAGAAAATGGCAAAAAGTTCGATAGTTCCCGCGATCGCAACCAACCGTTTTCTTTTAAAATTGGTGTAGGACAAGTCATTAAAGGATGGGATGAAGGAGTCGCTTCTATGAAAGTTGGCGGTCAGCGTATTTTAATTATCCCTCCCGAATTAGGTTATGGTGCCAGAGGTGCTGGTGGTGTTATTCCTGGCAATGCAACTTTAATTTTTGATGTGGAATTATTAGGGGTTAAATAGTTAACGTTTGTTTGTATATCCCCCTTAAACCTGTTATTAGTTGTGTCAGTGGCCAGTTACTGGTCACTCATTATTATTAGAGATGTGGTGATAGCTTATGACAACATTAGCTAAATGGTCTATCGATGATTATCATCAGATGATTGAAACTGGTATTCTACGTGAACGTCATGTGGAATTATTAAGTGGGGAAATTGTTGAAATGAGCCCAGAAACCCCGATTCATTACACCACAGCTAAAAGAGGGTCAAGATATTTAGAAGAGTTGCTTGAGGGGAAAGCGGATGTGCGTTTTAATGGACCCATTACGTTAGGGAACTCCGAACCAGAACCTGACATTGCCATTGTTCGTCCTCCAGATTCATCTTACTACAACCGTCATCCTAGTCCTCAAGATATTTTCTGGATTGTAGAAGTAGCTAAAACAAGTTTGAAGAAAGATTTAGAAACGAAATTAGCCATTTATGCGACGGCTGAAATTCAAGAATATTGGATTGTCGATTTATCTACTCAGCAGATTCTTATCTTTAGAAATCCATGCGATGGAAAATACCTTGAAGAATCTACCATAGCAACAGGTATCATTACACCACTAGCTTTTTCTGAAGTACAAGTCTCTGTTGAGCAACTTTTACCGACTTAAAATAAAAAGATTAGGTAAGCCTTCAGCCGTCAGCGTTCGGCGTTCAGCTTTTAACAGCCCTTCGGGCGAGGCAGGAGGCAGAAGGGAAAGTTCCCTCACAAAGCAACCCTTGCTGCCTCGCGCCTTGTCCCTTGTAAACATTCGTTTAAACGAGAGTCACTTTCGATGTTAGGAATTCATAGTTTTAATATGAAATGGAAATAAGAATGCTATCAATATATTTTCTTCCTGCTCCCCTGCGATCTTTTCTAGCAAACATTTAGGAATTTCATATAAGCTGATGGCTGAGTGCTGATAGCCGAATGCTTACAAGATTAGCTGTTTTGACTCTGCATTAAAGCCACACCATGAGAGGTTCCTAAACGGGTTGCTCCTGCTTCGATTAAAGCATAAGCTTGTTCTAACGTTTTGATTCCTCCTGATGCTTTAATCCCCACTCTGCCTTCAGCTATATTATTAAGAAAACGCACATCAGAAACCTTTACCCCGCCAAACCATCCGCTACTGGTTTTAAGATAGTTTGCCCCTGCATCCATACAAATTTCTGCTGCTAAACGTTTCTCTGTATCTGTTAATAAATTTGTTTCTAAAATCACTTTAATGGTTTGTCCTGTGCTTTCACAAATGGCTGAAATTTCATTATAAATGGCTTCAGAATTTCCTGATTTTAATAACCCTAAATTAATCATAATATCCAGTTCTGTAGCCCCATTTTCTGTTGCTTCTTGGGCTTCATACAGTTTAACAGATGAAGTATTAGCCCCTGTGGGAAAGCCAATAACGGTACAGACGGCAATCTTTTGACCATGAAGTAATTTAACCGCTTGCGACACTGCATTAGGGTAAACACAAACCGTAGGAAAGCCAAAATATTGTGCTTCATTACAACATTGTTCTACATCTTCTGGAGTGGCAGTGGGTTTGAGTAAGGAATGATCAATATAGTCTGCAATATCAATAGTTACATCTTTTTCTATCATCTGAATTTTCCTTCATTCAAGTTTCTTTATGATAAATTTTAAAACGGAAAAAGTTCACTAATGTTAAAAGCTTTGTTTTTTTTTACTTTTAAAACTCAATCTCCTTTTAAAATAAGACTCCATAAATATCTCTTTTGCCTTTCCCATAGTAGTATAATTTCTAGAAATAAAAGTATTGCTTGCAAAATGTTAAGATAATGTCAACTTTTAAGGCACAATACAAGAGGAAAAACTTCGGTAAAAGTACAGAAAAAAAATGAAAAAATATAATTATCAATTATCAATTATCAATTATTAATTGATAACGATTTTAAGCTTTGTATTTTGGGAACTCACTCTTTACCAATTTCGTCAATATTTTCATAACAGGCTATTATAAAATCTACTTTGTGGAGACAAGCCATGAAATCATCAATTGTTGCTATTTTGGGACTACTCATTCCTTTTTTATTAACGCCTGAAGTCAAAGCAGCTAACCCCGATCATGTTGAACAACTACTATCCACCAGAGAATGTCAAGGTTGCGACTTATCAGGGGCTGATCTTAGGGCTGCTCATTTAATCGGTGTAGACCTCAGAGATGCTAACCTGAAAGGGGCTAATTTAACCGAAGCTAACCTCGAAGGGGCTGATCTCACAGGGGCAAACTTAGATGGGGCTAACCTCACTGCTTCTATGTTAACCAATGCTAGTCTTAATGATAGCATTCTTGACAACGTTAACCTCACTAAAGCGATGGTTTATGATGTTGATGTATCAGGTGCATCAATGATAGCTTTAATCATCGATGAAGCAGAGATCTTTCACAGTGGAATTAGTGTGGGAGGAGAGTCACCTGAATAGTTAATTAATCTGTCTTTGGTAGTTGTTTTATGGATCTTATCTCCTCCACATTTTCTTAATAGTTTATTGAAATTTTAGTTGATATAATTTGTTATTATAGAAATATTGTTAATAATTCTTTTATTCTATGACAGTTCAAGAAAATAAGGCAACGCAAGGATTAACTATCGGCTGTTTAAAACGGGTTCATCATATTGCTTTAAATGTTAAAAATATGAAGGCTTCTCGTTATTTCTATGGTGAAATTTTAGGACTTCATGAATTAACAGGAGATGAAGTTCCTAGCACCCTTAAAGATTTAGTAGCTCAAGGAAAAGTAGCTAATTTTGTTACCCCTGATGGACTGATATTAGATTTATTTTGGGAACCTGATTTATTACCTCCTCATGCTGATCCTAAACAACAATTTACACGAGCCAATCATTTAGCCTTTCATATCGATTCTAACTTATTTGATCACGCGGTAGAAGTGTTAAACAATCATCAAGTTCTAATTGATCACGGACCTGTTAGTCGTCCAACGGGTAGAGGCATTTATTTTTATGATCCCGATGGTTTTATGGTAGAAATACGTTGCGATCCTGTAAATTAATGACTATGAACTAAAAGTAGGTAAAAATACTGGGGCAATTTGTTCTGCGTCTGTCTAGTTTTGTCCTAATTTTTGTCAAGGGTTCTCTCTTTGAAGAACAAGCTAACTTACTTCATGATTTCCATTTATCTCCATTATTTTCCACTTATTTACATTAATTTCTATTTTTTTAAAACAAAAAACTTGATAATTTTTCATAAGTTCTATAAAATTTTGGATTGACATATAAATTTATAACTAATAATATTAATTTCATGATTTTATTATAAGGAAATTAGTTTCCTTAGCGCAGCAGAAATTAGTTCTTAATTAGGAGAAAAAAAGTGAATGCCGAAATCCCCACGAGTTTTGCCCCAAATATTAACCAGGTGCGGATCAATCTTAAAAAAGTTTCCTTCAATGCCTCGTTGCGGTAAATAAATGGGAGTGGTCTGAACCGTGTAATGATCGAGATTCACTTGGTCGCATCTCGGAATCGGTCCAC
>JAAUYD010101737.1_pt1 | contig 19316 bp, 18 predicted proteins | sample 7278101 | NCBI WGS metagenome assembly JAAUYD01 (sample SAMN14350128, study PRJNA611818) | marine sediment metagenome | isolation source: surface marine sediment (0.6m) | place: French Polynesia: Moorea | collected 2018-08
AAGCCAGCGATGAGGAATCGATAGAGGATAATAGGCGATAATACACAGGTGTTGAAAATGCCTAAGAGGCCCAGAGTCGAGGCGTCCAAGGGTGAAGCCGTAGCAGCGCTACTGCGACAGCGCTACTGCGACCCCTTGGTAACGAATGATCTGGGCCTCTCAGGCATTTTCAACCCAAAAAGATAGGCCGGTGCAGGATTCCTGCACCAGCCTCTATATAGCAGATATAGAAGGAATTTATGGCAAAAGCGGAATGCTCGTAGTATTGAGCTTCATTTTGCCTTGGCGGGGGGATACAGATGTGTCCATCTTACTATCCCGAACCGGGGGTGAACTGGATATAGGACACCTCCGGGCGATTCTATTTTGCTTCCTCAACGCTAACAACGGTGAGAATCTTACCGGATTTGCCCTCGGCCAAAGTGCCAGTGGCTTTTACGGTTTTTCCAACCATTTCGGTAAGGTCTTTTCCCATTACAATGTAGGTGGCGCCATCATCAGCAGCGATGACAATGCCTTGGTCAGTTTTTTCGACGGTACCGGTGATGCTTTCATCGCCAGCAATAGCGCTGCCGGCACCAATTAGACCTACAACTAACAATACGGCAAATAATTTCATAACGTTCTTCATGATATACTACCTCCTCTGTTCATTTTCCCTGATAGTTAAGAATGGTGCCGGCTTTTCCTCCCCCTGATAACGGAAATAGCCGGCAGTTCACGAGGTAATAAAAGCAATGGGCATGCCAGAATGAAAAAAGGTTGATTTTACGGGGGGAATTGGATTTTGAACCAAATAAGAAAATTGTGCTGAATTACAGAAATGATCCTGCCAGTTACAATATCTGCGCATTTTTGCACCTTTCTTGCACTTAGCGGACAGATTTGATCAGTCTTAGAGGCAGAGGGTGCCGCACGGCGTGCTTCACCTGCATATTCTCCCAAGACCATAAATCGAGCTACACGCCTTTTCGTGCGGTGCGGCATCCCGATTTTAGGAAGATGGTGCTGATATTAAGGTTCAAATAGGGGTGGAATCACTATGCTGGTCCATCAGAAATAGAACCGGCGCAGAACCAATTTAATTGGCTTTGCGCCGGTCGTCACGAAGGGGTGGAAAAGCGACGTGGGGTGGTATGATGAACCTCAGAGGCAGGCACTCACACCGTCCCCGGCAGGATACGAGAAACCACCGAATCTTTTTCATACTCTCGGCGCTGGGGGTGTACCGGAACATGCTCAAGAGTCGGTGTGTCCGTCGGGAGAATCATGGTTGATTTTCGCAACGGAGCAATCGGAAATGTTAGCAGGCAGTGCCGATTGCTTGACATTACAAAAAGCAAGCTATGTGCCAAAAATTTAAGTAACTGTTATTATAGTTTTATTAGGTATTCAAGGCTACTGTAGAACCCGATTAAAATACGGAATTGATGAAATGAAGTACGAAAATTGCGCATGGTCACCCTGTCGTTGCGTAAGCTGGAGGGCTTCGCCCAGTCGAGGATGACCGCGGTTTAGTGAGAATCGCCTCATTGCTCAACCATTAAAGTCTAAATTTTGCTTTTACCTTTTCAGTGATGTAAGCTCCGATGGGAATGGCGGAGGTCGCTGCTGGGGAGGGCGCATTGCAGACATGTAGGGATTGGCGAGACTCGGCAAACAGAAAATCATGGATCAGTGTACCGTCGTTTGCTACCGCTTGAGCCCGCACACCGGCCGGATAGGGACACAGATCTTCCAATGTCAGGCTGGGGCAATATTTTTGCACCCGTTTTAAGTATCCGCGTTTGTGCAGCGAATCCTTATACTCTCCGATGCCGCTGTTGGCATGGGTTTGCATCAATTTCCAAAACCCTTTGAAGGTTAGCATTTCCATCGCGTCTCTGAGATCGAAGTTCAAATAGCGATAACCCTCTCTTTTCCAACCCAGTACCGCGTTTGGCCCAACTGTTACAGAACCGTCGATCATGCGTGTCAGATGAACGCCCAGAAAGGGCAGGTCCGGGTCTGGAATTGGATAGATCAATCGGTTTACAATCCGATTATGACGGGTTCGGAGTTGAAAATACTCACCGCGAAAGGGGACGATCCGAAAATCGATGTCGATATTCATCGCTGCAGCTAGGCGATCCGCCATCAAACCGCCACAGGCAATGAGATACCGGGTGTGGTACCGATCCTGTCCCAGTCTGAAAGTCACACCGTTTGCGCTCTCCTTCAGTGTGGAAATGGTCATACCCAAGCTGACCTGTCCCCCCAAGGTTTTGAACAGTTCCGCTATTTTTAGTGAGATCCGCCGGTAATCGGTGATGCCGGTGGATGGTACCCACAAGGCGCCGGCACCACGAATGCGGGGTTCTTCACGCACGAGTTCGGCTCCAGACCAGCGATGGGTTTCAATGCCGTTTTGGCGACAGCGAATTTCTAACGCCGCCATACGCTGTAATTCCACCTCATCCGTTGCAACCAGCAACTTGCCGCATTGAGACACAGGTAGACCGTATTCCCTGCAAAAGGCGAATGTACGCGCAGCGCCGCGTTTACAGAATTCGGCTTTAAGACTTCCGGGTTGATAGTATACGCCGGCATGAATGACGCCGGAATTATGACCGGTCTGATGAAGGGCCAAATGGGGTTCCTTTTCTACCAAGAGCATTGTCGCATCGGGATATTGCATTTTTAATTGCCAGGCTGTCGCAATACCGACGATGCCACCGCCGATGACTGTAAAATCGACCCTTTTCATTATTTTTCTCTCCTTGACCTCATGGGTAGGCATCATCAATCTCAAATAAAATCCCGGGAGTCAACGACCACCCGCTTTGCTTCGATCGTTGCAGTTGTAGCCGGGTGCATGGTACCCGGTTTGAAACAACTAATCAGTAAAAAAAACGTGGGATCACATTGACATCCTTAATTTAAAGCGATAAAGGCAGTTGTGTTAACCCCGCAAAAATTATCTGGATCGAAACATCATTGACCAACATGCGGATCATCTTTCCTATCGCATGTAATGCTCTATCAAAACGTTTGCGATGTTGGGCTGAAGCACAAAAACAGATAATAGTTTGAATTAATTCATAATTAGATATTCCATTCGCCCTGAGAAAGAATAGACCTTCTAACTTCAGGACATTGAAGCGATTATACCGATATGACCGGGACTGACCTCTAACGAGCGAAAATAGCCCACTGGTTTGCATTTGAATACTTGGTTTACCGATAAAAGGATTCAAAAATCAACGAAACCAGGCTCGAACACAGGGTTTCGGCCTATCTTAAAGAAGTATCGTCAGGTTCATCGACACGAATGAATTCACCCGGAGTTGCGGCATACTTGGATTGCACCTACAATGGGGAGGAGACTCAGCCATGAGCAAAATTAAGAAGGCAATGGAACGCAGTAAAGCTCAAAGGGCTCGGCTTGATTGGGTCGACGAGAGGGGAAACAGGAACGTCACAGTTGTCAAAAACCAGGGTGAGAGCGCCCGGGCTTTATCTGAGAGGGTAAAACTGGAGAATGATATTCGGCAGTTGCTGCGTACTGAGCATCCCGAAGAGCTTGGAACCATGCAGAAAGAGATCAAGCTCATCTACACCCAAACAAGAACCGTCAAAACAGATCCGCAAATCTTAAAAGACAATGGGATTTTTGCGCTTTCCCACGATATGGATGTCACCAAACAAATCGAGATCCTACGCGCCCAGGTGTTAAAAAAACTCAAGCAGATGAACGCCAATTGTCTGATGGTAACTAGTGCTAATCACAGGGAAGGAAAAACCTTCACCAGCACCAATTTGGCTGTCAGTATTGCTCAGAATTTAGATCGCACCGTTATGTTAATAGATACGGATCTGAGAAATCGGAAATACAAGCATCGAAATATGGCCAATGTCTTTTTGAATTCAGGGGATAGGCCCGGCCTGTCCGATTACCTCAACGGCTACGCTAAGCTTGAAGATCTTTTGGTGAATCCGGGAATTCCGAGGTTGACCATACTGCCAAGCGGAAGGGCAGCGCCCGATTCTGCAGCCCTTTTGGGATCGCCCAAGATGGAGGAATTGATCTTCGATATGAAGTCAAAATACTCTATGGAACGGGTCCTTATTTTTGATTGCAGCTCCTTTCTGACCAATGCAGATCCCTATGTTTTATCGAGGTATGTTGACGCTGTTCTTCTGGTTGTTGAGAATGAGAAGACAGGTCTCAAAGATTTGGAGCGGATGATCGCAATGCTAAAGGATAATCAAATTGTGGGAACAGTACTCAATAAGTTAGTGTGAAGCCATGAAAATCGCTCAATTGCAAAAGCCTGATCTATGCCTTTTAGCAATTCGCTGAGATAGAATACCCGAATAAGATCTGCCACACTTCTAAATTCGGCATTCCTTGTTCGATATTCTGCGGTTTTCATCCCCCCATACCATAGAGATCTTCGGGCAGCAGGGCCATGACGAGCACCTTATGGTAGGTGCGAATGCGGTCCACATATTGAACGGCTTCGTTTCCTCTGGCGTAGCCATGTTGAAGGGTTCGGTAATACTTTTTCTTTTGCAGTAACGGGAATACCGACCGCACTCCATGCCATGAATTGGATGGTTTTCCAAGTTTTTCCGATAATTTGCGAGCGTCTTGCAGATGGCCGAAGCCAATGTTGTAGGCTGCCAGTGCCATAAGGGTACGATCCGGTTCCGGTACCTCGTCACCCACCATGCGGTGCAGTCTTGCCATGTACCGGGTTCCGGCAAAAATCGAGTCCCGCGCTGCAAGCCGATTTTTTACCCCGAGGGATTTGGCGGTATCGAGGGTGAGCATCATGATTCCTCTAACCCCGGTAAAGCTTTTTGCACGCGGATTCCAATGGGACTCCTGGTAGGCCTGGGCGGCAATCAAATGCCAATCCAGTCCATATTTTGCCGAGGCTTCTTCGAAACTGCTCTGATACTTGGGCAGCCGGTTTTGAATCCTTCGACGAAATCGCACCAGATCCACGTAGTCAAAATCTTCTAAGTGGCTGAAATAATAATCGGTTAATCCGACAATGAAATCTTTTGTCTTTTTCTGTGCAAACCATTGAGTCACCTCTCGCTGCAATTGCCGGCTGTGGGGGTGCATGCCCCAGGCGAGTTTTTTGGGCGAGCCCAGGGAGAAGTGGACGACCAGTTCAGGATAATAACGCCGGTTCATGGCAAGGGTGTGGGATTCAACCATGGTTAACGGCAAGGATTGATTCCACACCATCTGCAGCAACTCTTCTGTACTGTAGTCTGAGAGCGTTTTCCATGGTACCTCGGTATAATCCGACTTGATGGCATTGAGAATTTCCGTCCGATCGCTGCTGCCGGTCATCCAGATCGCCGAACCGGCCAGGTCGTTTATGCCTTTTGGGGCGATCCCACCCCGACGGCCGACCACCAATTGTTCAACATCCCAGTAACCCGGACCCAAACTCAATAACCTGGCGGACTGTCGGCCAAATGGGATGCCGGCGGCGATAATATCGGCCTCACCGTTACGCAAGGCCTCAATCATGTCCGCTTCATCTTCGATAATCAGCGGTCGGAGTCCAACTCCCAAATGGTCTGCGAATGCCCTGATTAAGTCATATTCAAAACCTGTAGGGCCTTGTGGTCCTTCATAGTAGCAGGTGGAGCTGTTGCGGGTAATGAAAATGAGTTCGCCGCGGGATTTAATGATATCTATGTCGTTTGAAATCAGGGGCTTGTTGCAACCTGAGATCAAGACCCCGATGGCCAGAAGCAGCGCCGTCAGGCAATATGTTGTGATCTTTTTCATCATATGACTTATTTACCCCTTTGTGATTTGACCACAAAGGGGCCTTTTTCGTCTGCCAGATTACTATCGGTATCCAGTGCCTGCGATATTAGCACTTTCCACCCATTATTTCGATTCAAATAAGGGTCTGCTACGGTGCAAACCTCCTACCCGATTCTTAAGAGATAGATCAAATTTTTGATTTTGGCAATTCTTTGATGATAGTTTATGATATTAAAATTAAATCAGTTGGTTAGGTATTGTGTTGATAAATTGATGCTGGCATATAGATTAAAATATTCATCCATATCAAAGAGTTAATCCTGTAGCATGATCCTGGCGTCCGCTACCAGACATCCCTTTGGGGTGCTAAATACAGGATTCAGGTCAATTGAGGTAATTTGATCCGCCAACTTCATGATCAATGCCGAAAATGCGGTCATTAACTCAATCAGGGCCTGGATGTCAACTGCATCGTTTCCGCGGAAGCCACGCAGAAGCTGGCCGGCAGTGAGGCAATCAATCATGGATGTGACATCATCGGCATTAATGGGCGCCATCCGCAATGCCGTGTCTTTATATATCTCAACACTGGTTCCGCCTATTCCCAGCATCACCACCGGCCCGAATTGGGCATCGATTTTGCCGCCCACGATGAGTTCCAACCCTGCACCCTGCGTCTCGACCAGCATACCGGCAAACGCTTCATGTTTGGCAAACCTTTTGAAAGTGGTTTGGATCTCATGTTTCGAACGAATACCCACGACCACACCCTTGGCTTCGGACTTATGAATTACAGCCGGCGACACCAACTTGGCCACCACTGGATAACCGATCTTTTCCGCCTCTTCCATGGCTTCCGAGGCACTGTTTGCCAAATGGAAGTCGGGAACAGGGATGCCGGAAATTTTTAAAATGCGTTTCGCATCCGGTTCCAGAACCCAACCATTGGGTTTTGATCGATCCAGGATCGCTTGAATCTCCTTTTTCAACACGGCTGCCATCTTCGTAAAGCCTCCACCATCAGCACAGCTCCCTCTATGGCATCTGAAACAGGGATCTGGTTGAGTTCAAACCCTTCTATGAGCATGCGATATTTTTCTACGTGAGGGACATATGCCACCAGCGGTTTGCCTCTCTTGCGATAGACATGGCCCAGGCGCGCTCCCAGATCTGATGATACCCCTGGAGAGTATGGCAGCAGCAGGATTAATACACAATCGATAGCCTCGGTCGTACTGAGTTCATCCACGGCAGCGATAAAGTCATCATCCATGGCACTGCCGGTAAGGTCTATGGGGTTATCCAGGGAGGCGATCCCACGTATGCTGCTACCCAATCTCTTTTGCAAGCCTGAGCCTGCCTCCGGGGGCAGGGGAGGGACATTGAGTCCGTGCTGCCGGCAGGCATCCACCGCCAAGGCGCCATGTCCTCCGCTAACGGTCACAATGCCCACCCTTCCGGAGATGGTGTGCTGGTAGCAGCTTAGCGCCTCGCAAAAAGAGATCAGTTCATATTCGTTCCTGGCCTCGGCAATTCCGTGTTGGGCCATGACTTGGGAAAAGACCGCATAGTCGCCGGCCAGGGAAGCGGTATGGCTGGCCACGGCCCGACTACCTGAGGCGCTTTTACCGGCTTTGAGCACAATCACGGGTTTTCCGCACCGGGCGGCGGCCAAAACGAAATCTCGTCCCTCATTGGAGGCGAAACCTTCGATGTAAAATGCAATGACTTGGGTTTGTGGGTCTTTGGCCAAGTACTTGAGCAACTCGGTTTCCCGTATCATTGCTTTGTTGCCGATACTGAGCGCCAAGGAGACACCCAGGCCCTGTCCTGAAAATTTTACCAATTGATCCACGAGTACGCCACCGCTCTGGCTGACAATGGCGACGTTTCCCGCGGTGGGCCTTACCAGCCGCTCACCCGGTAAAAAGAAGGTGTCAAATTGTCCAGGTGCATAGATCCCCAGACAGTTCGGGCCGATAAATGGCAAGTTGGCCTCTTGGGCCATGTTGGTGACCTGTGCCTGCAAATCTTCACGGCCGCTTTCGGCGAATCCACCCGAGATGATAGTGGCACTACCGGCGCCGGAGGCGACACAATCCTTCATCACTGCCGGGACGTGTTCAGCCCGTACGGCGATCACCACATGGTCTATCTTTTGGGGGATATCGGATAGGCGTTTATAGACCTTTTCGCGTTGCAGATGGCCGCCTTTGGGATTGACGGCAAATACATCAATGGGATAGCGCAGCAGCAGTTTATGAAAAATGACATTGGCCGGGTGACGGTCGTTGGATCGCGATACCCCGATAACGGCCATGCTTTTGGGCTTAAAAAGCGGCTTGAAATTGAATCTCAATGGGGGCTCCTAGTCGAATGCCTTGAGTTTGTCCAGCAAATGCTGGGCATTTTCGATATCCTGTCTTGCCTTGGGGTGCTCAGGGTTCAGCTCCAAAGCGCGTTTCCACTCTTTGATGGCCAATTCAAGGTCTTCATTGATAAAATGCTTCACACCACTGCGATAATGGGTCTCCGCTTGGGACTTCATTCTCGCGCGGGCCAGTGAAAGAAGCTGTCCGGTGTCTTCATAGGAAGGGTCGATGCGATCCAGCAAACCCACGGCTTTGACGACCTCATTCTTATCTAATAGCGATTTTCCCAAGTTATAACTGGCATTGCTGAACAGCATTTTGGCCTGGGCATTATTGGGGTCTTGGGCCAAAATTTCTTCAGTGATGTTGATGACCCTCTGCCAGGCGTTGTTGCGCAGGTGAAGCTGGGCCTGGGCGAGCTTTTCTTCCGTTGCCAACTGCTTTATATAGTTTTGTGCTTTCTCGATGGCGTGATCGCGCCCCTTATATCCGGGGCTGATCTGTTTGAATTGCTCCACTGCGGCCAAATATGCTTTTCGTTCAAGTAGCGCCATTCCCATTTCGAAGTGGGCGGCATCGGCTAAATCTTTCGCTTTAGGATGATCCGGGGCTTCATCCTGGATTCTGCGGGCAAACGACACCGTCTCTTCGTAGCGTTTCCCGGCATAGGCGCTTTGGGCCTTTTCCAACAAAATACTGACATTGGACCGGGGTTTCAGAAATTTTGAATCGATGTCGGGCAACCATAATGTTTGACCGATGAGCAGCGGCTTTTGAGGATCCAAGCCATTAAAGTGAGCGATAATATAGGCTTTGCCTGAATCCTTGAAAACCTTGGTGGCAATGCGAATAAAGGAGTCACCGGGTTGGACCCGATACGTGGCCTGCTCGTGGCGTTGAAGTCGGGTTTTGAGGTAGAACAGCGCCTGTCGGTGATCGGGTTTGTATCGAAGGGCGATGAGAAATTCTCTGCGTGCTTTTTCGTATTCACCTGCCTTGTAGTATTTTCGGCCCTGTTGGAAATGGCGGCTGGCGGCTTTGGCTGTTTTTTGTTGGAGCCTCTGAATGCTGCTGGTTGGGGCATTACTGTCTTTATCGAGTTGGGCTATGATCTGCCAGGTAAACAATGCCAGCTGCAATTCGCTTTGATCCTCCAAGGCTTGTGCTTTCTTGGTATAGGTTTCAGCTGGGCGTGCTTCAGGCTGTACCGATTCCGGCTGCAAAGCGGCGCAACCACAGGTCGTGGCAGTCAAAATCAGGGCTGCGATGGATATTTTGATGCAATTCATCTCAGCACCGCGGCTCTGAAGGTGACGAGGTTTTGGCGAAACTGCTCCACCTCAAATCGGCCGGAGATCAGGGTTCGCTCAATCTTGTAGTTGTCCGTAAAAAATGGCGTGCTGCCCCGCTTTCGGGTGAACGCCATTTGATACCCATGTTTTTTTAACATGGCGATGGTCAGATCATCGCTTACTCCCGCTGGGTAAGCAAAAAATCGGCAGGGCTGATTTAAATGGGTTTTAAAGGCTTTTTGGGGGGAAGTGAACTGCTTCTCGAAGTCGACAAAGTACCGCTTTAGATTTTGCTTGTCCGGCGTCGATATGGTTTCACCGTAAAGACCGATATCAAATCCATCGGCCGCCATTTCCGCCAACTGGGACCATGTAAGCCGGCCTTTGCCGCCTACTTCGTTTAATCGAATGAAGATGGCGGCTTTCATTTTGCGGCGCTTGAGCAGAGGATAGGCAATGTCATATACCCAAGGTTGGGTGGTGTCGAAAGAGATAACCGTGGCTTTTGGCGGCAACTGATCTTTCAGGGAAAGAAATGCGCTGAATTTATTGAGGGATACGGTGACAAATCCATTGTCATCCAGGAATTGCAATTGGCGGTCAAAATCCTCTGCAGAAGTTGCCTTTGATTTTGTAGGTTGGGGTGTCAGCTTGGCGTACAGCAGCACCGGGACGAGTTGGTATCCATCGTGTTTAATACCACCATAATTCAGCGGTATGCGCGGAATGACCACTTTTTGGCCCGGCGTCAAAACGTCGATTCGGTTGTAGTCAGCTATTAGCCAGGCCTTCTCTTCATTGTTGAGATAGATGCCGGCCAATGATGCCATGGAATCCTGGGGACCGGCGGTAACCATGACGAAACGCTCGGTTTCAATTTTGACGGGTGCGGTCGGGCGTGGCAGGAGATGGCCACTGCAGCCGGCCAACGCCATCATACAGACTAGCATCAGATGGATATATCGAAGCATATTAAGCGATCGTCCGGGCTTTATGTTGCATGCTCAAAACCTTAAAGGCCTCCACGGGCTCGGATTTGCCTTTGATGTTCTGAGGGCCGAGGGATTGTGTGGTCATTAGTTGGTCCAGGCTCTCTTTGACTTGCTGACTCACTACCACTTCTCCGGACTTTGCCAGAGCATTTAGGCGTGCAGCCACATTGACGCTGTCCCCGATGACAGTGTACTCCATCTTTGATTGGGATCCCACATTACCGGCGACGACCACGCCTGTGTGGATGCTGATGCCCACCGAGGCCAATAAATCGTTACCATGGAGACTGGCTTTGTGCAACTCCTCCTGGATTTTGATGGCTGCCCGAACCGCGCGTTCTACGTGGTCCTTTCTAAACACAGGTACACCGAAAACACCCATGACCGCATCTCCAATAAACTTATCGATATAGCCGCCAAATTGGATGATATGGGATGTGGCGATTTCCAGATAGGCATTGAGCGCTTCGACAACCTCCTCCGGTGACTTTTTTGTGGCATAGGAGGTAAATCCGCGCACATCACCGAATATAATGGTTGCCTGGTTGCGGGTCCCTTTGAGCCAGTCGGTTTCCGGATTGGCCAGGATTAAATCCAGCACCTCAGTTCCTACATATTTGCCGAAGGACTTCTCAGTCATCGAGTTTTTCCATAAATCCTGGCCCATATTATTGAATGCAACGGCCAGATTTCCCAATTCGTCATTGCGTTTCAGAGGAATCCGATATTGATAGTTTCCCCGGCCGATCTCATCTGTTGCTTTTAATATCTCATTTATCGGCCGGGAGAATCTGAATCCATATACTATTGATACGATCAGGCCGATCAAAATGGTCGCCAGTGTGACCAGTATGACCGAGAGCCGTTCATCAAGAACCAGTTGATCGATAAAATCCAGTGAGATGCCAACATGTACATGCCCCAGCTTTTTGTCTTTCAGGCTGATCGGCCGAAAGAGATTCAGCATTTGTTCCCCGTCTGTTCTCCGGTAGGAGTAGTAGACCACCTCATTTTTTTGAATTAACTCAGGCCGATCCACAAAATGTTTAAATGGCAAACCAATGAGATTGACATCGGTGTGGGCCTTGATCTTTTCTTTGGTGTCGGTGATCAGAGCATAACGCAGCCCTTCGACTCTGGACGCCTCTTTAATGAGGGTGTTCAGCCTTAGAATATCCTCTTCCAGGAGCGGTATTTTCGCATTATTGGCAAAATAGTTTAAACTGACGGCTCCCATCCGAACGGTTTGGTCGTGGAGACGCTCTTTTTGTTTGTCGAGCACCGCCATGCTTAAAATGATAACGGTTACAACGGAAACAAAGGTTGTGGCTACGGCCATTTGAATCCACATTGGAATACGGGCGCGGGGCAGCCGCTGGAATTGGGCGCCGTATTTTCGGGAAAGCAAGTAGCGAATGTCATCGGAGAGGGAAGTGATTTCAATTTGGTATTCCGCGTTGATCGCTCTAATGATTTCGGTCTCCGGCGCATATCCAAGATCGACGATGATGCGCCCCAACCTCACCGCCCGACCTTCTTTGAGTAGCGTCTGGCGTTGGTGATCCAAGGCAGTTTTCAATTGAAGTTCTGTGATAATTCCGCTTCGTTTCAACACCTCGCCGATAAACAGGTCGTCGCGTGTGATTTTTCCACGGCGGAATCGGCTGTAGAGATTACGCAGCCCTTCTTGCAGGGGTGTTAGGATCGAATTCATAGAGTATCGGCTCTATCATTGGTTGTTTTCAAACCGGGCGTTTTGCACCCGCTTACAACCGCAATGTTTAAAGCACCGGCGTGCTTTTGGATTTCCGGCTTCGCTTTTCCGGATATGGGTATTAAATCGGTACTATTTGTTTTTTATTAAGCAGAGCTTTTGTTTTGAGTGTTCCCATAAGTAGACACATTACCTTTATAGATTTATAAGGTTCTGTTGTCAAAGGGATTATTGGTTGGGCAGGCATTCCAAACCGATATGTCACCTCAAATTTAAATTCAGGGATTAATCAGCGCCAATTGGATTTGGACCATGAACCGTATGTTCAACCCAGGTTTAAAACTGTGGAACAGTGATTATAGTCTCATAAAAATGTTGGGATATAAGAAGGGGTGGTTGTCAATCATACTTGAAATGCCACGGAGGTCCGCTCCACTCCAAAGTATGAGCCCTGGCTCGATATTCCCATATCATATTATTAATGTTGCCAATAATGACACGGGAGGTCATCATGATTGATAAGGCTCAATTGTGTGAGAAAATAATCGAAATATACCCCGATATCGGTGAATGCGGCATTGATGTCCATGTCGAGTATGACGATCAACAAAACCGCTGGGTGGTGGGCCTGGCAAAAGATCATCATTCGGTGAAAACCTATTTGGAGAATGGTGATGCCGAATTGTGCTTGATCGGCAAGCAATGCGTGAGTTTGGGCATTGAAATTAATCAGCTTCGTGATACTGCAGAGCGATATCCGGCATAGCGACAATACCATATAAAATGGGAGCGAACCATGAGCGTGTCAGAGCAGAACGGTCAATTTCGAACAGAGCAGGACAGCATGGGCATGGTCCAGGTGCCCAAAGATGCCCACTACGGTTCTCAAACACAGCGCGCCGCAGAAAACTTCTTTCGCAGTGGTTTAAAACCGCCCCTTTCTCTGATCCATGCATTGGCAATGATCAAATATTACGCTGCCAAGGCCAATGCAGATTTATCCATCTTGGATGGTAAGCTGGCTGAGGCCATTTGCACGGCTGCCCAAGAGGTCGAATCCGGTCAATGGGATGAACAATTCGTGGTGGATCTGTTTCAAACTGGCTCCTTGACTTCCACCAACATGAACATGAACGAGGTTTTGGCCTCCAGGGCCAACGAGATTCTAACCGGAGAAAAGGGCGGGCGTTCACCGGTCCATCCCAATGACCATGTCAACCTGGGGCAGTCCAGCAACGATGTGATGCCCACTGCCCTGCATGTGTCGGCCGCAATGGGCATTTCCAATGAGTTAGTCCCGGCCTTGGGATACCTGCAGGGTAAGCTTAGCGAAAAAGCGACGGCATTCGATCCTGTCCGCAAAATTGGACGAACTCATTTACAAGACGCTGTTCCCATGTCCTTGGGCAACACCTTTTCCGGGTATGCGCGTCAAATTGAATTAGGGCTTGAGAGAGTTGCAGCTGCAATGCCCCGATTGACGGAGTTGGCTTTAGGCGGGACGGCAGTCGGGAGCGGATTGAATACCCATCCTTCATTTCCCGGCCGGGTCATTTTAGGTCTGAGCGAGCATACCGGCGTTGGTTTTAGTGAGGCTGCCAACCATTTCGAAGCCCAGGCAGCTCAGGATGCTGTTGTTGAGACCAGCGGCACCTTAAAGACCATTGCTGTCAGTTTGGTTAAAATCGCCAATGATATTCGATTGCTCGGATCAGGCCCCCGATGCGGTATCGGTGAATTAAAACTGCCGGCCTTGCAACCCGGTTCCAGCATCATGCCCGGCAAGGTCAACCCCGTTATCCCCGAAGCAGTAATTCAAGTGGCCTATCAAGTGATGGGAAATGATACCGCCATAATGTTGGCCGGGCAATCGGGCAATTTTGAGTTGAATGTGACTTTGCCACTGCTGGCCCACAATGTGTTGCAGTCCATCGGCTTGCTGGCCGGGGCCGCAAGAATGTTTGTTGATAAGTGTATCAAGGATCTGGCCGCGGATGAGGCCCAATGTGCCGCATACATTGAGCGAAGCCTCGCACTTGTCACAGCGCTGGTGCCCCATATCGGATATGACCGTGCCGCTGAAATTGCCAAAAAAGCTTACGCCGAAGGCAAAACAGTGCGGCAGGTTGCGCTGAACGAGAATATCCTTCCGGAGAATCAGATCAATGAGCTGTTAGGTTAGCTATATTGACCCGCCAAGAGATCCTAAGGCAAGTTAGAGGTCATGCAGCCAAATTTAATCTTGGGAGCGATATCTATCCGAGATTTCGAAGCGGATTACGGAGAAGGCAGCCAATATATATCCTGTATCGATATTAACAGCTGAACACCAACAATATATCATAGGAGGATGAAGATGGGTAAGAAACGCTACCAGATAACAACTGCTTGTCCCCAATGCGGTTGCAGTTTTGCGACACATTTGACAGATGAAGAACTCAAGGAGCGCTATGGCGACGTACCCAATGTTGAGATGGAATGCGGTGAATGCATGATACACTACACCACTGCTATGGAAGAGGCTTGCCCCGAATGGGATAAAGAATGTAAGTTGAAAAACAAGTAATGCGTGGAGAATATCACTTAAATCTAAAAGGAGTAGGTTTGCATGATGTACGATTTTAACGCGGATGAAATTTTTGAAATGGCCGAACAACTGGAACGCAACGGCGCCAAATTCTATCGAGCTGCGGCTGAATCAATCAATGATCAAAACGCCAAGGCGTTTTTGTTAAAATTGGCGGAGATGGAGGTCAATCACGAGAGAATGTTTTCACAAATGCGTGCCACTCTATCGGCTGATGAAATGGCCGCTACCGTGTTTGATCCGGAAGGGGAATCCATCCGTTATCTGCAAGCCCTGGCCGACACCCGTGTCTTCTTTGAGAAGGAGATGGACCTCTCCTCCATGGAGGCGATTCTGAAGGATGCGATCTTGGCTGAAAAAGACTCTATCGTATTCTATCTTGGAATGCGCAATGCCGTTCCGGAAAAATTGGGCCGCAACCGTTTGGATGATATCATCAAGGAAGAGATGGGCCACATCGAACTGCTCAGCAATGAGCTTAAAGCGCTAGATCGCTGATGAATCTAGCGTGGGAGAACGTTCGGACGCTCCAGGTCAAAAGAGTGTAAATAGCCTACTCCGCTTAGTTTAAAGATTAAAGGTTAAAGTTTAAAGGGGTTGATGACAGCCGATCGTATTTTTTCATTGCTCAAACTCCTATGAGAATCGGATGTTCAACCCATTGGCAAGGTGTTTCGATAGATAGAATACCTTAACTTTAACCTTAACACTTTAATCTTTAATCTGGTTGAAACACAAACCAACCATAGTAAGCCCAAATATGCTTGGATACAGAAGGCAAAAGACTTTCTATTACTCACCCAACCGTCCGTTCACAGATAGATCTTCGATTCCGTCAGGGTTGACCAGCGCAATCTCGCTGCCTTTGACGGTGATGAGCGCTTGTTGGGTCATTTTGTTGAATATCCGCGATAAGGTTTCGGGGATGGTGCCCAATAAACTGGCCAATTGCCCTTTGGAGATCGGGAGCGTGACGAGATCCGGATTGCCCTGTTCGTCAGCAAGATATAGCAGATAGGAGGCTAACCTGGCAGGTACCTCCTTGAGAGATAGATTCTCCACCTGAACCGTGAATTGCCGAAGGCGTACACTGAGAACGGCCAGCATGTTCAGCGCCAAAGAGGGGTTTTCTGATATAAGGTCGACAAAGTCCTGGCGCGGGAAAAAAAGCATGTGGCTTTTTTCAATGGCCATTGCGTTAGCAGGGTAGCGGCTTCCTGAAAAGACAGGGACTTCACCGAAGGGTTGCCCCGGTCCGTAGATGTGCAGAATCTGCTCTTTGCCTTCTGAAGAAGTTTTGTAAACCTTGACTTTGCCGCCAGCCACAACATAGAATCCGACTGCGGGATCTCCCTCCCAGAATATTGCCTGGCCTCGTTTGAAGGGTTTGTCTTGGGCAATACCGCCGATTTGGGTGAGTTGTTCGTCGGACAACCCGCCGAAAAGGGGGGTGTTGGCCATTATCTGATTCAAATTGCCCATAATTTCCTTTGCCTGCCATTTCAGCGGTTTAAACTGGTTTTTTCAATCCCACGAAATTTTACCCCATAGTTGCAAAAGTCGGAGGGCTCCAAGGTCAAGGCGGCAAGTGTGAAGCCGTAATCCTCTACTGCGAACGCTTGCCATCGAAGGATTTGGAGTTCGACCGTTTTCCCGAAGGGGGAAAAAGATGGCACACAATAGACCCGATCCTCAAGTTCATCGCTCGTCTTTACCTGGCGCCCATGGGCCGTATGCTGTCAATTTAATGCTGACGTGGTCTCTTGGCCTTTTTGCCATCTTTTTTATGCAACTGTGGGGTCAACTTTGTCCAAAACTTGATCCAAGTCAAGTAACGCAGTCATTTTTTTTGTAAAAAGGTCGCCCATGGATTTCTTCAACCAGGGCAAAAAAAAATTGAATATTCAACGGCCTTTGACTTAGGTCAAAGCGGTTTTAAACTAATACCTGTACATTGCAATCGAAAACTGAAAGCAACAGCTTGACTTTAACAAAATAGAACGTACGAAAAGCCAAATCTTTTAAGGAGGAGAAAACATGTTTTGTTATCAATGCGAACAAACTGCTAAGGGAGAAGCCTGTACTAAAATCGGTGTCTGCGGGAAAGAGCCCGATACCGCAATCCTGCAGGATCTTCTGATTTACACGATAAAAGGCCTTTCCCAAGTAGCTGTGTCCGCTGCAAAAGCCGGCGTCAGCGATCCGGAAGTCAACAAATATGCATGTGAAGCGATCTTTTCAACTTTGACCAATGTTGATTTTGATCCTGATCGTTTTGTGGAACTGATCAAACAAGGCGTGCAGTATCGGGATCAGCTCAAGGCCAAGATCGGCGCAGCAGACGTACCGGAAGGACCGGCAACCTTCACCCCGGCAGGGGACATGGGTGGGATGGTGTCCCAAGGCGGAACCGTTGGCATTATGGCTGATGAAAACTTGAATGAGGATATTCGCAGCCTGCGTGAATTGCTGATTTACGGTGTAAAGGGTCTAGCTGCCTACGCCGATCATGCCCGCATTTTAGGGCAGGAAGATGATAGTGTCTATGCCTTTATCCACGAGGCCATGGCTGCAACCCTCGACGACAGCTTGGGCGTAAATGAGCTTGTAGGCTTGGCCCTCAAATGCGGTGAGGTTAATCTGCGGGCCATGGAGCTTTTGGATGCCGGCAACACCGGTACCTACGGACATCCCGTCCCGACCCAAGTTCCCCTGGGCGCAAAAGCCGGAAAAGCGATCTTGGTTTCTGGCCACGACCTCAAAGACTTGGAGCTGTTGCTGAAGCAGACCGAAGGAAAAGGCATCAACATTTACACCCATGGCGAAATGCTGCCCACCCATGGATACCCGGAATTGAAGAAATACGCACATTTTTATGGCCATTACGGTACCGCCTGGCAGAACCAGGGCAAAGAATTCGATGCCTTTCCGGGTGCGATTATAATGACCACCAACTGCATCCAGAAGCCCAAAGACAGCTATAAAGACAATCTTTATACCACCGGTCTAGTGGGATGGCCCGGCGTACAGCACATCGCCGACAAAGATTTCACCCCAGCCATTGAGAAAGCCCTTGCCATGCCTGGTTTCGCCGCCGATGAGAACGGCAAGACCGTCATGGTCGGTTTCGGCCGCAACGCCGTCATGGGCGTCGCAGGTCAGGTCATTGATGCCGTAAAAGCCAAAGCCATCCGCCACTTTTTCCTCGTGGGCGGTTGCGACGGTGCCAAAACGGGCCGCAATTACTATACCGAGTTCGTCGAGAAGGTGCCCGAAGATTGTGTCGTGCTAACCCTGGCCTGCGGTAAATTCCGCTTCTTTGATAAAGACCTGGGCGACATTGGCGGGATTCCCCGACTGCTGGATGTGGGCCAGTGCAACGATGCCTACTCCGCCATCAAGATCGCCGTGGCCTTGGCCGACGCCTTCGAATGTGGTGTGAACGATCTGCCCCTGTCGATGATTCTCTCCTGGTACGAGCAAAAAGCCTGTGTCATTTTGCTGACCCTGCTTCACTTGGGAATCAAGGACATTCGCCTGGGGCCAAGCCTGCCGGCGTTTATCAGCCCCAACGTGCTGAACGTGCTGGTGGAGAATTTCAATATCATGCCGATTGGTTCGGCAGATGATGATTTGAAAGCGATTTTGGGATAAGCCGTTAGCCAAATGCCATAGTGGCTCCCAAAAGCGGTGCGGCCCACTTAGGCCGCACCGCCTCCCAAATCTTATAGGAGTTCCAACATGAAATGCCCGGGACAAGATACTCAATACTGGAATGCTGATGCAGTTTTTGACGTCAAATGTCCTCAATGCAGCACCATGGTGGAATTTTTCAAAGACGATACCACCCGCCGGTGCCAAAATTGCGGGCATCGTTTCGTCAATCCAAAAATGGATTTCGGATGTGCGGCATATTGCCAGTATGCAGAGCAATGCCTGGGTGATCTCCCCCCGGAATTGGCGGCGCAACAGGAAGATTTGCTTAAAGACCGTGTCGCCATCGCGGTTAAACGCCATCTGAAAACTGATTTTAAACGGATCGGCCATATTACGCGCAGGGCACGGCATGCCGAAGCGATTGCCAAAGCAGGTGAGGCCAATGCCAAACTGCCGGTGGTGCTGATCACGGCATTATTATGGGATCTGGATTCCGTAGAAGAGGCCCATGAATCGCCCACCGCCAGATCGATTTTAGGTGATTTGAAGGCCCCGCCCCCCTTGATAGATCAGGTCTGTAAGATCCTCGCCCAGCGCAACGCTTCCCAGAACGGTGAAGCTGATGACGAATTTAAAATTGTGGCCGATGCCGAGCTAAAAGCGCTGTCTGAAGAGATGGCCGGTGATGACGCATAAGGTCTGAGATAAAACGACAAAGGTGATCGAATGAAAATCAAACGAAAAATAGTTGAAATCGATGAAGAAAAATGCAACGGCTGCGGACAATGCATCCTTGGCTGTGCCGAAGGGGCTTTAGCCATCGTGGACGGAAAAGCCAAAGTCATTTCAGATAATCTATGTGACGGGTTGGGGGCCTGCATCGGCGAGTGCCCCGAAGACGCGCTTAAGATCATTGAACGGGA
>JAAUYD010204889.1_pt1 | contig 19314 bp, 13 predicted proteins | sample 7278101 | NCBI WGS metagenome assembly JAAUYD01 (sample SAMN14350128, study PRJNA611818) | marine sediment metagenome | isolation source: surface marine sediment (0.6m) | place: French Polynesia: Moorea | collected 2018-08
AATATAAGCTGTAATTATATTACATCTGAGTTACTGCCTTGAATCTTAGTCATTTTATAGTTCCTATGAACTATATTGGGGAGCTTTAATTTCTTTTTAGATCTACTGAAATTATGCAAGTTTAATTTCAAGCAGCTTAGCCATCTTTATACGCTCTTTAAATCAAGAATAATTTATTTTTAAATATTCAAAAAAAATATTTTTGATTTCATTAATTATTTAAATAAATATTGCTTTTCTTCATAAAATCTTGATTAATTTTTCCCGAATATTGACTATAGTGAAAATAACTTACAAGAAATTACATAAGTAATTTTGACTAATTAAAGCAAAGAATTGTAGGTTTTATTTTTAGATTAAATCTAACTGCATTAAACAATAGAGTGGTTCTCTATTACTCTACCTAATCCGAAATAACTAAATTTACTAACTACAAATAATTATCGATATTTATATATGAAAAAGATAAAAATATTAAATATTTTGATTGATAACTTATCAATGACAGATTTAATAAAAAAATTAGGAAAAACTGGTGGATCTGTATTTACACCCAATGTAGATCACTTAATGAAAATGCAAAAAAATCAAGATTTTTTTGAGATATATACTAATGCAGAATATCGAGTATGTGATAGCAAAATATTAATGTTTGCTGCTAATTTTATTGGTCAACCAATCCAAGAAAAAATATCGGGTTCAGATTTATTTCCCGCATTTTACGAATATTATAAAGAGGATAAAAACATAAAAATATTTCTTTTGGGAGGACCAGAAGGAATAGCTGATTTAGCTCGTAAAAAAATTAATGCTAAAGTTAACCGTCAAATAGTTGTAGACTCTTATTCTCCTCCTTTCGGATTTGAAAAAGATGAACTAGAATGCCAAAAAATTGTTGATTTAATTAATGACTCTGGAGCAACTGTTTTAGCTGTTGGCTTAGGTGCTCCAAAGCAAGAAAAATGGATTCACGAGCACAAAAATAAGTTAAAGAACGTTACAGTATTTCTGGCGATCGGGGCAACTATTGAATTTGAAGCTGGTTATCGTAAGCGATCGCCAAAGTGGATGAGTGAAGTAGGCTTGGAATGGCTTTATCGATTGATATCCGAGCCAAAACGTCTATCGAAGCGTTACCTGATAGAAAGTCTTCCCTTTTTCTGGCTGCTTTTGCAACAAAAACTCAACAACGTGAGTTCGAAGTTCGGAGTTCGGAATTCGGAGTTATGATTTTTCAAACCAGATAATAAGGGTTTGAAGTATCTCTAACCACCATTCAGACTCACAAAATTGCAGTTTTTTAGCTTCGTCGAACTCAGGTTCAACATGGGGAGTCTGTTTCCGGGTAGTCCTAAAAAGGAAAGGATGAACATACGGAACAGCTAATCGATTGGAGTCAGATTGGGGGATGGCAAAGATTCATGATTTTTACTACCATATCCCCCTCAACCCTATGTCTAGAAAAAGTTTGAGAATTGTAATTTTTCAAACTACAACCTAAGTAATTAATAATATTGGTAAAAAAGTGGCAAACGAGTTCAAGCAAAATCTGCCTATCTTCTTTGACGAATACCTTCCTCGATGGAACTATATAGTTCAGCCACAATCTAGTTAACTTTGGTAGATAATCAAATCCTCATTCCTTATTATGCTTTTTTTGAATAAAAAGTCGATTTTTTATTTTATTATTTGTTTTTTCTTGGGTGTTTGCTTAATAGTTCTATTTTCAAGTATTCAACTCATGAAACCAGTTTCTCTCAACCAAAATCCCAACTCTGACACACCTAGTTCCATTACTACTGGTACAGGCAATGGTTTGAAGGGAGAATATTACGACAATAAAGATTTTACCGATCTAAAGTTAACTCGTACAGATCGTACTTTAGACTTTAACTGGGGCAATGATTCTCCCGACAACTCTATAGATGCAGATACATTTTCTACACGATGGACGGGAAAAATCGAACCTCTGTTCTCAGAAACCTACAACTTTTACGCGACTTCTGATGATGGAGTTCGTTTATGGGTTGATGACAAACTAATTATTGACAAATTCTTAGAGTGCTCATCATCTCAAGATACCGCAACTATTGATCTAGTAGCTCGTAAAAAATATGATATTCGCTTGGAGTACTATAAAAATGGTGACAAAGCAAATTTTAGTCTAGCTTGGTCTAGCAAAAATCAACCACTTGAAATTGTTCCTCAGTCACAACTTTACAGTGAATTGACTATTGAAGATGGTAGCGACACTCCATCTGACGGTAATAACAACAATACTGATAGTAATACTACGTCCGATGTCCAGTCTATCCAAAATTCTAATCTATTAAAGTCCGTCAAAATCGGTGGAGGAGGTTTTGTTACAGGTATTGTAATACATCCTCAAGCAGCAGATGTTATGTATGCTCGTACTGATGTTGGAGGATTATATCGCTGGGATGCTGCTAACCAAGACTGGCATCAATTGCTTTCGATGGAAAGTGTTGGTCAAAAAGTATCTTTATCTGTTGAAAGCGTGGCGGTCGATCCTAGCAATGTCAATATTGTCTATGCTGCTACGGGTGCATATACTCACACTGGTAAAGGAGAAGAAATACCTGGCAATATACTCAAATCTATTGATGGAGGAAATACTTGGCAAGTTTTAGATTTATCCGTACCAATGGGAGGTAATGAAGAGTGGCGTTGGGCGGGAGAACGTTTGGCTGTCGCTCCTCATAATAGCAACGTTGTTTATTTTGGTTCTCGTCTAGATGGACTGTGGAGAAGTCAAGACGGAGGAATGTCTTGGGATCAGATTGATACTTCAGTTATTCCTGTAGGTGAGACTTGGGGTGAAACCAAAGGTGTTGCGGGAGTTACTTTTATTGAATTTGATGAATCTTCTCAGGGGGTTGCTTATGTTGGCGTTGCAGGTAAGGGAGTTTATCAAACTACTGATGGAGGAAATAACTGGCAATCTCTAGGTGGAATATCTGAATCTTTAATTCCTCAACAGGGGGAAGTAAATGGTGATGGGGAGCTGGTTGTAACTCTATACGATCCACAAAAAGGTAGTAGCAACGGAGGTATTTGGAAATTTAATGGTTCTGGTTGGGAAGATGTTACTCCAAAAAATGGTAAAAACTATGCTGGCTTAACTATTAACGCTAGTGAACCTAATACATTATTTAGCATGACCTATCCCATGACTCCTAAAGATATTTATCGATCAACGGATGGGGGCGAAACTTGGCAGGCTTTAAATAGTCAACAACAAGGGTTAGATTGGTATCCTGAATGGAGTTTGTGGAATCTTTCTGGCGATTTAGCTGTAAACCCTAATAATTCTAATCAAGTTTGGCTAACTAATGGTATTGGTGTCTGGAAAACAGAGGAAGGTAATTCCAATGTTACAACTTGGTCAGCAACAGTAGAGGGTATAGAAGAAACTGTTCCTTTTGACGCAGTGAGTACTCCTGGTGGAGCGAGTTTAATTACTGCGATCGCAGATTGGGATGGTTTTAGGCATACCGATTTAAATTCTATTCCCACAACTAATAATAATGGTCGTCAATTTTCTACTACAACCGATATTGACTATAGCTTCAATAATCCCAACTTCCTCGTCAGAGTTGGAGGTCATCAATATGATTATTCACAAAGAACTGCTGGATATTCTACGGATAACGGAGCCACTTGGCAAAACTTTGCGTCTATCGAAAACGGAACTCATCCTAACGATTTAAATTTTGGTAACATAGCTGTCTCAGCAATTAATACCAAAAATATTATTTGGCAAGGTACAGATAATGCAGATCCCTACTATACAAAAGATGGCGGACAAACTTGGCACAAAATTACATACTTTACAGAACAATTAGAAGTAGGGGCAAATAATCATTTATGGAATCATCAACAGGCATTAGCAGCAGATTCTGTAGATGGAAAGACGTTTTATATGTATCACCACAAGCGTGGTCAGCTTGTTAGAACGCAAGATGGCGGAGAAACCTGGTCTGTAACTAATGAAAATAGTTTATTGCCATGGGGAGTATGGTCTGGTGCAAATGTTAAAACTGTTCCTGGTAAGGCAGGAGATATTTGGGTTAGCTTAGATGAAAAAGGCTTATATCATTCTACTGATGCTGGAGAAACTTTTACTCAGATCAGTAGTGTAGAAGATGCTGATGCTATTGGATTTGGCAAACCTGCCCCTGGTTTAAATAATCCTACCTTATTTGTTAGTGGTCAAATTGAAAATCAAATGGGAGTTTTTGGTTCGACAGATATGGGTAATACTTGGAGTAAGTTTGATGACTTCCCCGACGAATTTTTAGGTGAAGTTAGAAGCATTACTGGCGATATGAATACTTTTGGTCGAGTTTATGTAGGAGTTGGTAGTAATGGATTTGTTTATGGAGATTTATAACAGATAAGTTTATCCTCATCTCAACCTTTACTAAGGTTAATTGAATGAATTGATAGTATCTTTAATAGCTTCAGCTAGTTGAAATGAAAATTTTTCTAAATTAAACTTAGTTTCAGCTAAAAGTCGAGCTCGCTTTCCCATTTCTTTAGTTTCTTTAGGATTTTCTATTAAATAGTTAATAGCCTGTTCCCATCCTTTCATATCACCCGGTTCAACCCACAAACCAATTCCCTCATGTTCTATATCTATATTTACTTGTTGATGTTTTGTCATAATTGAAGCTTTCCCTACTGCCATAGCATCTAAAAGACTAGTTAATCCCCACAAAGGACAATTGCTTGTTCTTGATTCTGGGATATGCAAAGGGATAGCAACGGCATAAGCCTGATGATAACGCAGAACTAATTCTTGCCATGAAAGAGCTGATGTAGCCGTAGCATGGTTAAAATAAATTTTGATGTGAGGTAATAAGTTAGAAATTTTGGGGGCAGATTTTTCTGAACAATAAATTTCTAATGGAAAATCAATATTTTGAAAAGCTGCTACCAGTAAGTTAAAGTCTCTACTACTATTTCCAGCACTTATAATAAATGGATTAAAGCGCTCAATAGTAATAGAATTGTCTAATTTATAAGAAGGTAAATCTGGTCCCCAATCTAATAATGCTAACTTCTGCTTGGGAACATTGAAATCTTGTTCTAATTGTGTTTCTACTTTTTTACTCAGACACAAGACTTTATCATGTCCTCTTACAAACAGGGGTACTAAAATTTTTGTTAATAAATTAACTTTAAAAGGACGCTCAAGTTTTACAATTAATGTTTTTTTGAAAATTCCAAGATTCTTTAGCCCAGCCAAGATAATTGTAGTAGTTTGACACGTAGAGTATACTATTAAATCGCTTTGATTAAGTGAATACCAAAAAACTCTAAGTTGCTGCTCTATGTCTCTTGGCAGAAATTTATATTTTCGATATGGTAGAATCTCTACAAATATGTCATATTTCTTGAGCTTAGTTACTCCCCAAAGATTTTGTTCTGGGCTATCCGTTTCTTGACAACTTTTATAGAGTTGAAAGGACTTTTCAGCCTGATAGTAGTCAAATAAAGCCAATAGTTTTATGTTCATAGTAATAATAACTTTACATATATCTATGTCTGAGAAAAATGAAAAATAACCTTTATATTTACTTTTTAGATAAAGTCTTTCGAGCCTTTATAGCTGATAATCTTGGCTGGAACACCTGCTGCTACTGCTTTATCTGGTAAATCTTTGGTAACCACTGCATTAGCTCCGATAGCTACATCATTACCAATAGTGATTTTGCCAAAAATTTTCGCCCCTGGCGCAATATATACACGATCACCTATTTTTGGAGAGCCTAGTTTATCTCCTCTTCCGCCTAAACCTATAGTTACATCTTGGCTAATAGTACAGTTATCTCCCAACTCTACATTTGGATGTAGAACAATACATCCCATATGAGCTATGTAAAGGCCAGAACCAATTTCTGCTTGCTTTGGTAATTCAATACCAGTAATGAGCATAATTAATTTGTGACAGATGACACCTAATATTATCAAAAACTGTCGCAAAATAGGAACATGAAAATGGTAGTGAATCCAGTGGTTAAATCTATACTCAGCCAAAGCCCATAGTCCTTCTTTTGATAAAATTGTCAAAAATGACGATTTTTTTTCTACAATCGTATATCGATTTATGTCAGTTTTATATCTTTTAATCATACTTATAAATTGAGGTGGCTTAGAAACCATATCTAGATTTAGTATCTTATAAATTCAAAAGCTTCCGATATTGGTATATAGCAGCTTCTAATGAAAATTTTCGTCCTCGTTCAATCAGTAACTCACGTTCAGGAGGATTTTGTAAAGTTGCAATGATTGCCTCCGCCATCATAGTTGCATCCCCAACTGGGACTAAAGCACCATATTTTCCTTGCTCTAAAATTTCTGCTGGTCCGCTAGGACAATCCGTTGCTACTACTGGTGTGCCAACAGCCATTGCTTCAACTATGACATTTCCAAATCCTTCCCAAACTGAAGACATAACCAAAATAGATGCACGTTTCATGTATGCGTATGGATTATCAACAAATCCTGGAAAAGAAACATCTTCTTTACTTAAATCTAATTTCCTAGCTAAAGATGTTAAGTAAGAATATTGACTACCTTCCCCTAAAATTATTAATTTAGCTGCTTCTTTTTTGCGTACTAAAAAAAAAGCTTTAATTAATGTAGCAAAATCTTTCTGTGGTTCTAGTCTGCCAACACCCAATATAATTGGGGTATGTTGATTTACAAACCACTGGTGTTGTATTGTTTCTTGTGCTTTTTGCTTAAAATTTGAAGTTACAATAGGATTATAAATAGTATGAATTTGATTTGATTGTATGCCTAATCTTTTTAAGCTGGTGGCTACTCCACAAGAAACAGCTACAACGTAATCTGCTAGAGGATAAATCCAACGAATCAAATAAGGAACTAGCTTTCGTTTGATAGTGGCAGCGTTAAGAGATTCTTCTACCAGATTATTATGCACAGTAACCATAACTTTAATGTTAATTTTAGCCAACTTAGAAGCCAAAATCGCAATAATATTCGTATCTTCTAAGGCAGAAATAAATACATCAGGACGTTCTTTTTTGAGATAATTTGATAAGGAAAAAACACTCAAAGATAGCTTCTTTGCTGCTAAATCAATAATTTTAATTTCTGGGGGGAGTATGTTTAAATAAGGACCATTAGCAAAAGCAAGAATAAGATCGACTCTTAAACCTTCTTGCACAAAACCACAAGCTAAATTAAACATTACTCTTTCGGCTCCACCACCTTCCAAATCAGCCAAGAAAATTGCTATTTTTTTCATGTTATCTTACCGAACAATAAAAAAATTTTGTTATATGTCTATTTGAACAATTTTATTTATATATTTTGCTGCGATTTTTCAGGAGAAATTGGCCTGTAATAACTTACAGAAAAAGCAGTTGCAACATATATGGACCAGAGGAAAGAATCAGCTACAAATATTTGTGCTTCAGATAAATTATACATAACGAATAAGCTAATAAAAATCAAGAACCAGAAACTTTCAGTAGTTTTAGTTTTTCGTATATAAATTACAGAGCGAATGTAAGTTAAAACCAAACTACATAAAAAGACTAAAATTCCTAATATTCCTAATTGAATTGTTAAATCTAAAAAACCATTATGTGAATGAACTGCTTTAAAATTAAGTTGCCGCCATATATTAAAAGCTTCACCATTTTTTACCCAAAAAGCTTGATATCCGTAACCCAACAAAGGTCGCTCTCCCAGTTTTTCTAATACTGCTGACCAAATATCTGTACGACCACTTAAAGAGATATCTTTTCCTAAGATGATTAATATAGTATTTAACCTATCTATAAGAAAAATTATTAGACTACATGACAATAAAAATGCAGATAAAAAGAGAGGTATACTAATAAGACTTGTCCACTTAAGAGGATAACATAGTAACAATAGTAATAAAGCTGCCAAAAAAATAATCAGTGCATTTTTTGAATTGGACAATACTAATAAAAGAATATTTAAACTACACAATACTGACGATAAATATCTATACTTTTTAGAAGTCAGAGTAATTATAGAGAATAGAATTCCTCCAAATGCCATTAAACCACCCAAGTTATTTTTATGCCAAAAAATACCACGCCAAGCTCCAGCATGAACCCCTTGTTCTATACCATATTCAGGAAAAGCCAATGTAAATAAAAGATTTACGACAGCAATCGTACCAATTACTCCAGCCAAAAATTTCATTTGTTCGTTCAAACTAAAGCGTGCGGCGAAGTATATGCCAAATAAGGTTGTTCCCAATGCAAATAAACTATAGCGAATTGTCAAATTAGGGAAATCAGACCAAATAATTGATAATAGAGCCATCATCGTAAGCAATAATATGAATGGCTCTTTGAATACTATACGCAATATTATTTTATATCGCATTAAAACTATCAATATTGTAAAGGCATAAATACTATATCGAATCAAACCAATCAAGAGAGATATTGGCGAACGAGCCAAACTATTGTCTAATCCTTCTGAATCTAAAAATATGCTGCTAAAATTAAGAGCATTTGTAAAAAAAAGCAGGCTAACAAAACTATAAATTTTTTCTACTGTTCTTAATATTAGATTAATAACCTTATGGGGATATTTGGGGACTTGATAACTTTTGTTAAACACGGTTATTTAAGCCTTATTATTTTCTTATTTTTTTTTTGAATTTAATAAATTATTTCTGATATATCTTTTTTTTATAGTTAACAAAAATTTTAAGAAAAACATAAAAAGATTTTAAATAAACTCTTATTCTAGCGGAGTTTGACATTATACTAAGATACTCTTTTATTAACTGTTCATTTAGTACTTTCTTTTTTCTACTATGCCAATATCTTCCAATGCCTTGAGTTAATAGGTTATCAGCAAAAATTGACAAAGAAGGAAAATTTCTTTTGAGCCAATAAGCAGTATTAATATAGATGTTTATTAGCTGCTCATCATTCTTTTTTAATGTAAACGCATTACTATCATGAATTCTCTGACCTGCTAATTCCATATCTAAAGCAATACCTTGACTAATTCCCATAGCAGCAAATTTCAAATAACTATCATTTAAAATAATTTTTTCAGCTTCAGGCATTGGTAATAATTTTTCTATTAAATAACGGGAGAAACACATTCCAGAAGTTGCAGGAATACTAAAAGGTAAAGGATTACCTAACTTACCTTGTTGCATTTTATGGCATAAATTATATTCTGATAAATAGGATGAATCTTCAGGCATACGATTGTTGTTAAGGTTATATTTTTCAGTTTTATTAAATATTTTCACTGGATGAAAACACCAACCAGATTTTTGATAAGTTGCAAATGCTTTAACTACTTCAGATATTTTGTTTGGGAAAAATAAATCATCAGCATCCAAGAAACAAATAATATTCCCTTTACTTTTGACAAATCCAGCATTAAAAGCCGATGCTTGACCGCCATTTTTTTTCAGTACGGCTATAATTTTTTCACCATAGCTGTTAATTATTTCTCTAGAATTATCGGTAGAGCCATCATCTACAACAATGATTTCAATATTTTTATAGGCTTGATCGAGCACACTATCGATGGCAGTGCTTAAAAACTGACCGTAATTGTAATTATTAATTAATATACTTACCAAAGGTTTTTGTTTCATGGTCGCAATCGCATTAATTAATTAGTTAAAATTTCCAAATTATTCTATTTTAAAAAAGCTTAAAGGAGTAGAATTAATCTTTAATTTTTTATAAGTTAAATATATTAAAATTAAATTCCAAAAAATCATACTAGAGGCTGTAGCAATAGCCGCACCTTCTACATTCCAAATCGGAATAAAAATCGCGTTTAAAATAATATTTAAGATAGCACTAACACCAACTCCTAAAGCCGTACATTTATCAAAACCAGTCATAATTAATAGCAAAGCTACCGAACCAGTAAAAGCATTAACGAGCTGTCCTAAACTGAGTATGCTTAAAACTAAATGACCTCCGACAAATTCCGAACCAAATATTAGTAATAACCATTTGCCAAAAATAATTAGAATAGCAGTCATTAATAAAGCTACAGCAAAAACAAACTGACAAGATTGAGTGACTATTTTTTGTAGTTGCTTGAATTCGCCTTTAGTATACAGGCTAGCAAAGGTAGGAGCGAGGGAAGTGTCAAATGCTAGTAAAACAAAAGTAATTAAACTAGCACCGCGATTGGCAACAGTATAAATACCAACGGCTTCGGTAGTGCTTAAAGTTCCCAGCATAATCGTGTCAGTTTGATTGTTGACAACGTACATACTGCCGATTAGCAGCATTGGTAATGCGCTTTTAAGCCATATTTTGGGTTGATAGCTGGGACGGACTTTTCTAACTTTGGGGGATATGCGAACCCGAAGTAAAATTTCCCCAACGATGCAAGTTGTTATGGCAACAATTACCTTTATGGTTACTGCTTCTGAGACGTTTAGGTTGTTTCCTAGAAAGAATACCGATACCAGTAACAACAGGCTCAGTAATAGAGGACGAATCAGGTTTTCTGGCAGTTGCCCCATAACAATACTGCCGATTGCGCGCATGGCTGGCTGCCTCAAACGAGCTAAAGCATCAGCAGGTACTGCTATTAAGGCAATAAACATCACCCATACCATCTCCATACTTTCGCGGGGTGAGAACAACCAAAACCCCAAAGCAGTCAAAATAGCTATACCGATAGAGTTGAGTAATACTATTTTGTTGCTCCAATTTAAAAGACCTTTGGTCAAATTCCATTTAGATTGGGTCTTGTATACGGCAATTTCTCTTAAGATCAGTCCTTCTATTCCCAAAGCTGACGGAATCAGCAGTAGATAAGTCCAAGCACCAGCATAGCTGTAAAGACCAAAACCCTTTGCGCCTAAGATGCGAGCCAGAAAGAGGCTATTTAGATACAGTAAAATAGCGTTGATTACTTTAAGTCCAAAAGTTCCTGCGATCGCTTTTGCCAGAAATTTTTGTAATTTGCCAGTTTTTGCCAGATTGTTTTTCCATAATGAGATCAGCTTCAACATATGATTATTTTTTGAGCATTACCTACATTTTGGTTCTCTGCAATTTGTACCTGTTGCAAATTCCAAAGCAGATTATTGTAGGCAGCTTGTGTCACCTCTGTATTGCGTAGTAAATCTTGATATTTTTGTTGCAGTTGCGGAATCAAATTGTTTCGTTGTTGGTAAGTGGTTTTCAATTGTTGGAGAGATTCTAATTCTTTTGCTAAAGCTTCAGCAGTTAATTAAAATTCTTTAATTTAAACATTCACCTACTTTATAAACGATGACAATATGTATAGATGTGATCTCGATCATTTATCAAATTTTTTGGCGTAGTTCAAAAGAGTGGGAAGAATTCGGGCAAATGAGTCTGACCCAACTGTCGTCCGTGCTTCAAGATTGGGCCCGAAAGTATTGTTGATAAATTGAGAAAAATTATTGAGAATAGTTCTCTGTTCTTGATAATATTCTTGATAATTATTTCCTTTGGCTCACGCTACCTTGACTGGGCTGGTTCATAGTCCACACGGCCTGATTAAACTCATTAAGTGTACTGAAAATATTTTAATTTAGATTAATACTTTGTCAAGAAGATTTCTCAAAAGTATGGGGTCTATTTCTAAATCGCAATATTGATTAACGAAGTTATCTTGAGCATTACTTTTATCAAAAAGACAAGCATATTCCAAATTTAATACTTTTGTAAGATAATAAAAACCTCGTTTGGTATAGCCACTATAAAATAGCTCTATGAGTTTCGTTTTAGGTTGACACCAAACTAAGTTGGCTAAACCTGCTCCGTGTACGCCCAAGATTACAGAAGCACTGTTAAATAAATCAATTTGCTCATCAACGGTACGATATATATCTTCGATCATTTCAAAGCCATACTCAATTAAAAGATCGCGAATTTCTGATTCGTTTTTTAAAATTCTTCTGCCGCGACGAGGTAAAAAAATTTTTCTATCTTTTCGCTTATTATGATGATCGCTTAAAAATCTTTGCCGCAAAAGTTGTATATCATTGGGACTTATACGATTGATTTGAGTTTGATTATTAGCAACTATTAAAGTTTTAGGTTTAATGGCGACTCCCAACTGTCGAGTATCGACAATTGCATCTTCAGGAATTCCCATTTTATTCAGATATTGTTGTTCATAGCTGGTGTGCAATAAAGGATAACAAAGTTTAGCTTGCTTCCAAATATCGCGACCAAGTACCGCCTCAATTCTACAAAGCTTAGTTATAATTAATAGCAGGAAGGAATAGTATCCACCAAAATTATGTGACCAAGGAGCAACCGCTAGATCGCAATCATATTTTTTCAACTTGACGGGGAATTCTTTGAATGCTCCCACGGTACCATAATCGAGGTCTAAAATTAGTTTTCGATTAATTAATGGGTGACCAGAACGACAAATTTGTAGTTCGGAAAAGTTGCAATTTCGGGAAATATGCCAGACATAATCTGGTTCAAAATCAATAATATTTTTATCATAACTAGAATCAGTTTTAAGAATATTTAAGTTAAGTTCGGATTTGTCTTTAATTAGCGACCGATAAGTGTTAATTTCAATTCCAGAATTTTGGTATTGATAAACTACATTTTTAGCCAAAATTTGAATAGTTTGCTCTCTGTTAAGTGGGGTTCTCCATATAGTAAGTATTTGTTTAATTAACGAAAGTATTTTGATTCTCAATTCAAACAAAACCAGTCTCATATTTTTATTTTTTACCTAAAACAATAGACCCCTTGCAAACCTCGTTCCCTAATAATTTTTGCAGGTATACCTATTGCTGGTGGCCTTACAACCTGTTTTATAATCTTCACTGTCGTCCTCGCAGAAAAAAAATACAACTAGCCTTTCTTCAAAATTAATTCAGGTTTCAAAACTTGATACGAAAATATCATAAAGTAACCAAACCAACTGACAATACCTAATAGCTTAAATCCATCTTCAATCAGATAGTTTAAATCTGTAGACATATTATCAAGAACAGGTAGCGAATCTATTACAATAGATAGACCTAAAAACACAAATGCTAAACCAAAAAGTCCCCATTCACTTTGTAAAATAATCTTTCTGAAATTGATTAAGCTGGCTAAAATGACTAGCCCATACCCGCCATAAACTATTGTTTCAGAAATCATGAATATTCCAGGGGCAATTACTTCATGAAAAAGGAATAAATCATCAAGTAAAAGAATTAGTGTAATTATCCCAAAAGTTCCGAAAAACCGAGAATATTTGCCTTTTCTTGGTCGTCTTATATGTTTTGCCAAAAACGAAGTTAATAAGCAGGAAGATGCGCACATACTCCAGAGTAATATTCCGATATTAGACAGAAAACCCATCAAAGGATTGGTACGTGATGCTAATAGAGGCTCCAAACAGATCTCAGATGCTATTACGGACGGATCTCTAGTGAAGTGGTTGATTGGGATGCCAGTTATCAAACTACAGAGATACACTAAAGGGATAAGTAAGATAATAGGGATATAAAGTAACAAAAAAATCTTTAATAAGTACTTTATTCTCAATTCAATAAAGGCAATTTTCATAGAGTTCCCCCTATAGCAAATAGATTGTTGTACAGCTTTTAATTAAATTAAAGTTTATTTGTCTTATTGACGAGTTTCTTTTACTTCTGGCAAGCTCTTTACAGTTTTAGAATCATCTTGGTAATAGCTTTTAGCATAGTGGAAATAACTATCAGGTTCATTTTCAACTATTACACCGTTGGCGACTAAACCGAGGACATTTTGATTGTATTTCTGCAAAAGCTCTTCCGCCGCTTTCACATTTTCTCTGTTGATTACTCCTGGTCGAGCTACTAATAAAACTCCGTCTGCTATTTTGCTCAAAATTAGAGCATCGGCGAATAAAAGAAGTGGAGGTGTATCAATAATGATGTAATCGTAATCTTCTTTAATACTCTCTATGAATAAATCCATTTGTTTGGATTCTAAAAGAGATAGAGGGTTAGGATGATCAATGCCTGAAGGTAAAACAGATAGATTAGAAGTTACTAATTTAATTGCATTTGATAACTTATCCCGAGTAAAAATGACATTGCTTAAACCTACTTGATTAGTCAACTCCCAGATATGGTGTTGCTGGGGACTATGTAAATGTGCATCGATTAATAAAACTTTATTACCCTGCTGTGCCAGCACTGCCGCTAAATTAGCCGAAACAGTGGATTTACCCTCTTTGGGAAGAGAACTTGTAACTGCAACAACTTTAATATTTTTATCTGGGCAGAGAAACTTAAGGTTGGCCTGAAACATTTTATAAGCTTCTGCAGTGATGGATTTAGGTGCATCTATGATTTGTCTTTCTGGTGCAACCCACTCTACTCTGGGTAGTAGAGCTTTTTTCTGCGAACTAGGAATTATCCCCAGCATCGTGAAGTCGAGCAAATTTTTGAGCTCCTTGCTGGTTTTGACAGAACAATCCCTGATTTCCAATATAAAGGCTGTAATAACGGATAATATTCCTCCTAAAGCTATTCCCATCGCCAAAATTAGCTTTTTACTAGTAGAAACGGGGTATTCAGAAACGATAGCCGAATTGATAATTTGAGCATTACCTACATTCTGATTTTCAGCAATCAGTACCTGCTGTAGATTATTTAACAGAGCTTGATAAGCAGACTGAGCAGCATCTAGTTTTCTTTGTAAATCTCGTTGTATCTGTTCAAACTCTGGAATTTTACTGGTTTTTTCTCTATATTCTGCTATGTTTTGTTTGAGAGAAGCTATTTCTTTGACTACTTCTTGGCGTTCGACTTCAGTATTAACTAACTGCTCGGCAAGATTTTTTTGAATATCTCCTGTCTGAAAAAACTTTTCTAAAAGTCTTGTTTGCTGACTTAAATGTGTACCAATTTGCTTTCTCAATAAAGCTTCTAAGGAAGCTTTTTCTTCTTCTAAATTAATTACTACAGGGTTTTGATTAGAAAAACGACTTTGTTCTTTAGCTAATCGATTTTTTACCTCTTGTAGCTGAGTAATAGTTAGTTGAATAGCTTCAGAATCACTTACATCATTAAGTGCTATGACTGCCTCAGCACTAAAGCCTAATTTTGATTCCAAATTAACGATTCGACTCGATAACCTTTCAAGTAAAGCTTGTTTTTGTTTGATGGTGTTGTTTAATTCACTAATCTGTGACACCTTCAGTTCTGACTCTGTTGTCAGGTTAACAATATTGTATTTTTCTTTAAAGCTACGTAAATTAGCTTCTGCTTCCAACAGCGCTTGTTCGGTTTTGGGCAACTGTTCGTTAATAAATTTTCTTGCTGCCGCAGCTTCAACTCTGTTAAACAAGACGTTGTTTTCTAGATAAGCTGCCATCAATTGATCGACTATTTGTTTTGCTTCTTGAGGGTCGGAACTTTTATAAGAAACAAGTAGCACATCAGTTCCTGGTATGTTTTTTAAGTCTAAAGCTTTAAGAAAATCTTGGTATGTTAATGGTTCATTATCATCATCACTTAAATTTAATTCTTTTATGGTCTGACTGACAACTTCGTAAGAACGAATTACCTCCGCTTCGGTATCTAAAGGGTTATTCTGAAAATTTAAAGCTTCTAATTGACCTATCTTTTCTCCTACTTCTGTTACTAGAGCAGAGCTAGTATTGCTCTTTTTAAATTTTACTTTTCCAGAGGCTTGAAAAATTTCTTCTTTAGACAATGCAGTAATCAATGCAGCAATAACAGTTATGGCGAAAACCAAGATAGATGGTCGCCAATGAAATTTAAAAATCAGCCAGTATTTTTGAAAATCTATATCTTCTGGATGTTTTTGATAATTCATAAATGTTTGTTTTAAATTAAATACAGGGCACTTTGAAACTTTGCCTGTTTCACATAATTGAATGATATAAATTTAAAAGTTCGTGACTATAATTTTTAGTATCTAAAAGTGATGCTTGTTTGCGTGCAGCATTTCCCAAACTTAATCTGAGAGATTCATTGTCAATCAAAATCTGCATCGATGCTGCTAATTCTTGTATACTACCTGGTTGTACTAATAAACCTGTTTTGTAATGAGTGACTACTTCAGTAATTCCTCCGACTGGAGTTGTAACCACTGGTAACCCCCAACTCATCGCTTCAAGTAACGCCATTGGTAGACCCTCATTATAAGAAGGAAGAACAAATACGTTAGCTTGAGCTAAAAAATCGTCACGCTGTTTTATATTTACCCAACCCGGAAATTCTACCAGCGACTCAATATTTAACTCTTTTGCTAAAGCTTCAGCTTTTTCTATTTCCCCACTTCCTGCTAAGATAGCTCGAATTTTATTTCTAGTAACGGAAGGCAACATAGCCAGTGCATGAAGTAAGTCAAATATACCTTTTCGCTGGTTGATCTTGCCAAGAAAAAGAAAGGTGATTTTGTCAAGATTAGTGCGGTCGTAAACGCTTTGTGGAACAGCAACCGGATTATATAAAACCTTAACCTGATTTACTTTTAAATTACATTGCTCGATATATATGTTCTTCCAGCTTTTAGACAAAACAATCAAACAAGCACAATTTTGAAACACTTTATTTAGTAATTGTTTAATTGTTCTAGGTAATTTATTGTAGAACAAATGAAATTCACAGCCATGAGTATGCATAATTACAGGCTTAGAAAAAGCAAAAGCCAAAAGAGCTAAAATAGATTTACGCACAACGCTACCCCCCTCAGAAACATGAATATGTACTAAATCTACTTGACCTTTTAGCAATTTTTCTAGGAAGAAAATCAAAGCTCTGGTAAACAAGATAAAAGTATTATTTTTGCCGTCCCAAGTTGAAGCATGTTTGATGGTTACTTTTTCCGAAACTCCATTTAAAATTTGTCTTTGTACTGCTCCCATTCCTCCCTTTTCTGATAAACTAGGACCAAACATAAATACATTCAGTTTTCTTTTTTTTTGTTTAGTGTTATCTATATCTCTATTTAATGTTATAACTCTTCCTTTCTTTTTCTCATTTATCATTTTTTTGTCGATAAAGTAAAGTTCAGATGTTTTTTATATAAATCGAAGTATGTAAGTATAAAATTTGTTACTTATTTCTTTACAAGAAATACATATAGACTGAAATATCTAAATCAAAAGTTAATCAAATAATTTTAATTAACACATTTACCTACTTTATAAACGATGAGAATATGTATAGGTGTGATCTCGATCACCCATCAAATTTTGTCAGGTGTAAATTTTTCGTTGATAAGAGACAAAGTCAGTAGCTCGAAAAATCATTTTGGTCAAGGCAATCGCTAATTTTGTCTGTAAAAATACAATAAATTTTAGTTGTATTACAGTCATTTTTTCAATTGAGACAAAAATTTAACCAAACCTTGCTAAAAAACAATTAAATATTCATCATAAAAACACATAAAAACCAATTATTATATGCCATCATTATTCATGAAGTATGCAATATTACGTATTTCATAAATAACTATTTTAGCTTGGGTCCGTCATTATACTTTTTGTATTTCTTTAATTTACTAAATACTGTCGATTTTTTGCTTAGGTAAATTCCCTAAGCAAAAAATCGAAGCACTTTTGAATTTTAATTAACTTCAAGCTTTCTATAATAACTATTCATTAAACAAGTAGATTCTCCATGATTTTTTATTCTCCAGTTGACGATCATTATGCTGTCAGCTTCAACCAAGAAATACTAATCAAAATGCCTTTTCGCTTTACCGTTTTGGAGGCTGATTCTTTCCAGCAGCAGTTTCAAAAAATTTGCCAAAATAGCTCGGCTTATAAAAAGATTGTTCTCGATTTCAGTCAAACCACTTTTATGGATAGCAACGGTCTAATTGCTCTTTGCAGAATGGTTCATCAAGCTCGTAGCTCTAGAGTGAACTTGGGTTTTAGTAGTTTTTCTGCTCAAGTGCAAATGATTTTGTCCTTGGCAGGATTGGATGAGGTTTTTAAGGTTGAAGATGATACAGAAGCTATTGAGAAAGTTGATTATCAGAAAGCTGGTCGTCATATGACCATTCATCCTTCTGTGATGTCTAAAACAAAACGCCTAATTGATATTTTGGGTGCTTTGGTAGGTCTAGGAATTACCACCATTTTGTTTATTCCCCTCGCTATTGCCATTAAGTTAGATAGCCCTGGTCCAATTTTATTTAGTCAGATTCGCTGTGGCTACAAAGGTAGAAGATTTCGGATTTGGAAGTTTCGCTCTATGCTAGTGAATGCAAGTCTTGTGAAAGACCAAGTTCAAAATCAAGTGCAAGGGCCTTTTTTCAAGAATGAAAATGACCCCCGCATTACAAAAGTTGGCCGGTTTATTAGAAAAACTAGCTGGGATGAGTTTCCCCAGTTTTTGAACGTGCTTAAAGGAGATATGAGTTTAGTCGGTACTAGACCACCTACCCCAGATGAAGTTGAACAATACGAAGTACACCATAGACAACGTCTAGATGTTAAGCCTGGTCTTACCGGGGAATGGCAAGTTCACGGTCGCTCAAAAATTGTTGATTTTGAAGAAGTGCTGCGTTTGGATTTGCAATATCAAAAACGTTGGAGTTTATTTTATGATTTGCAATTAATACTCAAGACTATTGGGGTGATTTTGAGTAAAAAAAGTGGAGCATGTTAGTAAGTTGGACATGAGAGGACATTATAGCGATCACTCGCACTACGAAATTATAAGGGATAGACATATAGTCATTTCAATTAAGTTTGAGACAACGTATTCCTACTGTGACAAGTCTTTGAGCAGCGAGAAGTGTTTCATTTTTATTTGAAATGACTATATCTAATTTTTATCAAGTCCGCGAATTTTTTCACTTAGTCTGCAAACCTGTGAGTTTGCAGACTAAGTGAAAATTTCCTGATAGAGTGAACCTTCTCAAAAAGTCAGGGGTCTAGCTACAAAAATTTAGACCAATGAAACAGATCATGTCTGTGTCAGTTCACCCAGGCTTGAAGCTGCTTTTTGGGCAATGAGTTCCCCTAAAGTTGGAAGGGACTTGCGTGAAAATAAGCTACCATTTAAGAGGGAATAATAGTAATATCCCATTGGGGTAAGTTTTCAGAGGGATGCCAAAATTCTTGAAAGGATTTTAATTCCGAAGCTGGAACTGTAATATCTTTGTCATAAACATCTTCTATCAAATAAACACTCTTTTTGTTTACCTTTCCACTTCATGTTAGATGCCCAGTTAATTGCAGTAGAAACAGTATCTAAAATAGCTCCATGACCATATTTTTCCAAGACCCCCCAACATCTTTCAATAGAATTATATTTGC
>JAAUYD010021274.1_pt1 | contig 19305 bp, 17 predicted proteins | sample 7278101 | NCBI WGS metagenome assembly JAAUYD01 (sample SAMN14350128, study PRJNA611818) | marine sediment metagenome | isolation source: surface marine sediment (0.6m) | place: French Polynesia: Moorea | collected 2018-08
GCGGACCGTCCTGCAGCATTTCGAGGAGACCAGCGACCGTGAGTCCGAGGGCGGCGAACACTGCCTGGCCAGCCTCCTGGGCGTCATTCGACAATTGGCCCCCAGGCCCGACCCCGACGGGCAAAAGGCTGCAGAGGGCGACATCCGGTGCGATGATGGACAAGTGTCCATCACCATCGACCGCCACGACACCGTAAGCCTTATGGCGAGCCTCGACGCCCTGTTCACCGCCGCGCAAGCGGTCCGCGAACGGTGGTCCTCGGACACTTGGCGGGTGCTCAACGACATGCGCGGGCACCACCAGCACCTGGGTCGCCTGGCCGGCGCCCACCGCAAACTGCGTTTCGCCTTGGACCGCCTGGTCTCCTCGCTGCTGGCCTTCTCGGGGCTGTGCATGGAGAGCATGTCGCGGGAGTTGGGCTGGGTGCTCCTGGATACCGGCCGGCGCATAGAACGCTCTTGGATGCTGAGCGAGCTCATCCGGCGCACCCTGGTGGGCAGCGCCGAAGCGCCGGTGGACGCCCTCATGATGGAATCGGTCCTGATGACGACGGAGAACATCATCACCTATCGGCGCCGCTATCGCTCCTTTCTGGCGCTCAACACTGTCCTCGATCTGCTCCTCATGGACGACAAGAACCCACGCTCCCTGATTTTTCAGCTCGACCAGCTCCAGGCCCATATCGTGGAACTGCCGAGAAAGCGCGGGCATTACCGGGTCCGCGACGAGGAGCGTCTGGCGCTGGAGGCCGTCACCCGCATCCGGCTCAGCGACATGGACCATTTGTGCGAAACCGATCCCGAGACCGGTGCCCACTTTCGGTTGGATGCCCTGCTGGGCCAGGTCCGGGCGCTGCTGGAGCGGACCTCGGACACCATCTCGCACATCTATTTCATCCACACCCCCAAATCCCGCCAGCTGACCAACGCCCCCCCGGAGGTGGACCTGTGACCTACCGCATCCACCACGAGACCCGCTATCGCTACGCGGAGCGCACCACCGTCAGCTACAATGAGATTCGGCTGTGTCCGCGCACCGCCGACGGGCAGTCCCTGGAGGAGAAGAAGGTCCATATCGAGCCCCCGCCGGCGGAGCTGCGCGAACGCACCGACTACTTCGGCAATGTGGTCTGGTACGTGGCCATTCACCAGCCCCACGAGCAGATGCGGGTGACCGTTGACAGCCGCGTGCGGCTGAACCGACCGGCGCTCCCGGCGGACCTGTCCCAGTCGGTGGCGTGGGAAGCCGCCGTCGAGCGACTGCAGTCGACCGCTGACACCGAGATCACAGCGGCCGCCGAGTACCTCCTGAACTCACCCCTCATCGCCGCCGATGCCGCGCTGGCCGCCTATGCGCGGCCCTCCTTCGCGCCCCACCGGCCCCTCATGCTGGCCGTCAGCGACCTGATGCAGCGGATACACGCGGAGTTTGAATTCATGCCCGGGATCACCGACACGACAACCCCGCTCAGCGAGGTATTGAAACATCGCAAGGGCGTCTGCCAGGATTTCGCCCAACTGGCCATCGGCTGCCTGCGCAGCATGGGGCTCGCTGCGCGTTACGTCAGCGGCTACATCGAAACCCTGCCGCCACCGGGCAAGGAGAAGCTGCAGGGTGCCGATGCCTCCCACGCCTGGTGCGCCGTCTTCGTTCCCGATTTCGGCTGGCTGGAGTTCGACCCCACCAACAACCTGCTCCCCTTCGACCAGCATATCGTGGTCGGCTACGGCCGCGACTTCACGGATGTCACGCCCATCAAAGGCGTGATCTACAGCGCGGGACAGCAGGAACTCAGTGTTTCCGTGGATGTGGACCGCCTGGACACCTGAAGAGATCTCGGTTCCCCGGCGAGATCCGAGCGGGGAAGGTGCGAAGGGAGAAAATGAAAGCCGCTGCAGGGGCGTCCGCAGCGGCTTTGGTGTCGGATGGGGTGAGTGATGGGACTTGAACCCACGACCACCTGGGCCACAACCAGGGGCTCTACCAACTGAGCTACACCCACCATAATGAGATCCGCGTTGTTAACAGATCGCCCCGGTGATTTCAAGCCTAAAGTTGGCCGCCCATGGCCCCCTCCCATTGCAAAAACCCTCTACCAGCGGGCCTCGGGCGCATGGGGGGCCAAATGGGTTGACCCTCTGAAGGGGTCTATTATAAGGTTTGCCTTTCCGAGATTCCAGGAGCGCCGAATGTGGGGCGACCCGCGGCACCTCGCTTATCGTATAACCGATCGGGACTCATACCAATGGATCGATTCCAGGTTTTCGTCATCCGGGCCATTCTGGGCGGTGTCTTTGCCGTCGTGCTGTCGCGCGTCTTCTTTCAGGACGTCAAGCTGTCGTATGCGCTGGGGCTGGGCATCATTCTGGTAGGGCTGGCCTACTTCGCCGAGTATCTGCGCCACCGCAAGAAATAGAACCCCGGATGGGTTGGCCGGAGAAACATCCACTACAGAATCGAAGGAGTCGGGCCTCAACGTGAAAGAGATAATCCTCGGTACGGCGGGACACATCGACCATGGCAAGACGAGCTTGATCAAGGCCCTCTCCGGCACGGACACCGATCGGCTGAAAGAGGAGAAGCTGCGGGGCATCACGATCGAGCTGGGCTTTGCTTCACTGGACCTGCCCTCGGGCCAGCACCTGGGCATCGTCGACGTGCCCGGTCATGAGAAATTCGTCAAGAACATGGTGGCCGGGGCCACGGGCATCGACATCGTAATGATGGTGATCGCCGCCGATGAGGGAGTAATGCCCCAAACCCGCGAGCACATGGAGATCTGTTCGCTGCTTGGGGTCCAGCACGGACTGGTGGCCCTCACGAAGCGGGACATGGTGGATGAGGAGTGGTTGGAGCTGGTGCTGGAAGATGTGGGCGAGTTCACCGTGGGTACCTTCCTGGAGGGGGCACCCGTCCTGCCGGTTTCATCCGCCACCGGGGAGGGGCTGCCCGATCTCCTGGCCGCTTTGGACGAGATCAGCGCAGAGGTGCCCCAGCACGCGCCGTCGAGCCTCTTCCGCCTGCCGGTGGACCGGGTCTTTTCCATGAAGGGCTTTGGGACCGTCATCACCGGCTCGCTGGTGTCGGGTCAGGTCCGGGTCGGCGACAATGTCCAACTCTATCCAGGCGATATCGCGGCCAAGGTACGCGGCATCCAGGTGCACAACGCCGCCCACGAATCCGCCACGGCCGGCATGCGCACGGCCATCAATTTTCAGGGGCTTGAAAAGGAGGCCGTCAACCGCGGGGACGTGCTGGCCTTTCCCAATAGCCTCCGTTCGAGCTACATGGTCGACCTGGATCTCACCTACCTGGAAAGCCAGAAGAAGCCGATCAAAAACCGGGTGCGGGTGCGCTTTCACACCGGCACCAGCGAGATCCTCGGCGTACTGGTGTTCTTCGATACCGAAGAGATCGCGCCCGGCACGCGCACGGTGGCCCAGATCCGCCTGGATGAACCGGTGGCCCTGGTGCGGGGCGATCGTTACGTGCTGCGCAGCTACTCGCCGATCCGCACCATCGGCGGCGGCACGATCATCAACCCCATCCCCGTCAAGCACAAGCGTTTCCGGCCAGAAGTGGTGGCCAGTCTGAAGGCGATCTGCGATGCGGAGCCGGAGGATCTGATCGCCGAGCAGCTGCGTCAGGCCGGGGCGGCCGGAGTGCGCTTCAGCGATCTGCTCCTCATGACCAACCTGCCTGAAAAAAGGCTCAATCAGCAGCTGCAGCTGCTGCTTTCCCAGAAAGCTGCCGTCATGGTGGACAAGGAGGAGCGTGCCTGCATCCACAAAACAGCCTTCGAGGGCTTGATCGATGATGCGCTGGCGCAGCTGGAGCACTTTCATACGGCCTACCCCCTTAAACCGGGCATGTCCAAAGAGGAGCTCAAGTCCAAGTTTCCCCAGTTCTGGGAGGGCAAACTCTTCACCTTGGTCCTCAACCACCTGCTCAAGGAGGGTCGCGTGGTGCAGGCCGAAGAGATCGTGCATCTGGCCGACCACAAGGTGACCTTGGCCGTTGACCAGGCCGAACTGAAGCAGAATATCATCTCCGCCTATGCGGAAGCAGGGCTGACGCCACCCTATTTCCGCGACCTGGCCAAGCAGTTGCAGGTGGATATCGAACCCGCCCGGGAAGTGCTTCAACTGCTCATCGCCGAGGATCTCATCGTCAAGGTGAAAGAGGATCTTTACTACCACAAAGATCGGCTGGAGACGCTAAAGGCGGAGGTGAGCGCGTTTCTGACAGACCACGAAGAACTCTCCACACCGCAGTTCAAGGATATGACTGGAGCTTCCCGAAAATATGTGATACCTTTGCTCGAACACTTCGACACCACCAACTTCACCATCCGAATCGGCGATATCCGCAAACTCAGAAAACGTTAATATACGGCTATTTACGGGAGTCGAGCGATGGCCAACCCTCCGAAACAGGACACGGAATTCAAACGCTTTGCCGCCAAGCGGATCCTCATCGGCATCATCCTCGCCGTGGCAGTATTGTGGACTCTGGGCGGCCTCATGGGCATCATCGAGCGACCGGAACCGATCCCTCAGTCGGTGCTTGGCGGCGGCGCCTCGCAGGAAGCCCAATCCCACACAGCGGCGGACGCGCACGGTAACACGGCGGCAGCGCGAGAAAGCGCCGCCGAGGGTGGGCATACCCAGCAGGACCGCCACGCTGCCAGCGCCAAGAGCGGCGCCCACGACGATCACGGCGACGCACAGGACGCTGCGGCCGTCGGTGGGAAAGCCGCTCAGACCAAAGGGACTTCCCACGCAAGCACCTCCAAGACCGCCCACGGCGCGGCTCCCGCAGCAGCGGTGACCCATGCCGCCACAACGCATACCGCGGGCGCATCCAAAGCCGCTGCCAAAGAGGCCGGCGATCATGGGGAGGCGTCACACGGAGCGGAACCCCAAGGTCACGGTACCGAGCAGGGCGCTGGCCATGGCACCGCGTCCAGCACCGCCGGCCACGGGGAGAGCGGCCATGCGAGTGCCGCCGGAGACGGGCACGAATCGGCCGTCAGCAAGGCCATCGCACCCAAATTGCCCGTCAAGAAGGCCAAGGGCGTGGCCACTGTGGAGGCCGTCATCGCCCCCATCGAGTACGAAATCGAAGAGCGCTTCTGGGGCTGGCGGCCCAATGATCTGATCAACTTCACCGACAACGTCAACAACTACCAGCGGGGTGTCCTCGAGGTCACCCGTCGGGCGGTGGTGGCCCTCAACGAGCGCATCTCCCGCACTGGCACCACCGACGCTTTCGACCCCGACCTGGAAAACGCCACCAACTGGTTCATGATCAAGGCCACCAAGTACTGGTTTCCCTCGGCAGAATCCAAATATAGCGAAGGCATCGCGGACCTGAAGAAGTATCGCGATTCCCTCCAGGGCAAGCGGGCCACCTTTTACACCCGCACGGACAACCTGATTCCGCTGTTGGCATCCTTTGAAGATCTTCTGGGCAGTTGCGACGAGAATCTGGTCAAGCATGTCGAGGAGGACGGTTCTGAGGTCAGCTGGTTTAAGTCGGACAACTACTTCTACTACGCCCAGGGTGTGGCTGCTGCCATGGCCCCCATCTTAGAGGCGATTCACGACGATTTCCTCATCACTCTGGAGACGCGCCACGGCATCGAAATACTCCACCATGCAGTGGAGAGCTGCCACACGGCCGCCGCGCTGAAACCCTGGATCATCACCGACAGCAAGTTGGACGGCGTCCTGGCCAATCACCGTGCCAACATGGCCGCCCCCATCAGCCATGCGCGCTTTTACTTGGGTGTCCTCATCAAGGCCTTGAGCACCTGAATCAGGGGCTGATTCATTAAAGTAGAAAGGCTGCCCGCCATGGGCAGCCCTTTTGCTTTGGACACCGTTAAGAAAGAAGACGTCACTCTTTGCAGATCTTCTTGCGACGCTTCTCCTCACGATCCGCGACACTATGGCAGTAGCGGTTCATCTCCGCTTCGGCGTAGCGGCTGTCGCAGAATTCGTGTTGTTCCGAACGCCACTCCTCGTCCGTCAGTTCACACTTCGCGCGCTTTTTCCTTTCGTCCATGCATTTCCTTTCCGGAGCTGGGCCATGCGGGTCCGGCCCCGACGTGGTGGTAACGATGTTCATTTGTCTCGGAAGGGATCTGGGTCCTGACCGATATGCCTCCGAGACGGCGACCACCATCGCCGGCCAAATAGCGCTCCGGCGCTGAGACGAGCGCCGCCGGCGGCAGTCGTGGTGGGTCGCCAATGAGGTGGGTCGAATCGGCCACGGCGCACCACCGGTGTCGAACTAGTGTGGCGCAAATGGTGGGATGTGGTCAGATTGGGCGCATGGCCCGATAACCCTACTGAGCCTAAAATGGGATGCAATGTGGTGGTGTCAATATGGGATCGCAGCGCTTTTATCAGCGTCACCGGCGTCCCCCGACAATAGCGGCTTGCGCCGCTCGGGCGCCGGCCGGAAAGCGGGGCAGCGGGCCGGCGGCTCGCTTGACAACGCCGATCGAACCCTTAGGATCAAGAATGTATGCAACTCGAGAACACTTCCTCACTCGCAGACGAACGCCTCTACCATCCGATCCACCACTCCCATGAGGATCGGATGTCCGCAGCCTGATCCGACCGACGGGCGTGGCGGCGGCTGACAGCCCTTCGCGCCACCCTCAAGCGTTTCTCCCCGTTGCATGCGAAACTCCCACTCACCATCCCAACCGATCGCCCCTCACAGCGATTGGTCTGTCTTTAGGAGGAAGCCCATGAGCGAAATACCGAAAAGAGATATCACCGGTGATTGTGAAGGCGAATGCCGCGATCGTGTTCATGAGGGCGAAACGGAGCGCCAGCAGGCGATAAACGCCGCCACCCAGAAATACAGCAGCCCGTCGGAAAAGAGCCCCGAGTGGACGGAAAACCGTAACGATCCTCCAGGCGCCATGGGCGGCCGCGTCTAGCGCAGCGATCCGCCCGCCACCTCCCTCCCTTCCACAATGCAACGGGGCGGCCAGATGGCCGCCCCGTTTTTTCTTCCAATGACAATTTCCGGCATGGGCTGCGAACCGATTTTCAGCGGACCTCACGATTCGATCGGCTGGTGCGCTTCCAGGCAGACCACCCCCTCGGGTCCCACAACGGCGCCGTGGGCGGTGCCGGCCGGCAGCGCCAGCCGATCGCCGACACCGAGCGCCACCTGGCGTCCGCTCTTGGGCAGCCGAAAGACAATGCTGCCGGCAAGCACATAGAGGATCTTGTGATAGCCGTGGTCGTGAACCCCATAGACATCGCCGGGACCATTGGACCAACGATAGTAGGGTAGATTTTCCGATTGCATGCGCATCTCCACGGCAGCGGGTTGCAGCGCCTCGTCCAGCGGCCAGGGGGTTACCTTCAATTCAAACGATATCATGCGGGCTCCTTGTGACCTGGCCTGGCCGTCAGCTCACCTGGCGCCATTGGGGTGCGGCGGCCGGCATGTCGCGGCAATCCACCGACCAGTTGCAATCTTGATCGGTCACCATGCGACAGCCGGCCGGTACGGCGAGTTCTTCTGTCCAGGGTGCCCGGCAGACCGCGTCGCTCGCGGCGTCATCGGCGCTGGCCTTCATATGATCGCGGGCGATGAGCATGTAGATGGAGGGGACCACGAGGAGGGTGAAGAGCGTTCCCACCGCCATGCCACCCACCAACACCAGGCCGATGGAGTTGCGCGCCGCCGCGCCGGCCCCGCTCACCAGAACGAGGGGAAAGTAGCCGGCGATGGTGGCACTGCTGGTCATCAGGATGGGCCGCAGACGGGTGATGGCGGCTTCCCGGATCGCCTCGGCCTTGGTTCGACCCTTCAGTTGGAGCTTGTTGGCGAACTCCACGATGAGGATACCGTTCTTGGCCACCACGCCCACCAGGGTCACCAGACCGACCTGGGAGTAGATGTTGAGAGTGGTGGTCCAGCCGTCGGTCCAGAATGTCACATTGGGGTCGGGAATGCGCAGAAAGGTAAAGATTAGGGCGCCGAACATGGCCAGTGGTACCGAGCCGGCCAGGATCACGAAGGGATCGCGGAAGCTGTTGTACTGAGCGGCCAGGGTCAGAAAAATCATTACCAAGGCCAGACCGAAAGCCGGCAGGAACTTGTTACCTTCGGTGCGCAGCTGACGGCTCTCGCCGGTATAGTCCAAGACATACCCGGCGGGCAGTATTTTGGCGGCCTCCGCTTCGAGAAAACTCAGGGCTTCATCCAGCGGGCGAATGGGCACGGCGCTCAGCATCACGGCGTTGAACTGCTGAAAGCGGTTGATCGAGCGCGGGACGGTGCGGTTCTCGATGCTGGCGATGGTGGCCAGGGGGATCAACTCCCCATCCGGTCCGCTGACATACACGTCCCGAAGCTGCTCCGCCGTCAGGCGGCCCTGGCGCGTGATCTGGGGAATCACCTTGTAGCTGCGGCCGGCGATATTGAACCGATTGACGTAATCGCCGCCCACCAAGGCGGCCAGATCGGCCCCCACCTGTTGAAGATTGAGCCCCAGGGTAGCGACCTTGTCACGGTTGATGCGGATCTGTGCTTCGGGCTGGTCGATCTTCACGTCGATGAGGGGGGGGAAGGCGAAGAGACCGCTCTGCATTGCCTTGAACTGGAGCTGCTGGGCATAGCCCAAAATCCGATCGGGTTCGTCGGTGGCGGCGATGACGAACTCCACCGGAAATTGGCCGCCACCGGGCAGCGCCGGCGGGGTAACGGCGAACATCTGAATGCCGGGAATCTGCATCAGCCCGCCCTGCACCTCGGGCAGAATCTGGAAAATGGAGCGTTCGCGCTCCTCCCAGGGCGCCACCACCATCCCGCCAAAACCCGTCGCGGGAGAGGTGATCTGAAAGGTAAACTCGGTCTCGGGCATGCCCATGAAAATTTCGTTGGCAGCCGCGGCGCTCTGACGGGTCTGATCAAGGGTGGCGTTGGCGGCGGCGTCCACAATGCCGAAGATCACGCCCTGGTCCTCGGTGGGGGCCAGCTCCTTGGCCGACATGATGTACATGGGAACGGTAATCAGGCCCAGGACCAACCAGACCATGTACACGGCCGGGCGCGCGCCCAGAGTACCATCCAGCAGGCGGGCGTACAGGGCGCTCAAGCGCCCGAATCCCCGGCTGATGGTCTTGGCCAAGCCCTTCTCGGCCATGCCCGGCTTGAGCAGCTTGGCACTCATCATGGGAGAGAGGGTCAGGGCCACCACGGTGGAGACGATCACCGCTCCGGTGAGGGCGAAGGCGAACTCGCGAAACAGCGACCCTGTCAGACCACCCTGGATGCCGATGGGGGTATAGACCGCTGCCAGTACCACCGTGGTGGCGATGATGGGTCCCACCAGTTCACGGGCGCCTTCGAGGGCGGCCTGGCGCGGGGTTTTGCCCATGCGAAGATGGCGTTCGACGTTCTCCACCATGACGATGGCATCATCCACCACCAGCCCCACGGCGAGGACGATGGCCAGCAGGGTGAGCAGGTTGATGGTAAATCCCATGATCTGCATGAGGAAGAGGCCCCCGATGAGGGCCAGGGGGATGGCCACCACCGGAATGAGGGCCGAGCGGATCGAGCCCAGGAAGAGAAAGATGATGGCCACCACGATGGCCAGGGTGAGAATCAGGGTTTCGGTGACCTCCTTGATGGCGTTGTCGATATACTCTGTGGCGTCGTAGGCCACGCGGCCGCTGAGGCCGCTGGGCAGTTCGGCAATAATCTCGTCCATTTCGGCCCGGACGGCGCGGATGACATCCAGGGAATTGGCATTGGGCAGGGGCCAGATCCCCATGAAGACGGCGGTTTGACCGGAGAAACGCACCTCGGTGTCATAATCTTCGGCCCCCAGCACCACCTCGGCAATATCCTCGAGACGCACCAGGGCGCCGTCGCTCTCCCGCACCACCAGACGCTTGAACTCCGCCACCGAGGTCAGGTCGGTGTTGGCGGTGAGGTTGACCTGCACCAGGCTGCCCTTGGTCTGGCCGACGGCGGCCAGAAAATTGTTGGCCGCCAAGGCCTGCCGCACTTCGGCGGGGCTGATCCCCAAGGCGGCCATGCGATCGGGTTGGAGCCAGATGCGCATGGCGAAGGTGCGCGCGCCCAAGATGTCGGCCCGCTGAACGCCGCCGATGGCCGACAACCGCGGCTGAACCACGCGCACCAGGTAGTCGGTGATCTGGTTTTGCCGCAGCAGATCGCTGGAGAAGCTCAGGTAGGCCGAGGCGAATCGACTGTCCGCCGATTCCACGTTGATCGTGGGCACCTCGGCCTCGGGGGGCAGATCGCCGCGCACCTGGTCCACCTTGGAGCTGATCTCGGCCAGGGCCTTGATGGCGTCGGTATTGAGCTCCAGGCGGGCGGTAATGGTGGAGAGCCCCTGCTCGCTCTGGCTCTGCAGATAGTCGATGCCGTCTGCGGCAGCGATGCTGCGTTCGAGGGGCGTCGTGATGAACCCGCGCACCAAATCGGCGCTGGCCCCGACGTAGACCGTGGTGACGGTCACGGAAGCGTTCTCGCTGCGGGGGTATTGGCGGATATTGAGGGTCAGCAGGGCTTGGACACCGGCGATGATGATGACCAGACTGACCACGATGGCCAGGACCGGCCGTCGGATGAAGATATCGGTGACATTCATGACCGCGCTCCTTTTAAAATCTCAGGGGTCGAGAGCCGTGTCCATCAGGCGTTATCGGGTTGGGGGGCGGACTCGAAGGTGGGCGCCAGCCGATTGTCCACGACCACGTTCTGTCCGTTGCGAAGCTTGAATACACCGGTGCTCACCACCTGTTCGCCAGCCTCGAGACCCTGAAGGACCGCGACGAAATCCCCTCGCTGCTCACCGAGACGGACAAATTGCTGTCGCAGTACCATGGCCGCGGCATCTCCCTCGGTGCCGGATTCCCCTGATTCGACCACAAACACGGAATCGCTATAGGGCGCGTAGGCAACGGCCGTGGCCGGGATGATCAGAACCGATTGCTGTTCGGGCAGGATCAGATCGACCGTGGCGAACATACCGGGTCGCAAACGCTCGTCGGGGTTGGCGATCGTGGCCTGGACGGTGATATTGCGGGAGCGGCTGTCCACCTCGGGATTGATGGCCGTGACCCGGCCCTCGAAGGCCTGTTCTTCGATCGCTTCCACGCTCACCCGCACCGTGAGCCCCGGACGCAATCGGCCCACCTGCTGTTGCGGCAGTTGAAAATCTACGTAAATGGGGTCGAGGCTTTGTAGGGAAACGATGGGCTGGCCGCTTTCCAACACCTCGCCCAGGTTCACGTGGCGGATACCCAGGCGACCTTCGAAGGGCGCTCGGATGGTTTTGTTGGCGATCGTGGCACGGATCAGATCCACTTGGGCGACCGCCCGGTCATAGCGGGACTGGCGTTCATCGAAGTCGGCCCTTGGGATCACTTGCTCCTCCACCAGCTTGCGGGCGCGCTCCAAGTTTTTAAGGGCCAAGTCGGCGTCGCTCTCAGCGGATCTCAACTGAGCGGTCTCCACCGCAATGTCCTGCTGGATCAACAGATCGCCGGCAGACACCCGTGCGCCCGGTTCAAAGGCGATGCGTTCCACCTGCCCTGCCAACTCGGCCGTCACCATGACCCCCTGAACGGCCGTGAGCGAGCCGACGGCCTGCAGGGTGGATTCCCAGGTGGTCGTGTTCACCGCAGCAACGGTGACCGCTTGCGGCGGCGGGGCGAAGGCCTCACTGTGGGCCACCATGCGGCCGATCTGAAGCCCTTTGACCGCACCGATCGCCCCGAGAACGACAATGAGGCCCAGCAGCGTGAGGGCAATACGTGTGAAAAGTTTCATGACGGATATCCTCCCATTGTGCGTCGCGCAGCACGATGCGGGGTATGGTTGGCGGTTCGAATTTGGCCGACGATGGCGTCGGACGTAGATAAAGGATATGAGCGCAGGTAGGGGGGGGTGCCACAGGCGGGCCCCTGGCGGGCGGTTAAAAGAAGATTATGGCGGATCGTTTTGTTTTGTCATCTCCCTAAGCGGTAACCTCTGCGCCACTGCCGCTCTTGGGAACGGCATTGCGAAAATAAGGGTTCTGAGAAGGGATTTTAGAGGCGTTCGCCGCATAAAAAGTGTAGCGCGCGCGGCTGTAAAATATCATATCGACAATGGTAAGGAGCACTCCGGGGATGTCAATGAAGCCGACGTAGCGCCATCGCCCTTGCCAGCCTGAACCGGATTTGACGCCCGGTGGGCGGCGCCAGATGGCGCTTGACAGCGCAGGGCGGGTGCCGGCAATATAAGAGGTAAGACTGCCTGAAACGGCAATCGTTCGGACCTCCGTCAGCCACACCACCTAACCTCGCTCGCCTTCGTCCGATATCGCCCGCACTTTGCACCATCTGCTCAGGATCCGCCGCCACGCCGCCGTGCCTCACCCTGCAGCGGTTTCGCATCCGTGCCCCGTCCACGTAACGAGACGGATACCCTCCGCCCCACTGCGAATCGTGTTGGTATGAGACGCCTACCCGCGATCCCTTAAGCCCGGTCTCGAAGCACGTGTCGCGCCGAACGGTTCCCCCGTCGGGACCCCGGACCTGCCGTCCACTCAGGCCAACCACTGCGCGATGGGCCCATCGGTCCCATCGCGACCACAAGGAGGTGACCCATGAAGGCAGGCATTTTCTTTACCGGTACGGGCCCCATTCTCCTACTGACCTCGTACGAGGCCTTAGACGACCCCCGCCTCGTCGAGAAACTTCATGCCAAGGGCATCAAGAAATTCATCGCCTACGAGTTGGATGAGAACAAGGTGAAACAGCGCTACGGGCTGCAGTACAACATCATTCTGGGCGACCTTCATCAAACGGATGATCTGCGCATCCTGGACTATGACGGCCACCACATCTTCCACAAGTTCTCCCTGCACGAGCTGGGCGACTCTCATCTCTACGACGGCGGCGCCTGATCGCCGCCGAGCTTGGCGGCAGATCGCAACCGGCGACTCAAATGCGACCACGGGAGGAGCGCACCGCTCCTCCCGATTGGGGGGCTTGCCCTGCGCGCTGGGCAAGCCGCCATGGTGGACGTCATCGCCGGCAAGGGTTAGATTGGGTTGGTGACCGCTGGCACGCGGACCAGGCAGGAGTGGCCATGGGGTATCCAACCAAACGGCAATGGCAGCAGGCGTTTCGCCGCATCCCCTTGTGGGCGGTTGTGCTGCTGGTCGTGTTGTTGTACGGCCGTCTTGTGATGATCGCCCTCTGGCATTGGCTGGGGGGGTGACGGGCGGCGCCGGCGTCACCCTATGGCATCGGCTGTTTCGGCCGGCGGCCGCCGTCAAGGAATGCGCAGGACGATCTTGCCGCGGGTGTGGCCGGCTTCGATCATTTCATGGGCCTTGGCCGCCTCGTCCAGATCGAAGGTCGCGGTGATCTTGGCCTTGAGGTCACCCGCTTCGATCATCTCGCGCAGCTCATCGAGCTGGGCGCTGCTCGGTTCCACAAAGACGAACCGAAACTGTATATCCCGTTCAGCAAGCCCCGCACCGCCTTCGGGATCGACGATCGACACCAGCCGCCCGCCGTCGCGGACACACATCTTGCCGCGCGCCAGGGTGTCGGCACCGAAGCAGTCATAGACCAGGTCTACCCCTTCCGACATCCACTCACCAAAAGTTTGAATAAAATCTCCGCGCTCATAGTCGATCGTTTTCTCTGCGCCGAGCTGGGTCAGATAGGCCGCGTTCCGGCCGCTTGCCAGTGCGGCAACCCGTGCGCCCCGGTGGCGTGCGAGCTGAACCGCCGCCGAACCAACGCCTCCGGAGGCCCCCAGAATAAAGACCGACTGGCCGCGCTGGAGAGCACCGGCATCGAAGAGAGACTGGTAGGCCGTCAGGCATGTCAGGGGGATGGAGGCGGCTTCAATCATGTCCAGGTTGGCGGGCTTGCGGGCCACGTAAGCCTCGGGCAGGGTGATGTATTCGGCGTACGTGCCATGCTGCACTTCCGGCTTGCGGGCATAGGCGTAGACGGCGTCACCCGGCTTAAAACGGCTGGTGTCGGGGCCCAAGCTGTCGATCTCGCCGGCCAAATCCCATCCGGGAATGAGGGGAAAGTGATGGGGGAAAAGATCGTTCAAATAGCCTTCGCGAATCTTCCAGTCGACGGGATTGACGCCGGCGGCGTGAATGCGGATGCGGACTTCACCCGCAGCGGGTTGGGGTGTGGGCAGCTCGCCGATGGTCAGGCGACTTCGGTCACCAAATTGTTCAATGTAACAAGCTTTCATGGTCGGAATCCTCCATTGCAGGTCGATATGGAAAGCCGATCCCGAATCGAGGGGCGGGTCAGACGGCAGCCAGAAGGAAGGCTGCAACTTGATGGGGCGCAGGAGCTCGACTAGGGTCGATGGCGGGCACCAGAAGAGGCCCAGGTTTGGGTTGGAACCAGATCCATCGGGTCGGCGCGTATAGGGTCAACCTAAGGGCGGTCGCAGGCGGTGTCAAAGCGACGGGAAGAAGCGCGCGGGCAGCGCTGGATCCCATCCACAGCGAACCCCCCGCTGCGGATGGGGCGGGCGGCATCAGGCCGCGTCCGGCCGGCGGAACCTGCTGGCTCTGCGCCAAGCCCAATGCTGCATGCGGCAATACTGGTTCGGTGCCAGGGCGTAGAAAAATTTGAGCAGCTTGAAGGAGATGGGCTCGTCGTAGTTCGTCACCCATTTGCGGCTCTTTTGAAATTTTTCGATGTGGAGCGCCACCTTCTCCGCCGGGGGCGCATTATTGCAGCGTTTGGCACGAACGGTGCGCCCCTTGTCGTTCAGGCGGTTCACCGGCGCCCAGGAGAGCGGGCCGTGAATCGCGCCGGGTCGATAGAGGCGCAGTTTGATATTGGGGTTGGCGGTTCCGAGGATGGGGCTGGTGCCCTGGATGAAATAGTGCAGCGCCACCTTGGAGGCGTGGTAGACCGGCCCGAAAGCGGAGGGACTGCCGTCGGCGATGGAGCCGATGGCGATAATGTCCATTGGCTTGCGGGCGGTTTTGGATGCCGCCAGGGCAAAGACCGCGGGGAAGGTGTAGTTGATGGTGGTGATGGACTGGGTCAACTCCGGCAGCGGTTCGCCCATCTCACCGATCTCTTTTTCGATCGCGCCAGCGTTCAAATAAACCAAGTCGGGTTGCAACTCCAGCAAGGCCGCGGCATCGTCGGTACCGTCCTGAAGATTGGTGACCACCTGGCTGCAGGCAGCGTGCTGCGCCATGGTTTGCCGCGTAACGCCAAAGACCGTCCAGCCCCGCTGCAGATAGAGCTTGCCCAAGGCGCTCCCCAAGGTACCGGTGATGCCGGTGATGATCACTTTTTTGGCCATAGCGAAATATCCTGCCTGCTGATTAACGACGGGGGCGGCGCCCCCCACCGTGGGTAAACATCTACGGGATGCTTGGATCAGAATTCGATTTGAATAATGTTAGCCATATGTGAGGAAATGGTTAGCGATCCCGGATGGAGGGCTGTCTCCGGGGACCAAAGTGCACCGCTGGCGCGACCCTAAAGGCAGGTCGTCACCACCCGCAGCGCATTGGCCATAATGGTCAGCGTCGGAGCCACTCCCAATGAGGTGGGCATGAAGCTGCCGTCGAGGACGTAGAGGTTGTCCAGGTGGTGCAGGCGACAGCTAGGATCCAGGGCGCTGGTGGCCGGATCCGAACCGAAGCGGCAGGTGCCCACCTGATGCGCCACATGCAGCTTTTCATTTTTGGCGATCAGCCCCACGGCCACGCTGTCGGGGATGCGGCGCATGGCCGGCATGAACCCCCGCCGCATCAGCCGGGCCCGAAAAACGTCGTAGGGATGGTAACGATGCTGGAGCGTGATCTCACGGTTGCGCAACAGCACCCGGTTGGTGGGCTGGGGCAGATCCTCGATGGCGCCGGCAAAGGTGACGTTGCGGCGGAAGGCTGTGCCGAGCAGCCGTTTGGGCAGGGGAAAGGGCAATTGGGCCTGCATCGTCAGGACGCCGGGGATGGGCAATTGCTGAATGTAGCCCAATTTGTGGGGGCGTCGGCCCCGGCTGAGGTAGAGATCGGTGATGCCGAGCTGTTTGATAAAGGTCTCTCCGGCGCCGGTGGGCCGGGTGCAGAGGGCGGTGAACAGCACCCCGAGGTGAAACATATAATTCCGGCCGATGAGGTCGTTTCCCCCGGTGAGTCCGTGCTGCATGAGGAAGGCCGGACTGCCGATGGCACCGGCGGCCAGGACGAAAAGATCGGCCGTCACCCGGTGGTGGCGGCCGGTGCGATTCTGCAGCACGAGTCCGGTGAGCGCGCGCCCACGCATCAATACACGCACCACCTCGGCTTCGGTGATCAGGTCGGCCCGGTGGCGCTGGACGGCGGGCACGATACAACGGTTCAGGCTGGAGGCGCGGGCGTCAGTGGGGCAGATATATCCAGGGCATGCAGCGCAGCGATCGCACTTGTCGCCGTCGATCCCCATGGGCAGCACGAAGGGATGCAGGCCGGCCTGCTCGAACACCCCCCGCAGGGCGGCATTGGTGGGATGCAGGGGCAACGGGTCGGCGGGGTATCGCAGGGGCCGCTGCAAGAGATGCGGGACCGTCTGGTCGACAGCGCCGGCCGCCCGATAGAGCGCTTCCGCCTCGGTGTAGAAGGGGGCCATCTCCTCAGGGGAAACGGGCCACTCCCAGAGGCTGCGGTCCAGATAGCGGCCATAGAATCTACCGGGCATGAAATCGTGGCGGCTGGGGCGCAGCAGACAGGCGCCATAGAGGGCGGTGCTGCCGCCCGCCACCCCGCCGATAAAGGCCAGTGCTTTGCGGGTGCCGAAATTGATGCGCCGGTCATCTGACGCCCGTTTCTCGATCTGCATCGCCCGCTCGTCCTGAAAGGCCGCCGCATCCGCAAAGCGCTTTCCCCGTTCGATGAAGAGCACCCGCCTGCCGAGGGCCGCCAGCTTGTAGCCGGCGGTGCCCCCGCCGGCCCCTGTGCCGATGACGACGGCGTCGTAATGGTCTGAAAGACAGGATGGGATGGCCATTGCGTGTTCCGATCTGTTCGCGACGATTGCGTGTGGGCGGCCTCTGTGATCGAGCCTTGTAGTCGCGGCCTTGTGGTTTGTCAACCGCCGTCATCAGCGGGTCGGGGCAGGTCCTCATCCTCGGCCAGGGCGGAAACCAGGTGGGCGACAACGCCGTCGGCCACCGCGAAGCCCTTCTCGGTGAGCTGGTAGCAAGTGGGGGTCCAGACCAGCTGCCCCCCGTCCATCAGTTGGGCGAGGGGGCGGGCGAAACGTGCTTCGAAGCGTTCGCCGAAGCGGCGGGCATATGCGTCGCGGTCCAGGCCGCGGCTCTGGCGCAAGGCCAGATAGAGGGTCTCGATGCGCATCTGCCGGGGGGTTAGGCGCTCGCTGCCGGCCACGGGCAGTTGATCCCTGGCGAGGCAGTCGATGTACGGCTGCAGCCGCATCTCGTTCCAGGAGCGCAGCGGCGGCTGAAAGGAGTGCGCCGCCGGGCCCAGCCCGATGTAGGGCAGATGGTTCCAGTATTTCTGGTTGTGGCGCGACCGCAGATTGGCCCCGCCATGGGGGGTGCGGCGGGCAAAATTGGAAATCTCGTAGGCATCGTAGCCGGCGGCGGCGAGATGTTTGCGGGTCAATCGAAACAGTCTGAGCTGGGCCGCTTCGTCCAACGCTTGCCATTCTCCGCGGCGGTGGCGAAGGGCCAAGCGGGTGCCGGGCTCAATGGTCAACTGGTAGCACGAGAGGTGTTCCGGTTCACTGGCCAGGGCGATCTCCAATTCCCGCCGCCAATCCTGTTCGGACTGGCCGGGCAGGCCGTAGATGAGGTCCAGGCTGATATTGGTGAAACCGGCCCTGCGGGCGCTGCGAATGGCCGCTTGGCTTTGATCGGCGTTGTGACGCCGTTCCAAAAAGCGCAGGCGGGCGTTATGGAAAGATTGGACGCCGATACTGAGACGGTTGATCCCGGCCTGGCGGTAGGCCGTCAGGCGGGCGGGGGTCAGGCTGTCGGGATTGCCCTCCAGGGTGATCTCGGCGTCGGGCAGGATGGGGAAGTGGCGGCGGATATGCGTGAGCAGACGCGCCACGTCGCCGCCCGCCAGCAGAGAGGGCGTTCCGCCGCCCAGGTAGATGCTGTCAAAGCAGCCACTCTCGGAGGCCCGCAGGCGAACCTCCCGCAGGAGGGCCTCAAAAACATCGGGTAGGCGCTGCAGATCCGCAGAGGAGTGAAAATCGCAATAGGCGCATTTCGAGCGGCAAAAAGGGATGTGCAGATAGAGCCCCCCGGGCGCCGCCGGGTCATTGGGTGTGGGATGCGTGGGCGCCACCTCCTGCGACCTCGTCTCACATACAGGCGTGCGGGGGCCGGGCTGAACCGGCCCCCTGCCGGATTGGGAAGGATCCGCTATTCCTTGGCGAGGGCCAGTCCCAGTTCCAGGGCCTTGCGATTCATGTCGAGAAAATCCGGGGGAATGCGGGTCTCCAGCGTCCGCATGATGGAGTCGGCCTGGACCAGCCCGGTCAATCCAATCACGGCGCCCAGCATGCAGATGTTGAAAACGATGGGCTTGCCGATCTCATCCATCACCGTGCGGTAGAGGGGCAGCTCGCACTGGCGGGCATCGACCTTGGTGTGGAGCGTCACGTAGCGCGAGTCGGTGATCAAAAGCCCGCCCGGTCGGATGATGGTGTAGAATTTGTTGTAGGCTTCCTGGGTCAGGCAGACCAGCACATTGGGCTGGATCACCTTGGGGAAGTTGATCACCTCCTCGGAGATGATCACGTCGCTGCGCGTGGCCCCGCCACGGGCAGCGGCCCCGTAAGCCTGGGTTTGAACGGCGATCTTATTCTCCTGGAGCACGGCGGCTTCCGCCAGTACGATGGCGGCCGTGATCACACCCTGACCGCCGGAACCGGAAAACACCATCCTGCATCGTTTCATTTTACACTTCCTCTGTACGGCTGCCACCAATACCGCAGCGCAGCCGCTGTCGCATCCGGGGGTACCGGAGTCGCGGTAGTTATCGCCTCTGAGCCTTCTGGATGATCTCGTCGTACTGGGCGCAGTATTCGGGCACGTCCTTCTGGACGAAGATGCCCCGCTCGATCAACTCGGGATCGGCCTGCTTGGCCTTGGAGCCGATGGGGGTGGTGTTCTCCTTGAGCTGGGTCATCATCTCCACCGCTCCGCCCAGCTTGTTCTTGCGCCCGAAGTAGGTGGGGCACTGGCTGAGCACCTCCACCACCGAGAAGCCCTCGTGGAGGATGGCC
>JAAUYD010130103.1_pt1 | contig 19305 bp, 19 predicted proteins | sample 7278101 | NCBI WGS metagenome assembly JAAUYD01 (sample SAMN14350128, study PRJNA611818) | marine sediment metagenome | isolation source: surface marine sediment (0.6m) | place: French Polynesia: Moorea | collected 2018-08
ATGACAAGGACGACGAGGCCTTCCTGTATCGATTTGTCGATACGCTGGCGAACGCGGGCTGCCGGCGCTTCATCGTGCATGCGAGAATCGCAATTCTCGAGGGACTCAGCCCAAAGGAGAACCGCTCGGTCCCGCCGCTCAACTACGAGCGGGTATTCAAGTTTAAACGTGACTATCCCGAACTCGACGTCATGCTGAACGGCGGATTGAAAACGATTGCCGACGTCGACTGTATCCTGCCTAACGTGGACGGCGTCATGATAGGGCGCGAGGCCTACCACAACCCGTGGTTCCTGGCGGAGCTCGATCGGTACCTGGGCCATCGGGAGGACCTGCCGGACCGGATGGACGTCGTCGAGCGCATGCTGCCTTACATCGCCGCACAGATTGCGAAGGGCGTTCGACTTGGCAGTATCACGCGACACATGCTCGGCCTGTTTGCCGGCCAGCCCGGTGCGCGAGCCTGGCGGCGGTATTTAAGCGAGAACGCGTTCAGGAAGGGCGCGGGTATCGACGTCGTCGAGTCTGCGCTTGCGGCAATGCGCGATGCGAGCCAGGCAGCGTGACGCTTGCCAGCCGCCCTTGGCCTTGCGGTGACTGCAACTGTTGATGAACACAGTTACAATTCGATCGTCGATCAGTCCAGGATCCCGTTAATGAGCGCGAAGTTTGCCAAAAAGAAACCGAGCATGGCCGAAACGGCCGACATACACGAACTCTATGAGGAGTCTGTGCAGAATGTCCCGGCCGAAGTCGAGTTTGTACAGAACACCTTCCGCAAAATCCGCGGCAGGGACGCGCACTCGTTCCGCGAGGATTTCTGCGGCACCGCGAGCGCCGCGTGCCAGTGGGTTCGAACCGGAGACGAGTACACGGCGGTCGGCGTCGATATCGACCCCGACGTCCTGGACTGGGGGCGCAAGCATCGCGTCGCTCGGTTAACCGCGACGGACCAGGCGCGCATCCAGCTCGTACAGTCGGATGTCCTGACGGCCGAGACACCGAAGACCGACGTTCTTGTCGCCTTCAATTTCAGCTACTGGATCTTCGAGCAACGCGCCGTGATGCTGGACTACATGAAGAAAAGTCTTGCCGCGTTGAAGGATGACGGTGTCATGTTCATGGACCTGTTCGGCGGACCCGACTCGTTCGATGAGACCAAGGAAAAGACCAAGCACAAGGGCTTCACGTACATCTGGGAGCAGGCCGAGTTCCATCCGGTCACCAACCACATGCAGTGCTACATCCATTTCAAGTTTCCTGACGGCTCGAAGCTCAAGCGCGCGTTCAGCTACTCGTGGCGACTGTGGACGGCTCCCGAACTGAGGGACATTCTGCTGGAAGCCGGCTTCAGGAAGGCCACCGTTTACTGGGAAGGCGAAGATGAGGATGGCGAGGGCAACGGCGAATTTACGCCCAGCGATACCGGCGTGGCCGACCTAGCGTGGATTGCTTATATAGTTGCAGAAAAATAGTCTGTATATTTAGAGGCTTGGTCGACTTAGACATAAATTACCTAAACTCGAAATTTGGCGCTTTTGTGACATCAAGTACGCCAAAATTGCCTATAATCGCGTTCCCTTGTTGGATACCTGAAAGCTTAAGCCCGAATGGTTAAAGATCTGGAAGTTGCCATCATCTTTGCTGACGTCGTCGGCAGCACCCAGATCTATGAGGAATTTGGGGACACCAAAGCGAGCGAGACCGTTGCGCATTGTCTCGAGACGATGAAGGAGGCCACGTACCAGAACGAGGGCACCGTCATCAAGACGATCGGCGACGAGGTCATGTCCACGTTCCCCACGGTCGACCAGGCGATGTCTGCAGCCATCGCGATGCAGACCGCGATCAGCACCGATAACAGGGAAGAGGGCCGTATTCCGGTCTCGATCCGCATCGGTTGCCACTTCGGCCCGGTCGTCCAGGAACAGAACGATATCTTTGGTGCTGCCGTGCACACGGCGAACCGTATGACCTCCCAGGCCAAAGGTCGCCAGATTGTCATCTCGGGTGCCACGGTCGAGCAGATGAGCCCCGAGTTCAGGCGCCAGACGCGCCAGATTGATGTTGCTACCGTGCGGGGCCGTATTGACGAGGTCGCGCTGTTCGAGCTGCTTTGGGATCCCGAAGAAGCAACCAGTATGTTGCCGACCATCGCGTGGGACGCCCCGCGCGAGAAGCGGGCGACCAAGATGCTGTTGACCTGCCAGAACAAGACCGTCGAGGTTAGCGACCGCAAGAAAAGCGTCACGCTGGGCAGGGCCGAGGACAATGACCTGGTGATCAAGGGCAACCTGATCTCGCGCATTCACGCGAAGGTGGAAATGCGACGAGGCAAGTTCTTTATCGTCGATCAGAGTACCAACGGCACGTTCATGCAGTCCGTGCAGGGCAACGAGTCGTTCCTGAGGCGAGATTCGACCGAGCTGGACAGCGAGGGAACGATCGGGCTCGGGCGGTCCGAGGCGCCGGGGACCGCGCTGTCGATCTACTTCAAGGCGATCGACTAGCTACAGAATACCCTCAGCGGACCTCTGCAGCCTCGCTTCTTGTCGCCGGAATCCAGCTCAGGCTGCGTTCTTGCCGTTCGACGTCGACAGCGACGCGAGAACGGTTGAAAGTTCACGTTTGAGCGCCGGCGGCACGCGGTCGCCATAGCTGTCGATGTATTCGCCGATTGCCGACATCTCGTTCGTCCAGGCGTCAACGTCAACCGTTGTCAGCGCATCGAAGTCCGCCTGACTGATGTCCAGTCCTGACAGGTCGATGTCCTCGGCCATCGGCAGGAAACCGATCGCGGTCTCGGAGCCGTCCGCGCGGCGCTCGCACCGGTCGATGATCCACTTGAGGACACGCAGGTTTTCTCCGAAGCCGGGCCACAGGAAGCGGCCTTCGGCGTCCTGTCTGAACCAGTTAACGTGGAAAATATCCGGCAGCGCCTCGGAGCGTTCCGGGAATGACAACCAGTGCGACCAGTAGTCCGCGAAGTTGTAGCCACAGAAAGGCTTCATCGCCATCGGGTCACGACGCACGACGCCGACATCCCCGACACTGGCTGCGGTCGTCTCCGACGCGACGCCTGCGCCGACCAGTACGCCGTGCGCCCAGCTCTTCGCCTGGTAGACGAGCGGTGCCAGCTCCTTGCGTCTTCCGCCAAAGACAATCGCCGAGATCGGGACGCCTTCGGGATGCTCGGTGAGCGGCGAGTAGCTCGGGTTGTTGGTAGCGGCAACCGTGAAGCGCGAATTCGGGTGAGCAGCCTTACCGTTGGCAGCCTCAACGGGTCGTCCCTGCCAATCGAGGGCCGGCGTACCGGAAGTCTTGCCTTCCCACCAGGGTTCGTTGTCGTCGGTCGTCGCGACATTGGTGAAGATCGCATCATGCGTCACCATGTCATACGCGTTCTTGTTGGTGTTCTCGTTGGTACCGGGGACTACGCCGAAGTACCCTGATTCGGGGTTGATGGCCCGCAGTTGCCCCTCACTGTCGAGGTGCAGCCAGGCGATATCGTCACCGAGCGTCCAGATCTTCCACCCGGGCATCGAGTCCGGCGGTACCAGCATGGCGAGATTCGTCTTGCCACACGCTGACGGAAACGCGCAGGCGATGTAGTGGGTTTCACCTTCGGGGCTCTCAATACCGACGATCAGCATATGCTCCGCCAGCCAGCCCTCGTCGCGTGCCTGGTGGCTCGCGATGCGAAGCGCGTGGCACTTCTTGCCAAGGAGCGCATTGCCGCCGTAACCGGAACCGTAACTCTGGATCGACAGCTCTTCGGGAAAATGCATGATGAAACGCCGTTCCGGGTCCAGTTCGCCGGTGGAATGCAGTCCCTTGACGAACCGGCCTTCGGTTTCGATCCGCCGGAGCGCGGCATCGCCCATGCGGGTCATCAGCTTCATGTTCGCGACAACATAAAGGCTGTCTGTGATCTCGACACCGAGCCTGGCGTACGGTGATTCAATGGGTCCCATGCAATAGGGGATGACATACATGGTCCGGCCCCGCATGCAGCCCTCAAACAGGGCGTCCATCTTCGAGTGGGCCTCATCGGGGGCCATCCAGTTATTGTTGGGCCCGGCGTCGTCCTGAACTGTGGTGCAGACGAAGGTCAGATGCTCAACACGAGCGACGTCTGACGGGTCGGACCGGTGCAGGTAGCAATTTGGATACGTTTCCTGGTTCAGCTCCGACAACGTGCCGTCAGCGAGCATTTGGCGGATTAGCTCTGCGTACTCGTCTTCGCTGCCATTGCACCAATAAATCTTATCAGGATCAGTAATTTGAGAGATATTATCAACCCAATCTCTCAGTTCGGAAAGGCTTGTAGTCCCTACGGTGTCCATCTCTATCCCCACGTAGCAATGCATCACATAATCAAAAATGTATACGATTGCATTCGCCTAGAGCAGGGGCGGCGCTGGCTTTTCATAGGCTTGCTAATTAATTGCAGGCGAAACGGATTCGGATTCAACTTTCGAAGGTTTGAATGCCGCGAGAAGCATCCCGCCAACGAGCGCCTGTGCCCGCGCACTGAGCTTCGATCAGGCGGATGCCGGCGCAGAGCCTGCTCGCGATCGCGGCTTGTGCGGGGATCAGTTGCAGAGCGTGGGTGACCCGTTGACGAGTTTTGCCCGGTAGGTCTGAACGACCTCGAAAGCCTTCTGCGTCTCGCCCGTCGTGCGGCTGGTCGTGAACCGCCACTCGACCATCTCGACGAGGTCGCAGCCCTCGCCACCCGCGCCGGTCGAGACGAAGCCGAGCAACAGCGTGTGACTGAGGTGGGTCGGCGTTTCTGCGCTGTACGTGTCGAGTACTTTCTTGCGCGCTGTCGGGAAGAACGCAAACTGCCAGAAGTACTCGGTGAACTCGCGTACGCGATCCGGATTCAGCGGTCGCGCGTTGATACGGCCGGCGAAGCCCGAGTGGACCGAGCGGTCGACACCGTCTCGCAGCGTATCGCTGCACTTGAAGACACGGGCGAAGCCGGGGGAGGTCATGTCATCGATGTTGCCGATTGACGCCGAATACGACAGTTCGCGTGCGAATTCAAAGTAGCGGTCGGTTTCGACGGTGCCGACGAAGCGGCCCCGTACTGCGCGTGATTCATTATCAGCGGCTTCCAGGGCTTGCGCCGTGGCGAAGTCGTTGGTGCACATTTCAAAGGAGCGCGATTCATCGAGGACGTGATGCATCGTGTAGCTTTGTGCTGTCGACGCCCGGGCGTCGACAAAGAAATCAGCAGGAACCTGGTAGTTGTTGTCGTAGACGAGCGCCAACACGTCGCTGACGGAGGGCAGGGCTTTCTCGACGACGGTTCCGGGAGCATCGGCGGGCTTTGCAGCCTCGCCGCTGCCACCGCCGCCGCAGGATGCGACGAGCGCCAGTAACGGGACGTACCAATGGGCGGAGATTCTCATCGAAAACTCTCAATGTCCTTAACACCCCGGGCCTTGGCCCTGCGGCGGAACATCCTTGCCCGCCGGTGTCATAGCTCAGTTCAAATCAGGCTGCTTCTTCTGCGCCCTTACGCCATATGGCGAGTTGTCCGGGGGCCTGGACCCCCATCTTTACGCGGTTGCCGTTTGACGAAAAAATCGTGATCTCGATCGGTCCGTCGCGGAACAGATCACCCAGTGTCATCGACATATCGATGTCGTCACCCGGGCGAATCAAAATGGATTCTGCATCTCGTCGGCTCACTATCAGCATGGTGGTCTCCTTTGCTTCCTTGTCTCAGGCCTCAGCGATTGAGCGGTTGCCCAGACCATCACGGGCTCCGCCGTGCCGGTCGTAGGTAGGTGTGGCAGGGTCGATGCCCCGTAATACTGCGATTCCCGCGTCGATGTGCTGCTTGCGAACGCGGATAAAGGCGCCATTTGCCAGGTTGAGCGAGTTGCACTCGGCCGCGATGCCGAGCAGGTCGTCCCACGAGCGCTCGATCAGCGATTCTTCATCGCACCAATCGGAAAAGTCCGCCATCTGGGAGGGGCCGTCGGGGAAACCGGCAGCGTCGCACAGGGCGGCGCGCCTGGCCTCGGACTTCTGCAGTTCACGAACGCAGAGGCCCTTGTCCTCGATCGCGGTCATCAAAGCGTCGAGATCCTGCTCCGCCAGCGCGTCATGCTCATCTTGCAGACACTCTTTAAGGCGGGTGGCGTGAAAAACGCAGCTGTCGAGAATCTCTATCGCCTGGTCTCTTGCGTCAGACGTCTGGATGCTCATGCTTATTCACCGAGGGATCGTTCGAAGCGAATCATCGCGTCGGCGATGGCTCCGGAATCGATCTGGTAGTTGCCCTCTGCAATGGCAGCCTTGACCTCGGCGACCTTCGCAGCATCAACACTCGGGGAGCTCGCAAGCGTCTCTTCCAGCCGCGACAGCAGCTGCGCGCCACTGGTGAGCTGGACCGTATCGCCGCCGGACGAAGCTTTGCCAGACGCCGGATTCGCCGGCGCTGACGTGGCGCCCTGCGAGCCGGACGTCTTGGCCTCATCGACCTTGCCCGTAAGCTTGCTTATCGAACCCTGATCCATCGGACCAATCCTGTTTGTCATAATGACTTTCCTCAACAATCATTGTTGCTAATTCCCTGTATCGGCCCCCGTGGCAGATACTTTAGGGGTGTTTTCGAAAATTCCGGTCCGCCGTGGCAACGAGTACCTCGACGTGCTCCCGGGACCTGACAATACCCTCGACCACCTGGCCGGAATTGGCGTTCTCCACGCGGATTCTCTGGTGTAAAGCCCCGTCACTTAAGGCTTTTCCCGCCATCCGAATATTGATGCGTTCATTGGCAACGCTAAGCGTCACCGTCTGGCCGCGGCGTATCATCGTGGCCGCCTCGATCATCGACGGTGTGATGATCTTTCCCGCAATCAGTGACTGTCGGGCCTTCTGGCCAATTAACGCTTTCGGGTCGGTGAAGTAGCCGCGCCGGACCCTGGTCACATCGCGCTCGACGGCAACCAGGTCCGACGCCGCCAGGATGTGGCCGCGACTCACCGGCTGTCTAAGCGTCAGCACGCTCTTCGTGACGACCAGGTCCACCGGCACATAGACTTTCCAGGGCCTCTCGCCCGTGCAGCGCACACCGACCGTTGTGCGGTCCTTTATCCTGGTGCCGGGCCTTAAGAAAGCCTCGAGCGGCTCGCTGCAGTCCGCCAGCCGTAGACGAGAGTCCAGTTTCGCAGCGCTGACGCTGGTATTGCCGCTGTCGTCGCCAACCTGTCGCTTGATCAGGGCGACGGCCGCGTCCTCGATATCAGTGGTCGGTGTCCACGACCTGGCTTCGGCGGCCAGGACCGGTGTTCCGTCGGTCAACAGGGCCAGTATCAAGGCGATCAGAAAGGCCGGGAGACTGTTTCGGCCGTCAATTTTGTGTCGGCCGCGGCGGTGGCCTGTCATTTTTCCGACGAGTTTTTGGCGTTTTGCAGTCATTGCTTTCCGTTCGTTCGTCCTACAAAGCCCCGTCGTGCGGGCGCTTCAGAAATTTCCTCATTGCTTAGGCGGAGTCAGCCGCAAGGGCCGTTTCCGTGTCACAGGGAAGTAGCTGCAAAAGGCATGCCAGTCCGCCAGTCGAGGCGTGGCTTGGGCTTCAGCGACCGACTGCAGATCGTTGCCGCTAGGCCGGCAAATGCTTGCCGCGGGGGATCGAGCGATATCGGCAGTGCTCTCAGAAACCTTAATGCGACTGTGTTTCTGAACTTGGCACGCCGGTTGCATAGCTATTCCTGCAACACAACGAGTGACCGAGCTATGACGATTTCTTTTTCATCACAACACGAGCAATTCCTGGCGATGCGCGCGATGCGTAACGAGGTCCTGTCAACCAACATCGCCAACGCGGACACGCCCAACTACAAGGCGCGTGACTATGACTTCGCCGATGCGATGAGAAAAGTCGGTCAGCAACACGCTGCACTGCCAATGAAGCAGACCAGCGAATTGCACAAGAACTCGTGGAGCACGAATGACTACGGCAGCCGGCTGATGTACCGGGTGCCGACGCAGCCGACGCTGGACGGCAACACCGTGGAGACTGACGTCGAGCAGGCCGCGTTTGCCGAGAACACGATCAAGTACCGGGCCAGTCTCCGGTTCCTGGACGGCCACTTCAAAGGTCTTCGCTATGCCATTAAGGGCGGTGAGTGATGCTGACTGACTCAACAGCCCGCGCCACGCAATCAAGGAGAGAGAACGATGTCGCTATTTAAAGTATTCGATGTCGCCGGCAGCGCGCTGAACGCGCAGCAGGTGCGAATGAATGTGACGGCGAGCAATCTTGCCAATGCCGGCAGCGTCAGCGGCAACCCCGATGACGTATACAAAGCGAAACAGCCGATCTTCGAGACCTTCAGGGACTCAATGGATCTTCAGTCAGGCACCGCAGGCGTGCGGATCTCCGGCATCACCGAGAGTGAGGCGCCGTTGTCCGTTCGATACGAGCCCAGCCACCCGGACGCTGACGCCGAGGGCAACGTCTACGTTTCCAACGTCAATACCGTGGAGGAGATGGTCAACATGATCTCCGCGTCGCGCTCGTACCAGAACAACATCGAAATCATCAACACTACCAAGGATCTGCTGCAGCAGACCCTGTCACTCGGGCGCTAGGGAGTAAGCGATGAGCAGTATCAGACCCTTTGACGATATCCCGAGCCTGGCGCCTCCGCCGCCCAAGGCGCAGAGCCAGGCGGAACTCGGCCAGGCGGACTTCCTGAAGCTGATGATCACGCAGTTCCAGAACCAGGATCCGTTCAAGCCGATGGAGAACGGTGAGTTTCTGGGACAGATCGCTCAGTTCAGCACCGTGAGCGGGATTGACGACCTGAACTCCGGCTTCGATTCGCTCGCGACGTCCATACAGGACGAGCAGGCGCTGAAGGCGGCGAGCCTCGTCGGCCGGACCGTCGTCGCGGAGACGAACGTTGGCTATCTCGGCAGCGACCGGCCGTTAAACGGTTCCGTTGAGCTCGACGGCTACGTATCCGCCGTTCAGATCGACATCAAGGACGCATCGGGTGCCGTGATCCAGCGACTGAATCTCGGTGAGCAGCGCGCAGGCATCGTCGAGTTCTCATGGAACGGACAGGATGGGCTCGGCGAACAGCGCGAAGCCGGCAACTATGAGCTGGAGGCCAGAATTCTGCGGGGCAACCAGGTCGAGAATATCCCGACCCTCGTAGAGGCCGACGTGCAGAGCGTCACGCTGGGCCGCCAGGGGCAGGGCATGACATTGAATCTATTGGGCGGTGGAGAGCTATCACTCGGCCGCATCTACCGCATCAACTAAAGCATTAGGGACAGGAGAGACACATGGTATTTGCAGTTGCACTTAGCGGATTGAATGCCGCATCCGAAGATCTTGGCGTTACCGCGAACAACGTGGCCAATGTCGAAACAACGGGCTTCAAGAAGTCACGCGCCGAGTTTGCCGAGGTATTCGCGACCGGAACGCAGAGCGTTCAGCAGTCGGGCAGCGGTGTCAAAACGGCCAAGATCAGCCAGCAGTTCACGCAGGGCAATATCGACTTTACGGACAATGCACTCGACCTGGCGATCGCCGGCGAAGGCTTCTTTGTGCTGTCAGACAACGGTGCCCGAAGTTACTCGCGTGCCGGTGCCTTCGGTGTCGATAACAACGGCTTTGTCGTCAATGCGCAGGGTGCGCGACTTCAGGCGTACCCGTCGGCGGGCAATGGACTGTTCAACACCGGTACGCCAGAGGACCTGCAGCTGATCACGGGCGCCAGTCCGCCGTCGGCGACCGGTCGAGCCGAGCTTGGCCTGAACCTGCCTGCAGATGCGCCGGTGCCGGTTAACCCGGTGTTCGATGTCAACGACCCGTCGAGCTTCAGTCATACGACGTCGTTCACGGCCTACGACTCGCTGGGAGCACCGCATACCGCGACGGTCTACTTTATTAAGGATGCCGCGCCCAATACGTGGAACACCGAGGTCCGCATTGATGGTCTGCCGGCTACCGGCAACGGACCTGTCACCTTTAACCCGGACGGCAGCCTGAATACGCCGCTGGGCGGGCTGATGCCGCTGGACCCGTTTCCGGTAACGACCGGCGCAGATCCGCTGGCGGTCGGTCTCGACTTTGCGAATACAACGCAGTTCGGTAACGCCTTCGGCGTGAACTCACTGTCGCAGGACGGCTTCACGACCGGCCGACTGACGGGCGTCAGCGTCGCTGAGGACGGTGTCGTCTTCGCTAGATTCACGAACGGTCAGTCACAGGAACTGGGCAAGCTCGCGCTGGCGAACTTCGTAAACCCGCAGGGCCTGCAGCAGATCGGCGACACGACCTGGGGCGAAGCCTTCCAGTCCGGTGACGCACTGCTGGGCGAAGCGGCAACGGCCTCGTTCGGCAACATCCAGTCCGGTGCGCTCGAGGCGTCGAACGTCGACCTGACGGCTGAGCTCGTATCGATGATTACCGCCCAGCGTAACTTCCAGGCGAATGCCCAGATGATCTCCACGTCCGACACCGTGACGCAGACGATCATCAACATTCGATAAGGCAAACGGTTTCGAGCTGAGGCAGTGACATGGATGAGATGATCTACATTGCGATGACCGGCGCGAAGCAGACAGAAGTCGCGCAGTCCATCAACAGCAACAATCTCGCCAACCTTTCCACGACGGGATTCCGCGCGGATCTGCACGCCTTCAGCTCCGTACCGGTCGAAGGACCGGGCGTCGACACGCGTGTCAACGCGGTCACCGATTCGTACGGCACCGACCTGTCTGCCGGTGCCATGCAGTCCACCGGTCGAGCGGAAGATGTCGCTATCACCGGCGAGGGTTATTTCGCCGTACAGGCGGCGGATGGCACCGAGGCCTATACGCGTCGCGGCGACTTCCGAATCGAACCCGGCGGCTTGCTGATGAATGGTGCAGGCCAGCTCGTCATTGGCGACGGCGGCCCGGTCGCCGTACCGCCGAACAGCAGCCTGTCGATCGGCAACGACGGCACGATCTCTGTGGTGCCGCTCGGACAGGGCGCGGAGACCGTCAGCATCGTGGATCGAATCAAGCTCGTTAAGCCCGACGAGAGCCAGCTAACGAAAGGCGCAGACGGGCTGCTGCGCCTGCCGGAGGGTGAGCAGGCCATTGCCGATGCGACCGTCAGCGTCCAGTCCGGAATGCTCGAATCGAGCAACGTCAACGTTGCAAGGACGTTGGTCAACATGATCGAACTGGCGCGCCAGTACGAGATGCAGGTCAACGTGATCAAGTCCGCGGAAGAGAATGCGGATTCCGCGGCACAGATGATGCGTCTCGGATAACACCCGGGACACGGGAGATAGGAAATGACACAGGCTTTATGGATTGCGAAGACAGGGTTGGACGCGCAGCAAACGCGCATGGCGGTAGTGTCGAATAACCTGGCGAACGTCAATACGACCGGGTTCAAGCAGGGACGAGCGATGTTTGAGGACCTGCTTTACCAGAACGTCAGGCAACCGGGTGCTTCCAACACCCAGGATGCGACACTGCCTACCGGTGTGACCTTAGGCACCGGCGTGCGCGTGGTTTCTACCGAGAAGATGTTTACGCAGGGCTCGGTCGTCAATACTGGCAATGCCCTCGACGTCATGATCAACGGCCGCGGCTTCTTCGAAATCACGCGACCGGACGGCACAGCCGGATATACACGAGACGGTAGTTTCAAGCTCGACGCGCAAGGCCAGATGGTCACGTCCAGCGGCTACGCGCTGACGGACGGAATCACGATTCCGGCCGATGCGCAGAGCATTACGATCGGTGTCGACGGCACCGTGACGGTGACCCTGCCGGGCCAGGCGTCGCCTTCGCAGGTCGGCCAGATCCAGGTAACAACATTCCCGAATCCGGGCGGCCTGCAGCCGATCGGCGAGAACCTGTTCGTTGAAACGGCCTCGTCCGGGTCCCCAAGTGCTGGCACAGCCGGCGACTCTGGAAACGGTTCACTGCAACAGAGCGCACTCGAGGGTTCTAACGTCAACGTCGTGTCCGAGCTGGTCTCCATGATCGAAACGCAACGCGCCTACGAGATGAACTCGAAGGCGATCTCCACGACCGACCAGATGATGCAGTACGTCAACAACAACCTGTAACGAGAGCTGACATGAGACTCCTGCCGCGAATCCTCTTCCTTTTTATCGCCTCGACGCTGGGTGCGTGCATGTCGCGGCCGGCGATCCTCGGCGAGACTTACGATCCGCCGTACCCGGTCGAGCCCGCTTACGAGCCGCCGACATCGGGCAGCATCTACCGGTCCGGGACCGATGTTCGACTGTTCGAGGACCTGCGCGCAGGGCGCGTCGGCGACATCCTGACGGTGCGGCTCGTCGAACAGACGAACGCGAGCAAGAACTCGGCCACGTCGACCTCGAAGTCGACCGAGGCGACGCTCGCGAATCCGACCGTCTTCGGACAGGTTCTGACCAAAGACGGCCAGCCGCTGTTCGAGAGCAGCCTGAACGGCGAAAGCACGTTCGACGGCAGCGGCTCGAGCAGCCAGAGTAACAGCCTGGTCGGCGACATCACGGTCACCGTCGTCGAACGTCTGCCGAACGGGAACTTGAGAATCCGCGGCGAAAAATGGCTGACCTTGAACCAGGGACGCGAGTTCATCCGGCTGTCCGGGATTATCCGCGCGTTCGACATCAGTCCGGACAACTCCATCCAGTCGAACCGGATTGCCGATGCGCAGATCAGCTACAGCAGCAAGGGCGTGCTGGCGGCTGCAAACCGGCAGGGTCTGATTTCGCGCTTCTTTAACTCCGTCTTTCATCCTTACTAGGGGACACCGCGATGCTTCCTGCAACGATTCGAAAATTCGCCAGGACGGCGAGCGTCATTCTGCTCTTACCGCTGCTTGCTCAGCCGGTCATGGCCGAACGCGTCAAGGACCTCGCGAGTATCGCCGGCGTCCGTGAGAACCAGCTCGTGGGCTACGGTCTCGTCGTCGGCCTTAACGGCACGGGTGACCAGACCACGCAGACGCCGTTTACGGTGCAAAGCATCATCAACATGCTGACGCAGTTTGGCGTGACGATCCCCGCAGGCGTCAGCTTGCAGCTGAAGAACGTCGCCGGCGTCACCGTCCACGCCGAATTGCCGGCCTTCTCGAAGCCCGGCCAGAAAATCGACGTCACCGTCGCTTCGATCGGTAATGCCAAGAGCCTGAGGGGCGGCAGCCTGCTGATGGCGCCGCTGCGCGGTGCCGACGGCAACGTCTACGCCGTTGCCCAGGGCAATCTCGTCGTGGGCGGTTTCGGCGCATCGGGCAATGACGGCTCCAGCGTGACCGTCAACATACCCAGCGCCGGGCGGATCCCCAACGGTGCGACCGTCGAGCGTTCGGTGTCCAGCGACTTTTACACACGCGATTCGATCATCCTGAACCTGCACGTGCCGGACTTCACGACGGCGAATCGCATGGCCAAACAGATCAATGACACGATGGGCCCGGACACGGCGCAGGCCATGGATGCGGTTTCGATCAGCGTCCGCCCGCCGTTGCAGGCCAAACACCGCACGTCGTTCGTGTCGATGCTCGAGAACCTCGAGATCGAGCCCGGCGAGGTCGCCGCCAAGGTCATCGTGAACTCACGCACCGGAACGGTGGTTATCGGCTCCAACGTGACCGTGACACCGGCCGCCGTATCGCACGGCTCGCTCGTCGTTACGATCAGCGAACGGCCGTTCGCCAGCCAGCCGCAGGCGCCCTTCAGCGATGCCGGGGAAACCGTCGTCCTCCCGGACTCGCAGGTCGAGATTACCCAGGAGGATGGCAGCATGTTCCTGTTCGAGCCTGGAACGTCACTCAACGAAATCGTGCAGGCGGTTAACCGCGTCGGTGCCGCGCCGGGCGACCTGGTCGCAATCCTGGAGGCGCTGAAGCAGGCCGGGGCGCTGCGAGCTGAGCTCGTCGTGATCTAGCGAAGCTTATCCATGACAGTCTCGGCCACAGATTTCAACCAGTTCACGGAGATGCGCGCGGCAGCAGAGCGCAAGGATCCGGCCGTGATCAACGAGGTTGCGAATCAATTCGAGGCGCTGTTCCTGCAGATGATGCTCAAAAACATGCGGGCTGCGTCATTCGGCGATCCGCTGATGGGCGACAGCAAGCAGCATGAACTCTACCAGGACATGATGGACAAGCAGCTGTCGCTCGAGATGGCAAACGGGAAGGGTGTAGGCCTCGCTGAAAAGATCGTGGAGCAGCTGGGTGGGACGCCGGTGAAGCACGTGCCGGAGCCGCTGGCGATTTATCGCCCGATCGAGAGAGTATCTGAGGTTGGTTTAGCAGACACTCCACTGAAGACGGCCGCACAGACCGGCACTGTTGAATCGGGGCCGGCTCTCGCCACTGCCAGGACAGCAGGGCCAACGTCGGACAAGCAGAAGACTGAGTGGAACGACCCCGTCACCTTCGCCAAGGCTGTCTGGCCACATGTGAAGAACGCCGCGAACAGGCTCAACGTATCGCCAGTTGGCGTTCTCGCGCAGGCGGCACTGGAGACCGGTTGGGGCGCCAAGGTCATGCCCGGCAACAACGGCGCGAGCAGCCTGAATCTGTTCGGCATCAAGGCAGCCAACGGCTGGCAGGGTGACAGCGTGGCCAGGAAGACCGTCGAATTCGACGGCGACGTCGCGCGGCAAGAGGTCGCGCGCTTTCGCGCCTACCCGGACGTGGCGGCGACTTTTTCTGATTACGCGTCCTTTCTCGGCGATAACCCGAGGTATGAATCGGTAAAGAACACCGGTGGCAACATCGCGGCCTTCGCGAAGGCTCTCGCGGACAGCGGATACGCCACCGACCCGCGCTACGCGCAAAAGATACAGGACATTTTCAGTGGGCCGACGATGAAACGTGTGCTCGAGTCACTTGGTGACGCGGGCTACTGAGTCGGCATGAGGAGTTAATGACGTGGGCATTCTAAATATCAGCATGACGGGACTGGCCGCTTTCCAGCGGGCGCTGGATGTGACCAGTCACAACATCGCGAATGCCAATACCGAGGGCTACAGCCGGCAGATCACGACGCTGGCCTCGCGCATCGGTGCGACGGCCGGCGACGGTACGGTCGGTGCCGGTGTCCGGGTTTCGCAGATCAAGCGGTCTTACGACGGACTCGTCGTACGCCAGCTTCAGGGCGCGACAACCGGAGTCGGCAGGCTGGAAATCCTCGACGAGATGACCAATCGCGTGAATTCACTGCTGGCGGACCCGGACACCGGGCTCAACTCGTCCCTGCAGACTTTCTTCGGGTCGGTGCAGGACCTGACCAATGATCCGTCGTCCGTGCCAACACGCCAGGCGATGATCGGCCAGGCCGATGGTCTCGCAGGCCGCTTCCGCGCCGTCGACAACCAGCTGTCGTCGTTGAACAGCGAGGTCAATGAGCGAGTGCGCCAGGCCGTTGCCGAGATCAACGGGCTGGCGCAGTCGATCTCAGACGTGAATACCAAGATCGCTACTGCGGGACCTGACAGTGACCCGAACGACCTGCTGGACCTTAGAGACAGGCTGGTTCTCGACCTGTCGAGGCTCGTTGCCGTACAGACCGTAGCCCAGGACGATGGCACATTGAATGTGTTTGTCGGCAGCGGCCAGGGCCTGATCATCGGTACGGAACCGCAGCAGCTGCTCGTCATCGGCAATGAGTTCGATTCGACCGAGGCGCGTATCGCGTTTGCCAGTGACACGCTGTTGACGCCACTGGAGAACACGCTCAGCGGTGGCACGCTGGGTGGGTTGATGGAGTTTCGGGATCGCGTCCTGTCGCCTGCGCGCGAGTCACTCGGGCAGACTGCCATCGCGTTCGCGCAGGCGTTCAACACGCAGCACCAGTCCGGCATGGACCTTCGCGGGGCACTGGGCGGAGACTTCTTCAGCATCAATCCGCCGACAATCCTGCCGTCGAGCGCAAACACCGGACTGGGTACCGCGACAGCGACCGTGATCGACCTCGGTGCACTGACCGGACAGGATTACGTGCTGACCTTCGACGGCGCGAACTACAATGTAATCGATCCGATCGACAACACGTCAGTACCGTTTACCGGTTTGGGCACGCCGGCTGATCCATTCGTCTTCGGCGGCATGTCGGTGGAAGTCGGCGGCGCGCCTGCAGCGGGCGATCGTATCCTGATTCGCTCCTCGCGCGGCACCGCCGCGACGATGCAGAACCTGATGACCGATCCCCAGTCCGTTGCGATAGCCGCCGCGACTCGCTCCCGCATGGACCTGAACAATCTCGGTAACGCGACGTTGTCGCCTGCCGTGACGGTCGACCCGGCCGATCCGAACCTGCTGAATACCGCGACGATCGAGTTTCTCGACGCGTCGACCTACAGCATCAACGGCGCCGGCAGTTTCGCCTACACGTCGGGCGATCCGATCGTTATCAACGGATCACAGGTCACGATAACCGGTACACCGGATGCGGGCGACCGATTCGTTATCGAAGCGAACTTCGGTTCCACCGGTGACAACGCCAACGGACTGCTGCTCGGTGACGTGCAATCCGTCGACATTCTCGATGGTGGCATCGTCAGCATCAACGAGAACTACGGACGACTCGTGTCTGAGATAGGCAGCACGACGAACCAGGTCATCGCCGGCCTCGACGCCTCACTCGCGGTGCAGAGAAATGCCGAAGCAGAGGTGCTGTCGGTATCGGGGGTGAACCTGGACGAGGAGGCGGCGCGATTGGTGCAATTGCAACAGGCCTACCAGGCATCCGCCCAGGTAATCAGCATCGCCGCGACGCTTTTTGACACCGTACTCGGGATGACAAGACGATGAGCCAGCGCATTTCGACACTTAGCTCACTGAATTCATCGATCAGCCTGATGCAAAGGCTGCAGTCGTCCATTGATCTCACCGGTCGGCAGATCGCGAGCGGCCGGAGGATCCTGACGCCGGCCGACGACCCGATCTCATCGGCGCGTGCGATCGAGTTGCGCGAGTCCCTGGCGCGAACCCAGCAGTTCGACAGGAACTCCGCTGTCGTAACGAGTCGCTTGAGCCAGGAAGAGACGGCGCTGGCGGCAACGAACGACATCCTGCAGAGGATTCGCGAGCTGGCATTGCAGGCCAATAACGCGACGGTCGGCAATGAGGCTCGCGGACAAATCGGTGTAGAGGTCCGCGCACAGCTCAAACAGCTCATCAATCTCGCCAATCAAAAAGATGGCAATGGCGCCTACATGTTTGCCGGTACCCGTGAGAACGTGCAACCCGTGATCCAGAACGGCAGCTCCTTCTCCTACAACGGTGACGACGGTCGTCGTCTGATCCAGATCGGTGAGGGCCGCACGGTTCCCGATGGAGACCCGGGCGCCGAGATCTTTTTCCGCATCAGGAACGGGAACGGCACCTTCGCGGCAAGTCCCGCGGCGGGCAATACCGGCACGGGCGTCGTTGGGAACGGCAGTGTGTTCGACCCGTCGCAGTATGACAGGGACACCTACACGGTAACCTTCACCGCGGCGGATACCTACGAGGTTCGGGACTCGTCAGCGGCCCTGGTCGCCACATCGACGTTTGCACCGGGTGACACGATCGCATTCCGCGGTATCGAATTCACGCTGAATGGCGCACCGAACGCGGGTGACGCATTTGACGTAGAGCCTAGCCGCTTCCGGGACGTGTTCTCGATGGTTAGCGATCTTGCCGATGCAATCGAGACAGCCGTCTTCGACGATATCAGCCAGGCCAGTCTCAACAACGGCATCAATCGCGGGCTCGAGGACCTTGACCAGGCAATCGGATCGGTCCTGAGCGCAAGAACCGACGTTGGATCGAGGCTATCCATTATCGAGGATCAGGAAAATACGAACAGCGCGAATGCGATCACGTTCCAGGAGACGCTGGCGCGTATCGAGGACCTCGACTATGCCGAGGCGCTGTCCCGACTCAGCCAGCAGACCACAATCCTGGAAGCCGCACAGAAATCTTTCGTTCGCACCCAGGGATTGTCGTTATTCAACTTCATCTAATCGAAATGGCGTTAGCTGCGCATTGCTCATTGCCTGGCAGGCGGGCGACGCAGGCGAGACACGCGCCATTCGAGTTGCCAGTCTTTTCTTGATGGATGTCACAGTTTCGGAAACTGCGGCTAAAGAAATCGATCAAGCTGCCGGGCCCCGTTTGTATTTTTTCGAATTTAATTTACGTATTCACTTAAGGTTTCTTTTCAGCGTCCGATAACTCCTCCGTACGGCGAATAGGATTTCACCTTTTCGCACGTGTACAGGATTCCGGCAGGCTTATGCAGTCGGTTTAATTCGTAACTTAAGGAGTTATAACGATGGCACTGACGATCAATACAAACGTCGCGTCTATTAATGCGCAACGTAACTTGACGCAGTCGCAGAGCTTGCTCAACCAGTCGCTCCAGAGACTGTCGACCGGCCTGCGAATCAATAGCGCGAAGGACGACGCCGCTGGTTTGGCGATTTCCGAGCGTTTCACAACTCAGATCCGTGGCCTTAACCAGGCGGCTCGTAACGCGAACGACGGTATCTCTCTGGCGCAGACGTCTGAGAGTGCACTGGCTGAGGTTGGCAACAACCTGCAGCGTATTCGTGAGCTGGCTATTCAGTCCGCGAACGCGTCGAACTCGGCTTCTGACCGTGCGGCTCTGCAGAACGAAGTCTCGCAGCGTCTGGCTGAGATCGATCGAATCGCTTCTCAGACTTCGTTCAACGGCCTGAAGACACTCGACGGTTCATTCGGCTCGGCTAACTTCCAGGTTGGCGCGAACGTCGGTGAGACGATCGGCGTCACGCTGTCCCAGGGTGTTCGTACGAACCAGCTGGGTCAGATTGCGAGCGAAAGCAACACGGTAACGACGACGGCTATCGCCGACAACGAAGTCACAATCCGCGTCGGCAGCGGTCAGCAGGTCTCGATCGGTGCATCCGTTTCCGGAAGCGCGAAGGACAAGGCTGCTGCAATCAACGCCGCTTCCGTTCCGGGTCTGACCGCAACGGCTACGACCGAAGTAACCGGTTCGATTGCCGCTGTAACAGGCGGTGACGGTACCGATACTGCCGATGACTACCTGCTGCAGATCAACGGCACGACGGTTGTCAGCCAACGCCTCAGCGCAACACTGACGACGGCCGATATCGTTAGCGCGATCAACGCGCAGTCGGACAACACCGGTGTGACCGCGGGTATCGTCGGCACCGACCTGACGCTGACCGACATCGACGGTGACACTATCGACGTCGACCAGACGCTGGGCGGTGACCTGTCGGGTGGTCTCGATGCAACGGACTTCAACACGG
>JAAUYD010272105.1_pt1 | contig 19298 bp, 28 predicted proteins | sample 7278101 | NCBI WGS metagenome assembly JAAUYD01 (sample SAMN14350128, study PRJNA611818) | marine sediment metagenome | isolation source: surface marine sediment (0.6m) | place: French Polynesia: Moorea | collected 2018-08
CGTCCTGTTCCAGGTTGTTGGAACCGGTGTTTTCCTTTCGCGGCGGAGGGCCCAGCAGGGATTGAAGATCGTTGACTCCGTTAAGCATCAGTTGTCCTCCTGGCCTGGATTAGTCATGAACGCCGGCAGCGACGGACGTGAATTTTGCGCTCCTGCAAAAAGGCAAGCTAACGCGTTGAATCCAATGGTTAATTTATGGTCAGTCAGCAGGTTCATGATTAATCCAGCCTAACGGCCCAGTTGCAGGGTCTGCATCATCAGTTCCTTGGTGGTGTTCATGACTTCCAGATTGTTCTGGTAGCTGCGCGAGGTCGAAATCATGTCTGCCATCTGCTCCACCACGTTGACGTTGGGTTTGTAGATGTAGCCGTCGTCATCCGACAGCGGGTGACCCGGCGAGTACTGCTTGATGGGCTCCGCGGTGCTCTCGATGATGTCGGTGACTTCAACCCGACGGGCGCCATTCAGCTCCGGGTCGGCGGTGGCCTGGAATACCGGCATCCGTGCCCGGAACACGTCTGCCGCAGAACCTGCTGCCACGTTGGCGTTGGCCATGTTGCTGGCAATGGTGTTCAGCCGGACGCTTTGAGCGTTCAGGGCGGACCCGGAAATTCGAAAGATGTTGAAATCGCTCATTGGTCACTCATCGCATTCTTGATGCCGTTCAGGCGGCGGTTGACGAACAGCAGTGACGCCTGGTAGCGCAGGGCGTTCTCGGCAAACTCGGCTTTCTCCAGGTGCGGGCTGACGGTGTTGCCGTCCAGGGAGGGGTGCAGGGGCACCCGGTACTGGACCGCCGCGGTGGCGGTGTCGCCGGGGGCTTCCAGATGGCGGGGATGGGTGCGCATCAGTTTCCCGGGCCCGCTACCGGCGTCTTCCATGGCGCGCTGGAAGCTGATGTCCCGCGCCTTGTAATTTGGCGTATCGGCATTGGCCAGGTTTTCGGCCAGCAGCTGGCTGCGCCTGGACCGAAACTCAAGTGCCTGGGCATGAATGCCGAAGATATTGTCGAGTGAGAAAGCCATGTGACGGTTTTCCAATTGTTCGAGCAGCTCCAAGCAAGGCACGTGCCAGGTTGGCCGTGTTCGTTCGGATTGGGGCGTGAACAGGCCGGGTCGCCCGGGCGGCATGATCACGTCTTCCGCCCGGCAAGAACTTGCCGGTCTCCGCTGGGCGAGCCTGAATTCCGTCGATAAAATTTCTGGACCAGCCGGAAGAAGTTTGCCGCTTTGCCGGGTGCGCCCCGCCGCATTGCCCGCCAAAAAAAATTTCGATACCGGGAATTCCCTGGGTTGGCACAAGAGTTGCTTGAAATATCAGCACTGTTGGAAAAACAGCGCAGAGGCGCCAGAAAGATGTCAGTCGTCAAGAATTCGTCAATAATCCGTCTAATCCCTGGATTCATATTATTGACGCTGTGCGCAGCGGTTTACGGGGCTGAGCCGGTGCAGGACCTGAGCGAAATTCAGCGGACCGCCGAGGCATACCTTATAAATACGGCCCAGCTCCACGCCGGCGCCGAAACCACGGTTTCGGTCAATGCGCCGGATCGTCGGCTGCGGCTGGCGCGCTGTGATCAGCCGCTGGAGGCGTTCATGCCGCCGGCCGCCCGTCACGTGGGCGCCACCAGTGTCGGCATTCGCTGTGCCGGCCCCCGAACCTGGACCATCTACCTGCAGGCCAAGGTCTCTTTATGGCAGACCGTGGCCGTGACCAATCGCGCGCTGTCCCGGGGTGACCTGCTAAAGGCAGGCGATGTGCGCCTGCAGAAAACGGACGTCAGCTACCTGACCGGAGGCTATTTCGAAGGCAGCGAGGAACTGGTGGGCCAGTCCCTGCTGCGGCCGCTGGCGCCGGGCGTCGTTGTGACCCCGAATATGGTTCGACCCCCCATCGTGGTACGTCGCGGTGAGCCGGTAGTCCTGCTCAGCAGTGCCGGCAACCTGGAAGTACGAACCCGGGGTAGAGCGCTGGCCGATGGTGCCATGGGCCAGCGCATTGACGTGGAAAACAGCCGCAACAAGAAGCGGCTGCACGGCGTCGTGGCCGGCCGCGGCCTGGTCCGCATGGACGGCTGATGGAGAATCCGGTGGAATTTGTGCAAAAAGGCATTAAAGTTCGGCCTGGAACGGCCGATACACCTATTGTAAGCGTTTGTAACTAAGAAGCTGAGAGAGAATGACTAATCCGATCTCAAATACCATGAACGTCACCGAAGTCACTGAACGGGTTGACAAAAATGCCGCGGACACCAAGCGTCCGGAGCAGGCTCCCGTTGAGCGGCCGGCGGCCGACCAGGTCACACTGACCTCCGATGCACAACGTCTGGGACGTGTTCTCGAGGCCTCGCAATCCGAGCCCGAAGTGGACACGGCCAAGGTAGAGGCTCTGCGGGAGGCGATCCAGTCGGGTCGTTTTACCGTGGATTCCGGCCGCATCGCGGATGCACTGCTGGAAGTTGACTCCGCCATTCGCGATCAATGACCGCGACCGCTCCCAGACTGGAGGACCTGCGCAACCAGGTGGATGAACTGTTGCGCGTCCTGGACGAAGAGAATGCTGCCCTGGGTCAATCCGATCTAAGGCAGCTGGATCCCGTTCTGGTGCGCAAGCGGCTGCTGCTGGAGAACCTGGCTGCCTTTACCGCGGACCAGCTGGCGCAAGCCAAGGACGGTTCCCCGGAGTGGGATGACTTCACGGGCAAGCTGGATGAATGCCAGCATCGCAACCTGGTTAACGGCGCCACCATGTCGGAGATGATGCGGATGCGGCAGGGTGCGCTGCGCGTCCTTACCGGCCGTTCGGCCGTACCGGATGCCGGGCCCTACGGCAGTACGGGTCGCGTTGATCGCGACGGAGACAGCCGCGAACTGGGCAAGGCCTGACCTCGAATTTTCCTGGTAACGCTGCCGGCCCCCTGGGGGCCGGTTTGTTTTTGTGGGTGGATTCTGTGGAGAGACTGGCGGCGACAATGGCCGCCAGCGGGTGATTCAGACGCGGACGACGCTGCCGGTGAGGACGTAACCTTCGCCTCGAAACGTCTTGATCAGCTTGGGTTCCTTTCCGTTGTCGCCCAGTTTCTTGCGCACACGACCGACCTGGACATCGATGCTGCGGTCAAACGGCATGGCGTCGTGGCCGCGGGTCATGTTCATCAGCTGGTCGCGAGAGAGAACCCGGTTTGGGTGTTCCACGAAAGCTTTCAACAGGCGGTACTCAGAGCCGGTCAGCGCCACCGGGGCACCGTCGGAACTGCGCAGCTCCCTGCGACCCAGATCCAGCACCCAGTCTTCGAACTGGAAAGCTTCCACGTCATCGGCCGGGGCGCTCTCTGGCGCGTGCTCGCTGCGCGAGCATCGGCGCAGCACGGTTTTTACCCGGGCCTCCAACTCGCGTACGCTGAACGGTTTGCACACGTAGTCATCAGCGCCAAGCTCAAGGCCCACGATCCGGTCGGTTTCGTGATCGTTTCCGGTCATCAGGATGACCGGGGTCTCGGAGCTTTCGCGAATGTGCCGGCACAGGCTCAACCCATCGATGCCCGGCATGTTGATGTCCAGGATGGCCAGGTCGATTCCGCCGCCTTCGAACACTTCCAGGGCGTGGGTGCCGTCTTCGACCGAGGTCACCTCGTAGCTCCGGATCTGGAAATGACGTTCTACAACTGATCTGACGCTTGGATCGTCTTCGGCCACCAGTAGATGGTAGTTGTTGTCCTTCATCGAATCTCTCTGTTAGCAGTTTGCGGCAACGTGCCCTTGACCTTCAGGGTTCCGGCCGAGGCCAGGACCCTGAAGAACTGTCGCTACCCGGCAGAGCCGGCAATCAGCAGAAACTGCCGCTCCGCAATTGGGATATCGGCTGTTTTTGAATCCGCTGAAGGGTTTTGGTGAAAATTGATGTCGGGTCGGGGGCAAACTGTGACAAAGGGCACGTTTCTGTAAACGGCCGCTGCTGGAAGGGGACGCTCCGAAGAATGTAAACAATCGCATAAAGTGGCCGACACAGCCGCCCCTGAATGACATAAATCGTTGATTTTTAGTAAACTTGAGGGCAACGCGGTCGATGACTAAAGCGACATGAAAAGAACCACCGTCACCCGTTGGACTGCGCTGATCTCAGCCGTGACCCTGCTTGCCTCGGCAGCAGGCGCCACCGATCTTCTCCGCACGGTCAACACAGCCAAAGACCAGGGGCTGGATCCCGGTGTGCTGACCAGTGAGCTGCTGGCAGCTGGACATGCGCCGGCACGGGTCGCCCATGCCGTGGCCGACGTGTGGCGTGACTGTGCCGCCAGCCAGGCCGCCGTGGCCGTGGCCGTGACCACGCGACCCGAGGCGGCTACCGATATCGTCTCGGCCGTCGGCACCGTAGACGGCTGCACCTGCGCCCAGGGTGGAGGCTGGTCGCGCACCCGGCTGGATGGCCGCATCCGGTTCGACGCGCCTCAGCGACCGGTGGGACTGGATGATGCCTGCAGCTGCCTGACCGCTGCGGTGGAGGCCGGAGTGGCCGCGGCGCCGCAGCTGGCCGACCGGATTGTCATGGCCAGCCTGGAGGCGCTGCAGCAGGATACGGAGACTCTGGATTCCGCCGGTCGCCGCGGCGATGCCGATGTGGAAGGCTGGACTCCCGAAGTCGCGCCGCAGCGGGCCCTGGGTTTCCGACGCAAGCCGGATGTCTGCCAGGGCGACCGTGATGACACCGACGGTTTCGAGCCGGCCGATGAGTGGCTGGTTTTCGAACCGGGTGCGTCTCCGGCCCAGGTTGAACAGACCTGTGACACCGGCGAGCGTGGATTGATGATCACCGAGTTTGTGGCCGATCCGAATGGGGCCGGTTACGTCCAGATATTCAACGGGTCTGACCAGGCCATCGACCTGGCGGCCGGCGGGCACCGGCTGGGTGTGTCCTACGCCGGTCAGAGAAACCACAACGTTCTGCTGCCTCTGCGCGGCGTGGTGCAGCCCGGGGCCCAGTACCTGGTGGCGGCCAGGGGATATGCCGCCGCTGGCCAGGCGGATGAACTTGTTAATGTTCTGAATGTATCTCCCGGCGACGCCATCAGCCTTCACCGGCCGGCAGTGGAAGAAAACTGCCAGTGCACCGATGCCGTAGCCGGCGGCGCCCTGCGCGGTTCCACCGCCGGCATCGCCGGCCCGGCCGAAGGTAATGTAGCCCAGCACAAGATGACCCGACTGGCCGGCATCAACGAATTTGCCAATGGCGTGGTCATCGACGCGGTGGGCCAGGTGCAGCTGGACGATCAGCAGGTACCGCGCCTCACCAGCAGCCTGGGACGTCGTGATGGGCAATGTCTGCCTGATGCCTACGAGCTGGATGCCTTTTCAGCTGAAGGCTGGCAGCCGGTTCCGGACTGGAATGCTGACTGCGCCCTGCCGGAATCGGACCTGGTGATCAGTGGCTTCACCGTGGGTGCTGATGCCAGGGACGCCGTGTCGCTGCTGAACGGCTCTTCCCGAGACGTGGATCTCGGGCAGGGCGGGTACTTCCTGGAAATCTACCAGCCCGGCGCCCGTGCGCCCCAGCGCGAGATCGCACTGACCGGGCTGGTGGCGGCCGGCGAGACATTTTTGCTGGCCGACGAGAATGCCACGGAGCCTGTGCTCAATCAGGCCGACGTGACCCTGGATTCGCTCAGCCTGGGCGAGTCCTCCGCGGTGGTGTTGTCCCGGCGCCAGTTCGATCGGCGGCTGTTCTGCCGCGACCCCCTGGCGGCATTCCTGGAGGTGCCTGCAGCGCCGGTATTTTTCATTCAGAATGTGCCCATCGAAGGGCGTGATCCGGTGGGTGAGCCGCCCCGGGTCGATCCGGTAGCCAGCCCCAACTGATGCGCGTCGGCTTCGTAACTGAAGCCACAAAATTCCCCCGTCCGAGCGCCTCAAGCTCGTTACACAGTGTCACACATCCCGGGTTCCGGCCGTTTCCCGTCGGTCCGGTCGACTGCTTTGGCTTCTCTAAGATCCTGAAAATACTTGAGAAAAAATCCCTAAAACAGGATTTTTTCCCGGTGCCAGGTGCAACTGTGACAGGGGTCACAATCGTACGGTTCATTACGCAGGCGCTCGTCTCATTGCACATGTGAGACCCCGTGTTTCACCCCCCCATCAGACTGTTTAAGTACGCAATAGCCGCCTTACACGTCTCCCCCAACCTGTACCCATGCCTCGAGGGGCATCGGAAGCGAACAGGGTTACAGGAGACGACTCATGGCCAATGGAATCAGGGCAAACGGTTTCAGAATTCTCAAAGCAGCGGCAGGTCTGTGCAGCCTGTTTCTGGTTGCGTGCGCATCTACGCCCCATGGCAACATGATGATGTCCACGCTGGACGCGCCGGACCTGGAAACGGGTAAAGGTTGCGCCGCATTCGGTGTCGCAGAAGTTCCCGAACTGGCCGTGGCCACGGAAAAGCTGCGATTCGACGCTAATTTTGTTCAACCCTGGGAGATCGAGCGGTATTGCCCGTCGTCTGCGGAACATGGCGCGGTCTGGGGTTGCTACCACGAAGACACCGGCCAAGCCTACCTGGTAGGCAAAGACTGGAAAGTCTACTGGCATGAGTGGTGTCACGCGAAAATGGGTCCTGCACACACTTCGATCGCTTCCCGAAGTGGATCCGGGATTGGTGGCTACACCCAGTACATCGCCATGGCCCAGCGCCAACAGGTAACGACTTCGCCCTAAGTCTACGGCCTGATCTCCTGCTACCGAGCGAGACCGCCGCACACACGGCTCGCAACGAGGCCCCTCCCGCCGCAATCCAGGGATGGATTAGCGGCGGTATCTTTTTTAGCCGGGCTGGGGTGAGTCAGGGGTTCGGTGGCTGACTGCCGGAAAGGGACTGCAGCATTTCCGCCATTTTGCCGTGCAGCAGGTTCATGGCCTTGGCCGGGCGCACCATGACCTTGAAATCCACGATCTTCCCCTGGTCGCTCCACTGGATCATGTCCACGGCATTGATTTCGATACCGTCCACGGTGACCAGAAATTCGAGTACGGACAGCTGGTCCTGGTGGGCCTCGCGGACGTACCGGAACGTTTCGTTGACCAGCACCCGGTGTGCGGCATTGAGGTAAAGCGCCGTGATCCGGGCACCCTCTTGCGGGGTATGCACTACCGGCGAGTGGAAGGTCACGTCATCCTCCAGCAGCGCCATCAGTGCGGCGGGGTCGCCAGATCGGACCACTTCGTGCCAGCGGTGGATCGAGCGTTCAGCGATGGACATTTCTTTTCTCCTCCGATGATGCCGGCGTCAGCCAGCGCGGCAGCCGTTGGGTACCGGTTTTTCGGTAATGGCCAGAACCGGGGTCTGCCCGTCTGCGTAGCCCACGTCAAACAACATGCCTTCGGACTGTTCCCCCGCCATGCTGCGGGGCGGCAGATTGACAACGAACAGGGCCTGGCTGCCGACGATTTCCCCGGGATCTTCGCGCTCGGTCCGGATGCCGGCCAGGATCGAGCGACGGTGGTCGCCAAAATCCACGGTCAGCTTCACCAGCTTGCGGGAGGCTGCCACCTCCGCCACCGCCAGGATCGTCCCGGCCCGGATGTCCAGTTTATCCAGGTCCTCCATGGTGATGGGCGGTTTGATCTCAGCGGGCTTCATCGATGGTCTCCGGTGGTCAGGCCTGGCCGGGGGCCAGTGCGGCGAACAGCGCCCAGGCCAGGGCGGGAATGCACAAGGTGGCCAGAGCCAGGGCGGCGGCCAGCACCTGCAGTATTCGACCGCGCACTACGGCGGACTGGCCCTGGACTGCGGCGTTTGCCCGACCCGGCGGGGAAAAGCTCTCGGAATTGATCGCCTCAGCCCCGGTTCGCCACAGGTAGACGCACAGCAGCAGTAGAGGAAGGGTCAGCAGGCCCGCCCAGGCAGCGGCCAGCACCGGCTTCCCAATCAACTGCTGGAGATGCACGGCCAGCCACTGGTGGAACTGCTCCTGGTGGCGGGTGGCCAGCCACAGCAGTCCGCCGAGGGCTATAGTGCCTGCGGCAAGGACCGACAGCAGCTGAGCGGATGGACGGTCCGGATGGCTCATGCCTCGCGCCGCTGCCACAGGTCAACCAGCACCGCCATGTCGTCGGGCTGCCGCTCGAAAACTTCAGCATCCCGGTTCGCCTGTATCCAGCGCTGACGGCTCTGGTACCAGACGTGGGCGACTGGCTCGCACAACGCCTTGTCATCCAGGGTGCCTGCCTTCAGCGCCGCCAGCTCGGGTTGGGCGGGAGAGGTCACCCAAAGCGTCGTGCCGCATTGCGCGCAGGCGTGACGGGTGCGTTCGCCGGCATGGTAGGAAAAGTCCAAAGTCTGCAGCTCGCCGCTGTTCACCCGCAATGCGGTTGCCGGCACGATCATGGAGAGCGAAAACGCGCTGCCGCTGGCGCTCTGGCAATCGCGACAGTGGCAGGCGTAGCAGGTCAGGGGCGGTTCAACGACCTCATATTTCAGCTCGCCGCACTGGCAGCGGCCGCCGTAGGCGGGGGTCATGGCGAAAGTTCCTCAACGTAGCCCGCCCCAGCGTAGCTGTCGTAACCCCGCCGGACCAGTTTTCCGAGTTCCTCCAGCAGGGCGGCTTCAGGCCGCACGAAATTAAAGCAGGATTTGCCCTGCATGCGGCGTTTCAGTGCCGGACTGATGTCATCCAGCAGGGCTGGAGTGACATAAACCGGCATCAGGTGAAAGGCCACGTAATTCTTGCGGGTCTGGACCGACCCGAAGTAAAGCGGTTTCCCGTTTTTCATGATATGCCGGGTATCCAGGTAGTAACTGTCGGGCCGGTCATGGACCAGGCGGAGCCGGGCTTCGTAGGGTTGCAGCAGCTGCCGCAGCTGCGAAAAAACGGTGCCAAATTCGGATTCTGCCATCAGCGCTCAGTCCTGCAGTCGCTCGGAGAAAGTGATCCGGTTGCCGAAGGGGTCGGACACGGTCATTTCCAGTGTGCCCCACTCGGTTTCATCACACCCCGGCCGAGCGTGTTTGTACTGTTTTTTCGCCAGCGCTTCCTGGTACGGTTTCAGATCGGTCACGTCCAGCATGATGGCGCTGCCCGGGCAGCAGTCCCCGTGGTGGCCGGTCAGGTGCAGGTGACAGGAGCCCAGGGAAATCTGCATGTAAAGCGGAAAATCGTCACCGAAGCGATGTTCCCAGTCTACCTTGAAGCCGAGGAAGTCCAGGTAAAACTCCCGGGCCCTGTCCTCGTCAAACATGCGCAGTACCGGTATGGCTTCGATGGCTTTCATGGGTCCGTATTCTCCTCGGGGTGATGCATGGCCCGGTCCAGAGCGGCCCGGGCCAGCAACCGGGTGGAGTCCAGCACCGGCAGCGGGGAATTGTCGTCGTTGATGATCAATGGAATCTCGGTACAGCCCAGCACCACGCCGTCGCAGCCGCTGGCTTTCATGTCGCTGATGACCTGGCAGAAGTAGTCCACGCTGGGCTGAAGGACTTGGCCCGGCACCAGTTCCTGCATGATAATCCGGCTTATTTCATCCCGCTGCTCCGGCGTTGGCCGTTGGTACCGGATGCCATACGCAGCCAGCTTTTCCGGGTAAACCTCACTGTCCACCAGCCAGCGCGTGCCGGTCAGCCCGAGGCAGGACATGCCGCGGCCCCGGGCCGCGTCGGCGACCACTTCGGCGATGTGCAGCCACGGCAGCGGTGACCGGGACAGTACCCACGGCAACGACTGATGCACAGTGTTGTCCGGGCAGATGACAAAGTCAGCGCCCATGCCGGCCAGCCGGCGGGCCGAGTCCAGCATCACTTCCGCCACGGCAGGCCAGTCATCGCGTTCCAGCGGCGCCATGTAGTCCGCCAGGTCAGGCGTATGCATGGAAACCTCGGGGTGGCTGAGTCGGCCGAGGGCAGCGATGGATTCAGCGCAAATCGTGCGATAGCACAGGGCGGCGCCCTCGGCGGAACAGGCGGCAATGCCGATATGGGCCGGCATCGTTCAGGTGACCCCGTGCAGGGCCAGCCATGGCGTCAGATTGAACACCAGGATCAACAGCCGGTACTGGGTCAGCCCCGACAGCTGCACCTGGTCGAACTGCTCCCGCGTGATCTGGAAAACCCGCCGGTATACCCGATACATGGTCTCCGGCATCAGCCAGGTCACGGCAAACCACAGCATCAGAATGGCGACGTTGATCACGGTGCACCAGCCCAGCATGGCGTGGAGCGTGGCCAGGGTCATGGTCCGGCGGTTTCCAGGGCCCGGTTGATGGTGTCGTGGAAGGCCAGGATCATATGCTCGGTCAGTCCCAGGGTGAGATTGTCGATGGCTCCGGCGTCCAATCCCTGCTGCATCTGTTCAGACACCCAGAAATCCTCGGCTTCGTAAGTCATGCCGTCCAGCACTTCGATGGTCTTGTCGTAGTGGCGGGCCTCCTCGTCGGTTTGCGGCATTTCCGGAATCAGCAGCATGTGGTTCCAGGTGCTTTCGCCGGGTCGTTCTCCAGGGTACAGGGTGAGTACACTCACCGAGGTGGGGTGCAGCACGAAGCAGGCATTGGGAAACAGGATGTATGAAGGGGTCACGTAATCCTGCAGATTGGCATCCGACCAGTTGGCGTCTTTCAGCTCAAGAATGCTGGAGCGGGGCACCAGCGACCAGATGTGCTGGCCGCGCTGCTCGCTGAGCGCGATGTGGCGCACAAAAAACCGGCCGACGGAATGCCGGTGCAGCACCGCGATGTGGTAGGACTCGAGAAACGCATTCAGGGGCAGCTTCCAGTTGGCCTTCAGGTTGCGGGTTCGGTTGAACCAGAGCGCTTTGTTTTCCCCGGCGATGGCGGTCAGTTCCGCTTCAATTCCGTCGAGATACTCATTCAGCGGCGGTGCACCGTCCGGGTCCTGTACCAGCCACAGCAGGCCAAACCGCTCATCCAGCCGCACCTGTTTGAGGCCCTTGGACTCCTGGTCCAGGCAGGGAAACAGGTCCTCCCGGGGCACGCTGGCCAGTCGCCCCTGGATGTCGTAGCTCCAGGCGTGATACGGGCAGGTGAAACGTTGGGCGCTACTGCCCGATGCCTTCTGCACCAGCCGGGTACCGCGGTGCTGGCAATAGTTGAGGAATGCCCGCAGGGTGCCGTCGCGCCCGCGGACGATCAGGTAGGAGGTGCCCAGGTCCTCGTGGACCATGTAGTCTCCGGGTTCAGCCACCTGGGAGCTGTGTCCGACGATCAGGGGCAGGCGCCGGAACAGAGCCTTTTCGGCGGCCAGGCGCTCCGGGCAGGTAAATTCGCTGGCCGGGATTGAGGCCAGGGCGTCGCCCTGCTGTCCGCTGCCGCTTTCCACCATGCTTACCAGGTCGGTGAGCTGGTCTCGGTAAAAATCAGCTTTCATCAATCAGACCGCCGCGTCACCAGGATCCGCTGCCAGGGGGCGATGGTCGCCGTTGGGTCCCGCGGTGACGTGAATCAGCTGGGTTTTCTCCAGGATTTCCACCCGGTGCCACTCACCCGCCCGGACGATGCAGGCATCGCCGGGTCCCATCTCCAGGGGGTCATCCGGCGCCGATTCTCCGATAACCCGGGCTTTACCCGAGATGACATACAGGATTTCGTCCCCATCCGGGTGCACCTCGCCGCCATGGGGTGCGCTGTGTTCCATGGTGACGATACCCATGACCATGCCGTCGATGCGCAGAGGTGCGCCCTCGGGACGGGCGGCAGCGGTCACCGAAAGGTCCCGGTGGATCAGGAAGGAATGGGACAGGGCGTCTACGGGTTGAATCATTCTGGGCATATGCGGAGGTGTCCGAGTCTCTGTTTATCCGGGCTGGTCCGGTACCGCCTGTAGCATATCCTTTTTCTTCGGCTACAGAGGGGTGCCGTCCCGGCGGGCCGCGTACCATTGGCCCTGGGCGTCACACAGCCACTGGAAATCGTCATCCGGGTAAGTCACCTGGTCGCCCTGGTCCCGGGTGCCAACGACCAGGAAACGGGCCTGACGGTCTGAGCGGTTGAGCAGGTGGTGAGCAACGGGATCGCCACCCTTGAATCCCGCCACCATGCCGGGGGTCATGGGGAAGTCGCCGTCGTCGCTGCGCAGGACCAGTTCACCCTCCAGCAGATACACCATTTCATCGGAATGGCTGTGCCAGTGCCGCAGGGCGGACTCTTCGCCGGGCTGCAGGGTTTCCAGGTGCGCACCAAACTGGCTTAGCTCGAAGTAGTCTGCCAGTTCACGCCCTTCGCGCTTGCCCAGTCGGCCGGCGTACGGTTCCGGGGGCGCTGGTCGTTCTGCGGGATGCAGGTCTATCGCCCTGATTGGAGGCTTCACGACATACCCCCGGTGATCGGGCGGGCGTCGAAGATTCGAATCTCTGGAACGGTGGTCGCCAGTTCCGTCACCGCGGCGACAAACTGGGCAGACTCCGGTACGGCAAAGTGGTCCCGCAGGGTCGCCATGTCCTGCCATTGCTCGTAAAACACCACGCAATGGGGTTTTTCCAGGTGGATGTGGGCATCATGGGATATGCAGCCGACCTCCTGCCGTGAGCGCCGGACGTGCTCGAGGCTGAGGCTCAACACCATTTCCAGGTTGTCCGCGGTCGTTTCGATGCTGCCCCAAACGATAATCATGCTGGCCTCCCGGAGCGTTACAGGATAGACCAACAGCGGCACCATCGGCTACCGGGGCCGCGGCAAGTCATCCGCTTCAACCCCGGCTAGCGACCGGGCGGGCTGAATCGAGCCCGCGCCTCAGCGACCTTGCTGCGGATCACACAACCGCTGGCATGATCGTTGACCAGCCCCATGGCCTGCATGAAAGCATAAACCGTCGTGGGCCCGACGAACTGCCATCCGCGCTTTTTCAGATCCCGGGCAAGGGCGGCGGCCTCCGGTGACACACCGCCGGCTCCGGCAGCGGCGTCCGGATCTGCCTCGTAACGCCAGAAATAGGCCGCCAGTGATCCGCATTCATCGAGAAGTTCCCGGGCTCGACAGGCGTTGTTGATGGTGGCGTCAATTTTTCCGCGATGTCGGACGATGCCCTCGTCCTGCAGCAGGCGCGCTCGGTCCCGCTCGGAAAACCGGGCAACGCGATTGAAATCAAAGGATTGAAATGCGGCTCGAAAGTTATCCCGCTTGGCCAGGATAGTGCGCCAGCTCAACCCGGATTGAAAACTCTCCAGGCAGATCTTTTCGAACAGCCGGTGGTCGTCATCGACGGGATAGCCCCATTCCTCGTCGTGGTACTGGAGGAACTCCGGTGCGGACCCGGTCCAGCGACAGCGTGGACGGCCATCCGGGCCGGCAAAGAGCTGGCTCACGGCCTGACCCCGGTCGGCTCAGTCATCACCTTTTGGCTGGTCATCGCCAGAACGTGCGGAAAGTGCCGTGCCCAGGCCCGCGCCCAGGGCAATGCCGATGGCGATGCCGGCTCCGATGTTGCCCATGGCGGTGCCTATGGCGACGCCAATGGCCAGGCCGATTGCAATGCCGGTTCCCATGGATAGAGTTTTGCCCTGTTTTTCTCTCACAAGCTGCTCCTGCTGTTGCCAACGAGGACCAGCAACAGACTAGCACGCCGCATGCTGTGTAAACGATCAGGCGTCAGTTTCAGTGGCGCCCGCCAACGGCTCTTTGCCGAGAACGCCAACTGAAACAGCCCCAGGGTAATGACTGCGATGGCAGCGGCAGAGCCCTCGTCCAAAGGTTGGTGGACACTGTCCAGGGCTCGATACAATCGGCTTTTTTCCCGCTAAACTGAGGCATCGATCCAGGGGCCGTGCCCATGATCCCAAATTCGCTGCGCCAGTGGTCAGGCATGATGGTGCTTATCGCGCTGGGCGCGACGGGGAGCGGGCATGCTGCGCCGGATTCCCGCATCTGGGCTGACCCCAGCCGCGTGCATTTCGAGATCCTGACTCTGGGCGACGGGCTGTTTGATTCCACGGTGTTCAGCATTGCCCAGGACCGCAAGGGATTGATGTGGTTCGGCACGGCGTCCGGCGGTGCCAACCGGTTTGACGGCTACCGGGTCAAGGCGTATTTGCACGAACCCGGCAACCCGGCATCCCTTTCCAGCTCAGCCGCGGGCGAAGTCCTGGCGGCCAGTGACGGAAGTCTGCTGGTGGGAACCTGGGGCGGGGGCGTCAACCGCTATGTGGAAGTTGAGGATCGGTTTGAGCGGCTCACCGGTGACTCAGGACCCGCCCGTGTCCAGGTGATGTTCGAGGACAGTCAGGGTCGTATCTGGATCGGATCAGCCAGCTCGGGCCTGTATGTCATGGACAGCCCCCGTTCTCCTGCCAGGCCGGTAGCGCTGGCACCGGTGGCGGGCAATTCCAGGATCTGGTCGCTGGCGGAAAACCGCTCGGACGGCACCGTCTGGGTGGCCACCAGCGACGGTCTGGTGGACCTCAACGGCCGATCGATAGCGCCAGCCGAGGGCTGGCATGGTCATCCCCGGGCGCTGCTGCACGACGGAACCACGCTTTGGGTTGGGGATTCTCATGCCGTGTACCGGCTTGTCGGTGGGAGCTTCGAGGCAGTGCTTGGGGACACCGCGCTGGTCAACGCCCTGGCCATATCGCCGGCTGGAAACATCATGGTGGGAACCCAGGCGGGCATCCTCGCCGTCGACGAGAATGGCCGGCAGGTATCGCCGTTTGGTCGGGCCGAAGCGGTGGTATTGCCGGACCGCAATATCCGGCATTTCTACTTTGACGCTTACGAGGTGGGCTGGATTGCCACCAGGGAGGCAGGTGTCTACCAGGCCCTGCCGGCTGCCAGCGGTTTTGATGGCTTTGCCCTGGAGTCCAATCTGGACACGGCCGACACCTTGCTCGAACTTGCGCCGGATGACCTGCTGATTGGTTCGCGTAGTGGACTCTGGCGCCTGCAGCGCGACCAGGGCGAAAACCGCTATCGCAGAATCGTCGGGACCGAGGGTCTGTTGATTAACCGGCTGGCCCTGCACCGGGGCAGGGTGCTGGTGGGCCACGGCGAGGGGATCCTGGCGTTTGACCCGGGAACGGAACAGATCAGTGCAACTCCTGAGTTCGCGGCGCTGGCTGATCGCATGGTCACGACACTGATCAGCCGCCGCGACGGAGGGGTGGACGTCGGCACCTGGTCAGACGGACTGTATCGATTCGGACCCGACGGCGAGCTGCGGCATTACGTTCGCGGCGGCGAGCTGGCGATTCCCGGGGTTGCGATCAGCGACATTGAGCCGGACGAAAACGACGGCGTCTGGCTTGGCACGTGGAATGCCGGCATATCCTTCATTGGCAATGACGGGCAGGTGCGGCAGGTAAGCCTGGCCGACCTGGGGATCGAGGGTCACGTCCACGACCTTCTCAAGTTTGATGACCAGCTGTGGGTTGCCACCAGTTTTGGGTTGGTTCGTTTCGACCCTGAAACCGGCGCCAGTCAGCGACTGACCCTGATCCGCGAGTTTCCCAATACCGCGGTTCAGCGCCTGGCGGCCGGGCCCGGCCGAATCTGGGCATCGACGACCCGGGGTATCGTGGCTATCGACCAGCGGGACGGGTCGATTACACGTTTTGGGACGGCTGATGGGCTTGTGGTACAGGAGTTTTTTGCCCGGTCCGGTGACGTGGGCCGCAGTGGTCGCATTTACTTCGGCGGTCTGGGTGGCCTGGTGAGTTTTCTGCCGGAACAGGTATCGCCGAAACAGAAGCCGCCCGGAGCGGCAATCGTGTCTGCCAGGGTGGATGACGTATCGGTTGCCGTGTCGGAAACCATTGTCCTGGAACCCGGCGCCAGCAACCTGAGGTTGCGCTATGTTGCGGCAGACTATCGCAGCCCCCAGGCCAATCGCTTCCGCTGGCGCCTGATTGGGAGGGATAACGCCTGGTCAGATTCCAGCCCGGACCGGGAACTCCTGATGGCGGGCCTCGCCCCCGGCAAATACCGGTTCGAACTGCAGGCGGCCAATGCCAACGGCCTGTGGAACCTGGATGCCGCCAGCCTCTCAGTCCTGGTAAAACCCTCGTGGTGGCAAACGGCCTGGGGTCGAACCCTGGGTGTGCTGGGACTGCTTGTACTGGCCTACCTGTGGAGCTACTGGAATACCTCCCGCATCCGGGCGCGCAACCGTGAACTGATCGATGAAGTGAATCGGCAAACCGGCGCGTTGCGCGAGGCCAATCAGTCCCTGGCCCGGGCGGCGTCTACCGACCACCTGACCGGGCTGCTCAATCGCCGTGGTTTCCTGGATCAGGTTGAGCGGCAGGAAGCATCAGAGTCGCGCTACTTCGCCGTGGTGGATGCCGACAACTTCAAGCGGTTCAATGATCAATATGGCCATGACGTCGGTGACCGGGTGCTGAAGCACGTGGCCCGGGTTTTGGGCCAGGCCTCCCCTGGGGATACCCTTGTAGCCCGCTGGGGGGGCGAGGAGTTCATCGTGCATTTCCGCGCCGACAGCCAGGAAGAAGCCGTCGCGGCAGCGGAGTCACTCCGGCGTGAAGTAGAGCAGGGCCCCCATGAGCTGGGAGACCAGATACCGACTATCACGGTAACCATCGGACTGGCCCGCATGCGGGGTGACGAAACCAGCATGAGCGTGATCAACCGGGCTGATGCCCGGCTGCTTCGGGGCAAGGCTGAGGGAAAGAACCGGGTGGTGTCGGCCGGCGAGGGGATGGTCAATCGGCGGGCGTGATTGCCGGCAACATCATCCCGATTCCCGCCCGAACCGCAGGTGAAAATTCAGCATCAGGATTGACACCACCAGCACGATGACCCAGTAGGCCGATCCGCTGGAGACGGTTCCGCCGCTCTGGATGGACTCCCACTGTCCCCGGTTTTCCAGCACGTAGACTGCCAGCAGGCCGCAGCTGCCTGCACTGAATATCACTGTTTGCATGGCAGGATAGCAGGGCATTCGGTCCCGTCGGCGCCACAAAACCAGCCCAATGATGTTCGGAATCAGGAATATGCCAAACAGCACCAGCCCGGTGGTGAGGTTCTGAATGCCGGCCAGAATGGCGGCTACACCGATCCAGGCGGTGCCGCCGATTTGTGATCCCAACCAGCCTCCCAGGTTCCATTCAAGCTTCACCGCAGTCTCCTTCTCATTTTCATCGGGCCGGGTGTCCCACCTGCAGGACAATCTTGAGTTCACGGTCGCGGTAGCGGCCGACGATCTCCCAGCAGCCCGCGGCGGGGAAGGCCGGTCCAACCAGCATGGCATCCCAGTCCTGCTGGAAGCCGTTGGTGGCCTGACCGACCACCAGAGGCGGGGCACCGCTGTCCAGCCGGCGGCCAGTGATTGAAAGCTCGGGCAGCGCTTCCTGCCTGGCGTTGTAGCCCTGGCGCCACCACCACCACTTGTCGGCATACTGGTTGTGCTTGCCCATCCCGTACCAGTGACCGTCGGCAGGAATCATGGCCGCCAGTTCGGCGGTGCCGAACCAGCCCCATCGGTCGCCGGACCTCAGCGCGCCGTCGGGGTCCGGCAGGTTGGGAATGGACCCCGGGCAGGCGGACTGTAACGGCGGTGCCCAGCAGGTCAGGCAGCCGATCAGAAGGAACGGGTGAATCAGCCGGCTCATGGATGCTCCTTACCCGGATTGACCAGGCAGCCCTTCATGTGATCGTATGCCGAGCCAATCAGGCGTCTGAGTGTCTCGGCGTCTACGGGGGCATTGGGACTGATCTTGACGTGTCTCATGATTCTGCCGGAACCCTGCAGGATTCCCGCCGGATCTGACAGGTCAGCACCGCGGAAAAATCCCACGTTGACATGGGCCTTGTAAGTATTGACGTAAGCAAAGGCGGCGCGGTGTACACAGGCGGTGGGGGCACCGTCATGGATCAGTTCCGTCACGTCCTCGCCGCAGCTGCGGATCACATCGAACCACTGCCTGGCGACGGCGCCCAGTTCATCGGAGTGAATCAGCATCCACTCCCGGACGGCCGGGTGGTCGCGGCGTGCCTGGTCAAAGAAAAATAACTGATCCATGGGCGGCGTCAACTGCTTTTCTTAACGTTAGCGCAAAACCGGGTGTGCTGCCCGCGGTCGCTGCGGCCCATTTGAATCGGGCGGCAGTCAACCCATCACCAGCGGCGGATCGGTGCCGTCGCAGCGATGAACCATGGCAAAGGCAATCAATTCCCGGCGCAACTCGAAGTTCCGGGTGGCGGAAGGTGACCCGCGCATGTCCAGGAAGCTCTGGTGGGACGGGTACCAGTAGGCCAGGATTTCATCCAGGGGCTGCGCCGGGCCGTTGGACAGGATGTGGCCGTGAACCGGGATGTTCCACAGGATCCTGCCCCCGACATGGCTGATCATTTCGGCGTTGATATGGCGCCATTCGCGATAGAGTTCGCCGCCGGGAAACTGCCCCGGCTGGTAGCGGTTCAGGTTCATCATCAGCAGCGGGAGGTCATCGCCGCCGGCAATGGCTGCCATCACCTGGGCTTCGGATTCGTTGAGCGTATCCATGTCCTCTCTCGTATGGGTCGCTTAGGCCACGGCAAGGCCATAAACACGGGCGGCGTTGCCGCCCAGGAATGCCTCGCGGGTCCCGGCGTCCAGGTCCAGCCGCTCCAGGCCCGCCAGGGCGCTGGCCGGTGTAATCATGGGGTAATTGGAGCCGAACAATACCTTGGAACGGCCGTGGCTCTTCAGGTATCGCAGCAGTTCCGGCGGATAGCGATCCACCGTGTAAGCCGAGGTGTCGATATATACGTTGGGGTGCTTGGTGGCCACGGCCACGGCTTCTTCGGTCCACGGGTAGCCGATATGACCACCAACGATGGTGAGTTCGGGGAAATCCAGGGCCACCCGGTCAAGGTAAATGGGTCGTCCCACCTCTGACGACATCAGCGGTCCGGTGTGGCCGATCTGGGTGCAGAAGGGTACGCCGAGGTCAGAGCATGCGGTGTAGACCGGGTAAAACAGCCGGTGGGTCGGCGGCAATTCCCATAGCCACGGCAACACCCGGATTCCCTTGAAGCCCAGATGGTTGACGCAGCGGCGAACCTCGGCCACCGCCCGCATGGGTTTGCTGATGTCCACCGAACCCACGCCCACCAGGCGGTCCGGGTAGCGGGCAACAAACTCTGCCACCTCGTCATTGGAAATCATGAATTCCCCAGGGGCGGCCCAGGCCGAAATCAGGGTCCTGTCCACCCGGGCTTCATCCATGGCTGCCAGCGTGACCTCCAGGGGTAGCGGTTCCGTGGGCACTGCCTGGCCGGTCCAGCGCCGCAGGGACTCGAACATGGGCTGCCGGGAAAACCTCAGGGTAGGGTGCTGTGCCCAGGCGTCGATGATCACTGACATGAGTC
>JAAUYD010049139.1_pt1 | contig 19295 bp, 17 predicted proteins | sample 7278101 | NCBI WGS metagenome assembly JAAUYD01 (sample SAMN14350128, study PRJNA611818) | marine sediment metagenome | isolation source: surface marine sediment (0.6m) | place: French Polynesia: Moorea | collected 2018-08
GGCCGAAATGTCGATATCGCGCGCATGAGCTGGATCTGATGCTTTGAAGATGTCTTCGAGCATACGTGAGACGGCCTGTGCCGTGTCGCGCTCGTCGGCAATACGCTGATTTTGGATCGTGACGACGATCGAAAATGCGATTAGTGCAATGACACCAAGCATCGACATTGAGACGGAAACGTAGTGCCGGCGTACGAATCGCCCGGCGCGATACATCAGTGACTCAGAACGAGCCGCAATGGGCATTGAATTCTGGTGCAGACCAATGTCAGCGCCAAGCGCGGATGCGGAACCGTAGCGGCGCTCGGGTTCCTTACGCAGCGCATGCAGAACTATCGTGTCAATGTCGCCGCGCAGGCGACGCTGCAGTCTGTCGACAGTGGAACTCCGGTCGAATGCGATGCGTTCAACCATCGCGCGATCGATCGTCGCACCGCTCCTGGCTGCGCTGGATATCTGCTGCCTGAGCTTTTGGCTGGGCCGCAACGGTTCTACATCGCAAACGAGACGCGCATACTCGGTCGGCGAGATTCCCTCGATTTCGTAGGGTGGAACGCCGGCAAGCAGTCGATACAGCAGCAGGCCAAGTGCATAGGTATCGGTGGCCGTTGTGACAGGCTGACTCAGAAGCTGCTCGGGCGACGCATTGGCCGGGGTCATTATCACTGCGCCCTCGTGAGTGAGTCCGTCGGTTGCCGTGCCCTGCGTATCGGTCAGTTTGGCGATACCGAAATCGAGTAACTTGGGACTCCCGTCGTCGGTCACGAGGATGTTGGCGGCCTTGATGTCGCGGTGGATGACAAGGTTCTGATGCGCGTAGTGCACGGCCCCGCAGATTTCCTGAAACAGCCTCAGGCGCGCGTCGACGTCCAGTCTGTGGAGATCGCAGTAAACGTCTATCGGTAACCCGTCGACGTATTCCATGACGATGTACGGCACGCCATCGGCCATTGTGCCGCCATCGAACAGGCGAGCGATATTAGGATGGTCAAGATCGGCGAGAATCTGACGCTCGCTCTTGAGCCGCTCTTCCGTTTGCGGGCTGACCAGCTTGTGACGCCCGACCTTGATTGCAACCTGCTGGTCGAACTGTCCGTCTGCACGCTCCGCCAGGTAGACCATGCCCATACCGCCGGAGCCGAGCAAGCGGACTACGCGATAGGCCCCGATCATCTCACCCTTCAGTTCGTCGTTTCCGATTTGCCCGCCGGTGAACGCTGCGGAAATCGCATTCACGATAGTTGCTTCGATTTCCTCCTCGACGGGCGACGAATCCTCAAACAGCGACATCACGTACAGGCGCAGCTCGACGTCCTCGCATTCACGTTTCAGGAAGCCAGCCCGATCGGCCGGATCGAGTTCATCCGCGGCAGCGTACAGGCTCTCGGCGCGCGCGAATCGATCGATACCGAGATCAATCGTTGCGGAGTTCATGGGCCAGCCAGGCTTTCGCAAAACGCAGGTCTCTATCGACAGTTGCGGGCGAGACATTCAGCGCCTCGGCAATTTCTTCGTAGGTCATGCCGCCAAAGTAGTGCAACTCGAGTGCGTCGCTCTTGCGTTCGTCCAGAGCAGCCAGCTTGGTGAGCGCTTCGTCGAGTTCCACAATTTCGACGTTGTCGGCCGACCCGACCTGTTCTTCATGCAGAGTCTGATGGGCCACGCCACCACCGCGTTTGGCACTGGCCTTGGCACGGCCGTGGTCGATGAGAATGCGGCGAATCATGCGCGCGGCAATTGCGAAGAAATGGGCACGGTCGCTGATGGCGAGCTGGCCTTCGGAAAGGCGCAGAAATGCCTCGTTGACCAGAGCAGTCGCCTGCAATGTGTGGCTCGAACGCTCGCCGCGCAGACGATTCGCGGCAATACGACGAAGGTCGTCGTAGACGAGCGGCGTCAATTCCTCCAGCGCTTCCGCGTCGCCGGAACGCCAGTCCCGAAGCAGCATAGTGACAGTGGATGACGGCATAGTCAGACCTTACCGCAAATGATTCTTACTGCACACGGACTGGTGACCGCTGCCACGTCAGACTACACTGAGGACGGGCCAAAACTTCACATAACCGAGGGAGAAACTTCGATGGCAGAAACAGAACAACCACCTCCGAGCCAGACACTTCTCGCCGCCGCCGCCGGCGGTTTCGGCGGCGCCGTGCTCGGCGTCATTGCCGCCACCGCCATGATGGGCGACGGCAACGACGATAACAGCCAAGCTGCCGTAAGTGGTCAGGAAACCCCAGTTGAGGTAGTTGCACGGGAAGTCACGTCCGAGTAGACCCGACCGAGGGAAAACATCGCGGCGCGCGTGAGGGAATCCGCGCGCCGTTTTCGCTTATCTGCTTGAGGAATGATCTCTATTGCAGGCTTGCGAACATGTCGGAAAAAGACGAGAAATGCTATTACGTTGTTGACCACGCCAACAAGCTGCTCGACCGCGAACGCGGCTACCCCGGACGCCGCCAGTCAGTAGCTCGCCTCCCCGGCGAGACTTTTGCCGCTGGCAATCTGGCGGAACAACAGAGCCAACAGCCCACCGGCGACAAGATGCCAGACACCCCAGACTGCGGCGATGGCTGCGGCACCACCGAGGCCCTTGAGTTGACTCAAAAGGATCACCAGAGCCAGGCCTGAGTTCTGGATGCCGATTTCGAATGTCAGCGCGCGCCGCGTCGGCGGGCGGCGTGACAAGATGCGTCCGGCCAGGGCGCCGATACCGAAGGCCACGGCATTGTGAACGACGACCACGCCACCAAGCAGCGGCAGCGCCGGCCACAACACGGGGAAGAAATAGGCAATGCCGTAAACGATGACGCCGACGAGCACCGACACCCCAAGTATCGTCGTGCGTTTTCTGATTCTCGCCGCAACGTCAGGCGCTTTGGCGGCAACGACCATTCCGAGCACGAGAGGTACTGCCAGCAAGAAAGTTGTCTGGGCAAGAAAGATCATCGGGCTGATATCGAGCGTCTGCAACAGGGTTGCAGTCGGCTTGTACGCGTGGGACCAGACCAGAATCGATGTCGGCGTGAGAATGGCGGCCAACAGGCTGGATGTCGCCGTCAGCGCTACTGACGCGGCGACATTGCCGCGCGACAGGTAGGTCAGCAGATTCGACACGGCTCCGCCGGGGCAGCAGGCGACGACGATCATGCCGAGCGCAATCGATGCGGCCGGTTCCAGCACAAGAATCAGCAGGAAAGTGCCAAGGGGCAACAGAATGACCTGGGCGGCCACGCCGCCAGCAAACAACAGTGGTCTAGTTCGCAGGAAGGAGAAGTCGTCGATTCGCAGACCCAGGGCGACGCTGAACATAACGAGCATCAACGCCAGCGCGACACCCGCCTGCCCGATCGGATCGAGGACGATGCGAAGGCTGTCGAGAGCTTCAATCTCCATCGGCGAACGATAGCACGACGCTAAAGTCCTGTTGCCCCCTGCCGATACAGGAGGGATAAGCAGGAGATCTTCTTATGCCAATCAAGACGGCTCTAAGTGGCCTGAATGCAGCGCAACTCGGATTGCGCACGGCAGCACATAACATCGCCAATGCAGGCACCGATGGCTTCAAAGCAAAACAGCCCGATTCGCCGGATACGAAATTGACCGGACCCGATGACGAGCGTAGCGCAGTAACCCGGGCATCCGACGTCGACCTTGCCCGTCAGCTCATCGATATGATGGAGTATTCGCGCCAGGTGGAAATTCAGATGAAGACGATCAGGACGGCGAGCGAAAACGATGACGCCGTCATGAAGATGCTCGACAGGCGCGAAGACGCACAGTAGCCGCGCTTCAATCGCCTCGCGAGGAATACTCGTTCATCGATGCCGCCTGCAGGACCTGCGGGTGCGCACCGTCTTCGCTACGCTCCATGGCAATGCAGCGAACTTTCTTCATGGGAAGACCCCGCGGCATCATGTAGACCGAATGGCGTTCGAGGCGGCAGGGGCTTTGCTTGGGAAGGTCCAGGACAAAGCGTGTCGCCCAGTGTTTTTCCTGCGGCGGAACTCGACCCAGCTCGACAGTCAGGCAGTCGAAGAAATGACGATCAAGTGCGGCACGATCCGGAATCGTCATGCTGTCCAGGATCTTCTGGTACCGCTCTTTGCGACGCCCATACAGGTCTCGAAACGCCTGCGCGATGAAAGTGCCCGCGGCGTCGTGATGATCGCCGCCGATCTGGTTGGCGACGAAGTCAATCAGGTTGTTGAATGTGCTGCGATCTTCGGTGCGCGCCGACCGTTCGCGAATCGACGCCTGCTGGAGGATCGCCAGACCTTCCTCTGTCAGGTCTTCCCTGAGCGCCGCATCGTGCTTGCCGAAATAGTCCGCAAAGAACATCTCGAAAGTAAACTCTACTCCAACCTCGCCGGACGGCAGGGCCGCCTCGTAGTACCAATCCTGCCGGGCTTCATATTGTTTTTCTGCAGCTGAGGATGCCGTCATCGAGTGCGCCTTTGTTGCCAACGGTTTTCTATTGAGACCTGATCTTAGCGCGCTACAGCCCTCGCCATTAAAGGGATTCGCGTATTTGTGAAGTGCCGGCACAGCGCCAGTGTGAACGACGTCACACCCGCCCGGCGCAATAGGTTAAATTGGCTCGGCAACTCGGCAACTCGGCAACTTGCTCACACACATGCTGTCCGCAATCGCGACTAATCCAGCGTTTCCGATTCAATAAACGGCTTGACGCCGACTGCTTTGTACAGCTCGTCAGGCTTGAAGGCTGTGCTGCCCTTGACGACGAGCGTCGCACTGCGAATTGCCGAGATGTCCTCGAGCGGATTGCCCGCAACAAGAATGAGGTCGGAATCCTTGCCCACGTTTATCGATCCGGTGCGATCATCCACACCACAGATGCGCGCCGAGTCGAGTGTCGCAATCTTCAGCACGTCCGCGCTGGGAATACCGGCCCTGGCATAGAGCTCCAACTCACGATGAATTGTAAACGCAGCCATGTGATCGCTGCCCGGAACGATTTGTACGCCATTTTCATGCAGCGTCCGAATCATGGTCTCCTGCGCGATCGCAGAACGTGCCCAGGCATCGACCATGTCGCCCATGTCCATTTCCGGTTTGTACAGGGCGCGCGCCGTCGCAGCCGGCAGGTGCTCGGCGACTGTCGCGAACGTGGGGTCGGGTTCGCCCGGCAGATGCACGAGCATCGTATCGAAGATCGCGGCAGTCGGGTCGACGGTAATGTAGTTGTCGCCCAGCAGCTTGATAAAATCCCGGACTTCCTCACTGTCGAAATCGAGGTCGCCGGCTTTGTCACCGTAAAGTGTAAAGCGCAGTTGCTTGCGGGTATCTTCCCAATCGCCGGCAAGGAAATTCAGGAATACCATGTTGATGTGTTGGATCTCGTCGTACCCGGCGCGAACAGCCTGCTCGGCTGACATGAATGCAGGTATGTGGCCGGAAAGCCGCATACCATGTCCGTGTGCGCGCTTCGCGATGTCGTCGACCCACTCCGGGTCAATCGAGCTGTACAGTTTGATCTGCATGTAGCCGTTATCGGCGTAGAAATCGACACGCTCGAGCGCTTCTTCGAGCGAGTCGACGGTATCTCCAGTGGCATACGGGCTCGCCTGGTCAATGAAACCGGAGCGGTAGGTGTTGGGTCCGATGATTTCACCGGAGTCGTGCTTCGCCGTCATCTCCATGACCTGTTCGTGCACGCCGCCGATATCGCGAACGCTCGTAATGCCGCCCGCGATGTTCAGCACACCGTCGGACAGCGAGAAATGGCCGTGCATATCCCAGAGACCCGGTATAAGCGTCTTGCCTTTACCATCGATGTGTTTGGCGCCCGGAACATCGATTTGCACGTCCGACATCGCCGTAATCTTGCCGCCCTCGATCATGACGAACTTGTCTTCCAGCAACGCACCACGCTCAACATCGACCACGTCTACGTTGTCGAAAATCAGTGCAACTTCGAGCTCGTAGGCGAGATCGCCGGAGATGCGCTTGATCATCGCGGCGCCTTGCTCGATCTGGATCGAGCTCAGTTGCGCAAGCACGTCCTCGCTCCATCCCTTCGGGAACATGCCCATGAAACCCGCATAGTCGATCACGGCAAGTTGCAGGTCATCGTTGAACCAGGCATAGGTCGGCGTGAATCCGAGGCCGGAGATAGCGTACAGGGACAGCGTTTGGATGCCGCCGGGGGTCTCGACATCCGATGTCGTCAACTTTTCGACATACGCAGTGCCGGAAGGCAGCAAGGCGATTTCGCCATCGATGCTCTTCACGCCAGCCTGCACCAGCGCCTCAATCCCAAGGGCGCCGGACTCAGTCGCAACGTAGAAGCCCGGCTCATCCGTCGTGACGCTGCCGTCTTCACCGGCGGTACTCCACCTGGCCACACCGTCCTGGTAGGTGAAGTTTTCGTCTATTGGCGCACCGAATGGCGATATGCCGGTGATGCGCTGCGCTACGGGAATGCCGTCGGTATTGAGCTGCAGTTCGGAATTGACCGTGTACTCGCGGTTGTTCCAGTGCACAAACGAGGTGACGGTAACCTTGCCGTCGCCGGTCCGGATCACCGTGGATTCGCCGGCCGGCGTGCCCTCAGAGACCCATTCGAATTCGCTGGTGACGCCCACCGTAATTGATTTGTCTGCCGCGGTATCCGGCGCGTCCTTGCCGCACGCAACCAGTACGACGATCACCAGTGCGGCGAGCGCAAAATTCCTTGTCACAATTCTTCTCCATGGTGTGCGTCAAAGAACTCGAACAACAACCTCGAGCCCCAGAAGTCGGTGTGTTCTTCGGGTTCGATACAAATCGCCTGGTCAGGCATGCTGCGCGACTGCAGCTCGGTGACACAGTAGCCATTGCTGCCCCGCTTACCGGGCGTTCCCGGCCAGCGGTGGTCACCCTCCGGCCAGACACAATCGATGGATGGGTGAGTCGTCTCGCCGCATGCAATAGTGCATTGCACGTTCTCGTCTTCGATGAGCGGCGAAGTCCAGTCTGTTAGCTCTACCCCACAGGACTCACCGTCATTCCAGTGTTGTGTCACAGAGGTCGTACTCGCGAAAAACCAGCCGTCCGTGCTGACACGGCCATCATGCGGCACGGTATCGTCCGCGCCGCCGTTTACTTGCAACAGCGGCATGCGTCGGGTCGGCGTACATTCGAAACCCGGCTCAACGCGGCCGCCAACCAGCGCAGCGGCCGCAAAAAGCTCTGCTGCCTCACAGGCGATGCGGTTCGCCATCATGGCGCCATTGCTGAATCCGGATACGTAGACGCGGTCACCGTCTACTGACCAACGGTCTGTCATTGCTGCGACCAGTGCCTTGAGAAATCCCACGTCGTCGTTGCAGGACGTCCAGCCGCAGCGTCCGCAATTACCGCACTCTGGCGGGCACGGCACCTTGTCGCGGTCAGGCGTACAGATCGGACCCGCCGGTCCGTTGTCGAAGCCGTCCGAGATGTGGTTCCAGGATGTTACCTCCCAGGGTTCACCGTCGTCAGCACTCGACATGAACCACGTGCTCTGCGGGTAGACCATTACGTAACCGTATTCCTCGGCATACTGATTAAGGCCCTGCGTAACCTCCGCCTCGGTCCCGGTCGCCGTGCCGCCGTAACCATGCATGAATATGGCGGCGGGTAACGCTGTTTCGCCGTCGTAGTCCGAAGGCAGGAATACAAAGTACTCTCGCGTCAGGCCGCCGTGCTGCAGCGTAACTCGCTGCATCTCCACAGGGCCCGCGGGCTCGGGTTCCTGCGTGCAACCCGCCGCGAGGGCAAAGCCGAGCAGAATGGCTATCAATCTGTATCGCATAGCGCCACATAATAGCCGTTCTTGCTATGCTTGCCGAAAAACCGAAGCCATCATTCGGGGGGTAACAACGTGAATAACCGCTTTGTCGCAGCCGCGACTGTGCTGCTGCTTGTTGCAGGGTGCACCAAGGATGCGCAAGACACAGGGCCGGCACCGTACGAGAGCCGCTACACGCCGCTGCCGTCGCAAACCACACTGATTACCGGCGCGACCTTGCTGACGGGAACCGGCGAACGCCTCGACGATGCAGACGTGCTGATCGTGGACGGCAAGATAGCCGAAGTGGGCACCGGACTCAGCGCCGCAGGCGCCGAATCGATCGATGCCGCCGGGAAGTGGGTCACGCCCGGAATTATCGACGTGCATTCCCACCTTGGCGTTTATCCGTCACCGGGCACCGAGTCGCACTCGGACGGCAATGAGATGACCTCGCCCGTCACAGCACAGGTGTGGGCTGAGCACAGCGTTTGGCCGCACGATCCCGGCTTCACGACCGCGCTCGCCGGCGGGGTTACGGCCATGCAGATCCTGCCCGGGTCCGCGAACCTCTTCGGCGGGCGCAGCGTCACGCTCAAGAACGTGCCCGGCCGCAACGTCATGGATATGAAGTTTCCAGGAGCGCCCTACGGACTCAAGATGGCCTGCGGTGAAAACCCGAAGCGCGTCTACGGCACGCGTGGCCAGGCGCCCGGCACCCGCATGGGTAACGTAGCAGGGTACCGTGCGGCCTGGATCGATGCCGCCGAGTACCGCGACAAGGTGAACGATGCGGGTGGTCCGCAAGGCGGCCCACCTCCGAAGCGTGACCTGAAGCTCGAGACGTTAATGGGCGTGCTCGAGGGCGAAATCCTCGTGCATAACCACTGTTACCGCGGCGATGAGATGTCGGTCATGCTCGATATCGCCAGGGAGTTTGGTTATAAGGTCGGCACCTTCCACCACGCAGTCGAGGCTTACAAGATTGCCGACCTGCTGGCGGAAAACGATACCTGTGCGGCGATGTGGGCGGACTGGTGGGGCTTCAAAATGGAGGCCTATGACGGCATTCGCGAGAACATCGCGCTCGTCGACCGGGCGGGAGCCTGTGCCATCGTGCATTCGGACTCGGCCACGGGTATCCAGCGCCTCAACCAGGAAGCCGCCAAAGTCATGGGGGCGGCAGCCCGGGTCGATATGGACATACCGCCCGAGCGAGCTATTCGCTGGATAACCTCCAACCCGGCGAAATCGTTGGGCATCGACAAGATGACCGGCACGCTCGAGTCGGGCAAGATGGCCGACGTTGTCATCTGGGACGGCAACCCGTTCAGCGTGTATACGCGCGCGGAACGGGTGTTCATTGACGGCGCCCTCGCCTTCGAACGCGACAACGCTGCAGTAAACCCGACGACCGATTTCTCACTCGGCACCGCCGCCGCGACGGGAGGCACACAATGAGCCGCCTACTTGCAGCAGTTTTCGCGCTCGGACTGGCTGCTTCGGCCGGCGCGCAGACGACCGCCATTGTCGGTGGCAAAATTCATACCGTCGGCCCACAGGGGACGATCGAGAACGGCACCGTATTGATTGTCGACGGACGCATAGCGGCTGTCGGCGGCGATGTTGCTGTGCCCGCCGATGCCGAGACAATCGATGCCGGCGGTAAAGTCATCACGCCAGGGTTGTTTTCGTCCTGGGGCCAGCTGGGACTCGTCGAGGTCAGCTCATCGGCCGGCCCGGTCGACGGCCAGCAACGTGGCACCCAGTTTACGGCTGGCTTTGACGTCGCCGACGCATATAACCGCCGCTCGACACTCATTGCCGTCAACCGCATCGAAGGCGTAACACGTGCCGTGATTGCGCCGACGCCCGCAGCACCTGACGAAACCGGTTCGGGCCATATCATCGCGGGCCTTGCCGCAATCGTAAACCTTGGGGACAGCGACGTGCTGGACCAGCGCGGTGCGGCCATGGTCGTCGTGCTTGGCCAGTCAGGCAGCAACTTTGCCGGCGGCACCCGCACGGGTGCCTGGCTGGCGCTGCGCAGTGCGCTTAACGAGGCGCTCGACTATCGGGATCACAAAGGCGAGTTCGAGCGTGGCGCACGCCGCAACTACAGTCACAGTGTCGCCGATCTCGAAGCGCTGCAAGGCGTCATTAACGGCAATACGCCACTCATCGTGGCGGTGGATCGCGCGAGCGACATCGAAGTGCTGATCGACTTCGTTGATGAGTACAGCCTGACCGCTGTAATGCTTGGCGCCACGGAAGCGTGGATGCTCGCCGATGAAATCGCGGCGGCAGGAATCGCGGTCCTTGTCAGTCCGACAACGAATCTGCCAGGTAATTTCGATCTACTGAATGCGCGACTGGAAAGTGCGGCCATTCTGTCGAGGGCCGGCGTCAAGTTCGCGATTGCCGACTCGGGTGCCCAGACCCACAACGCCCGCAATATCACGCAGGCAGCCGGCAACGCGGTTGCCAACGGACTCGACTGGGATGCGGCCTTGCGTGCAATTACACTCGCACCTGCCGAAATCTTCGGTATGGGCTCTGTCACGGGCAGCATTGAAACCGGCAAGGCTGCTGACGTCGTGATCTGGCCTGGCGACCCGCTCGAATTGACTAACTTCCCGGATCAGGTATTCATAAACGGCATCAAAATCCCGATGGTGAGTCGTCAGACATTGTTGCGTGATCGCTACCTGCAGACGGACAAGCCACCCGCTTATCGTGACTAGGAGATTACATTGAGATTCCTTATTTTTGTCTGCACATGCCTGCTGACGTTGGGTGCGCATGCCATCGAACGTAAGCCGCTCACCGAGGTCGATCTCAATGCGCTGACAAACGAAACGCAGGTGATGGGCGGCGACACGAGGAGTCTCGACCTCGTTTGGTGGATCCCGCTGGAATTCTGGGAGGCGACCTTTCGACAAAGTGGTGACCTGCCACCGGAACAGGTCGATGAGTTGCTCGGCGTCCTTCAGCACAGCTCCGTCCTTGCCGTAGTGCAGGCTGACGTATCGACATTTGGCGCGTTTCGGTTTTACGACAAAGAAGAAGTCATGTCCGGCCTCAGGATCGAGGCCTTCGACGCCAGCGGTAAATCGGAAATCATCTCGCATACCGAACCGTCTGATCCGGAGGTGCGCTTGTTGCTGGATCAGATGCGCCCCGTACTGGCACAGGCAATGGGCAATCTCGGTGAGAACTTCTACTTCTTCCCGTTGCCGGCGACCAATGACGATGGTGAACGCACGCCATCCCCCCTTGAGTCCGGCCGACTGCGTGTGACGCTGCAGCGGGACGGCGGCCCGTCGGTGGTCGAGATCGAATTGCCAATCGACGCGCTGTTCGTGCCGCGGGTCTGCCCTAATGGCAAACCCGCACACGTATCCTGGGTCTACTGTCCCTGGAGCGGCAAAAAGCTACCGAAGTAGACGCCTACTGCCTGCCTGTAGAACGGCTGGGTCTTGCGGTCGCCCGTTACTTTTTCGTAGGGCGTCTTCGCAAGATCAGGCGGCGACAACACTGCGTTTCCGGTCGTATCACCCAATTACGCCCGCTGCATTTCCGGCGTCCTGTTGATTTGATCAGAGCTCATTCACCTTTCAGGGAAGAAAGCGATGACCAAATGGAAATTTCTGACAGTAGCGATGCTGGGCCTGAGCTTTGCAGGTGCGCCAGCAATGGCACAACAAAGCGACGACAATACAGCCGATGAGTACCTCGGTTGCGAGATGCTGTCCACAGGCATCGGTGCAGCAGTTTACTATGCCGGGACGGCATCGGGTGCACATGCGTGGACGGTTGGCCTTTCGGCTGCACTCGCCTACGGCATCAAGCACAACGCAGATGGGCTGTGTAATCACGTCACAGAAGAGACTGTCCAGGCCTACGAAAACGCGATGATTGGCCTCGGCATCCAGATCATGTGGCACACCTATCACGACCCTGGCATGGGTTGGTGCCTCAGTATCCGCGAGTATGACTGTGTCCCTTATATAGACCCGGCTGAGATGCCAGACCCCAGCCAGCAACTCTTCGTCGAACAGAGTTGGCAAGCGGCGCGTACTGCGGCGGAGCAGCTGGTCGGCTGGGGAGCGGGCAACTCTGCGCACATAACCCCGTTTACGATTGGAAACGCACTGCGCTCCGGCTTTGAAGCCGGCGGCATGCAAGGTGCGATGTTGCCCTTCCAGAACAACTTCGGCGGAATCGAGTAGGCGACAGGAATGCTGATGGAGGACTATATATTGCCCGCCATACACCTACTCCTCGCGACACCGTGCCTGTTTCTCGGTGTGTACTTCTACAAGAAGCAGCGCCGGGAGCTCGATGTAAAGCAGCGGATCTTCCAGCGCCTTGCGATTGTCTGGTGTGCAATTGTCTTCGTCATAATCAGCCTTTCCGTTGACGGTCTCTGGGCTACTTACGTCGCGAGAACATAGGAAACTCAAATGGCCGGGTGGCAACTGCCAAGTTGCCACCCGCTCCTTCAATCGACTTCCCCAGTATTGCGCAACCTCTTGTTGTCCTCTCACAACAACAAGCGTTTCAGCAACGTCTCAACAATGGCGTGGCATTTCTACAGCCTTTACTTCAGTCCGCACACGAGCAGGCGCTCACCCAAACGTGCGTTATCAGCGATAAATACAGGCGCTTAGCCGGCGACCGTCGGAGCGCGTTGCAACTCTTCAACGTCGCGAAAACGGCGATGCACTTTCGGCGCGTAGTTTTAGATGGGTCATATTCACAACACTTTGTTCTGCATGCTCAGATTGCGGGACGAATCGCGTACAGGGGTGCACCTTCCAGCGATTCTTTCTATTGATCATCAAAGTGGGGAGACTACTTGTGAGCAAATCAAACTGGACATCCAGCCATTCCTGGATACTTGCGGCGACCGCCGCGCTGATCGTACCAGGCGGCGCTATTGCGCAGACGCCGGACGACGGTGCAGCTTTGGAACTGGAGGAAGTCGTGGTTACCGGGTCGCGCATCAAGCGCAGCGACGCCTCCAGCATCAGTCCGATCACGGTACTGTCCGAAGAGGACCTCAGCGTGTCGGGCAACCTGACTCTGGAAAACTTCATTCAGGACATGCCGGCGGTAAACGGTGGTGACTTTGGCGCTGGCGTCAACAACGGCAATCCGGGTATTGCCTCTGTGTCCTTGCGTGGCCTGGGCCCGAACCGCACGCTGGCACTCGTCAACGGCAAGCGATTCTCGTCTGCGTCGGTGAACGGGTATGTTGACTTCAACATGATCCCGACTGCGATTGTAGAAAGGATTGAGGTATTACGTGACGGCGCATCGACCGTATACGGTTCTGACGCTATCGCCGGTGTCGTCAACGTCATCACTAAAAAGGATTTTGAAGGCGTCGACATTCAGTTCGGCTATGACATCACCGACGAGAGCGACGGCGAGATGCTCAACGGCTCTGTAGTCTTCGGAAACTCCTTCGACAGAGGCAACTTCGTGCTTGCGGCGCAGATCAACAAGCGCGAAGAAATACGCCAGGGCGACAGAGGATTTTCCGCCTGCCCGCTCTTCGATGATGGTGTCCAGACAATCTGCGGCGGCAGCCCGACAACGACGCCGGCGTCCTTCACGCCGCTGATCGATGGGGATCCGAGCGCCGGTGGACTCCTGACCGAAGCTCAGGTTCTTGACGCAGGCGGGTTTACCCGGGACTTTGATGCGGCGACGGATGCCTTCAACTTCGCTGCGCTCAGCTACCTGACGACACCGCAGGATGTCTACAGTGCCTACGCTGCAGCGAACTATGAATTGTTCGATGCGCCTGTGCTCGGCGCGGTAAATGCCAGCCTGGAGATGAATTTCTCAAACCGCGAGTCCGATCAGCTGCTGGCCCCGGTCGGCACGTTCGGTGGCTGGATTACGTCGCAGGAGCATCCGGACAACCCGTTCGGCGATGCACTTTGCGCAAGCAATCCCGACTGCACGGTGCCCCAGGACGTAGCGACATCCCGGCGACTGACGGAGTCGGGTGGCCGTCGGTTTACCCAGGACGTGAATGCATGGCGCATTGGCGCCGGTCTCGACGGACAGTTCGAGAATGGCTGGACCTGGGACGTCAACTACACGCTCGCCAAATGGGAAGACAGCCAGCGCGATGAAGGTCGTCCGAACCGTCCGAACATTGAGAACATGATGGATCCCACTTTGTGTGCCGCCGCAACGAACGGTTGCCCCGGAGTCTTCAATCCGTTCATCAGCGACAGCATGACTGCCGCTCAGGTGGCCTATGGTTTCGTCGGCGTAAACACCAAGGAAGATTCCACGCTCAACGTGTTCCAGCTCAATTTCTCGGGTGACATGGGTGGCGTAGAGCTTCCCGGTGGCGACATCGGGTGGGCGTTCGGCTATGAGAACCGTCGCGAGGAAGCCGCTTCCAAACCGGACGGCGGTGCAGCGATCGGCGCCATTGCGTTTACCCCGGGCAACGTTACGGGCGGCAAGTACAAGGTCGACGAGGTATACGGTGAGGTTGTTCTGCCAATTCTGTCGGGTGCGCCGATGGCTGAGTTGCTAACGCTTGAGGCATCGGCCCGTTGGACGGACGTCGACTTCCTCAACGATTCGGACACGGTGTTCAAGACAGCCGTTGAATGGGCGCCGATCGAAGACATCCGCTTGCGCGCAACCTTCGCCGAAGGTTTCCGCGCACCGAACATCAGCGAGTTGTTCCTCGGCGTCCAGCAATCTGCTGAATCCTATACCGATCCGTGCCGCAACTACGGCACGTCCGGAACCGATGCCAACACGGTCGCGAATTGCCAGGCTGATGGGCTCGCGCCCGACTTCAACCTGGCGACGTTCCAGGCGACGACCCTGCAGGGCGGTAACCCGAACCTGCAGCCGGAAACTTCGGAATCGTTCACGGCCGGTCTGGTCCTGACGCCGAGCTTTGCTGAAGAGCTGACTATCTCGATCGATTACTTCGACATCGAAATTACCGATGCGATTGGCACAGCGCCGACCTCTGAAGTGATCTCAGCATGCTACGCGAGCCCGAATTTCTCGGATCCGTCATGTGCGCTGATTGTTGGACCTGCCTTCCCGGGCGTCGACGAGACGCCATCTCCGGCAGCGCCGACCCGCCGCAACTCGAATCGGCAGATATCGGGTGTCCTCCAGACCAACGCCAACCTGGCAACCTATGAGACCAGCGGCATCGATTTCCAGGTCGAGTACGGCCTTGAGACCGGACTTGGACTGGTCGACCTCCATGTCGCCGGCACCTACCTCAGCGCGTACGACTACCTGCCGTTTGATGGCGGAGAGCTTATCGAACTCGCTGGCTTCTTCGGTGGCGACCCGGCTTTCGGAAACCCGGCAACCTTTGCTGAATGGCAGGTAAATTACGGCGTCACCCTGACGCGTGACGACTTTGGTGGCAGCCTTATTGCCAGGTACATGAGCGAGACGGATGACATCGATGCAGCTCCTGCGAATCTGTCAAACGTAGCTGATGCGATCACGTACTTCGACATCCAGGGCTACTACAACTGGAACGACTTCACGTTTACGGTCGGTGTTCGTAACCTGACGGACGAGGAGCCGCCGTATGTCACCGCCTACGATGACATGAACACCATTCAGTTCAGCTATGACACGCAAGGCCGGTACATCTACGGAAGGGCATCAATCAATTTCTAAGATTCCCTCTTGCTGATAAAGAAGACCTCCAGGGGCAACCCTGGAGGTTTTTTTGACGGTGCAACCCCGTCGCGGTCAGAATCGACATATGAGAAACCTACTGGCATTGCTGATGTTATCTGTCGCGTGGCCCGCTCTCGCGGTCGACGACGCGTTTTCGCAGTGCAGGCTAATCGAGGACGTTGAAGAACGCGTAACCTGCTACGACGATCTCGTTGACTCGCGCAATGCAGCCGCGTCGGACGAGGTTCCCAGTGCGCAGTCCCTGTTCGGGACGGACGATGCCGAAGCCCGACAGATCGTTGAGACGACCCTCGCGATCGAGCAGATAGACCAGATAGAAGCGAGGGTTGCCGAAGTTCGGGAATCCGCGGGCGAGAAGCTGATCGTTACGTTGGATAATGAGCAGGTGTGGCGTCAGCTGGACAGCAAACCCCTGCTGCTCAAGAGTGGCGAGACGGTGATCATTCGCAAGGCCAGCTTCAGTTCATTCCTGCTCGAGAAATCATCTGGCAGTCGCAGCATTCGGGTGAAACGCGTCAACTAACGCAGATCCGACTCCAGTGCTTGAAGTTTTCGTGTATAGCCGGAGACCAATCGCGCATTCTCGGCGGTATCCCTCGCCTTCCTGTAGTCCCGGGCCGCGAGTTCATAGGCTTTTCTCTGCTGGTGAACAAGACCGCGCAGGAAGTAGAACTGATGCTCGTCCTGCTTCAGCCTGATGGCATCGGCAACGTGGACCATGGCGTCGTCAAGCCGGCCCTCCTGGTACGCTGTCTGCGCAAGATAGTAGTGATAGTAGGGGTGGCGATTCCTGTAGTAGTCGACCTTGTTCGAATAGTGGGCAGCCTCCTCCGTGCGGCCCAGCTGATGCAATGCCGTTGCGAGATTGACCAGCGCTGACTTGTTCGATGGCTGGATGGACAGCGCCTCCTGGTACGCTCGCACGGCCAGGTCGTAAAGATCATGGCGAGAATACAGAACGCCGAGATTGACCCAGATTCCTGCGATATCAGGATCCGTCTCGATGCCCTTCTTGAGAAATTGAAACGCTTTTCTCGACTCGCCTGCCTGCATGGACTCGACGGCAACATTACTGAAATACAACGCAATCGCGTAGTTATCGTCAACTCGTCGGGTAGCGTAGTTGCCGTTGTACTCGGCGGTATTGAAATCTACGACATACTCGCCTGTGTGATTGATATCCCTTCTCACCCCCTTCACCAGGATGTTGATGTGATTGTTCAGCAGGATCAATTCGCCGTCGGCGCGAAAACTGGGAGGGATCTCCACCATCTGGAACGTCAACTCCAGGCCGGCTTCGCGAGCGAGCGCGGCGAACAGGATTGAGAAAGACAGGCAGTTGCCCTCGCGATTCTGAAACGTCTCAATCGCCGTATAGGTAAGGTTGGGGTCGTAGTCGAGGGTCAGGAACCCATCATCCAGCATGCCGCGAACGAGCTTTCGCAATCTCGAACGCGCCTGTGGATCGCCCCCTGTTTTGTCCGCGACGTAACTTCGCATCTCATCGTTTAGCGCAAGAATTTTGTCAGTGCGGATTGCGGCAGTATCGACAGGCTCGCCAAACAAAGCGCGGCCTGACAGCAGATCATCGATCAAGACAGGATCGGTCGCGGTAAATGGTGCACAGGCAGCATGCCAGACACTCAGAATTACTATCAAAGCCCTGCGTTTCATTTCGTCTTGAGATCTGCAATTCGTACTTATTGCGACCACTATGGATGCAAAATTACTGCACATCGCCGTGGCTGACGCACATCCCGTGCGTAATCTCTCGATTGCTTGACTTGCATAACATCGACTGGACACTGGGATTAACGACGATTAGCGAGGCAGTGCGATGCGGCATAGGCTCGAAGTAGTTCTGGCGATGATGGTGACGATGTTTGCATCCACCCATGCGCATGGCCAGACACTCTATTCGTTCGACACGGCCGAAGACTTCTTCGCCCCGGCAGCCAGCTGGGCCGCATGGCAAGACACCCTGGACCGGCACCGATCCGAACGCGAGGCGCTACGGCAATGCCTCGCAAGCGAGGATTCCTGCGCGCGACGATTCAAAAGTCTGCGCCATATACTCGTCAAAGGCGCACACCTGGAGCGCGAACAGCAGATTCGCCTCGTCAATCGCTATGTCAACAGGCAACGCTATGAAGATGACCGCATTAGCTCAAGATCCGGGGCCGGCAATCAGTGGGAGACGCTCGCCGAATTTTTGCATAGCGGCGGCGACTGCGAAGACTTCGCGGCTGCGAAGTATTTCATCCTGAGAGAATTTGGCGTTGGTGCCGCGGACATGCGCATCGTCGTAGGGAAGGAACGGCAGCGTGCAACTCATCATGCAATGCTCGCGATCAGGATAGGCGAGGACGTTTGGCTGCTCGAGAACGACAACACGATTCGGCGCAACGGCAGCCAGGACATCAACGAATTTGTTTACGCAATTAACGAGCTTGGGATCTGGGACCACGAGAAGGAAGACTAGGCAACAGAAGAGGAAGTGATGATGAAAAAACTATTGTTGATTTGTGTTTGTGGCGGCTTCTTGCCGTTGACGGCCTTGGCTGCGGACCCCTATGAGGTGTACCTGACGAAGCAGAGTCAACGCGGCACTGAGATCGAACTCATCCGGGTTGCAAGTGAAAAGCCGTTGGTCGAAGCAGTAGAGACCGATGCCGAGGTCGCGAAGATCCTCGAAGAAGTCGAGGCACTGGAGGCAGAAGCCAGCGATCACGAGGACACCGAGGAGGCTTCGTAGCGGAACGAGCGCACGCACCCTTGTTCCGTATCTGACCGACAACCCAAAAGAAAGAGCCCTGGCGCAATAGCGCCAGGGCTCTTCCTTTTTGCAATACCCTCAGAGGGTCAAGCTAGTTGTTACTCGGTGCTCCAGTTGAACTGCAGGTACCAAGCCGATCCGACGGTATCGTAAGCCTCTACTGCGGTATTCGTTCCGGTATTGCCATACTGACTGGCCTGACCGAGGAATGGCGGCTCCTTGTCGAAGGCATTATTTATACCGGCCGTCACGCTCCATAGCTCGTCGCCATAACTGACCGAGAAGTCATGGTAGTAGTAGGTGTCGATCGTATTGCGTTCGGGTGCAAACGGAACGCCGAAGAAGTTGCCGTTTTCGTCTTGCAGCAGCGGCGTGTTGGAGTCGTTTGCCTCACCCCACATCCTTACGCGCCAGAATGTAGACCAATTGTCCCATGCATACGAGAAGCGGAAGGTTGCGCGATTCTCCGGCGTCAGAATTTCGCCGGCGTCGTCGTCGACATCACCGCTTACGATTCCGATCTGTTCCCATTCGAGCAGGTGATTCCAGACCATACCGGCATTCAATACACCCGGACCGATGTCCATCGAATAACTCGCCTCGATATCAAGTCCTGAGGTCACGAAACGATTCTCGTTGGACGTGCCCGAATCGACACCCGTGAGGTTGCCTGCTCCGGGCCTCAAGTCGCGGCGCGCGGCGCCACCGGGCTGCCCGGTGGGGCTGGGACCGCAGGTCGGATCGAACTCTGATGTCGGGACGTCGTAGCAGCGCTCCAGTACCGTTGTCCGTAGCGTCGTCGCAATACCGTCATCGATTTCAATGTCGTAATAGTCGACAGCGACTGACAGACCGCCATCCAGGAACTCGGGTTTCCAGATCACGCCAACCGTCAGGGCTTCCGCTGTTTCTTCTTGCACGAGCGGATTACCACCGATGAAACCACCCGTTCCCTGCTGCTCGATCTGCGTCAGCGTGAAGGATCCGGTCGCATCGATGCGGTTCTGAATGACCGGAATCGAGCGA
>JAAUYD010083196.1_pt1 | contig 19281 bp, 16 predicted proteins | sample 7278101 | NCBI WGS metagenome assembly JAAUYD01 (sample SAMN14350128, study PRJNA611818) | marine sediment metagenome | isolation source: surface marine sediment (0.6m) | place: French Polynesia: Moorea | collected 2018-08
AAAACCCTGACTATTGGGGTAATAAAGCCCAATTTGACCGGGTCGTGTTTAAACCGATCAAGTCAGATCCCACCCGTGTTGCCGCGCTGCTGGCCGGTGATGTCGATCATGTCGACATCACCGGCCAGCAGCGCGGCAACACGGGTGGGATCTGACTTGATCGGTTTAAACACGACCCGGTCAAATTGGGCTTTATTACCCCAATAGTCAGGGTTTTTCTCGATTACAAGCTTATCGCCGGGTACCCATTCGATGAATTTGTATGACCCTGTACCGATGGTGGCCTTACCTGAATTATAATCGCCGGTTTTAGCGCCCATACCGTTTTTCTTGGAAATAATGTAGATTGTAGACACGTCGTTGGGCATTAACGGATAGGGTTTATCGGTGATAATCTGGATGGTATAATCATCGATCTTTTTGAGGGTTTTACCTTTGGTGTAAAGCGCAAAAGATGAGGGACTTGCCTCCACATTTGGAGCCCGCTCAAAGGTGAAAAGCACATCATCGGCCGTAAACAGTGAGCCGTCGTGAAACCTCACGCCCTGGCGCAACTTAAATTCCCATGTGGTGTCGTTGAGGGGTTTCCAGGAAACGGCCAATCCCGGACCCAGGCGCTGATTCTCGTCCGCATGCACTAGACTTTCAAAGATGTGGCGGGCCAACTGGTTGTTGGGGCCCAGATTGTGATAATGGGGGTCCATGGAACTTGGTTCGGCTTTCAAACCGATCGTTAGTTCGGTGCTGAATCCGAGGACCGGTGCCAGCACAACCCCGGCGATGACCATCAGGATAAGCAAATGTTGGTTTTTCATGACAGGCCTCCTTTCCTGTAGGGATGAATAAAAAGCAATAAAAAAATTTTGGGCAAAAGAATGAACTTGATTTACCTTCGGAGAAGTAGTATAGCGGAATTCCCTTTGTCAAGAACATTCTGGTTACCCAGGTCGCAGGCTGTCGTTTTTGGATTTCTGATTGAAATATAGTAGGAAAAGAGATCAAATTGATTGAGCGAAGCGACACCCATCTATCTTTATTCTTCAATTCCGGCTTGCATGGGTCAGGTTCTCAGGAGACGCTTTGACCGTGACAATACCTCCCATCCTCAGCATTGAACTCACCCAGACGAATCCCCTAAAGCGAGGCCAAGCATACGGCGAAGCTGCCCGGGGCAAAATTCATTCAATCCTGGACAAATACCGTGACATTTTTCACGCCATCACCGGGGAGACATGGGCAGCAACCGTAGAACGCGGCAAATCGTTTCTCACCAGGGCACAAGCCTTTGCCCCGGATCTGGTGGAAGAAATCAAAGGAATTGCGGAAGGTGCAGATCGGGCGTTTATGGACATATTTTTGCTGAATGCCCGTTCGGAAATTCTGTTCAATCCCCAGGTCCTGGCCCAGGAATGCACCACGGTCGCGGCATTGCCGGAAGCCACCACTAATGGAGAAGTGCTGCTGGCCCAGAATTGGGACTGGTACAAGGAAGTTATTGACTATCAGGTAATTCTAAAGATTCGACAACCTGAAGGAAAACCCTCGCTAATGACTTTTACCGAAGCGGGCCAGCTGGCCAAAATTGGAATGAACACCGCCGGTATTGGACTGGTCGTGAATAATTTGGTGTCCGATCAGCCACGCGCCGGGGTGCCGTGGATATTCTTGACCCGTCGGGTTTTGGAGTCTTCCCATTTTGCCCAGGCCATGGGCTACGTCCTGAACACGCCCCGAGCCCATTCGATTAATTTTTTGATCGCATATGCAGCCGGAGAAGCCGTCAATCTCGAAACCTCACCGGTTGAAGCGCATATTCTATGGCCCCAAAACGGATGTTTAGCCCACACCAACCACTATCTGGAGCCGGGGAAAAATTTCCGCGACCTTAAACCCCTGCGCGATCCCTATTTGTCCACGTATCTTCGCTTTGTTAGAACCCAAAAGGGCATGACCGCATCCACCGGCAGCATCGATGTCAGCAGGATCCTCGCAATTCTTAGCGATCACATGGATCGGCCTTTTTCCGTATGCAGCCATGAAAATCCGGCAGTTGAGCCCCTTCGGCAAATCGTCACCTGCCTATCTATCATTATGAACCTAAACCGACGACAAATTCATTTTACACTGGGCAATCCCTGTCAAGGGGAGATTCAAACCGTTGAGTTCGATTGGTGAAAAAGCATTCGGAATTGGGAATGCGGAGGGACGAACTTTAAATGCAGGTGCAATGCATGAGGCATGGGGCAGAATGGTCAAAGGTAGTCAACCGCTCTTTGCCTTTCGGCACTTGACTCTATGCGATTTGTGTTCGGAGGTAACAAACAACGATCTGTCGTCTGTTCTCTGTATTCTGCCCTCTGTCATCCGGACCAGTAAACGGCAGAAAACAAACAACGCACGGCGAGCACTTTTGCTCGACCGGGGGGAAAAGCATGTCAAAATCTGAGATTTGTTATATGACTGCCACCGAAATAGCCCACCAAATTCGAACGAAAAAAATGTCCTGCAAGGAGGTCATACAGGCTCATTTGAGCCGGATCGATCGGATCAATCCGATAGTTAATGCAATTGTTACCCAAATCCCGGTCGAACAGGTATTGGCCGCGGCAGATGCAGCCGACCAGGCCTTGAATCGCGGGGAAGTTGTGGGGCCCTTGCACGGCTTGCCCATTGCCCATAAAGATCTAGTGCCTACAAAGGATTTGCGTACTACCTGGGGATCACCCATATTCAAAAATTTTGTCCCCGATCACGATGGTTTGATCGTACAGCGTCTTAAAAAAGCCGGGGGCATCACCATTGGCAAAACCAATACACCCGAATTTGGCGCCGGATCCCAGACGTACAATCAAGTTTTCGGAGAAACCCTGAATCCTTACGATATGAATAAAACATGCGGCGGCAGCAGCGGTGGTGCTGCGGTGGCTTTGGCATGCGGTATGCTTCCGCTTGCCGACGGCAGCGATATGGGCGGCTCGCTTCGCAACCCAGGCAATTTTTGCAATATTGTTGGTTTTCGCACATCACCGGGTCGGGTACCGATGTGGCCGAGACCTGCAGGGTGGTTTCCTATCGCCGTAGAGGGTCCGATGGCCCGCACGGTACAAGACGTTGCCCTAATGTTAAGCGTTATAGCTGGTCCCGATTCCCGGTCCCCCATTGCCATTGCCGAGCACGGTAGTACGTTCACCAGGCCATTGGATCGTGACTTCAAAGGCGTTAAAATTGCCTGGAGTAAAGATCTGGGAGAGTTGCCGGTGGACCCGCGGGTGACCCAGGTCCTTGAAAGTCAACGCCACGTGTTGGAAGATTTGGGATGCATCCTGGAAGATGGTCAGCCGGATTTCAATAATGCCGATGAGATATTTAAAATTTGGCGTGCCTGGAGTTTTGAACTCCAGCTTGGAGAATTATTGGCAAAACATCGGGCACAAATGAAAGATTCCGTGGTCTGGAATATCGAGCAGGGCCAAAAACTCACCGGACCCCAGATTGGCCGCGCTGAAATCCAACGCACCGAACTTTATCATCGGGTTCGGAAATTTATGGAAACCTATGAATATCTGATATGTCCCGTCAACCAGGTACCGCCATTCGATATCAACCATCGATGGGTTGAAGAGATCAACGGTATAAAAATGGATACCTACATTGACTGGATGAAGAGCTGCTACTATATTACGATAACGGGTCTGCCTGCGATTTCCGTACCCTGTGGGTTTACCCCGGAAGGCTTGCCGGTCGGTATGCAGATCGTAGGACGACACAACGACGATTTCGGTGTGCTGCAGTTGGCCTATGCATTTGAACAGGCAACCGGGGTTTGGCAACGGCGCCCGCCGATGAAGGGTTGAGAATCAGGTTGTCCGCTCCCAGGGTCTACAGCTCAGAGAGAGAGCCTGGCTTTGTCGGCCGACTGGAAAAGACCGCATCAATCATTTTTTGCGACACATTCGCCCGTTGCGCCGGTTCGGCCGCTTTTGTAGGAATCAGCGACCACCAGTAGAGCTGGAGGTATGAACAAGGCCCCTCGAAGGGGACAGAGCCTTGCCCTGCTGGTCACCGCTGATTTTAGAAATGAAAATATTTTCACAGTTTTGTGAAAATATTTTCCTATATCCTTGGTTTTATCATCATAGCGGTCGGGCGAGACAAGTATCCGGAAGCGAGCAACCGATCCATCCATATTTATAACCAATTGAAATTTATATTAAAATTTAATATGTTGCCACTTTAATCGACTCAGCTGCTAAGGCCACCTTCAATGGCATGAAACCTGCACGACCTATCTTCTTTAGTATGAATGCAACGTGCAACCCGCGGATCACATTTTATCGACACTCAAAATCGGTATCGGCAATGGAAACTAACGGAAACGACGTATTGGAACAACAGGTCTCGGTAGAAATAGTAGAAAAAGTGGGAAGACGGTCCGGAGGGGATCGCAGAAATTACTCCTACACCCTGCACATCCCGGAAAGAAGAAAGGGCAAAGAACGACGCAGTGGAGACGATCGTCGTCATTACCCGCGGTCGGAGTCAGTCTCTGAATAAGCGACTTGCGCCCATAGGAACGCCACCTCAATATTCAAATCTTGAAGAACCATCACTTCGCCTTTCAGCTGATATTGAAATTTTTGCTTGCCGTTGAGCACAGGGTGAAATATGCTCTAGGAAATGGTGAACTTCGCCTCAAACCAACGAGTTTGTGTGTTTTAATCTACCCCTTAACGCATAGAGATGCTGGTTGCTTGATGCTGGAAATAGAGGAAACAAGCTGCTTACCAGCCAATGCCCAGTTATCGGCATCAAATGTTTTAATATTTATTGTTCGCCTATAAATCCAAATTTGTCAGATCAGCATGATAGCCCAATTTCAAAATCCAGTATCTGGATCGATGAAAATCGCCTTTTTATAAACAAAATACCGGAGTCAGATTGAATGAGGAGCAAAGCGTCAAAAACAGAAAAAAAACCAAGTAAAGTCCATATTTGGGATCACATGGTTTTGATCGGAATCGGATTGGCCCTTTTCTATACGGTTTTTGAATCGAGTCTATTCATCTTTTTGTCATATGATGTCGATTTTTTTCAACGCCTGTTAGGGCCGGATATGAGTGCGATTTGGAGCCGCATAGCGATTTTATGCCTTTTCCTGATCTTTGGCTCCCACGCCCAGTTCACCATTAATCAGCGTTCCGCCGCCGAGGCCGCGCTTCGGGAAAGTGAAGAAAAATTTCGCAAAATTATTGAAACCGCCCCGGATGGATATTATGAAGTGGACCTCGACGAGAATTTTATTTTTTTTAACGATTCCATGTGCAAAATTCTCGGCTATTCCCGCCAGGAATTATCAACAATGAACCAAAGCCAATCTATGGACGAGACCAATTCTCGAAAACTAACCGATATCTTTCAAAAAGTACTTGCAACCGGAGTCACTAACAAGTCGGTAGATTGGATCCTCACCAACAAGGAGGGTTCCAAAAGATTTCTGGAATCATCTGTGTCCCTGATAAATGATCCCAAAGGAGAACCCATTGGGTTTGGTGTGTTCGTTAGAGATGCTACCCAACGACAACGGGCGGAAGCCTTATACAGGGATAAACTGGCTGCTGAAGCCGCCAGCCAGAGCAAAAGTGAATTTCTGGCCAGTATGAGCCATGAAATTCGCACGCCGCTGAATGCCATCATAGGTCTGGTGGAACTGACGTTGAATTCTGAATTACCGCCTGACCAACGGGATGATCTGGATGTGGTCAAATCATCGGCGTATTCTCTGCTTTCGATTATTAACAACATTCTCGATTTTTCTAAAATTGAAGCCGGAAAGCTCGAATTTGAGCAAAACCCATTCAGTCTCAGGCATTTTTTAGACGAGTCTATGAAAATAATGGGCATCAAAGCCCATGAAAAAAGCATTGAGCTGGCCTATCGTATCGCACCGGGAGTTCCCGATCAGCTATTGGGTGATGATGCCCGCCTGCGCCAAGTCCTGCTCAATCTGGTCGATAATGCCATTAAATTTACGGATGATGGTGAGGTGATCGTTTATGTTGCCACCCAATCTCAAACGGAATACGAAGTTTTTCTGCACATCTCTGTGGTTGACACTGGCATCGGTATCCCGGCGGATAAACAGCGTAGTATTTTTGGAGCCTATAACCAGGCCGAGGTCACAACCGTGCGTCGCTATGGAGGTACGGGACTCGGATTGGCGGTCTCGGCTCAGCTGGTGAATTTGATGGGCGGCAGGATTAAAATCAAGAGTCAGCCGGGACACGGAAGTCGTTTTCGATTCACCGCGCGGTTCATTCGGCAGCAGAGTCGTGAGACCCGACAAAATGCGGTGTCTCATCCAGGTCTGGCCGACTCAAAAGTGCTGGTAGTCGATGATAACGCTTCCAGTCGTAAAATTCTCAGGGAAATTCTGGAAAGCCATCAAATGAAGCCCACGTTAGTATCCAGCTCCCAGGAATCCAGAGATCTTCTACAGAAAGCCCAGATCGAACAGACACCGTTTGATCTGATCTTGCTGGATTCGGATATGCCAGAGTTCGATGGTTTTGATCTGGCGGCCTGGATTGCACAACAAAAAGTCTCTGATGCCGGCATCATAATGATGCTGACCTTTCCACACTGCAAACGAAAAACGGATCTCGATAAATTGGGTATCACCAGCAGCGTTCTCAAACCGGTGGGCGGAGAGGAATTGATTAACACTATCTTAGCATCTCTGGGGGTCGCAAAATCTACGCCTGATCCTGCTGCTGATACTCAGCCGCAAATTATTCGGACCCCTTCACGCCCTCTGAAAATTTTGGTAGCCGAAGACACGCCCTTCAACCAAAAATTTATTCTGCGTCTGCTCGCAAGCTGGAAGCATCAAACCGTATTGGTGGAGAATGGGAGGCAGGCCCTGGAAGCCTTCCAGCGGGACAATTTTGACATAGTCTTAATGGATGTTCAGATGCCGGAAATGGATGGTCTTGAAACCGCCGCAGTTTTTCGCGAAAGGGAAAAAAAATGGGGCGGCCACATCCCCATAGTTGCCATGACCGCCCATGTTGTCAAAGGGGACCGAGAGCGCTGCTTAGATGCCGGGATGGACGAATATATATCCAAACCCATCGATTCGGACAAACTTTTCGATGCTATCGAGAGATTGACCAAGGCACCAAGAAGCTCAAGACCACCGGCACCCGATTCTATTTTGGTGGATGATGAATTGCTGTTAAAAGCCTTTGACGGGGATTGGGATTTTTTTAAAGAAGTCGTGGATGTATTTCTCGAAGATTATCCCAGATTACTTGATAATCTACGAACATCCTTGAACGAAGGCGACAGGGATACGTTTATGCGGTCCGCCCATAGCCTGAAGGGTATGCTGAAGAATTTCAAAGTCGATGCCGCTGCGGATATCGCCTTTAGCCTCGAAAAGAAAGGTCGAGAATCTGATTTAAATGGTGTTCAGTCGGAAATTGACAACCTCACCGCCCGAATCGTTGAGGTTGATAAAAAACTCAGAAAAATGATAGATTGACCTGGGTTAAGCAGTTCAGGGTTCACGTTCGGGGTTGAAAAAAATCCAACCAACTCTTATCAAAGGGTTAGTTTGGGTATTACGGATCACGATCACTACAGCAAGCGATTTCAAAAATTTTTAACCTTTGAACCGTGAACCCAGAACTTTGAACCGATCACGAAGACAATTCCTCAAAGGGGAACCCAAAAAATGAAAAAGAAGATCCTCGTCGTGGATGACGATCGTGTAATGTTGAAATTTATCACCAAATTCTTGACCCGGGAAGGACATGAAGTATTAACGGCCGAAGACGGGTTTGCGGCTTTGGATCTGCTATCCAGTTTCAATCCGGACATTATTTTCTTCGACCTTATCATGCCCAAGATTGATGGTAAAAAATTAATCCAGATTGTGCGCAGCATGCCCCAGCTCAATGAATGCTACTTAGTCATCGTCTCCGCTGCCGTGGCTGAAATTGACTTCGACTTTCAAGAAACCGGCGCCGATTCCTATATTGCCAAAGGGCCTTTTAACTCGATGGCGAATCATATCCGAGAAGCCATAGAAATTTCGGATGCACCCCGCGATCTGGAAGATCCAAAGCCCATTCGCGGACTTGACAACGTATACGCGCGCCAGTTGACCAAAGAATTACTTTCACGCAATCGGCACCTTGAAACTATTTTAGAGAGCATGGCCGAAGGGATACTGGAGGTCTATGCCAACAAGGTTGTCTATGCCAATGGGGTGGCGATGTCTTTGCTCGCAACATCACCAGAAAAAATTCTGGCCGCTTATCCGCCCGATCTATTTGACGAAAGTGCCGGACGCCGGCTGGATAAATTTTTCAATGGAGGTGTGGAGCAGGCCGTAACTATCGGGGAAAAATCACCGGTTGAGTTAAACGGCAGACAAATTACCATCAAAGTTTTGCCAGTAACCGGAGAGCCGGCTACCGTTATCCTCATGATCACGGATGTGACAGAACGACGGCGTTTGGAAATGCAGTTGCAACACGTCCAAAAGATGGAGGCAATCGGCACGATTGCAGCCGGTGTCGCCCACAATTTCAGAAATACGTTGACCGAAATTCTGGTCAACAGTCAGCTGATTCAGATGAGTTATGAGGATCAGTCCGGTTTGCACGACGTGGCCGGGCGAATTAACACTTCCGTCCGGAGAGGCTCTCGCCTGGTTGACGGCTTACTGCAATTTTCACGCAAACAGATCAAAGAAGAATTTGAAGTTATCGATCTGGCAGAGGTGATCAATGAGCTTTGCCAAATCATTCGCAAGTCCTTTGACCAGAAAATTGATATTCAAACCGACCTGCCCGAAAAGCTTCCAATTATGGGGGATGCAACCAGTCTCAGCCAGGCTCTGATGAATCTGTGCAACAATGCCCGGGATGCCATGCCCGATGGCGGTCAGCTGATCATCAAAGCGGTCCGGCGGGGTAAACAGGTCATCGTTACCCTGTCAGACAATGGTGGGGGCATGGATCGGGATGCCATCGGGAAATGTTTTGATCCGTTTTATACCACCAAACCAATCGGGAAAGGAACCGGCCTGGGACTCTCCACCACCTATGGCATTATTAAAAGCCATGACGGTATGATCAGTGTTGATTCTGAACTAGGCCAAGGTACGACTTTTAAAATCCTTTTTTCAATGATGCCTGACGAAGAACAGAGTAAAGACGAAGATGTGCCGGAAATCATGCGGGGAGAAGGGCAGCTGGTGCTGGTGGTCGATGATGAATCTGAGATTCTCAAGGCCATGCAAGATTTGCTAGAGTATCTAAACTATAAACCGGAACTGGCTGCAAACGGCAAAAAAGGACTGGAAAAATATATGTCCAAGAATCCCGATGCGGTGTTAATGGACATCAACATGCCGGAGATGGACGGAATTACATGTATCGAAAAAATCCTTAACTATGACCCCAATGCCAATATATCGATTTTTTCAGGCTACGAGGAGGAGGGAGTTGAAGGAATGAGCCAGCGTGCCAAGGATTCCATTAAGGATTATCTGGCCAAACCGGTAGGACTCGAGGCGTTAAGCGCTTTGCTCGCTAAAATGTTGAGGAGAAATGAATAAAATGCATTACGAAGGAAATATTATAAGACCGCCCAGTGAGGCGAACAGTATATTACTCCAGGTCACAGTAGGTTGCTCGCGCAACAAATGCACATTTTGCGGCACCTATGTGGGAGAGAGATTTCGCATAAAGCCGGATTCAATCATATGGGAAGACATCGAGTTTGCCGCCCAGTATTGCCGACGACAGCGTCGCGTGTTTTTGTGTGATGGAGATGCACTGATCGTTCCCCAAAAAAGGCTGTTGAAAATACTTCAGGCCATAAAAAATCGGCTACCGTGGGTCACGCGTGTGGGCGCATATGCCAATGCCAAAAGCTTGAATATGAAAACCGCAGAAGAGCTTAAAACGCTCAAAAACCAGGGTTTGGGGATCCTCTACATGGGCCTTGAAACCGGTGATGACGTCACGCTGAAGCGAATCAACAAAGGTGCCGTTTCGTCCCAAATGATCGATATGGGGCGGAAAGCGAAAGACGCCGGCATGAAATTGTCAGTCACGGTGTTGTTGGGTATCGCCGGTCGAAAGCGCTCGCATATACACGCCAAAGAAACCGGTCGGGTGCTGTCAGCCATCGACCCGGACTACATCGGCGCCTTGAGTCTGATGCCCATCCCTGGAACCCCACTTTTCGAGGATATCAAAGCTGGGAGATTCTCGCTGATTGAACCGGATGAAATGCTGGCGGAGTTGAGGACGATGATCGCGGACACCAATCTCTCAAGTGGGCTTTTCCATGCCAATCACGCTTCGAATTACCTGCCCATCAAAGCCAGATTGCCAAAAGACAAAGAAACGACCCTGAAGCTGATCGACCAGGCGCTGGCAGGCAATATCGCCCTGAAACCAGAGTTTTTGAGAGCGCTTTAGGCATGAAAAATAGGAATTCCAATGACAATGAAACTTCTCTTCTTTTTCGTATTGTCGGCAATGATCTTGGCGCCACCTGTTTACGGCCTAAGCCCTGAAACCCAGGAATCGAGCCAGTTTCCGTCCCTGATATCCCGCATACGAATTAACGGTCCCCTCGATTTTTGCGGAGAGGCCGTTGAACTGGAGAATCAGGATGTCCGCGAACGCCTTGAAAAAGAATTACTTCTCACCCTCTGGGATCGACCTCAGGTCGTGCTCTGGATTAAACGGGCCAATCGTTTTTTTCCGATCATCGAAAAAATGTTACAAGAAGAAAATATGCCGCAGGACTTGAAATACATCGCAATTGCTGAGAGCGCTTTGAGACCCCATGTCGGGTCTAAAAAAGGCGCCATTGGTTTCTGGCAGTTTCTAAAGAGTACTGGCCGTAAATACGGGTTGGTTATTGACTCGCAAAAAGATGAACGGCGCAATATATTTCGCTCCACCGAGGCCGCAATAGCATATTTTAAGGAGCTCTACGATATGCTGGGCAGCTGGACGCTCTCGGCGGCCGCCTATAACATGGGGGAACAGGGTCTGCTTTCAGAAATACTGGCTCAAAAAACACGGAATTTTTATCATCTTTATCTCCCCCTGGAGACGCAACGCTATATTTTGCGAGTCATCTCAGCAAAAGTCATATTGTCCGATCCCGAAACTTACGGATTTCGATTTACCGCAGAAGATTTATACCCACCCTTGGCATATGACCGAGTCAAGCTCGAGTGCTTTCAGGAAACGCCGCTTTCGGTGATTGCAGAAGCGGCCAATACCCGTTTTAAAGTTATCAAAGATTTAAATCCCGAGATCAGGGGACACTTCTTGGCGACGGGCAATCATTGGATACTGATTCCCAAGGGGGCCGCCGCCGGCTTTAAAGATCGCTTTAAAACCCTGATAGATCAATGGCTGGCCGAAAATCAGCAACGTGTTTATGTGGTTAAAGAAGGCGACAGCCTTTCGGCCATTGCCGAAAGATTCGAGGTTCCGCTGCCGGCGCTGATCATCTGGAATCGTCTGAAGCTGAGAAAGCACATCTACCCCGGTCAGCATTTGGTAATATATTCGAATGAGATCCCAACGGAAGCCAAAAAGCAGGAGTAGGAAACATAAGACCGAATATATGCCGTAAAGCCGTTTGGCATCTTGTCGATTTAAAATGCAGCGAATTTGGCCATATATCACGATCAAAATGTAAGCGAAAAAACGGTAGGTGTTCAGAAGTTCATAGGTTCCGAGTTCAGAGCTTAACACGTCCAACGGATTCCAAGGTTAGACCAGCCATTGTTGGAGATTCAAAAGCGACTGTGACTTCTTAACTATTTGAAATAAAACAACCCCTGAACCTGTGAACGCTGAACCTGTGAACGGGTAAAAAAAAGATGTGCGAAGATCTCCGCCCAAAAGGCCGGTTATTCTTAATTGCCGGCAACTCCGGATCCGGTAAAGATGCTTTGATCACCGCAGTCCTTGCTCGGTGGCCCACGCACGTTACCCCGCTTCGAACAGTCCAGCGCTATATCACCCGACCTGCGCATGATTCTGAAATGTATCGGTCCGTTACGCCTGCAGAATTTAAAAAATTGAAACAGAATAAAACGTTTTGGTTAACTTGGCGTATATACCAGACGAATTACGGAGTTCCCGCCGTCGTATTGGATTGGCTGGGCCGCAGACAGCACGTCCTGGTCAACGTCAGCAGAAAAATTATTCCTCAGGCCCGCCAACTTCAACCGAATCTCAAGGTTATCTTTGTGTCGGTGCCGATAGACATATCCACCCAACGCATGAGATCCCGCCAAAGGGAGGCCGAAAACGACCCGCTCTTTCAGCAGCGCCTGCAGCGTGCAAAAGAAAACCAAACACTCGATCAAGCCGATGTTACGATTGACAACAGCGGGTCCCTGGATGTAAGTGCTGAAAAACTGCTCAAATATTTGTTATCCTTTTGCTAAAATAACGTGTGCTATTTTTGCAAACCGTAACCATTTCTTAGTTTGGCTGACGTTGAGTATGAGCATGGGGCATATATTGCAAAAATGATAAATTTTCTGTCACTCGATCCCCGGCTAGTAGTCAAGTTTTATTTATAGCGCTATGATAAGACAAACTTCCCGTGTGTTCAATACAATACATATAACTCTTCTTTCGTCTCACTTACATAAGCTGCTTGATCTGCAACAAGCCCTACATGAATAGATACTACACGCAACTTCACGGAATCAAAAAAAATCTGGATCTCCTCTGGTAAACTGTCCGTGCTGATATCGCTTAGATGATCAACATAAGCTCGATTGACACATTTCCACGTGTGGAATTGTCTGTTTCAGGGCCTTTTGATTATCAGAATCTTTAGCATCTGCCGCATTAATGACACCCTATATTCATCGTTTATGTATCACCTCTTGCAGGTAATTCTATTTTAAATACGGTTCCTTTGTACGGAATGCTCTCAAAGGTTATAGAACCTTGAAAGGACTTAACAATGTTATATGCGATTGAAAGGCCCAGTCCAAAATGTTCGCCTTTCTTGGTACTGACGTAGGGGTCAAATAACTTCTCTTTTATGGAATCTGGCATGCCAGGTCCCTCATCTATTACCTGTATCTCTACATAACCAGCGGCATCTTTTTTCTCGGTTACCCTCTTGCTGTCAGCTGGAACTAAAAAATGACGGGTCTTTAAGTAAAGATTTCCACCAGAGGTCATAGCTTCAACCGCATTTTTAATGAGATTTAACATAACTTGCTTGAGACCAGCCTTATCCACTCTAACTTTGGGAAGCGCCCTATCAAAATTCGTCACTAATTTTATATCTGAATGCTCGAGCAGGGAATTTTTGGTGATTTTAATAATATCAACGAGCAAGGCATTGACATCAGTCAGGCCCAGTGTCAGTGGTTTTTCCTGTGAAATATCCGTTAATTTTTTCAGGACGTCGCCAACACGACTGATCTCTTCGTTGATAATCCGAATCTCGTCAAATGCCATTTTTCCTTCAGACAATTTTATTTCAAGTATCTTCAAGTAATTTTTAATAATGCCCAAAGGGTTATTGACCTCGTGGACCACTCTTCTGGCCAAATCACTGGAAGCATCTGCACGTTTGAACTGAACCTCATTCAATTGTCTTTGCCTGAGATTATCGAGTTGAAGTGCTAGAGCACCTTTATGAATTAAAATTTTCAAAAGTTTTTCACTTCTTAAAAGGTGTGGCAAATCATTTTTCCGAATTGATAGAACCAGGACCCCAACCGAATCCCCCTGTGCCGCTATGGGAAGACAGTAGATACCTTGCCCTCCAAGCAAATCAGTGACTTGTTCATCGATAATCGGCAGCGAATTCCTCGCCCCATCTCTTAAAAAACTCAACGGTTTTTTCTCAAGAATAGCTTTTACCAACAGACTTTGTTCCAAACTCATGGGAACTGCAAAGTTAGGGTTTTTTGCATAACGACCATCCACATCTTTAACATAACCAAAGAGAACCCTTCTTTTTGCATCTAACAGGAAGTAAATAAAGCGATCGATACCTGCCAGTATTCTCAGTCCGTCTGAAATAACGGTTAGAAAGTCACTTTTATCCTTGGCAGTCAGAAATCCCTCAAGGGTCACTGTTAGCAACGATACGTTCCGCACGTCTTGGATGAGCACATCCATTATCCGGCGATCTTTTTCATCGATCGATTTTACAGATGAGTCATCAATATTTATCCCAATGCCTAATGCATTTGCCGCATCAATAGCCTTAAGTCCTGATTTTTCAATAAAACCGATACAATCCGAGGAACTAAATCCCAGAATCTTTTGGGCTAATGCGATGCCCTGGTTTATTTTGGCTTCAGTGTCCTGGGATAAAAAATTGGCGATATAGACAATTTGTGTCATCGGAAGGGCTTGTGCGATACGGGCAGGACTTTCATGATGATAGCGTACCGGGTCGGAAATTTCGCTCTGGAAATTCCAACGATTGAGAAGCCATGTCGCAATCTCGCTATGGGTTGCACCATAACGGGCTTCTTCATTTATAATCTGATGGGGATCACTTTGAAACTCTTTAAGTAAATCTTTATATTCCTCATTAAAATTTGTCCACAACACAATTTTGCCAATGTCATGCAAAAGACCGGAAATAAATGCTTCATCAGGTCTGCTGAGTTTAAGATCCACAGCCATATTTTTGGCTAAAAAAGCACATCTGAGGGAATGCCACCAGAACGACTTCAAATTGAAAGATTCGCAATCCATATTCTTGGAGAAAGCTTCATAAACACAGGCGCATATAGCCATGTTTTTGATTCCACTGATACCTATGAGGTCAAGGGCCCGTTTAATTTCATAAATTTTAGCCGGCTGTCCGAAATAATCCGAGTTGACCAGCTTCAGGACATTGATGCTCAATGACGGGTCACTGCTTACAATGGCTGCGATATCGTCAAGATTGACATCGTCTTGGCTGCAGGCTTCAAACAGTTTCAGTAGAATGTGAGGAAGAGACGGAAGATTTTTTTGTACGGATATTTGATCAAAAAGAGGTTTTCCAGCTTCCATTAACTGCACGCTCCCAGTGTAAAAAGAAGATCTTATCAAATTTAGATCGATTTTAGATCAGTGGAGAGGTTTCCGATGGAAATCTTTATGAACCAGCCCACAGGTATAGGAAACACTCCGCCATTCACATTGAAGCATGAAATATGCCAGAATATTAGAAATAGTTATTTCATATAATTACAGAATGTTAGGTTCTATAGGGAAGATAATGGAAGGTGTGTAACGTTGAATAATTGACTATCTGCAACATCGGCGTTTAAACTTTGACCGGATATAGGGAAGATCGGATGATTTTAATTGAATGGTGAAATATTATTCTGTCCAAGAAAGGTATCAAAATAAAAGTCATCTCTTCTATTATTCGTGTTAGTAGGCATAACATGAAAACCTGGTTTGGCGCCGACAGAAAAGATATTGTTTTATGTCCAGATCGGACATACAAAAGAATTTTAAAAATAAATAGATTGTTCAATTTTCGTCTCTCTTTAGCCATAACTGTGATACGCTATGTTAATCCACAATATCAATAGGATCAGAATGTTAGGATCTGAGATAAAAATATTAAATTTATCAGATTGGCTTCGTCTTTTGGAAGAAATGGCAGCCCTGATTCAAAAAAGGACAAGTAAAACCGAACCCCGCAGCATTTAAGAGCTAAAAGGAAAAAGCAAGAATATTTGGAAGCGGCTTAATGCTGGAGCCTATATTGATGAGGAAAGATCATCGTGGGATGGATAGACGATATATCAGATTGCCCGAAATTCCATCAATTCAGATTTTGTCCCTTGACACCTTCGTTTAAAAATAAGATCACAGGTCATCCAATGTCTCATCAAGCTTCTGGTCGGTAAACCTGACGTGCTGAAAGGTTTTTAGATGGACAAGGATGCGGTTGAATGTGCGATCGCTGCACTCTCCCCTTCCCTTTGCCGGCTCCTTTTGTGGTTTATATATTTTCACCACCCGCTGCGCTCGAGACGCGAAGAACGCAGAGTAGTTTTCCCTTTTCACTTTCTGCTGAGTTTACGCATCTTTTGTCGGACCATCTATGTGCTTATATTTTATTAAGAAAACTGCCAAATATGGTCGTTTTCAGCCTTAGGCTACACTTTTCAGGATCAAAAACAAGGTTGTAAGGATTTTGGGCTTCTTTAAGTTCATATCCTTCATCATTTTCCAACTCTCGGCGGCCTATTGCATTTGCAGCCAGAATAGCTTTTGTTTCCATCACAAATTCTTTATCACCGACTGCAATACTTTCCGTCAATTTGGCATCCCGTTAGTTCAATCCATTTTTCAGCACCTCCTCGACCCAATGGCGATGATATTCAGTAATGATATTACTCAAGGTCGACCCGCAGCGCTTCGCCTCTTGCCATTCAAAGGTGATGCACCACGGCCCGATGATGTGGATACTGTACCGTTTGGGTAGCCCTTGAAGGCCGTGGAAATTAAACCGTGGCACATTCAAATCCGTTTATGATTCTGCCTGATCCAAAGCTTCCAGTCGGCGCAGGCAACGCGCTTGCAAGTCCTGCTTGATCCGCCGGCTGCAGCCTCGTTTAAGCTGAATTACACATTTTTATTGAGGCGCAGTTCTGTTTTTCGTATTTTACCGGAACCTGTCTTAGGTAATTCCTTTACATACTCTATTTGTTTTGGGACCTTGAATCTCGCCAGCTTTTCGCGACAATGATTGATCAATTCCTGTGACGTAACTTTGGATCCTTCTTTTAGAGTGACAAACGCTTTGGGAACTTCACCCCATTTCTCGTCCGGAATGGCAATAACGGCACATTCCAATACATCCGGATGAGCATAAATCGAGTTTTCAACTTCGACAGAGGATATGTTTTCCCCACCACTGATAATAATATCTTTGGCCCTGTCAACGATAAGCAGGTATCCTTCGGAATTGATATTTGCCAGATCGCCCGTGTAGAAATAACCATCTTTTATGGCGCCGGCTGTCTCTTCCGGGAGCTTCCAGTAGCCTTTCATCACATTATCGCCCCTTGCGATAATTTCGCCGACTGTCTCTCCATCCCAGGGAATGTCTTTTCCATCGCCGTCAACCACCCTCAAATCTACACCCACAGCTTCAAATCCTGTCCGCGTCTGGAAGTCAATTTTTGTATCCTCTGGTTCATTCAACAGTGTCGCCTTCAAGTTTCCAACCGCTAAAAGCGGTGTTGTTTCTGTGAGTCCGTACGCGGAAATGTATTGGCATCCCAATTTTCCCATCATGCGCTTTGCATTGGCCGGTGACATGGGAGCGCCCCCTATCATAATCCATTGCAGGGAAGACAGATCATATTGATCGATCGTAGGGTCATCCAGCAGGAAATTAACCATTGTGGGAACCATCATTGTCGCAGTGATTTTCTCCTCCTGAATCGTATTTAATACTTCCCTGGGATCGAACTCTCTTTGGATGACATGCCTTCCCCCTTGATAGGTAACGGACCAGATAAAAAACGCATCGGCAAGATGAAACAGGGGGGCGATATGATACCAGACGGTCGTATCTTCAAGTCTGAATGAAATGATGGTTGTCAGTGCATTTGCATAAATATTACGATGGGTCAACATCACCCCCTTGGGCTGGCCCGTCGTTCCACTGGTATAATACAAATTGAGCGTCGCGTTTTCGTCTTGCGGTTCAAAATCCGAGTGGCTGTCCGATGCTGCTAAAATCAGATCTTCATAGGTTCCGCTTATCCACTCCTCATCAGAGGCACCTTCGGCGATATAATAATGCGTTATATTTTCAATACGCTTTCTAACTTTATCTATAATCGGTTTAAAATCGGCATGAAACACCAGGGCCTCTGCCATTGAGTTTTTAAATATATAGACATATTCATCAACTGACAGGCGAATATTTAGTGGCAACAGTATCTTGTCTGATTGTGCCATGCCAAAATACAGCTCCAGATACCGGTAAGAGTTATAGTCCAGCAAAGCGACTCTGCTGCCCGGAGAACACTTTAAATTATTGAAGCCGTTAATCACCTGGTTCACTCTGCGCTGAACCTGGGCATAGGTCCACCTGACCTCACCGTCGACGATAGCAATGTTGTTGGGGTAAAGCTTCACCGCCCTTTTTAGGATTCTACCTGGTATCATGGGTACCTGCATAATTACATCCCCGTTTCATTTCCAAAAATACAAGCAAAGCATTTTATAGGCTTTTCAAATTTTTAGTGGGCGCATCGGTCCTTGAATAGAGGATCAAGCAGCCTTACTGTCCTCTGTTTTCTGTTCTCCATCATCTGTTTGCGGACACCCGAAACCTGACACCTGTAACCTAGTATTTTGCAATATAAATACACATTATTAAACTTCGGTTTATCCTTGCTATAAAGTCCGCTCCGGCAATTTAATCCTGCGTTTTTCCGGATCCCTGTGCTGTTTGTAGAAAATTGCGACATGTCCGATCATACCTGCCATCAGGCTGCCTGTTTTTATCTTAATGATTTCGGCGATTTCTTTTTTTTGATTTTTTTCCTTGAAATCGACAAACTTTACTTTAATAAGTTCATGGCGCTCAAAAGCGAGCTCGGCGGAAGCGATCAAGGCATCAGTTATCCCTTTTTGGCCGACAAACACAACGGGTTTTAATGAATGGGCAAGGCTTCTCAAATATTTTGCCTGATATCCGGTCAATTTCTTCATTGTTTTCTCCTGATTTATATCAGCAGGATTAAAATACGGTGCCTTTGAAATATGGTTGAACACAGTTGCATTTTATGCAACATAGATGTTTATTGGATTCTCGCACTTATCATCACCTATGGAGGATCGGAAAATGACATCTGAAAGCTACCCCCAGGAAGCGGTAAAACTTCACATTCAAGCCTATAAAAAACCGAAAAATGTCCAAACATTAAGAAATACACATGTTTCTTTTTCCGGATCACCGAAAAAGCACCCCTATAATTCGGATAGAGTTATACTAGTGGCGGATCCGTTCAGCTCGGACAACCTTTATTATGATTTTAAAAAAGACGATATTTCCTACCTTGAAGAGTTGCCCAATCTTGTGAACCTGGACGGCGAAACTATCGCCATGGTAAGGATATGGGTAAAAAAATTGAGTGTTGGGATTCGCTGCGTCCCGTTTATTGTTGAAGAAACCCGAATCCCGTCAGATTAATCCCCTATTTATTTTCGATTTCTTGGG
>JAAUYD010181260.1_pt1 | contig 19281 bp, 11 predicted proteins | sample 7278101 | NCBI WGS metagenome assembly JAAUYD01 (sample SAMN14350128, study PRJNA611818) | marine sediment metagenome | isolation source: surface marine sediment (0.6m) | place: French Polynesia: Moorea | collected 2018-08
GGAATAATTAAAGATTTTACCCCTTTTAAGTTTGATACTTCGTTAATTAAAGAATTTTGAACGGTTTTTATTTCTTTAACATCTTCCTTTAAATTGCGTACCTCTGTCTTTAGTTCTGTTTGTCCCACTTTTAAATCATTAACATCCTTTTGAAGCGTATCAAATTTTTGATTCATATCCTTTTGAATGTTGGCTACATTCTGATTAACCTCTTTGATACTCTGTTTTAGTTCCCCTAATACCTCTTCTAAGGGATACTTTACCGTTATTGGTGTTTGGCTCATGAGTTATACTCCTTATTAATTAATCATGTTTTTTCTGTCCCCTAAATGGCTTTTTAGGGGACTGTTTCTATTTTATGGCATTCTCTACTTTATTAAATCTAATGCATACAATTAGCTGTGTCAGTCCACTACCATAGCTGCGATCGCAGAAAAGTTACCAACAAAAAACAATGAAGAATGAGCAAAAAAATTAATTCTAAATTCCTAATCTACTTTTTAGCTAAAATTAAACTTAAAATATTAATTTCATGAGAATTTAATAAATATTTGTCAGTAAATAGTTTATATCTCAATTCATTTAAACTATAGCTACGGAAAATCATAAAGGGAAATTTTTCATATTGAGAACCAATGGGTAAAAGACTAGAAACGGGATAAAGAGAACGAAGATATAAGATCAAAATATCTTTAAAGCTATATTCTTCTGTTTGATCATCATCACATTGAAAATACTCTTCAAGGAGATCAGGAATAATGAAAGCATATAGGGGAATGGCATAATATTGATCATCATACTGACTATTTTGTTCGTAGTTTTGAACACTATTATCTTTTTCAAAAATAGTGTCTACAAATTTAATGACATCTGAGACAGTTCTTTTAAGAGTTTCTGGTAATTTGGGATGAGTTTTAATATAGTATAAATTATTGATAATTTTTTCATAATCTAAGGAATCTGAACTTTTATCAGTTTTGATTTTATATCTTTCTTCAATTGCTTTACCTTGAATGGGAACCACTAATAAACTCCCACTGATATGACATTGTTCAATAGGATAATAATTTAATAACTCTTCAAAACTATTATCCATTAATTTTAAGAATTGACTTGATAACTCTGTTCGTAAATCAAGGGGAGATATACCTGATTTTTCTGTATCTTTAAATAATTTTTTGAGAGTAAAATCGCATTTTTTTAAGAGTTTTTCTAAGTAAGTGTAAGCTTCTATAAGTTTTTCATTATCATAAGATTTTCTTGCTTCTTTTTTTAGTTGTTTAATTAAATTACTGAGTTTACTGCTAAAGGTTTCACCCGCAGCAGAAACGGATTTTCCACTCACAGGAATCATTAAAAATTGATGATTACCAATATTTCCAGAACCTTGAATCCTTGTCATAATTGAAGTTTTGAGAATTAGCAAAAGATTAATGAATGATAAAATAGTTTCTTGGATTGCTAATTTTCGTTTTTCTTTATCCTCTTCTTGATCATATATTGCTTGTTCGGTGAGGTAAAATATTAATTGTTTATTCTGTCTATCGATCTCATCGTTTCCTCTTCCTCGATAGATTACTTGTATCACTTCCATTAAATTTTTTTCTACTTCAAATCTGGGAATTTCTACTAAAATATGTTTAACATTGGGAAAGGATAACCCTCGACTTGCAGAAGATGTCATAAAAATAACTTTTAGGGTTTCTAGATCAAGATATTGTTTGATTTCTTTTTTCTCTTTATCTCCTAAGTTTGCATGAATCTCTAAATAGTCCCTCTTTTCTTTAAATTTTCGGGACGATTGAATTTTAAGAATTAACTCTGCTAATCTTTCTTTATCTTGAATATAAACAATAATCTGTTCAGAAGCATGACTTTTCAGAATATGTTGAATATCTTTAATAAGTTGCTTTTGTACTACTTCTCTTAACGGTTGATTTTTCTGTGAATATAATTTTTCATGAAATTCGATAGATTCAATAAACAATTTATAAGTAATTTTTAAACTATTGGCTGGATAAGCATTACTATTAATGATTGTTGCTGGTTTATTTTTAAACTTAAAATTTTCAACAGATAAAGGTAAGGTTTGAGCAAAACATTGTCTAAAAAAGATTTTGTTAGGTTCAGGAACAGTAGAAGAAAAATGCTGATTAATGACATCAGGGTTAACAATAGAAGCATCAGCTACAATAATTTTATAATTGAATCCATATTCATCTTTAAACTGTCTAAAAAACTTGTTGATTTCATGGAGAAAGTAAACCCCACTTTCATCTCCAGTAATCTCATCAATCATGACAAAAATATGTTTAATCCGACTAGATATTTCTCTCATTTTATCTTCTAAAAATACACCTTTTCTAGAGTTATAAGAACTATTAAATATCTTGTTAAAATGCGCTAGAAATGTATTTTTACTTCCTTTAGTTTTTTTGAATGATTGCATAGCAACCGTAGCAATAATATTGTTAGACATTTCAGTTTTTATAAGAGTATTAGTTGCTTCACAAATACTTTGTAAAACTCCCTTAGTCTTCACTGCTTGATCTTTGATCGTATCTTCATTATGACGGTAGGTGTCAGCAATATTTGAAGGTTTATATTCTAGTTCATGACTTTGATTAATAAAATAGACATTATTATATTTAATACGCTTATCTTCATACATATTTGAACGGTAATTAACCGTTAAATTACCATCATTGGACTTAATAAGAATAGCGTTAGTAGTAATAGCAAAAAGTTGATCATCATACAGTTTACCCGTCTGTTTATCGGTAAACTTTTCAAAAATATCTAGGTTAACTTGTGTTCTTGGACTAATATAAAAAAATAAAAATCCTTCATCTGTAATTCTAGGTTGTTTAAGAAACTCTGTAATAGCAGTTGTTTTACCAATTCCAGGATTTCCTGTTAAAAATAAATAGAATTTATCGGATTCTAATTCTCGTTTAATCAGTTCTTTATGTGCATTTCTCAAGTCTAGTTTAGGATCTAGATTTAAGTTATTATATATTTCTGTAGGAAGGGTATCAATAGGACTTAAAAAATTATCAATTGTTTCTGTATGATTTAATGAGTGTATTTGTTTTTTATTATTTTTTGTTTCCATTAGTTTATCAAAGAAATTTTTTCCATCAGTAAAACTTTTTGCTGCTTCACGTTTAATTTTTTTTAAAATATCTTGACGCGCTGTTGCTAGTTCTTTTTGAATTTTATCAGTATAAATATCGTAGCAAGTTTTGAGTATATTAATATGTTCTTCTTTATTAGTTAAGGTTAAGGAACTAATACCGCGATCGCTATATCCAATAATATTTACATTGATGCTTTCATTATATTCTAGAAAATTATTTGATCTAAGAAAATTATAAAAACTATAAGCATAACTTCCTGCTTGTATCATTTTCATGGTTTCTTTGTCTTTGGTAACAAATGCTTTGTAATAATACTTTAAATTCTCAGATAAATTAATTGTAGGGGTTTTACTATCAAGTCCTAAATTAGCAAAAATACTCTTTTTTCTTAAATAAGCAATTTCTTTTAATAAGATTCTTTTTAAGACTTCAACACTACGAATATCATCTAAATCTTGAATTTCTCGGATAGCAAAAATTGAATAATCAATAGATAAAATAGTTTTGATTTTTTGATTTTTTGATTTTTGATACTCAATTAAGATTAAACTATCAGCTTTTAAGAATTCTCCTGTTTTTTGATATTGATTAATATATTGTTCAACATTATCGATATTATCTAACTGTTGAAGAACATTTGTATATGCTTCAGTATCTCCTTTATCCGTATAAGTTCCTAAACTATTATTACCATGAAAAAAACATTGATAATAAAGAATATCTAGTTTTTTATAATGAGTTTCTTTAATTCCCACTGCTGCAAAATATTCTGGTAGAAAATTAAGTCCTGACAAAAAAGCTTTTTGCAGAAAAAACAAAACCCAATCTTTAACAATTTTACGATTTGAATCACTAACAACTTTTTCATCTATTGCTAATCTATCAATAATTCTACTGAACTTTAACTGTTTTAAATCTTGAGAATATAAGTCACCATAATGATGCTTAATATCATTTTGTTTGATGTAGGTAAGCATTCCAATATTAAACCCAACTTCAAACAAAAATCCTAGCTTTTCTCCTAGTTTGATTTTTTCACCAATATTTGACATTATTCTTGTTCCTCCGTATCTGGGTTTCTATTTAAAAATCTTCTCACTTCTGTTAAAAAAGCAAGAGAATTAAAATCAAGATTTCTATTACTATTACTATGTTTTAACATAGATAATGCACCAACAGAGTTATCTCCTATTAAGTTTTGATAAGGATCTAATTTTAAACTAATTGGTTTATTCCTTGTTGGTGTTGCTTCATAACGAGAAAAATGAAATAAGGTTAAGTAATTTAGTATATCTTTTTTTAACTCAGTATCATTAATTAGTCCCTGATAGATCGTTTTTTCGTGTTCAGTATCGTTATAAATGTTTAATAAAGTTGTGTAAGAAATCACACCATTATATGACTTATCATTCCCTACCGTAATACCATTAAACAAGTTAAAAAATACTAAAGATCGTTGACTTGCATCTGCTTTATCATTAACTAATTGTGTCAATTCTGTTGTATCTTGTATATAGAGAGAAGCAGCTTTTATTTCTTGTAGTTTAACGACATAATATTTATCGAAGAAAATAGGATAAATATTGATGTCACTTTTGCTTTTCTTTAATTCTTTGATGATATCAGGAGACATAAAAAAGAGTTCTCTATCTTCTCCTGTAATGTTTAAATAGTTAGAGTAGGGAGATTTAGCAATATATAAGAAATGACGATATCCTTGATTATATAATTGAGTAATTTTATTAATCAAAATATCAGGATATTTATAAATCTCTTCGCTATCATGATTACGAGAAAATGTTCCTTGATTATATAATCGAATTGTTTGATCTTTTTGACGATGTAAACAGATAACTTCCCCCATCATATTCTTTTTTTGATAGGTGTTGCTATATTTGCGATCGCATTCTCGACTAGACACAGCAATAATAGCAAGTTTATCTAATTTAGGCGTATAATTATCATCATTATCAAACTTAAATATCTTAGGAAGGATAGAATATAAGGAACTTAGTGAATTTCGCTTTTTATAAAAATCAAGCTTTTTAACACAAATTCCTTGAGAACTCAAGTCATGATTTTCATTTAACAAATGAGATAATACATAAGAAAAAGAACGCATAAATACTTCTTCGGGTGAACCGTCATCCTTATCTGTTAACTGAAGACGTAATAAAGGAATAAATAAGCGATCTTTTGATTCATCTAATAATACTTTTAAACTGAGGTAAGTTAACAAAGAGAAAGTTAACTGATACCAAAACATTTTAGGATTATCTTCTGCATTAAAAATTTCTTTTTTAAGACGTTCATGATTATAATTAAAAACTAAAGAAGCTTGATTTTTTAATTGTTGTTTATAAATTCTACGACACTGATCTTCTTGAGGTGTTAGAATCATAGGTATAGTCTTAATTCCTTCTAAATCATAATTCATACTAAACCGTTGTTTGTCGTTACTCGGAAAATATTGAATATCATTAAATTTAATGTCAACCGATAAACTACATAATGCTTCAGTATTCATCTTAGTATTATCGTCAACTGAAATATATTTTAAAGCTTCTTTTTTAGCTAACTTGTCATTAAAGATTTGATAACCTTTAGTCAACGTATCTGGATCTTTTTCTAAAATACCTTGACTAATACTAACTTTTAAAGTGTATGGTTTAGTGTCAAATAATTTTGAATCTTCAATGTAGTAAATTAGTACATTTCTCAACTTATTTAATTTAAAAGGTACATGAAATTGTTCAAAACCCTTTTTTATATTACTAAATAACTTTTTCTTTTCTTGATCATTATTTTCTTTCAAGATATCTAACATCTTGGTTTCAAAGTTTTCGACTGGATCATAAGTTAGTTCCGATGATGGATCATATTTTTTCTCTTTATCTAAAGGATTACTACGAGAAGCAAAAATAAAGTAATATAAAAATACAACTTTAAAAACTTTTTTGATGAATTTTTCTCTTTCAATTTCATTATCTAACTTATCTTTATTTTCCTTCTTATCTAAGTCTAGGAAGTTAATATGATAGTCAAAAGAACTTTCTCCTTCAGATATGTGGACTTGTCCATTTAATTTTAGTTTCATTCCAAAGACAAATTCTTGTCTATCGTTATCTCTATCATTCATTTCTCCTAAATACCCTTCAATTTGTGAAATAATTGGTAAGGAATCAAAAGCATAGGAATTATTAAAAAACTGCCGAAAATTGAATTCAACACCTTCATAATAAACTGTATAATGATCATCGGGTTTACTTTCATCATTAATATAAGTTTCTATTAACTTTAGTCTTCTAATTAAATCTTTTAGATAAACTGAATCTTTATTATCTTTAACTTTTTCACATAAAAATTCTAAGTATTTAATACTTGCTGCTTTCTTGATTTTTCCTAGTGCTTCTTCTTTCATTAATTTTTTTAATTTATAAATATCATTATCTTCTTTCTCTTGATTTTCAAATAAAGGATCAATAATATCTTCTACTAAATCCTCTTTTTCCTCTTCAAAATTTATTTCAAGATAATTTTCTAAACTACTTCTTAATTCATTCACAAAGCTAGTAGGTTGTTTGACTGTTATACTGAGTTTATGCAATCTTAGCAATGGGGGAATATTTTGCTCATCTTTAGGTAAAGTTAACCGTTGTTTTTGTAAATTGGTATATTGTTGATCAAAAGGATAATTAAAACTGATACTATTATTATTAACTTGATCTTTTAAACTTTTTAAAGGTGTGGTGATACTCTCTAGAAAGGTTTGGATAGATACAGATTGATCGTTTTCTTTTGGTAACTCATTGTCTAATAATTCTTTAACCCTTGCTTGAATTTGATGTAATTTGTCACTAAAATTCTTTTCTGTTCCTTCAATAAAATTAATAGATGCACATTTTGTTCCGAAGGGTTGACTAATAAAAGGATCATTAATAGACAACTGAACAACTTCATAAGCAAGTTCATCAACATCCATTAATAAACGTTTGCCATCTTTCGATACTGTAAAAAGTTTTTGATAGTTATCCCTATTTAAAATGTCAATAATTTGATTAAGAAAATGATTATAATTCAGTTTAACTAAATCGTTACTATCTTCCTGTAAATGAGATCCAGAATTTGTCATTTTGTCTTATATTTTGACGATAAATAATAATTAAGATTTCTCTAGACAACTTTGACTTTTAATCAGCAAGTAATCTCGTACTGTACTAAATTATAGTTCAAAGTTGACTCATCTAGGTAATGCTAATGTTAGGATTCCCTAACCTGTAGCTAAAGTTAACATCAACAGTAAAAAAATGATCCAAATATGATCGAGGTTAACTTTTTCCTGCACAACTGAACTATAGCTATGATAAGATGAAAAAAAGTTTAGCAAGATATAATAAGAGGTAAAGACACTTTGCCAACTTCCGAACAAGAATGAGTCGTTATGAGACTATGTCAATCCCTTCCCCGTCTTGTCTCAACAGATCAATTTTGTTAATCGAGCGGTATTGGTATCCCTCTCCTACTACACCAAAAAGTATTGCTATTATGGAACAAGCAATAACAGAAAAGTTAGAAACAAAAAAATTAGAGGAATAAATAGATGTCATTAAAACAATTGCTAGAAGAAAAACGAAAAGAAATTCTTGATATTGCTGCTAAACATGGAGCATTTAATGTTAGGATTTTTGGCTCGGTTGCTAGAGGAGAAGAAACAGAAGATAGTGATATTGATTTTTTGATTGATTATGATTTATCTAAGACTTCTCCTTGGTTTCCTGTAAGGTTAATTCGTGACTTAGAAGAAATTTTAGGGCGAAAAGTTGATATAGTAACACAAAATGGATTAAAGGATAGATGTAAAGATAAAGTCTTGGAAGAATGTATTAAGTTATGAGAAGTGATGAAGAGCGATTAATTGATATTCAACAAGCTATTTTAAAAATTGAAAAATATGTTGTAAAGGGAAAAATTATATTTATGGAAAATGAATTAATACAAACATGGATATTGTATAATTTACAAATCATTGGGGAAGCTGTTAGAAGCTTATCTAAAAGCTTTAAAGATAGTCATAATGAAATAGAATGGAATGATATAGCGGATTTTCGGAACGTTTTAGTCCATGAATATTTTAGAGTTGATCTAGACCTAATTTGGCAAATTGTAGAACGAGAAATACCTAGTTTTAAATCTCAAATCAATTTACTGTTAGAGGAAATAGAAAAATGAAGCATCATTAATCATCTTGGGGTAAAAAATAAAAATCTCCAGATACAAAAATCTTCTTCATAAAGGGTTAATGAATAATCAATTTTTAATTCTAAATTCTAAATCCCCTCGATAATATGGCACAATTTAACAAGGTAACTATATAAACACCCACTCTTTTATTGTCCATGACCGCAAGTATACCTGAACTACCCACCCAATACGACCCCAAAACCACAGAAAGCAAATGGCAAGACGCATGGGAAACCCATCAAGTCTTTAAGGCAGATAATAGCAAAGAAGGGAAAACCTTTTGCATTGTCATTCCTCCCCCCAACGTCACTGGAAGTCTCCACATGGGCCATGCGTTTGAAGATTGCCTCATGGACGTATTAGTAAGGTATCATCGCATGAGTGGCTATAATACCCTTTGTCTCCCCGGAACTGACCATGCGAGTATAGCAGTTCATACGATCCTAGATAAACAGTTAAAGTCAGAAGGAACAACCCGTTATGAGATTGGACGGGAAAAGTTCTTAGAAAAAGCGTGGCAATGGAAGCAAGAATCTGGGGGTAAAATTGTTAATCAATTGAAAAAAATGGGGCTGTCTGCGGACTGGTCACGGGAACGGTTTACCTTGGATGAAGGATTATCAAAAGCGGTCAGAACAGCCTTTGTTAAACTGTATGAAGCGGGGTTAATTTATCGGGGTAATTATTTAGTTAATTGGTGTCCTGCATCTCTATCAGCAGTCTCAGACTTAGAAGTAGAAAATAAAGAGGTAGAGGGTCATTTGTGGCACTTTCGTTATCCCTTAAGTGATGGTAGCGGTCATGTTGAAGTAGCAACCACTCGGCCAGAAACTATGTTAGGGGATACAGGAGTTGCCGTTAATCCTAAGGATGAAAGATACAAAAATTTGATTGGGAAAACTATAACTTTACCCATTGTTGGCAGAGAAATACCTATCTTTGCAGATGAATTAGTTGATCCCGAATTTGGAACTGGTTGTGTTAAAGTTACCCCCGCCCATGACCCCAATGATTTTGAGATGGGGAACCGTCACCAGCTACCGTTTATTAATATTATGAATAAAGACGGGACCCTGAATGAAAATGCAGGAATATTTAAAGGACAAGATCGTTATGTTGCCCGTAAAAATGTGGTTAAAAAGTTAGAAGAAGATGGCTTTTTAATCAAAATAGAAAACTATAGTCATGCCGTTCCTTATAGCGATAGAGGTAAGGTTCCTGTTGAACCTTTATTATCCACACAATGGTTTGTCAAAATTAATCCCTTAGCCCAAAAAGCCTTAAAATGTCTAGACGAAAATAATTCCCCTAATTTTGTACCTGAACGCTGGAAAAAAGTTTATCGAGATTGGTTAATCAAATTAAAAGATTGGTGTATTTCTCGTCAATTGTGGTGGGGTCATCAAATTCCAGCTTGGTACGTCATTAGCGAAACCGAGGGAGAAATTACCGATAACACACCCTTTATTGTAGCGCATTCAGAAACAGAAGCCTTAGAAAAAGCCAAAAAAGACTACGGAGATAACATCAAATTAGAACAAGATCCCGATGTTTTAGATACTTGGTTTTCGTCGGGTTTATGGCCATTTTCAACATTAGGCTGGCCCGAAAATACAGACGATTTAAACACTTATTACCCTACCAGTACCCTTGTAACAGGATTTGATATTATCTTCTTTTGGGTGGCTAGAATGACCATGATGGCCGGCTATTTTACCGATCAAATGCCCTTTAAAGATGTCTATATTCACGGCTTAGTTAGAGATGAAAACGGGAAAAAAATGTCGAAGTCCTATAACAATGGTATTGACCCTTTGATCTTAATTGAAAAATATGGGACTGATGCTCTACGATATACCCTCATTCGAGAAGTGGCTGGTGCTGGACAAGATATTAGCCTACAATACGATCGCAAAACCGACCAATCCGAGTCCGTAGAAGCCTCTCGAAATTTCGCCAACAAACTTTGGAACGCAGCCAGGTTTGTAATGATGCACCTCAAAGGAGAAACCCCCCAAAGTTTAGGTATTCCTGATATTAATAACCTGGAATTATCAGATAAATGGATACTTTCACGCTTTCACCAAACCGTCCAACAAACCAGGGAGTCTATCGAAGTCTACGGCTTGGGAGAAGCAGCAAAAGGGCTGTATGAGTTCATCTGGAGAGATTTTTGTGACTGGTATATCGAACTGGTAAAAACCCGTCTCTGGGACGAAACACCCTCCCGTGACGTTGCTCGGCAAACCTTAGCCTACATCCTCGATGGTACCTTAAAGCTACTCCATCCTTTTATGCCCCATATTACCGAAGAAATCTGGCAAACCCTCAGCCAAAGTAACGGTCAATTTATCGCCTTACAACCCTATCCTAACGTTGACACCGCCCTTATTAACCCAGAGTTAGAAGATGGCTTTAGTCTCTTATTTGAAACCATCCGCACCTTGAGGAATATGCGGGCCCAAGCAGAGATTAAACCAGGGGTCAGGGTTTCGGTGATTTTACAGAGTGAAAGTGAGCAAGAACGGACTATCCTCGAAGCAGGCCGAAAATATATCCAAGACTTAGGGAAAGTGGAAACTTTAACCATTACCTCCCAACTAGAACAACAGACGGAACAAGTCATTGCTGGAGTCGTCGGAACCATACAGGCCCTCATTCCTCTCTCTGGTGTGGTTGATATTGCCGGTCTTCGTGCCAAATTAGAGAAGAATTTAGGTAAAATTGAGGCTGAGATTAAATCTCTCTCAGGACGACTCAACAACCCTGGTTTTGTCAATAAAGCCCCCGAAGCGGTTGTTCAGTCCGCAAGAGATGCCCTCGCAGAAGCTGAAAAACAAGCCGAAATTTTACGCGAACGTCTTAAGCGTCTGCAATAATAAAAAGTACCACCGCGCCAACCCCGTAACCCACTATGCTGCACCTAGCCCAAGTGAAAGAGAATTCCGACTCAGGCGAGATGGAACTTTTGTTGCTGGCACGCCAATCCTCCCAAAACCTTTGGGATATCATGTCTAATCAAGTCATCCCCTGTACAATTCCTATGGGTTTTGGGGATGGAGTTTTGGTATTAGTAAAGCTAGGCAATAATCGAGAGATTTTGGAAGTCAAAGAAGCCAAAGATTGGGTTATGGGTTTAGTTGAAACCTATTTAACTAATGGCGTTATTACTCCTGAATGGGTCGAAAAAGAACAAGAAAAAGTTGAACAGTGGCGACAGGAAATTACAGCCAAAAGTCTTGATTTAACCCGTCGTCAATTAGAACTAGAAACCCAAAAAGAACAACTTCAAGAATTAGAAGGAAAGTTAAAAAATAGAGAATAGTTAAAGACCCTATCTTTAAGGACGGGGTAAAAAAAACAATGAGAATTTATGGAAATCGACTATTAAAAACATTATCAGGAGAGTTAACCCGCCCCACTTCAGCTAAAGTGAGAGAAGCATTATTTAATATTTGGCAAGGAGAAATAACAGGGTGTCGTTGGTTAGATTTATGTGCAGGAAATGGGTCAATGGGTGCAGAAGCCTTATGTCGTGGTGCTTCTATTGTTATCGGCATAGAAAAGCAGGGAAAAGCTTGTAAAATTATTAACGAAAATTGGCAAAATATAGCTAATCATGAGCAAGAGTTTCAAATTATAAAAGGAGATATTTTAAAAGGATTAAAAACTTTAGGAGGGAAAGAATTTGATCTTATTTATTTTGATCCACCTTATCAAAGTGCATTATATCAGCCTGTTTTAGAATTAATTGTTACTTATAAACTATTAAATGAACAAGGAGAAATCGCCGTAGAACATAACCCTAAATTTTGGCAAGCAGCAGAAATAAAAGGATTAACAGTGGTTCGAGAAAAACATTATGGTAATACCAATTTAACTTTTTATAGCTGGATTGACAATTATTGATACAATTTCGTTTCATTAGATGTGCAACTACTTATAATGGAGTTAGGAGTAGGGGAGATAAGATGTTTTCTAACTTGACATCAAAACGTCATCTTACCGTCATAAGGTTGTCATATCTCTCGCTTATAGTAAAAAATGTCAGTCCAATCGCCGTTTTCCCATCATTTACTCCTCATACGGACTGACTTTTCTTCCCTATTATTGACAATATAAATAAAAAAAGCCATGAAAAACCATAGTTTAAATCAATCTTATCCCTCAGCCAAAATGACCAATTCTCACAGTTCTATCTTGCAAAAACCATTCACTTATATCTCCTTAATCCTATTAGGAATGGGAGTAGGTATTGGAGGAACCATTGCCTTTAGTTATCCTCATCTTTTCAGCGAACAGACAGAAATCATTGCTCCATCCACGACCACTGAAGTTCCCGAAGAATGGTCTTCTTTACCTCCGATGACATCAGAAAACTTTGTCACGGATGTGGTTAGAAAAGTGGGTCCGGCAGTAGTAAGAATTGATGCGTCTCGCACCGTTAAAACCGAAGTTCCTCCTATGTTTGAAGATCCCTTTTTCCGTCGCTTTTTTGGGTCACAAATTCCCAATATTCCCGATCAGGAAATTCAACGGGGAACTGGTTCAGGATTTATTCTAAGTAAAGATGGAAAAATTCTTACCAATGCTCATGTCGTTGCCGGAACGCAAGCGGTCACAGTTACGTTAAAAGATGGTCGAACTTTTACAGGAAAAGTATTAGGAACTGACCCAGTTACAGATGTGGCTGTCATTGATCTTGAAGCCGATAATTTACCGACCGTTAAAGCAGGAAACTCCGATAATCTTAACGTAGGAGAATGGGCAATTGCAATTGGGAATCCTTTGGGTTTAGATAATACCGTAACCACGGGAATTATTAGTGCTACCGGACGACACAGTTCCCAAATTGGTGTAGGAGATAAACGAGTTGACTTTATCCAAACCGATGCTGCCATTAACCCTGGCAATTCTGGTGGTCCGCTTCTCAATGCGAGAGGAGAAGTGATCGGTATCAATACTGCTATCTTCCAAAATGCTCAAGGTATTGGATTTTCTATTCCTATTAATAAAGCCCAAGAAATTGCCGAGCAATTAATTGCCAAAGGAACGGTAGAGCATCCCTATTTAGGTATTCAGATGGTAGAAATAACTCCAGAAATCAAACAAAAATTAAAAGGAACTGGAGAATTAAATATTAACGCAGACTCAGGGATTTTAATTGTTCAAGTTGTTCCTAATTCTCCTGCTGCTGCTGCAGGGTTAGAAGCAGGGGATATTATTCAATCGATTGATCAACAACCCCTAAAAACTCCCTCAGCCGTTCAAAAAGCAGTTGAAAAAGTTAGGGTTGGTAGTACCATTCCTGTAGAAGTTGAACGGAATGGCAAACTGTTAACCTTAGATGTAAAAGTTGGGGTTTTACCCAATGGTTAGGGTGAAACAACAGGCAACTGCTATCTTTTATTTAGTTAAAATTACCAGCTATCAAGAATCATGGAAAAACAATACGAAGGAAAAGCAAAAATTCTCTATAGCACGGAAAATCCCGAAGTTCTTTTAACCCATTTTAAAGACGATGCTACTGCCTTTAATGCTCAAAAAAGAGGAACCATTGCCGAAAAAGGAAAAATAAACTGTCAAATCACAGTCGCCTTGTTTCAATGGTTAGAATCCAAAGGAATTTCTACCCATTTAATCGAACAATCTGCTGATGATCAAATATTAGTGAAACGAGTCAAAATAATTCCTGTAGAAGTGGTTGTCAGAAACCTGGCAGCAGGGAGTTTATGTCGACAAACGGGATTAGAAGAAGGATATAAATTACCTTTTCCTTTAGTAGAATTTTACTTTAAAAATGATGAATTAGGCGATCCCTTATTGACCCGTGATCGCCTTTTAATTTTAGCAGTAGCCAGCGAAGAACAACTCGAACAACTGCAAAGTTTAGCCCTAAGCATCAACCAACATTTACAAGAATTTTTTGCCAGTTGTCAAATTACCCTAGTGGATTTTAAACTCGAATTTGGCATCGATAGCCAGGGACAAATTTTACTGGCCGATGAAATTAGCCCTGATACCTGCCGACTCTGGGATCAAACTGAAAAAGATCCCCAAGCGCGTGTGATGGATAAAGATCGCTTTCGTCGAGACTTAGGACAAGTCGAAACTGCCTATCAACAAGTCCAGAAGAGAGTTTTAGACAAATTAGCATCTGACACCTACTTTTTTCCTGATAACCTGTAACAAAATCTACTAACAATTAGTAGATTTCGAGATCGGAAATGGCTCGGTGATTCCGCAGGTTTTTCTCCCCAACCAAGTTACTCACAAAGAAGTCGATATATCATGGCAATTTTTATCGGTCTAGAAAGATCTTGAAAGATTTTAGAAGATATTGGCAGATATTGATAGATTATTGGCTCCTAGAAAAAGCAGAAACTAAAGGCATTGGAACAATTTGTTATGGTAAGAGTCAAAATAACGGGTAATATGGCTCGGCTGTTAGACAAGCTGTTAGCTATTAGTTAAGTTAACCATAGGCAACGGATAACAGTAAAAACGCTATAGCTTGATTGGGTGTGTGGACGTGTCAAACCAGAGCAAAAAGTTACATTTTTCTCCCTTATTGGGGATTCTTCTGACAACAACAACCGTATGGATGACAGACAAGCCGGTAAGAGGGCAAAATGTGCCATCAGTAGCCAGTATCAAAGACCCGGAAACAACTGATTTTCAGTTTCTGGACCCTTTAACCTCAGAATCATGGGCTGATCAGTCTTCAACAACCGTTGAGCCTTATACCAAGGTTTCTACGATCAAAGAAGCCATCTCCTCCCCTGAGAACTTCCTAGACTCTGTTCAGGAACCAACAGCCGAAGAATCTAACCATCCTTTGAGCCGAGATCCCTGGTTAGAGGAGTCCTCAGAGGCAGTTGACCCCTATCCCAAGGTTTCTACCCTTAAAGAAGGATTATCAAGCTCCCAGAAGCCTTTACCGTCGGCTACAGCCATCTCAGAGGAACAGGCAGCGTTAGAAACCTCTGAGTCTTTAGGGGATCACTCAACCTCAGATCATTTATCTCAGACACCTCCCGACAAAGCGATCGCTGCCGAATCAACCGCGCAGCAAGAAACAGCCCAACAGACAACGCCTCCCAGTGACAGCGAAGAATCCCAAGAGACGGATACCCCAGTGGTTCCTGTTCCTGGGGTCATTCCTACCCCTGAAGCGGAAAGCGAGGAAACGGAAACCACTGGAGAAGAACCGCGAGTTTTAGTGGTGGAAGTGGTAGTTGATGGGGCTGATCGAGAATTAGAAAACTTAGTTTACAATACCATTCAGACTCGGCCAGGGCGAACCGCAACCCGTTCTCAATTGCAAGAAGACGTAAACGCCATCTACGCCACGGGTTTCTTCGCTAATGTCCAAGTTACCCCCGCCGACACTCCTTTAGGGGTCAGAATTACTTACGCTGTCGAAGTTAACCCTGTTTTAGAACAAGTGGTGGTCAGCACAGTGCCTGATATTGAGGATAAACGGGCTTTACCCCCTGAGAAAGTTCAAGAGATTTTTGAGGAGCAATACGGTAAAACCCTGAACCTGCGCGATCTTCAAGAAGGGATTAAACAAATTAACGAATGGTACGCCGAACAAGGATTTGACCTAGCGCAAGTGATTGGTTCCCCCGAAGTCAGCGAAGATGGAATTGTCACCCTAGTTATTGCTGAAGGGGTCATAGAAAATATCCAAGTGCGTTTTTTTGATGCCGAAGACGAACCCGCAGACGGAAGAACCCGCGACTTTATCGTTACCCGTGAAATGCAGCTACAACCAGGGAATGTCTTTAACCGTAGAACAGCCCAATTTGACCTACAACGGATTTTTGGCTTAGGACTGTTTGAAGATGTGCGTATTTCCTTTAGTCCAGGGGAAGATCCCAGAGAAGTGATTGTCAATGTAGACGTGGTAGAAGGAAACACAGGATCATTGGCCGCAGGGACAGGAATCAGTTCCAGTAGTGGACTCTTTGGAACCATTAGTTACCAAGAACAGAACTTAGGAGGTAATGGCCAAACCATCGGGGGTGAAGTGCAAGTTGGGGAAAGGGAACTACTCCTTGATGTCAGTTTTACCGATCCTTGGATTGCCGGTGATCCCTATCGTACCGCTTATACCGTTAACGGGTTCCGTCGTCGTACCATTTCCCTCGTCTTTGATGGGGATGATTCTTCCATTAGAACCCTCAACGGGTTTGACAGTCCCAGGGTTATTCGCACAGGAGGCGGTATTTCCTTTGCTCGTCCCTTAGCCGATAATCCCTTTACCAAACCAGACTGGCGACTCACCGCAGGGATTAACTATCAACGGGTACAAATCGAAAACGCCGATGGGGATATTGCGCCTTTATCCGCCCCCCTCAATGGCTTTCCTGAACAACCCCTAGCTTTTAGTGATTCGGGAAGGGATGACTTATTTACCCTCAGTTTTGCGGCCGCTCAAGATTTTCGCAATAACCCCTTACGTCCCACCAGTGGCCATGTCATTCGCTTAGGCATAGAACAAACGGTTCCCGTGGGTTCAGGAAATATTGGCTTTACCCGTTTACGGGGAAATTATAGTCATTATATTCCCGTAGATTTCATCGATTTAGGGTTTATTGAAGAGGATCAACCCAAACCCCAAGCGTTAGCCTTTAATGTGCAAGCAGGGACCGTATTCGAGGATTTACCCCCTTATGAAGCCTTTGTGGTGGGGGGTAGTAACTCAGTGCGGGGTTACGCGGAAGGGGAAGTGGGTAACGGACGCAGTTATTTTCAAGCCACCGCAGAATACCGATTTCCCATTATTCCGGCAGTGGGGGCTGCTATTTTCTTCGATTATGGTACAACCATTAAATCCCAACGCTCTGTCCGTGGTATTCCTGGGGTGGTGCGAGGATTACCCAGTGATGGTTATGGTTATGGCATTGGGGTCAGAATTCAATCTCCTGTTGGACCGATTCGGGTTGATTATGGTGTGAATGATGAAGGGGATTCTCGTATTCATTTTGGCATTGGGGAAAGGTTTTAGAACAGTTATTCAGTTATCAGTCAAAAATTGTTAATCTGTGGAGGTTGAAATGACATCTATCATCGCAAAAGGGTTTACAGTATCGGGCGTTGGTTTACATTCTGGGGCAAACACTCAAGTTAAAGTATTGCTCAACTATAGTAACCAAGGACGTTATTTTGTTCGGGTTGATTTACCAGAAAAACCGATAATTCCGGCTACGGTTTCGGCAGTGAATCAAACTTTATTATCCACAGAATTAATAGCTGATACGGCCACGGTTCGCACCGTAGAACATTTATTGGCCGCGTTAACGGGATGTGGCATTGAACATGCTTGCATTGAAATCGATGGGCCAGAAGTTCCCTTATTAGATGGTTCGGCTAAAAATTGGGTGGATGCTATCATGGAATCGGGTCTGAATCCGTCTGAAATGGCAGTAGGAAGCCCCCTTCAAGAACCGATATGGGTTCGGGATTCAGATGCGTTTGTGGCTGCGATTCCTGCCCCAGAACTCCGCTTTACCTATGGGATTGATTTTCCTTACCAAGCGATCGGCAATCAATGGGTGAGTTGGAATCCTAAAAAAGAGCCATTTCGAGAGTTTATTGCTCCTGCGAGAACCTTTGGCTTTGCTGAGCAAATTGAACAGTTGAAACAAGCAGGGTTAATTAAGGGAGGGAGTTTAGACAATGCTTTAGTGTGCGATCGCTCTGGTTGGGTTAATCCTCCTTTACGCTTTGAAAATGAACCAGTTCGCCATAAACTTTTAGATTTAATCGGGGATTTAAGTTTATTAGGAACCATCCCTCAAGCTCATTTTCTAGCCTATAAAGCGAGTCATAAGCTTCACGTTCAATTAGCAAAACAATTATCGAAAATAATTGGGTCTAAAACCCCGCCTTTTAAAATTGATAGCTTTAAAGCTTGAAAACCCTTCTGCCTTCTGTCCCCTGCCTCCTGCCTCTCCTAGAAGATAAGATGGGTCCCGGAACCGGATTTGGTATGAGGAACTTCTGACTTCTGACTTCTGTGCGATAGCGCCGGAACGTATTAAACATATATCCTTTGTGTCCATAAATGGACACAAAGGATATATAGGCTAAAAGCCTTGATAGATAGTAGTAGAACTAATTGAGTAGTCCCATATTCGCTAAACTTTCTTGTCCCCGTTTGGGGTCTAAATCTTGTACTAACTCAATTAATTGAGTATAGTCAATGCTGTCTAAATTGCTAGTTTGACCAGCACGAGAGTCCCTATAAATTTCTTCAGCTTTAGCAAATCCAATTTGCTCTAATACTGACTTCCAGACTTCTAATTCTTTGTCAGCAAACCAATACAAAGGTTTCGGTAAAACCCCAATAAAGAATTCTTTTTGTTCTTGGGTTAATTCTGAGTAGATACACTGCACTAAATTTTTGAAAATGCAGCTATGAGCATCTTCATCTCGGTGATGGGCCTCCACCACGGCACGATTGAAAGGCTGAATGGTTTGGTCAGTGGAGAGAAGTTTTAAATAGTCACTCACAAAAACTTCAGACACCACAGAAGTAGCTAGTTTAACTAGCATTTTCTGCCACTCTTCTTGATACAAATCTTGTTCCTTTTTCATGCCGAGAACCAGATTAAATTCAGGGGATTTTAGAGATTGTAATCCCCGTTGCTGACTGGTAATCACCCCAGCTTTAGTCACTAATTGAACGTGATAAGATTCATCAACTAAAACATCAGTAGCAACTTCTTGAATAGCACTCTCACTCACCCCAGGATAGCGATGATAGATGATATCCTCACAAACAGGATTGACCACTTTCAACTCAACTCCAATGGTTTTCCAGTTGTACATCAACCAACCACAAGACAAAATTTTGTCTTTCGTTTCTTGAGAAGATTCTAGGAAAGCA
>JAAUYD010050644.1_pt1 | contig 19279 bp, 19 predicted proteins | sample 7278101 | NCBI WGS metagenome assembly JAAUYD01 (sample SAMN14350128, study PRJNA611818) | marine sediment metagenome | isolation source: surface marine sediment (0.6m) | place: French Polynesia: Moorea | collected 2018-08
AACCTCCTGCGATCGAACCCCACCAAAGTTTGGAGTTTGAATTTGCTTTGATGTTACTAAAAAATTGTTTAATTGTTATCCCTTTATATCTCATTTTTGTTGATAGTTACAAATAACAATCTTAATATCAATTGTCAAAGTCCAAATCCCCTATCTTTGAGATAAGGGATATGAGAAACTTTAATCTACAATTACTCCATCGACAGTAATTTTGTCAGCTGTAATCGTTGACAGTGCAACCATCTCGATCGGTAAATTGAAAACCTTGAAAGTCATCCTCTTTTTAAAACACGAGTTATGCTTTGGTAATTAGTCAGATATAGGCTCTATACTTGCTACTCTCGAATTTCTTCAAGTTTCGATCGGAGAAGATCTAAAACACTCAAAGGGGCAAAATCATCTGGATTGCCCTTAATAACACTTTTGCTAGTTTCTTAGATACCCTGTACCATCAAGCGTGTATCTGGCAACTTATCTAGTTTTGGTACGATATACTTTTCGTCGGCTACCCGATTAACTGCATTAATTGCCGACAGTATTGCACCTTCCTGCCATCCTGGTAAAGCAGAAAGTTGATCTCCGACAATATAAAAGTTTTTGTTGCCATCGGTCAAATTATTAAAGTGGTACTCTTGTCGATCGACTGTGGACCACTGTGCCCAACCACCTTTTTGATAGGGCATATTTTGCCAAGCGATAGCCAAGCCATGCTGCAAGCCATTAGCAAAGTCATCTCCTCCCAAATTTTTAGCCCCTTTTCGAGCAAGTTCTAGGCGCTCCTGTGGGGTTTGTTCGCCCCAATCTCTGGCTATATCTTCAAAGTTGTAAGCTCCTGTTAGCACTCCTAACTCTCCGTGATAGTTCTCTGATGGATACCAGATTTGGTCGATTTCATCAGTAGTCCAAGAGATTCCACCATAAATAGGAACATTCCCAGAACCTTTAGCCTCTTGCCATAAATTGCGTTTTGCTTGCCAGCCTACTTTAGTAGTATCTGCTAAAAATTTACGTTGGTATTCTCCATCATCAGAACCATTAGAACTATTACTGTATTGCGCTCTGTACACTGCGTGTAAGGCATCCCTAAATTTTTCATCGAAATGTTCGTCTTGCAATATCCCTTTCAGTAGGGGAATAGGGATGTTACTGAAGCAATAGTCTGCTTCGATCGTCTCTTCTTCATTACCTCGATCGTAGTATATGCTGTATTTTCCAGTTTCACCATTCCAGGCAATACGGTTCACAACAGCACCCAGGCGAATATCGCAGCCTAGTTTCTCGACTCTTTCCCTAAAGGCATCAACTACCTTATCCATTCCGCCCACAGGTTGAAATAAAGTAGGTTGCCAGAGAAAGTCCTGGGGTTGATAGAAGTGAGTGTCCCAAAACTCCGATGCCAGCAGTTCGTCAAGTTGCAAAGGTTCTTCTACCTCACCTGGCCCAATACTGGGTAAATGACTATAGCCAGATCGATCGGAATCTAAATATTTGCCTCGATCTTTTCCCATGTTTTTAAGATCGCCAAACTTCAGCAGCAACTTCTTAAATTGTTCGATCTCGCTCGAATATAAGGAAGGAAAATTATCGCCGTTTAAAAGTCGGAACAACTCTTGAGCAATCCAGCCTCGTGTATCATTATCTAACCGTCGGTTGGGCACTGAGCGATCGTCAAAATTATTTTCAATGTAGGTCCGGTTAGACCCACTATTCATGACATAAACTTCTATAGGCACTTTAAACCGCCTTAGATAGCCCAGAAGATTGGTATGAGAAGAAGGTATTCGCCCAGGTCCTGTGTTCAAATAGGGTTCGTAGGGTTGGTCTTTTTCCTCCTCAAAATTACACATTTGAGCGTCAAACCCTTCCTCTGCGATCGTATCTCCAGGACGCACGGTGAAGTTTCTTCCTCCAACTCGTTGGTTGGCTTCCAAAATTACACAACTACAACCAATCTCCTGCGCGAGCAATTCATAGGCTGAGGTCAGACCAGCAACACCAGCCCCAATAATTACGGCTTGTTTGCCTTTGCCAATATTTTTAGTCGGAACTACAACTTTATCGCGACACCGTTTGAGATACTCAGCAATGTCTCCTCTCGTAGGAGAAATTGCTGCCCAGCCAGATGCACGGCGGTTGGCTTTAAAAAAGTCGTATCGGCTAAGTCTTTTCTTTGTTGTAGCCATCTTCTGATTCCTCAAATTGATTGTTAAATTGGGTGTCTAGAGCATTTTTGCGAACTACAAAATACGTAGTTTTGTTAAAAACAATTGACAAAATGCACTTTACATAATGCTCTTAATGATGAAATCATTATTTAAAGTTTCTAATTTACGTTATCCGTGAGAGCCTTAATCTCATCAGAAAAAAACTTTAATGTTTATTTACCCAATCTAAAAACACAATATAACTAATATTTCTGATTTAAAAGTCATAAAACTCATATAAAAACTCATATAAAAACTTACTCGATCTTCATTCAAAGAAAATTCTATTTGTTCTCGATCGGATACTCCCTTTAGTCCCATTTCTGGTATTGAGGTGGGATAAACAACCCACCTTCAATAATTACTGTAAAGCTTCAATTAACTGTTTTTTAGCAGCTTCTAAAGCCTCTGGTAACTTACTAGCATCTCGTCCGCCAGCTTGGGCTAAATTCGGTCTTCCACCGCCGCCACCGCCGCAAATTTTGGCAATTTTACCGATGAATTTACCTGCTTGTAACTTCTTATCTTTATTGACTTTATGACTGAAAGCTGCTACTAAACTCACCTTTCCTTCGGCAGGAATGGAACCTAAAACTACGGCTGCTTCTCCTAATTTTTGCTGCAATCTTTCCCCTGCGGTTTGCAATGCTTTGGGGTCTAAATCCCCCATTTCGGCTACTAAAATTTTAAAGTCGCCGATCGCCTCTGCTTGGTTCAATAATTGGTCTGATTTAGCTACAGCAAGTTCTTGTTTTAGAGCATCTAATTCTTTTTGAGTTGTTTTTAATTCTGATTGCAAGTTACCGACGCGATCGAGAATTTCTTCGGGTTTGGCTTTAAAGCGATCGCCTAATTCCCTAACTACTTTATCCCTGACATTTAAATACTCTAAAACAGCAGTACCCGCGACAGCTTCTATACGCCTCACTCCTGAAGAAATACCCGTTTCTGAAACTATTTTAAACAGCCCTATTTCGGCTGTATTTCTGACGTGGGTCCCCCCGCATAATTCCAGAGAAACCCCAGGAACATCTATAACTCTAACTTCTGCGCCGTATTTTTCTCCAAACATGGCGATCGCCCCTTTTGCTTTCGCTTCTTCTAACCCCAATACGGAAGTTTGGGTGTCGTGGGCTTCAGCGATCCAAGTGTTTATTTGTTCCTCTATCTGTTGCAGTTCTTCTGGGGTTATGGGACGAGGACAGTTAATATCGAAACGCAGGCGATCGAATGCTACTAAAGATCCAGCTTGAGAGATGGAATCGTCTACAATTTTTTTCAAAGCTGATTGTAGTAGGTGAGTTGCTGTATGATGTGCCTGGGCGCGACGACGACAAGCGCGATCGATGGTAGCATTTACTACACTATCTCCTGTTGTAATACTTCCCCTTTCTATACGACCGTAGTGAACGAAGAAACCAGATTCTTTTTGTACGTCTTCAATGCGTACTAATAAATTATCTCCAGTTAGATAGCCCCGATCGCCTATTTGTCCCCCTGACTCTGCGTAAAAAGGAGTTCGATCTAAGATTACTTGTATTTCCGTCCCAGCCTCACCAGTTTCTACTGTTTTTCCTTCGACTAAGACAGCTTCTACTTTGACAGTAGATTGAGCTTCAGTGTAACCTAAAAACTCAGTAGGATGGATGTGTTCTGCTAGCTTATCTATACTACCCTGTACGGTGAGGTCGATGGTTTCGTGCGCCCCTTGAGAAGTGTCGATTTGAATTTGCATCGCTTTGTTATAGCCTTCCACATCGACTGTTAAATCTTGTTCTGCGGCTATTTCTTGAGTCAATTCTAAGGGGAAACCATAAGTGTCGTATAGGGTAAAAGCATCTTCCCCAGGAATAACTGTTTTTTGTTCTTTTTTTACTCTCTCTATAACTTCACTCAGCAGTTTTTCCCCTCTTTGGAGAGTTTTGAGGAATTGATTTTCTTCTCGCTTTAGTTGGTCTTTAATTACTGCTTCTCTTTCTCTAACGCTGGGATAAACAGATTCTGAAAGAGCGATCGCTACTTCTGCAACCTCGGGAGTAAAGTTAAAAGAAACCCCGCGTTTTTCGTAAATACCGATTAACCTTCCATAACGTATTACTCGACGAATCAAACGACGCAATACATAACCGCGATCGGTGTTAGAAGCAGTAATTCCATCGGCTATCATATGTACGACCGATCGAACGTGATCGCCAATTACCTTTAAAGATATCTTAGTTTTCTCGTCTGCTTTGTGATAGTCAATTTCTGCAATTTCTGCAGCTTTTTTAATTATGGGGAAAATCAGGTCAGTTTCGTAATTATTAGGGACTTTTTGCAGTATTTGCGCCATTCTTTCTAACCCCATCCCCGTATCAATATTTTGGGAAGCTAAGGGGGTGAGATTACCTTCTGCATCCCTGTTATACTGCATGAACACCAGATTATAGTACTCGATGAAGCGACTGTCATCTTCTAGATCGATGTTGTCGTCACCTAATTCTGGGTGAAAATCGTAATATAATTCCGAACAAGGGCCACAAGGACCAGTAGCACCAGATTTCCAAAAGTTATCCTCTTCTCCCATGCGTTGAATGCGACGTGCGGGAATACCTATTTTATCCTTCCAGATAGCAAATGCTTCGTCATCTTCTTCAAACACGCTGATTATTAACCTTTCTGGAGGTAATGCAAATACTTCTGTCGATAGTTCCCACGCCCATTTTATCGCCTGTTCTTTAAAATAGTCCCCGAAGCTGAAGTTACCCAACATCTCGAAGAAAGTATGATGGCGGGCGGTACGTCCCACGTTTTCGATATCATTGGTACGGATGCACTTTTGGGAAGTTGTGGCGCGATCGTATTCCGATTTTCTTTGACCGAGGAAGATCGGTTTAAACGGCAACATTCCCGCTATAGTTAACAATACGGTGGGGTCTTCCGGTACTAGAGAAGCACTGGGTAAAATTTTGTGTTCTCGTTGTGCGAAGAAGTCGAGGAATTTTTGTCGAATTTCGCTACCGCTTATAAACTGGGGAGAATCAGACATTGGTCTCTACGAATATTTAATATAACTCCGAGTATCTCTCATTGTTGCACTTTGTTTTTGCTATTTGCTCAAAGCTATTTACTGTTTATTATTTTCCCACTCTATTCATTTGATTATTAGCACAGGAATAAACAGTTAAACAAATAGCTGCTATAACTAGCCATAACAGCGTCGATAGAATTTATAAATTAGCAGTTCACGATCGCAAAAAAAGAGTTCAAACATTCAAAGATACTCCCCACAAAAATCCTCTCAGGTAGAAATTCCTTCTAACTGTAACCCAAGCCAAGCAAGTATTTTCTTATAGGTATAGGTGGCAAAAATAGTCCTCATTGCGGCTTTAAAGCTGATAGAGAGTTTGTAACAGCGATCGAGATAAAAAAAGCCAGGACATTCGGTTTTTTAAGCCGATAGAGTATCTCTTCTTGCTTTAGCTGAATTTAATGAGAATTATGTGTTCGTATCCTTACCGATCGGAGTAGGAGTATGTTAATAGATAGATATTTATTAGTCATCATCAAGGGCAGCCCATGTTAGCGGGCCAACGATACCGTCAGGAACTAACCCGTTATCGCGCTGAAATTGCCTTACTGCAGCTTCGGTTATAGGGCCAAAAATACCGTCGGCCTCAACACCAACTTTTTCCTGAATCTCTTTGACCAATTCGCCCTCATCACCACCGAATTGATGAAGATGGCATTTACGGCAATCAAACAGCAAGAAGACTGGATCTGTCTCCCATTAATGGATTTGCTGCAATGCGTTTACTTCTATTGGCAGATCCTCCGCTCGAAGGAGAAGATGTTCGTAAAGTGCAACAAGCTTTAGTTAATGAGGGTTTTTTAACCGAAGAACAAGTTAATGGCGTTTATGATGAAGATACTAAAGAAGCTGTTAAGAAGTTTCAAGAAGAAGAAGAGCTAAGAGTTGATGGCATAGTAGGACCACAAACTCGCAGGGCGTTAGGAATTCCCAGATAGTTTTGAGGAGAAGAAATACGACAAAACGGGAATATATAAAAATTCAATTTTGTATCTTTTGCTGCTTTTTACAGATTTAAAACTGCCTTAACTTTAGGGAAATTACTTCTCAATCTTAATATACTTGACATTTTCCCCTGTCTCTGGAAAGGGATTCCCACATCCTAAGATCTGGGTTTGTGTGTTCTTCCTTTACGGGTTTTTCGCAACTGGCTTCTAATAGTTAAACGTCTAGGCATTACGATCGCTACGGTATCTGCGTTAACTTTTCCCGATCGTACTATCAGAATTAATATTACCCCTGACCTCTGACCTCATATTGATTAATGAAATATTAATCGTATTTTCAGTTTCAGCTTGAATCTCTCTCAGAGTCTCCAACGATATTAGAGATCGAGACAAACAACCAACTTAATTTACTATTTTTTGGAGACAAAGACTATGAGACTTAATAAATTAGCAGCGATCGCCGGTGTAACATCTATCGTTGTTTTAGCAGCAGGATTAACAGAGACTATTATTACTACTCGATCGGCGAATGCTAGTTCATTAGATAAATCTACTCTTATTGCAGAAAAAAATGAAGTTTTGACTACAGGTCGTTTTGTTAGAGTAGATAAATCTACAAGTGGCGGAGTCCAAATTGTTGAAAGCGACGGTAAGCGATATGTCGAACTACTTTCTAATTTTAAAACCAGTGGCGGACCTCAATTAGAAGTGATCCTACACCGCAACTCTGTTGTCCCCAAATCCATCCGACGCGCTGATTATATTACCCTTTCCTCCTTAAAAAGTGTTGACGGCAATCAACGTTATTTGATTCCTGATAATATAGATTTAAAAGACTTTTCTTCTGTGGCTATTTGGTGTCGTCAATTTAACGTTACTTTTGGCTATGCCAGCATTTAGCGCCAGATCTTAACCAGTTAAAACTCATCATTCATCAGGTTGACTCGATATTAATTAAATTTGCTTGTCTATTTTCTAGCAATAATTTGCCGATGACTGATTCTAGAAATAAATAACAACAAATATTTCTCATGTTCTATCTTTTAAGTCCAATTGCGATATGAAAGACTTAAATTTTCTATCTTGTCGCAGTTCGCTAAAAATGGAGTTAGATTGAACTAAGGATAAATATTTTTCTGGATAGAGATTAATTGCTCGTTCTAGACTAGTAATGGCCTCTTCTATATTGCCAAGTAATGTATAAGAGCAAGCTCGATTGTACCAAGCTGGTTCGTCTTCTGGTTCGGCGATTAATGCGCGATCGTAAGAGTCAATTGCTTGTGATAAACGTCCTAACTGCTGCAAACTAACTCCTCGTTGATACCAACTCCAATAGTCTTGGGGTTTAATTTCTAGGGATCGATCGTAGCTTGCTATTGCTTCTTCTAGTTTTCCGCACAATCTCAAACTATCACCTCTTCGATACCAAGCCCAATAGTCGCAACTGCGGACTTGTAAAGCGAGATCGAAACAAGCGATCGCGATCTCGTATTCTCCCAACAAGTGATTTGCTTCTCCTTTCCTATATTGACACCAATAGTCGCGAGGATGGGCTTCTAGGGCTTTATCGAAACAAGCGATCGCCAAAGTATATTTTTCTAACTCTTCGAGATAAATACAGCCGCGATCGTACCAAGCCCAGTAGTTATTAGGTTGAGTTTGCGAAGCTCGTCCGTAACTATCAGCAGCCTCCTGATAGCAACCTAATATTTCTAAGATTGCTCCTCGTTTGTACCAAGACCAATAATCGTTAGGATAATATTCTAAAGCCTTTTCGTAGCTTAGGAGAGCATCAGTATAGAGTTGTTGCTGCTGCAGTATATGACCCTGTTGATACCACCCTTGATAACTATCTGGTCGGCATTCTAGGGGTCTATATATTGAATATGAGTGAATATTTCTCATTTTTTAGGGCTAATTAAGGTCTTTACTCGAACTTCTCTAGTTTTTTATATGCTTACCTCAGATTTATTAATTTTTCGTCCAGTAGGCGCTACTATTGTACCCAAACCATTGTCAATTAATTCAATTGGAATATATTTAGCTACCGAACAGATTAACTGCTTTTGTGATGCTGTGGGGAGTACCCAAGGACAACTCGATAAAAAACTTTTAGATCTACAAGGAGATAGCCCTGACTGCCAAGTTATACCAACTTCATTTAAGATTGCTACACTTCGGTTAGGAAAGGCAACAGGCAATAGGCAATAGGCAATAGATTCGGATAATTGATCTGTAGCAGTATTTTTTGAAATTGGTATTAATGGCGACCAATGAAAACTCAAAATCAGACTGACTTAACTTTTCAAAAACCTTATCGCTCTCTGAGATATCAATTACTTACTCGCGGAGGTGCTACTCTAGAAAGATTAGGATTAAATTTAGCATCTTTAGACAAAGAATCTTTATTAGAGGAAGCTAAAAGACAAACTAGATTAAATGATTTTGGTGATGGAAGGTTTCATATTCCTTTATCTATATTGCTTGATTCGTTAAAAAAGGAAGCTAGCTTAAATTTTCTGGGCAAACTTTTATTTCGCGAACGTCTAATTAATTTTTTAATTAACCGACTTGAAATTCAAGAAAGCTTCAAAAACAATCCAAAAATTAAACAAGTTTCTCTAAAAAAACCGTTATTTATTATTGGAGCCCATAGAACTGGAACTACTTTTTTATTTAATTTACTTGCTCGAGATCCTAATAGTCGTTGGTTGCGGTTCTGGGAATCATTTTTTCCTGTTTCTACCCTTACTCCAGAAGATGCTTTGATAGATCCTCGAATTAAAAAAGTAACAAAAATTACGGCGGATTTAAAGTCTTTTCTTCCTTATGTTGATATAGCTCATTATCTTGATGCTCGCAATCCAGAAGAATGTAACCCATTATTTGAGCGAAATTTTACTAGCGATTTTTTTATGTTTTTAGTCAATGTACCCTCTTATTATCAATGGTTAAAAAAACAGCCCGATCTAATTTATGCTTATGAGTATTACCATTTTCAGTTACAACTATTATCTTGTCAGTGGCAAGAACATCATTGGCTGCTCAAATCTCCTTTTCATTTATCTTATTTAGAAGATTTATTAACTATTTTTCCTGATGCCAATATCATTCAAACTCATCGCGATCCTTTAAAATCGCTTCCTTCAATATGTAGTTTGTCTTCTATGTTTCGCTCTCTTTATTCAGACCGAATCCAGCCATCGCTCGTGGGTAAACAATGGCTAGACTTAATCACAAAACTTCTCACTAGAGGATTAAAAGCTCGTCAAAACATTTCTAATAATCAATTTTTCGATCTAAATTATATCGATCTTATTAAAGATCCTCTTGGGTCAGTTCGCCAAATTTACGCTCACTTTGGTTACGATTTTTCTCCCACAATGGAAAAGAATATTCAAAAATATATTCAAGAAAATTGGCAGCACAAACATGGCGTTCATCGTTATTCTTTAGAACAGTTTTCTTTAGCTCCCAATCTCGTCAAAGAAAAATTGAAAGACTATTACGATCGTTTCAATATTGTTAGCGAAAACTAAAACGAATATTAACAGCTTCTCTTTCGCTCAAACTCGACTACTTCATCGGTTGACATCACGCCGTATTTGTGACAAAGCTCTTTGTACCATTGAGGGCTAGCCAGTCCGCTATAATCAATAGTCAGCTCTTCACCAGCTTTAATATTTCGAGCAGCAAAAGCTTCCTTACCCCCCTCTGGTACGTATTCATTAGGATTGCTACTATGGTTGGTAAACCTACCATCATCAGTAGGATTAATGCATAATTTGTCATCTTCACTTGGCATGACAAATGCATGCTTGAGGAAAATTTGTGCTTCCTCTGGTGTCATTGACTCTAACCTGACATAAACTTCTTCAAGAGAAAGTTTTTTTATAAGGCTAGTGGGTCGCCAGATCGTTGTTCCTTTTGCAATGTCTTGTTTGGCAAATACACCAAATCCTTTGACTTTATCCTCACAGTCTTTCACTTCATAGGCAATTAGAAAACCTGTGGTTCGATTTTCCATTTTTTTTCACTTATACTGTCGAAAAGTTTCTTCCCCTTCACCTTCAACGAGAAAATATAACGATCGCCACTCTTCGCTTCATGCCCCAGTTTCCCGAATATAGATCGAGGGCTTATCTTGGCTGTTAAATAAGCTTTATAATCAGATTGAGTAATTTCTGAGGGCAGTAATAATGTGCCGCCCCGATCGCAAGATACGACAATCATCTCAGCAGTGATGTTACTGAAAAATACATCATAGACTATGACTACAGCTACAATAAAACTAGTAATTTTTCAAGAGCGGACAATTATCGATGAGTTGATCTTAAAAGATAATTCCATATCCATAGGTCGCTCGCCAGATAATCTGATCATTCTTGACGATTCATCTATTTCTCGTTTCCACGCTGTAGTTATCAAACAAATTCATGGATATGTAATTCAAGACTTAGACAGTAATAACGGCACTTATTTAACTGATAACACCTATTCCAACTATCAACAACTATCTCCTCATAACTCGAAAATTTTAGCTAATGGCGATATCGTTAAAATTGGCAATTTTCACATAATCTTTTATACAACAGTTGAATCTCTAAATGAGCAGGTAGAATTTCCTCCACCAATTATTCCAATTATTACAGAAACTTCTGAGATTAGAAAAAATTTAATTACGTGGAAAAGTTTTTTTCAACTAGTTATTCTAACTGGAATGACATTGCTAACAGCTATCATAGCAAAAACTCTCTTCATACAAGATAATAAACAAGCTCAACAAGTCGAGCAAGACACTGAAGTCCCCATAATTGATCGACAAGTTGAGAAAGAAAGTGAAGTCCCCATAATTGATAAACAAGTTGAGCAAGACACTGAAGTCCCCATAATTGATCGACAAGTTGAAAAGGAAATTGAAGTCCCCATAATCGATCGACAAGTTGAAAAAGAGACTGAAGTCCCCATAATTGATAAACAAGTCGAGAAAGAGACTGAAGCCCCACTAATTGACAAGCAAGTTGAAATTAAAAGCAGCAAGGGAATTGACTACACCCAACTGCGCGATCGCTTAAAAACAGGCAATTGGAAAAAAGCTGACGAAGAGACATATAAACTTATGCTTAAAGCTGCCAACATACAAAAGGGGGGAAATCTGACCAAAGAATCTATTAAAAATTTCTCCTGTAAGGAATTAAAGACGATCGACAACCTTTGGAAGCAATACAGTCAAGGTAAGTTTGGTTTTAGCATTCAGAATAATATATACCAAAGTTCAGGAAAATCTACTATTTCCTTGGGTTCTCAAGTCGGATGGACGATCTACACAGGACAATTTAAGGATTATAGCTTGCTTAATTTCGATCTCAGTGCTCCGAAAGGACACCTCCCAGCTCGCGTATTTCGAGTAGCCAATAATAGTAGATGGTCTCTATACATAGAGGTGAAGGGAATTCTCGATCGCACTAACCAGTGTAAAATTATCTCTAATCGTAGGCCTCAACCTAACCCATATGGGGTGTTTATTTCGTTAAATTTGAATAAATATACATAATACAACTTTTAGGCTCTCCCAAGTTAACTCTTGCGAAAAGTAACAAGTAACGAGTACAAACATTATGGAATATTGCTGCTTATTTAACATTATTCAAACCTGAAAACTCGTTACTCGTTACTCAGCAGACTTCTGCTCTAACGCTGCGCTAACTGAGGAGCACGTCCTTTTAAGCCTGTCATCAATTGCAAAGCAAAGATTTTTAAAGGTGGTAAATATCGCATTACCCACAAACCCAAGCGACGCAAGGCTACAATAGGCAACCAATTGTTAGAAAATAGGCGATCGAGAAAGTCTGTGAATCCTAATATTGTCAGATTTTCTAGTTTGCGCCAGCGTTCGTATCTTTTTAAGACTGCAATATCGCCAATATCTTCACCTCGATCGATCGCTTCTTGCAATACTTGAACCAAAGCTGCAACATCTCTAATACCTTGATTTAACCCCTGTCCTCCTACTGGATGACAGCAATGAGCAGCATCGCCAACTAAAGCTAATCTAGGTTGAGTGTAGCGATCGCTTTGCATTAATTGAACGGGAAACAAAAAGCGATCGCTGACCAATTCCAACTTACCTAATAAGCCGCCAGTATGATGTTCTAACTTCGCTAGAAATTCTTTCTCATCTAATTCTTGTAAAGCTTTCGCTTGTGCGTGGGGTGAAGTCCACACTATTTGGCAGCGATTTCCTGGTAGGGGTAAAACTCCCATGGGTCCAGTTGGCCAAAAGCGCTCGAAAGCAGTATCATTAGTGGGTGCTTGGTGTTTAATGGTAAATGCGACGCAAGATTGCCAGTATTTCCAACCGCGCGTACCTATCCCCGCCCATTTACGAATGCGCGATCGCGCTCCATCTGCACCTACTACCAATCTAGTACGCAGCTGGCGTATTTCACCTTCTACTTTTACTTCTATTTCGGCACCAAATTCTCCATACTCAACTCCTATAACCTCTGCGGGAGATAACCAGCTAACATTGGAACATCCATTGATATATTCCTGCAAAGGTTTTAGTATGTTTTGGTGTTCTCCTACGTAACCTAGAAAATCCGTACCTAAATCTTTGGTTTGAAACTTGACTACTTCAGAATAATCAGCATCGGAAAGGCGTACGTGACGATATTTACCTATGTTGGGAAATATTTGCTTCCAAACCCCAATGCCTTCAAAAATGCGACCGGAAAGCACCGAAAGGGCATAAGCTTGTCTTCTTGCTGCTGCTTCAGACAGAGATTTAGCTTCAATTATTACTACGCGCAACCCCGAATTTTTTAAGGCAGAAGCTAACGTTGACCCAGCTATGCCACCGCCGACAATAGCAAGGTCGCAATCAAATTGGATTGGATCGTTTTCTTGTTTTTTATTATCCTGTTTCAGCGTCATTTTTCAAGTTTTCTTAAGAAAATGAGATAAAAATTCACTTTCTTTCATTTTTACAGATAATTGTAGAATTACCCTAATTTTTTGGCTTTTTTACCTACCTACACGAGATTTGGAATGCTCATTGGACAAGAGTTGTTGAAAATGCAGTGAAATACCTCCTACAACTTGGCGCGAGTGTCCCCATCCCTCTATAGGGTGGGTCACAATGATTCTATTTTTTATAAAGTATCCCTTTATAGCCGATAACCTATCCTGCTAACCAATAACTTAAAGTAGAAGGGATACTTTATAAAAAATAAATACATCCTTCGGGGAGGAATAGCGCGAAAATTGAAGAGGTTCAATGCCTCTTCAATTTTCACTTCAGAGGTTTTTGATTATCAATATACTTTCTCAGCTTTTCTATAGTTACACCGCTGCAACTAGCAATGTAGTAAGAACCTGACCAAAATACAGGCTTGTAATAAAATTGACTTAAATATTCAGTAAATTGCTTTCTGATTATTCTACTAGACGCGCTTTTGAGACTAGAAACTAACTGAGCAATATTATTATCTGGGTGTATATCAATCAAAAGATGCACGTGGTCACTTTCGCCGTTAAATTCTAACATTAAGCTTTTTTTCTTTTTGCAGCTCAAAAAGAAATTGAACAGTTATCAAAACAGTTAAGGAGAAAACGAAAGCCAGAGAAAAGCGGAGCGCCCGCGCCTAGTTCGGAGCGTAAGGACGCACCAAGCAGAAGAGTCAAAGCTTCTCGACGCTGGAAAAAAATACAGGACAAGATAACCAAATTACACAAAAAGGTGGCACAACAGCGTCAAAATTGGGTTCATCATCAGGCAGTAGAGATAGTAAGCGGTAATAGCCTCATTGCCACCGAAAAGTTGAATCTTAAAGGAATGACGCGCAAAGCCAAAAAAGGTAGTAAACGAAAACGCCAAAAAACAGGATTAAATCGTTCAATCTTAGATGTAGGGATAGGAATGCTCAAGAGCGCCATTGCTTATAAAGCAAAAGAGGCTGAGGCAATATACTTAGAGGCTCCTACTCGCAGTTTAAAACCAACACAGCGCTGTGTTAAGTGTTGGAAATTAACTAAGAAAGATTTGAGTGATAGGCTGCACATTTGTTCTAATTCTAAGTGTAATCATACAGAAGATAGAGACGTTAATGCGGCTCAAGTGTGTCTCGCTTGGGCACGGGGGCAGGAACTGTCCTCGAAGACTGCTGATGGGTCTAGCTCTACTGACAGCCCCAATGTGAAATACTGCGGAGGCTTTCAGCAACTAGCCCAGTTGAAGCGTCAGAAACCGCGTCCCTCTTAGGGCGCGGTAGTTCATACGGAGAGTGTAATGTACCAACCGATCGAGCAACACTTATTTTTCGCCGTTGGTATCACCAAACGATCGCCAGTTAACGAGTATAGATCTAGAGCAATTATTGACCAAATTCTATCCGTGCTTGCTCTACAATTTCTACACTCACTTCCTCTAAATTAGCCGCGCGAGCTATTTGTTCTATTCTTTGACGGGCTTGAGATCTAACGAAGAAAGGAATTTTTTTAAGTTTTTCTTTAGCCTCTGGACTCCAGCGTAGAGTATCGGAAAAATCAAAGTCGCTCATCTTACACAAATCATTATTCCACTATCGATATTACTGTTCCTGAGGATACTCATTCCACAAATTTGTTATATCTCTTAGGCTTTGGTGATTGCCATTGCCTAAAATTACATGGTCTAGCACGGGAATACAAAGATATTGCGCCCCTTGTAAGAGTTGTTCGGTCAGATTAATATCTTCTTGAGAAGGTTCTATGTTGCCAGAAGGATGGTTGTGAGCAATAATTAGACGGGTTGCTCCTTGCTTGATGGCTTCTCGGAAAATCTCGCGAGGATGAGCTAAAGTTTGAGTTGCCGTACCGATCGTAATTACTTGAGTGCCGATTAAACAATTTTTCACGTCTAGAAAAACTACAGCAAATCGCTCTTGTTTTTGCCACATGAGGTCGTGACTTAGAGCAGCAGCAGCCGCAGCAGGAGAGTCAATTAAAGCCCTCGCTGTAGGTCGAAATTGAAACGATCGCTTGCCCAATTCTACAGCCGCTACGATCGTAGTTGCTTTGGCAGGTCCAATACCAGGAATTTTCATCAACTCTCTAGCAGTAACTTCCCGCAAAACGTCTAGAGGATCTCGTTTGTGTTGGCTGAGTTCCTGGAGGATAAATTGTCCTAAACCAACAGCAGAAAGTTTTCCTTTTCCCTGACCCGTACCTAATAGAATCGCTAATAGTTCGGCAGTAGCCAAATTTTTGGCTCCTATAGCTAATAATCTTTCGCGAGGACGTTCGTTAGCTGGTATATCGGCGATTCTCAGGCTGTAGGTCATAGATGTAGTTGTTAGGTCTTTGGCTATGTTATAGCCGATTTAACTCCTCAAACGCCATCAGAAAAGAAGAATTTTGTCAAGATAATATTGTCGCCGATCGGGGAGGAGAGAGCAGGGAATAGGGAACAGGTAACAGTAAAAGTTATCGATATTTGACAATTTTATTTTCTGTTCCCTTTTAAGAGATCTTTTATTCTTCACTAAGTTCGGGGAAAAGTTGACGAGGAAAATCTTCAGCGCTAATACAAGTTTCCATTGCTTCTGAAGGCTCTGCGTCGGTAAACTCGATATTTAGAGCAAGAACACATCTGGAATAGCGTGCTGGTAAAACACTGCGACGACAGTAATCTAAAGCCAAAGAACTATTTTCTATCAATGTTGTGGTGTCAATTTCTTTATCTCGATCTTTAATTCCGTCGTGAATATCTACTACGCAGTTAGCTAAATCTTCTGGTCTCCTGACTCTAAAGCAAGCTTTAAGAGCTTCTTGGGGGACTACTGGAGTACCTATCTCTATTTTTCTAACGCACGTAGATAATTCTTCGGGATTTAGAGCGTCAGCACAAGCAGCACCAGCATCTCGTTCGGAGATTCGACTTTTTAGCATTTGCACGAGACAGCGATCGAAGCGCTCCTCGTTAAAATTATCAAAGTTGCTAGCAAAGGCTGGACGGCTAGAAATTGTGGTAGCTAATAGTCCTACTGGCAAAGAAATAGCTGCAATTAGACGAGTAATAGTTGAATTTCTCATGTGAAACAGCGTTAAATCGAGTATTAATCCAATATGTATTGATTAGCAAAACGTTCATTTAGTCAAGTACATATTGAGATCCTTTTTTTAACTATCTCGCAGAAAAACAGAGAAATGCTAAATACAAAAAATAGTATTAGTTAGCAACAATACTAAATATTTCTAAAATAAAAATTGTAAACTTTTATACCTACGATCGCTACCTAAAGTCCACAGGCTTCAGCCCTAGAAAGAATTCTCCAATGTGCTAGTGAATGTAACGCTCTATCTTGACTATATACTGTAGCTAGAGTAGGAAAGTATCCTCTATGAACAGAGTTATTTTCAATAGTGTTGTCTCCTTCTATTCCTCCTTGATGAATAGTATTACTAAATCGATCGTATATCTCTTCACTATATTCATCCAGTTCGTGACCTGCTTCTAGATAAATATTTTTTTGGATGCTAAAGCCAAAACGATCTCCTGAATATTCTCTCCAAAGTGTATCTATTTCTTGTAATTCTTTACAACTAAAATTACTTAGGGATTCTATATCTAAATCATTTCTTGCTGCTCTAAGCATGACTCGATCGGTTTCTTTATCTGCTCTGTTCCATTCTTCAGCTTCTAGGTAATTTTTAAGTTGAGCAAGTTGAGAATCGTATGAGGGAAATAGTAAAAATTTTCCCGTAATTCCTGCTACTGACAAACCGGCAATAACTGTAACTATTATCCAGGGTAATTTGGTCTTATTTTGTTTTATTTTGTCTTCGCTAGAAGTATTAGGAGAAGCATTTGGCAATTTTACCTTAGTAATAAGATCTTTTAATGCTTCAGAAGCATCCTGATAGCGAGCATTGTAATCGTAGCTCACCATTTTATCTAAAACATCTGCTAAACCATCGCTTACCTTAACTAATTCTCGCCATTCTATTTCCCTATTTTTATAGTCTTTAGGAAGTTCCTTAGCCTTGATTCCAGTTAGGGCTTGAATTGCGAGTATTCCTACTGCATAAACATCGCTGGACAATTTTGGTTGTCCGAAGGATTGTTCGGGAGGCATATAACCATTAGAACCAACTTTAACAGTATTCGATCCCTTTTTATCCATACTCGCACTGAGATCTTTGACCAAACCAAAATCAATTAATACCAATTTATCATCTTCTTTCCTTCGCATAATATTAGAAGGTTTAATGTCTCGATGGATAATATTTTCTTTATGAATAACTGACAAAATTTCTAATATTTCTCGCAATAATTTGGTAGTTTCTTCTTCACTAAATTTACAATCTGGCTTTATTTCTTCACTTAAGTCAGACCCTTCAATCAATTCTTGTACTAGATAAAATTGCTCTTCTTGACAGAAGTGAGCGTATAGACGGGGTATGCGATCGTGTTGACCGAGACGATATAGAGACCGTGCTTCTCGATCGAATAATTTTTTGGCAATGGGAAATACTTTTGGATTAGGATTTTGGGGAGATAAATGTTTGACTACACAGTGTGGATTACCTGGTAAAGCTGTGTCATTAGCCAAATAAGTACATCCAAATCCACCCCTGCCTAATTTTTTGACAATTTTGTACCTACTAAGTAGAGTTTTACCAATGTCCATAGTATTTATCAGAGGTAACAATATTTAATGGTATCTTACTTTTGTTCGATCTCACACGACAACAAAAAATAATTTTAGTATTCAAGAAGTAGAGCGCTAATTTAGTATCTGAAAAGTTTATAATGTTATTGCAAAAGAGTTTGATGTGGATATAAAAACATTTTATTCTCCTTAAATTGACTGTGAAATTATATTTTAAACTAAAAGTTAATTTTCAGATCCTAAGTCTATTTTAGAAAGGTAATATTGAGCTCGTATTCGTAGCATTTAGGACGGGATAGTTCCTTAGAAAAGCTAAATTACTTCCGCAGTGCGGCTATAATTTGTCCGAGGGCAATGCCGCCATCGTTTGGGGGGATTGTTTGATGCCAATAAGGATGAAAGTTTTCTTGTTTTAAACGGTCAATTGCTCGTCTTGTTAAATAGTTATTTTGAAAACATCCTCCTGTGAGAACAATTTTTCGCTCTTTGGTATGTTTAGCGATCGCTACTATTATTTCGACTAGACTGTTGTGAAACTTAGCTGATATTTCTTCTGTGGGCAAACCGTATTTAAGATCTGATAAGATATCGTGCAACATGGCAGCCCAATCTACAACTAAGGGCGTATTCTCACAATTAATAAGTTTAAAATCGTAATGCTCATTTGTTTCTAGATCTTCTATGGCAAATTCTAATTCCATCGCTGCTTGTCCTTCAAAACTAGCTATTTGACGAATTCCCAAAATAGAGGAAACTCCGTCAAATAATCTACCCACACTAGAAGTTACAGGAGTGTTTAAATTCTTATGCAGCATGGTTTTAACTATTTTCAATTCTCGATCGCTAAAAGCCTGCAATGGTAATAGATTTTTTTGAGTAAACAAATCATCGCCAAAAAGTTCGTAAAGAAGTCCCAATGCTACCCGACGAGGTTCTTTAATAGCTTGTTTTGCTCCTGGCAGTCTAAAAGTATCTAGACGAGCAATACGTTGCCAATTATCTCCTCCGACATAAATAAACTCCCCTCCCCAAATTGTACCGTCTAATCCATAGCCAGTACCGTCCCAAGAAATACCCAAAACTGGGGGTTCTATTTCATTTTCTGCCATACAAGAGAGAACGTGGGCATAGTGATGTTGTACTCGTACTACAGGTAATTTTAACTGTTGGGCAAATTGACTAGAAAGATAATCGGGATGAGCGTCACAGGCTACTATTGTGGGTTTAAATTCATATAATTGCGCTAAAGTGCCTATTACTTTTTTAAAAGACTCAAAAGCAGCAGTTGTTGCTAAATCGCCGACGTGTTGACTGATAAATATACGATTTTTGAGAGCGATCGCTACTGTATTCTTTAAATGTGCGCCGACGGCTAATATGTGAGGATGGGGGGACTCGGAGATA
>JAAUYD010076083.1_pt1 | contig 19276 bp, 15 predicted proteins | sample 7278101 | NCBI WGS metagenome assembly JAAUYD01 (sample SAMN14350128, study PRJNA611818) | marine sediment metagenome | isolation source: surface marine sediment (0.6m) | place: French Polynesia: Moorea | collected 2018-08
AGATCCCCATCCAGCATTAAAAGCAAGTATCAGCATTCACTTACAAACATTTAAAGTTACTCGTAGCGATTACTCAACTAGGATAAACCCACCGATTTTGCATCGTAAAGAAACTTTTGTCGTTCCTAGTTATCCAGGTTACAAAGAATTTGCCGAACTTACCAAAAAAGAAGTTGAATTAGGACTTTTAGAGCAAAAAAGTGAAATCGGTACCCGTAAAGGTTGGGAAAAATGCTTAGCAGAAAAAAATGTGGAAATCAAAGGACATCAAATATCACTTATTAGTTAATAGTTATTAGTTAATAATTACCCAATCGCGAATACAAATCCCCATTAGCCGTTACCAATAACAAATTACCAATACTGATGACTGCTCTTGTTCCTATGTGCTAGAACGAATTGATTCGGCAAGATAAGCGAGTATGGCAAAGTATGACTCCTTTTCATCTCAACGATGTCTATACTAATTACACACATGCTCAACACCTTGTATTTGAAAGTCGTTTCACACCCATTTTTTTGAACTTTAACCCATTCGATATCGCAAAACAATTTTACCAGCATTACGATCGATACACATGAAGGATATTTAGCACACTACAGCTAACAAGCAACTTGGGCTAATATGCTTTAGTGTTCAAAAAAACTGGAATATTCTTTACTTTTATGGAAATTTAAGATTAACGTGAATTATGTAAATATTCCTTTTTTTTGATAGGGTTTGGGAGATTTAAGATAGGGTTTGAAGTAATCAAAAACTTGATTGCTTACCCTAGATACTTCCTAACTTAAAAAATTTGAATGTTAAAAAATTTTCGAATGTTAAAAAAAATTGAATGTAAAAAAAATTGAATGTAAAAAAAATTGAATGTAAAAAACTTTGATATAAATGGGTGATATTTGTTAATATAGCCCCTCTCAAACAAACGAGGTACATCTAAAATTGAGGTACATCTAAAATTATTTATGTTTCTGCATTATGTTTCCTGTGATTGAAAAATTTGTACCTTATAAATTCCTTAACCTTAGGCAATAGAGAACAGCTATATTTTATTCTTGAAATAGTTTGCTCATTCCAGGTAGTAGCTTGAACATAATTCGTTTTCTTGTCTGTATTTATTTACTTGTAAGCAGTTTGATAACAATCTCCCCAGCAGAATTTAATAATAAGTAAAAGTATTTATGATTAAGAAAACTACTACTTTTATTTCCACCGTTATCCTTTCATTTACTGGTGTTTTATTAGGCTATGTTATCTCCCAGTTGATTTTAGGATACATGCAGCTAAATTTAGTGACTTCTTTAGGAACTTTCAGCCTCATTGTAATTTTTGGAACGATTTATTATCTTTTGTTTTGGGAAATCAAACAGGGTAAATCGCTGAAATTACAGCAAGAAAGAGGAATCGAAAGGGAAAAACCCATGCGCGACAGTCATTACAAAACCAGATTGATTGAGATGTTAGACGGTGACGTCGAAGAAGCAGAACGTCGATTCAAGAAGGTTCAACAAGAATATGACCCTGAAATGCCGGAAAATTTTTATTGGGAAAAAGCTTTATCTCACTTCAAACGCGAACAATCCGGTTGGGATTAGGTTGGGGACTGGGGATTGGGGACTGGCGACTAGGGACTGGTGACTGGGTATTGGTGACCGGATAAATAAGTAATGAGTTAATAATCCCTAATCGCCAATCCCTCTTTTAATAAAACTTTAGGTATCATGTTACGGTAGGGTATCTTAATTCCTAAATTCGTATGTCTATATTTCGTCAGTACATTGCTCCTTTACTAGTAGTGCTGATATTTGTTTTTGCTCTAGTCGCAGTTAGTGCTCGAATTTTCTTACCTTCAGATATGGCTGCACCAGCTCCAATTGAAACTGATGGAGAAATTGGATTTAGCTTGGGCGAACAATCAGTCGCTTTTTATTATCCTCAGTTACAAAAAAAATCGGAAGAAATATAGAAAATTTATTTTGATTTGTCACTAATTATTTAGTCATGAGTCACTGGAGAAATGACACATGACAGATGAAATATAACAAATGATAGATGACAAAACAAATTTTGCCTGGATATTCTATTCGTTCCGGTTCCACATTGGATCGGGCGTTGCTTGTTAAGTTTATGCGGCTAACTTATCAAGATATGTTTCCTCAGCAAGACTTCTCCCACTTGGGGGAAACAGTCGCACAATATTTGTGTTCAAAAACACCTTTATGGTGGGTTGATTTTGTTGAGCAAGGAGAAAATAATACAAATAAACAAGAATATTCTCCCCTAACCCCATCTTCTCCTATTGGATGTTTGTGGATGGGAAATGCTGTTGATCAAGTTTCAGGAATTCGTCATGCTCATATTTTTATCGTTTATGTTGCACCCCAACACCGGCGACGTGGTTTAGGTACTGCTTTAATGGAACACGCTCAAAATTGGGCAAAAGATCGGGGCGATCGCCAAATTGGTTTACAAGTTTTTCCTGAAAATACGGCAGCATTAAATCTTTATCATCATTTGGGTTATCAAACTCAGTCACTGTGGATGATAAAATCTTTGCATCTTGAAAATTAAATTGTGAAAATTAAATTAATAGAAAATTAAATTGATAAAAAAATTTATCTATTCTGCAATAGGATAATAGTTACATTGTTGCGACTGGGCAACACATACAATAAAACTATTATCTATACAGGAACTTATGTTGTTTTGGGGATGTTCTAAAATCATCTCGATCTGCAATTGAAATATGTATGACGAAAAAGAGTTAAGTTTATTAGAAGCAGAAGCGGAATTCGAAAGTCCACTGGATAGCATGGAACCCCTGACTGAAGAGTCAGAAGTACCTAAGCCAGATCCAGATGAAATGCTGGTATTATTGGAACATCCCCAACCACAACAAAGGATGTTGGCAGCACGTGCTTTTTGTGACATTGAAGATGCACGGGCAATGCCACTTTTGATTAAGCTATTAACAGATACCTGTCCTTTGGTTAGGGTTAGTGCAGCTTATGCTATTGGACGTAATCCCAGTCCCGAAGCTGTGGAACCATTAATCGAACGACTCAATAATGACTGGAATGGTTATGTTCGTAAAGGTGTAGTATGGGCGCTGGGTAACTGTCGAGATCGACGTTGTCTTAGCTCTCTTACTGATGCCTTAAAAACTGATATTTCGGCAGTACGGTTGTGGGCTGGTAGCGCTTTAGCACAAATGGCAGATGTTGGCTATGAGGCTGTTGTAGGGTCAATTCCAGCATTAATTGAAACCCTAGTGAAAGACCCTGTTGCTGCGGTCAGAAGTAACTGTGCTTGGGCGATCGGGCAATTGTGTCGTCAACTTCCATCTAATGTTGTTTATGCAACAGCGATCGATGCTTTAATTGAAGCTTTTGCTGAAGATAAAGATTTGGGGGTGCGGGAAGATGCTAAAGCTGCAATCTTAGGAGTAGGAGATACTCGTGGACTACAAATGATTGAAACTTTAGAACAGGAAGGTTGGTTTTAAATAAAGTTATTATTACTCAACAGTGCGTTACGGCGTTTTTTATTTATTGCTTAAACCATTTATTGCTTAAACCAAATTTATTTTGCGCCGTAACACACCCTACCGTTGATAAATCATATATTTTAAACCACTCCGGAAGATACTTCTACTGTTTGCTGGGGTTGAGGCTGGAACATAAACAATGAGTAAACAACATCCCGACGGATGTTAGTCATCATATCTAAGAACAGTTCGTAACCCTCACTCTTGTATTCAATTAACGGATCTTTCTGTCCGTAACCCCGGAGCCCAACAGATTCGCGCAAAGCATCCATTTGCTGTAAGTGTTCCCGCCATAAAGTATCAATTCGCTGCAAAATAAAGAAGCGTTCGGCTTGACGCATTAATCCCGCTTGGAATTGATCGATTTGGGCTTCCTTCATGTCGTAGGCGATACGTACCTGTTCGTGCAAGAATGCTTTAATCTCAGCCATGGACATATCTTCCAATTGCACTGGTTGCAGGTCTTCTAACAAATAAACAAATTCTTTAACCTTATCAACCAATTTATCTAATTCCCATTCTTCAGAAGGTAACTCTGGATTGACATAATAATTGACGATGTCATCCATTGTTTTCTCAGCATATAAAATTATCTTTTCTTTGAGGTCTTCACCTTCTAAAGCACGACGGCGTTCGGCGTAGATTGCACGACGCTGATTGTTCATCACTTCGTCATACTCAAATACCTGTTTCCGAATATCGTAGTAATAAGTTTCTACTTTCTTCTGAGCATTTTCCAAACTTCGAGTCAACATTCCCGACTCGATCGGCATATCTTCTTCTACATTGAACATATCCATCAGTTTGGCTACGCGATCGCCGCCGAAAATCCGCATTAAGTTATCTTCCAAACTGAGGAAAAATCTGGTCGAACCAGGGTCACCTTGTCTTCCAGCCCGTCCTCTAAGTTGGTTATCCACTCGGCGAGACTCATGACGTTCTGTACCAATCACGTGCAAACCACCCAGTTCGATCACTCGGTCGTGTTCTGCGTGGGTAAATTTCTCATATTCACCTTTAACAGCTTGATAAGCATCCCGCAATTTTTGAATTACAGGGTCTTTTGTTGGTGCTTTTTCTGCTGCAACAGCAACTTTCTCTTCTGCTTCTAATTCTGGTAAAGAACGTTCGCCATATTCACGCACTGCTGTTTCTACCGCAGCTTTTAGAATTTTTTCTGTTTCTTTGCTCAGTTCTACCGGGAAAACCTGTGGCGAAGCTTTCCAAGTCTTTACTTTGCGGCCCGGGACAAATCCTTCTCCTGCACTACTTGCACTTGGTAAACCCGATGCAGTGTGGACGCCAAAACTATCTTCATCATCTGGCTGGACAATTCGGGGCATAAAATATTCCCGCACCTTCAAACGAGCCATATATTCCGAGTTACCACCCAAGATAATATCAGTACCTCTACCAGCCATATTTGTGGCAATAGTAACAGAACCACTTCGTCCGGCTTGAGCAACAATTTCCGCTTCCCGCTCTACGTTTTCTGGTCTAGCGTTCAATAACTCGTGGTGTATACCCAACTGTTTCAATAATTCACTGAGATATTCAGATTTTTCTACACTAGTTGTCCCGACTAGTACTGGTCTACCAGTTTCGTGCATTTCAGCACATTCCTTAGCTACCGCTCGCCATTTACCGACTTCGGTCTTAAAGACCATATCAGCCATATCTTTACGATTTCGCGGTCTGTTAGTAGGAATTACAGTTACTTCCAGTTTATAGATTTTTTCAAATTCAGCTTCTTCTGTTTTTGCTGTACCTGTCATTCCGCCCAATTTGTCATACAGCAAAAATAAATTTTGGTAAGTAATAGAAGCCAAAGTTTGAGTTTCTGGCTGAATATCTACATGTTCTTTTGCTTCAATAGCTTGGTGTAAACCATCACTCCAACGCCTTCCTGGTAATACCCTACCAGTAAACTCGTCAACAATTACGACTTCTCCACTCTTGACAATATAGTTTACATCTTTAACAAAAAGCTCTTTTGCTTTGATTGCGTTAAAAACAAAATGCGCCCAAGGATCTTCTGGGTCAAATAAATCTTTAACTCCCAAAAGTTCTTCTGCTTTTGCAAAACCCTCATCTGTCAGCAACACATTACGAGCTTTTTCATCAACATCATAATGTTCATCTTTGTCCAATGAAACAGCAATTTCTGAAGCTTTGAGATATTTTTCTGTAGGACGTTCTACCTGACCTGAAATAATCAGTGGAGTGCGTGCTTCATCAACTAGAATTGAATCTACCTCGTCAATTACACAGTAATGAAGCGGACGCTGTACCACGTCTTTCATTTCTGTTGCCATATTGTCCCGCAGATAGTCAAAACCGACCTCACTATTAGTTACGTAAGTAATATCACAGCTATAGTTTTTTTGACGTTCTTGTGGTGTCATACTTGACTGAATCAAACCAACGCTTAACCCCAAGAAGCGATGTACTTGTCCCATCCATTCAGCATCACGTCGAGCCAAATAGTCATTAACAGTAATTACGTGGACACCCTTACCTGTTAGAGCATTTAAATAACTGGGTAAGGTCGCAACTAAGGTTTTACCCTCACCCGTTTTCATTTCTGCTATTTGTCCGCAGTGCAGAATGATACCACCCAATATCTGTACGTCGAAATGTCGCAAACCTAGAACTCTTCGCCCTGCTTCTCGCACAACAGCGAATGCCTCTGGCAAAATATCATCCAGAGTTTCTCCTTTCGCTAAACGCTGTTTAAATTCTGGTGTTTTGCCCTTAAGTTCTTCATCCGATAGGGCTTTAATATCTTCGTCTGCAAGATTAACATCTGTGACTGATGGTTGGTATTTTTTTAGCTTACGAGCATTGGGATCGCCGAACAGATTTTTTAGCATGGCAGGTTTTTGAACAAAAATATAGGGTTATAGAGTTTAAAGGCAAGGTTTGCGATAGCGTAGTGTAACGCGGCAGCGTCACATGTAAATTATTTAATTTCTTTCACCTACACATGCCTTTAGAGTTTATCAACGGCATTCATAAAATGGCATTCACATGAAGATTAACTTTGTAGTGCAATAAAAATAAGCTAATCAGTTTACTTTCATGTCTGTTTTTATTAATAACTTATATTTTAGACATAACTAATAGTATCATTTCAGCCCCTGCAAGAGCAGCGAAGCCCGATCGTGAAAGGTAGCGTTTCCCGCCAATACGGTACTTTGGAGTCAAAGCGATCGCTAATCGGGTTTTCACAAGTCTTATAAACCTTTCCTTTAGCAAAACAAACGAATACATTTTTCTCTACTCTCTGTTCCCTCTTCCCTGTTCCTTATTTTTCTTAAAATATAGAAAACAAATCTACTCTTTTAAATTTATGTTTGTGGGTTTATGTTTATGGGTTTATGTTTGTGGGTTTTTGTGGGTCTTCCCATTCCGAGGATAGGCGACGGAAATTGTATTCACTAACACCAGGATGACAACTGATACAGCTACCAATTTTCACCGGACGGGGTAATTCTACTTGAGGGTGTAAAGCCTTAAAATAACGAGAAGAATTCAGGCGATAGGGTGTTCTTTCATCTTTTCTATGGGGACGGGAAAAAGTAGATATATACCTCCATACCAAGATACGTCCGGGATCTACTAACGGCTTGATTGTTGCCCCATAGTGTTGGGAATCTTGCAAAAGATTTTTCCAAGTTTGAGTCGGCAAAACAGCAGGGGGTAATACAATGTGACAATTCGAACAGTTGTCTAAGTATATTTCCTGACCCAAATGATGTTTTGCCGGTACTACATCAACAGTACCAATTTCTGTCGAAGGAGCGGCACTGTAAGCATTATTAGCGAAAGCCAAAAGCCAGCCCATCGCTAAACTCCAAGCCAGAATCACTAAGAAAAATCCTATTGGCTTTCGCCTTAATTGGCGACGAGATTTACGCTTCAACATCGATAACAGTCCTCACACCTATCTTTAATTTGTAACTAATTGTCCGTAAATAGTCGGCGGTTGATTATTATAAGTTTCGAACGCGTAGGATGACGCGACAGTCTCATAAGCATAGCGTGATGCAACACCATCATCTTCAACCACTTTTTGTTTCCTGAATTTTAAATCAATCTAAATATCTTCTGTAAGTAAATATTCGGATATATTCTGGATATATTATTGTATCTTTACAGCTAGTTTTTGTAGACGATAACTGGGTTACATCTTTTGCTATCATTACTTTGAATTAGTCCTAAGCTTCAGAATATAGTCCTTTAATGACTAATTTCCTCTGCCTTTAGGGTATTTTACGGTACAATAAAACTGAAAAAGTAATATGCTTGATAATTACCCATCACGCACTGCCAGCAGAATTAATATAGTATGGTGTAATTTATTTTTTTAAGTTTTTGATTTTGGTTTTTGAATTTGTTGCTTGTTGAATTTTGTGATTATGTTATTCATGATTGTTGAGCGCTTCAAGGACGGTAAAACCAAAGAAATATACCGCCAATTTCAAGAAAAAGGGCGGATGATGCCAAAAGGCTTAAAATATTTGGACAGCTGGGTTGAAGTAAACTTCAATCGCTGCTTTCAACTTATGGAATGTGACGATCTACGTTTGTTGCAAGAGTGGATATTGCAATGGCAAGATCTGGGTGAATTCGAAATAATTCCCGTTGTCACCTCAAAAGAAACAGCAGAAGTAGTTAATAAAACACTTTAATTTCCGCCAAGTCCCCATACCCAATGCACATTTACGGAATCGGAACAGACCGCAACAAACCCTCCATAACAGTTCTAGCACTACGACCACCATTCGGTATAAGACGATGACAAAGAATGTGGGGAGCAAGATATTTGACATCATCGGGGATAGCATAATCGCGATCGCAAATAAAAGCTAAGGCTTGGGTTGCTTTTTGTAGCGCTACAGTACCGCGAGGACTAATCCCAAGGGTGATTTCTTCGTCACATCTTGTTGCTCGAACTAAGTCAAGGATGTATTGCTGTAAGATTGGTTCAACTTTAATTTGAGTACATATTTGACGTAATTCTTGTATTTCTTCTGGACTAATACAAGGCTGTAAATTGTTGACCTTAACACCCCTTTGAAGATTTTGTAACATTTGTAATTCTTCTACTTCCGAAGGGTAGCCCAAACTTAAGGAAAGCATGAATCGATCCATTTGGGCTTCTGGTAAAGGAAAAGTTCCTTGGTATTCAACCGGGTTTTGTGTAGCGATGACAAAAAAAGGTTGGGGAACTGCACGAGAAGCACCATCAACTGTTACCTGATGTTCTTCCATAACCTCTAGCAAAGCCGACTGAGTCCGAGGTGTAGCACGGTTAATTTCATCGGCGAGTAAAACATTAGCAAATACCGGTCCCTGAAGAAAATTAAAGTCACCACTTTTAGGATTCCAAATATTTGTACCGGTAATATCAGTTGGTAATAAATCTGGAGTACATTGCAAGCGCTGAAATTTTCCAGCAATAGAACGCGCCAGAGATTTAGCCAACAAAGTCTTACCAACTCCAGGAACATCCTCTAATAAAGCATGACCACCGGCTAATAAAGCTACTAATACTAAGCGAATAGCATCACTTTTGCCAACTATAGTCAAAGCTAAGTTTTGTTTGAGGGCATCAATTTTTTCTCTCATGTTGTAAGGTAGGCGACTAGGGATTAGGGATTAGCGACTAGGGATTAGGGATTAGAGACTAGGGATTAAGGATATTAAGATATTTATTCTACCAGTCGCCAGTCGCCAGTCCCCCATCGCCAATCCCTAGTATTCCCAAGCAAAACTCACAACTCACTACCGAAGAAATTTTTTGCGTTAATGCAGTCTTGTTGTATTTGATTTTTTAGGGCTTCCAGACCAGAAAATTTTTGTTCGGGACGTAAAAATTTCTCTAGTCTGACTTTGAGTGTTCGACTGTACAAATCGCCAGCCCAATCTAATAAATGCACTTCCACAGATAGATCTGCACCATTAACTGTTGGGCGACTACCAATATTCATCACACCTAAGTAGCGATCTTCGTACTCATCTGATTTATCGTTCAAAATTGCAACGCGTACTGCATAAACTCCTTTGCTCGGCAAAAACTTATCTTTGGGTAGTTGTAAATTGGCAGTGGGAAAACCAATTGTTCTACCTAGTTTTTGACCGGTAACAACTTTACCAATTAAAGCATAAGGACGTCCAAGCATTGCATTGGCTCCTTCCATATCACCTGTTGCCAATCTTTCTCGAATAAGGGAGGTACTTATACTTTCTTCTTTTTTAAAGTCATTTGTATGACTATATCCTTGAGTTTCTAGGGAAACAATGTTGACAGGGATATTATATTTTGCAGCAATAATCCGTAAGCCTTGGGCTGTACCCTGACGTTGGGAACCAAAACGAAAATCTTCACCAACACTAATGCGAGCAGCTTGTAATTGTTTGACCAAAATCTGTTGGACAAAATCTTCCGGACTCAAAGTACACAAGACTTTATCAAAAGGTAACATTACCAATTGCTCCACACCAAGCGATCGCAGTTCTTGGATTTTTTCCTCCATGGGGGTCAACCAAGCCCTGGGTTTACCCGTAAAATATTCTTGGGGATGGGGATTAAATGTCACTACTGTAGAGTAAGTGTTAGAAGAGAAAAACCTTGAATTAGCTGTGAAAATGTTTCCACTAGGATTACTAATTCCTTTTTCTCCCCCATTCTGCCATTTTTCCTTTTCACTCTGGTAAGTCTTTAAGATTGGTTCTATCACCCGTTTGTGACCGCGATGAAGGCCGTCAAATTTGCCAAGAGCAAGGCATGTTGGTGTTAGCGCCAATTCAGTCGAAGAAGTAACCCACACAGAACACCCATTTTGAGACAAATTTAGCACGTGGATACAAAGATTTTAGATTTGTTTGAGAACTATTCAGAAGCTTTTAGAGTGAAAATTTCCCGCTCGCTATAGCTATTTACTCTCCCAATAAACCCTCTATCTAACTTCAAACAATATAGGTGAATTGCTCCAACAAACTCCACAAAAGGATAAAATTACCTCCTGTGTTGAAGAAAATCCTCGATCAGGTACTTGGTATGTCTGTGTGAAGGAACGCCCATAGATTTGTTTTGGGTCAGTTTTGAATCAGTTTTTGGGTAGAGTTGACATTAAAGCCCTCAATCACCAATCTAATCTAAAATTTCTAATATCTCCGAATGCAAATTTTACTATTTTTGGCTTACTAACAGGAAAAAGTTTTTGATAAAGGGTTAATACCAGATTGTGAGACAGCGTATAGATAACTAAAAATGTAAGTTGTTTAAGATACAGGAACTTTAAGCTCCATTCCTTCCTTTGCCATGATTGCTCCAGGAAATTTTTCTTTTGCTTGCTCGCCAACTTGATCTAAAAAATCATCATCGTGAGCTGGATCGTGATGAAAAATTACTAATTGTTTTACATCGGCAGCTTTAGCAATTTTAATTGCTTCTTGCCAAGTGGAGTGTCCCCAACCGATTTTTGGTGAATTTGAACAATAATATTCTTCATCGGTGTATGTGGAGTCATAAATCAGGATATCGGCATTACGCGCTAGCCACAAAACATTTTCATCTAACCGGTCGTGATAATGTTCCGTATCAGTAATGTAAACCGCTGTACCACCTCGCCAATTTACTCGATATCCAATAGCTTCACCTGGATGATTGAGTGGTGCTGTTTCGACAAGAACATCATCAATTTTGATTTCTTCCCCAGCTTTAATATCCCGAAAATGTAAATTTGCCTGCATAATCTGCAAAGGGACTGGGAAATTAGGATGAAGCATCTGATCGTTGAGACGCTGCTCTATTGTTGAACCATCAGGTGCGATCGCACCATATATATGAAAAGTATTTCCTTTAACAAAACCAGGTGTAAAGAAGGGAAATCCCTGCATGTGATCCCAATGGGAATGGGTAAAGAAAATATGAGCATCTGCAGGCATTTGAGGTAGTAATGACTTTCCCAACACATGTAGCCCCGTACCACAGTCAAACACTAAGCGTTTCCCTCCTGCTTGCATTTCAACGCAAGAGGTGTTACCGCCATAACGAACGGTATGTGGACCCGGACATGGTATGCTGCCGCGAACGCCCCAAAAATGTACAATAAATTGATTTTCAATTCTGGACATAAGTATTGCTTGCTGCACTAAGCAAGCGATAAATACAAAATTTTTTACTTTTTATGTGTTAGGTATGTGCTATCGAGTTGCAAGTGGGATAGAGAGATATTTATTTTAGTAATACAACATCCTTAATTCATGCAGGTTTTGCTAGAAACATTTTTAGGACTCCAAAGCATATGCATTTTCTCGGCAGTTACCGTAGAGAAATATTTTGCTCATTGGATCTAATTTATAACTTAAATTTTGTCTCGCTGCATTTAACGACATTTTTACCAGAAAACAAAGAGTTAAATTATACTTTTTAAGTTTCTATCTCTAAGTAATTGTTCTAAGCCATTACTATAAGTCAAGTTGTACTGCAAAGGAGTGATACTAATGTAATTTTTAGTAACTACGTGAACATCTGTTGGTATATTTTTTGGCAGACCTAAGGTTTCTGGTGGTTCCAAATCTTCTTCAACTTCACCAGTTAGCCAGTAATAATTTTTACCTCTAGGGTCTACTCGACGTTCAAAAACGTCTACATAGCGCCTTATCCCTTGGCGGGTAAAGACAACTCCGGCAATTTCTGCCGTAGCTATAGGGGGAATATTTATGTTGAGTAACATTAGTTCTGGTAAAGGTTGTTCTGCTAATTGGTTAACTAATTTTTTGGCAAAATCAGCAGCAGGCTGAAATTCACGACAAGTATAACTAGCAAGACTGAATGCCAAGCTAGGAATTCCTTCAATTACCCCTTCCATCGCTGCAGAAACTGTACCAGAATAAAGAACCTCTGTTCCAACATTTGCACCTTGGTTAATTCCAGAAAGGACTAAATCTGGTGGAGAATCTAGCAAAGCCCATAATGCCAATTTAACGCAATCAGAGGGAGTACCATCACAAGCCCAAGCACGAACATTCGGATGAAACACAGATTCAACAATTTCCGCACGAATTGGTTGATGTAGAGTTAGTCCATGTCCGGTTGCTGAGCGTTCTCTATCCGGGCAAACAACTGTAACATCATGACCGGCCTCAGCTAAAGTATTAGCTAAAGCACGAATTCCTAAAGCGTAAATTCCATCATCATTACTAATTAGTAGCTTCATCGGCAAATAGTTATTAATTTATACTTGATGTTTCACAGCCAAAATTTATTGTCAGTTTTTACTGCTTGTCCTCACAAGTAGTTACACAAAAAAATATATTTTGGGGATTGGTGACTAGGAGAATAAATTATATTAATTCCCAATGCCCCATGACCAATCCCCAGTCCCCAATCGTTCATCCCTAGCTAAAATGGGTTATGTTTACTTCCATTGTTTTTCATACAGATTAGGTATATTACTAATGTGGCCTTTTCAGTAGTTCATTAACTTTGGACTAAAAGCTCGAAAATAATAATTATTAATTAATCTTGTATTAACTTTGAACCCATGACGAATCAGCCCAGCAGCTTAGAGGCTCAATTATTAGCACTGCGAAAAGAAGGAGAAAGTGCGATCGCAACCAGTGATACTCTCGAACGCCTAGAGGAATTACGAGTGAGCTACCTGGGTAAAAAAGGACAGTTGGGAGCACTGTTGCGGACAATGGGTAAATTAAGTGCTGAGGAAAGACCGAAAATTGGAGCAGTGGCTAATACGGTCAAAGAAGCTATCCAAGCAGCCTTAGAAGAACAACGTAAATCTTTAGAAGCTGCAAAAATTCAGGCGCAGTTGGAAGCAGAAACTATAGATGTAACGATGCCAGGTATTTACCGTCCCCAAGGTCGAATTCATCCCCTCAATGGCATAATTGACCGGGCGTTAGATATTTTTGTTGGTTTGGGCTACACTGTCGCCTCTGGTCCAGAAATGGAAACAGATTACTATAATTTTGAGGCACTTAATACCCCCCCAGACCATCCCGCCCGCGATATGCAAGATACATTTTATCTTCCAGACGGGAATTTACTGCGGACTCATACTTCATCGGTGCAAATTCGGTTTATGGAAGCTGAGGAACCACCTATGCGCATTATTGCCCCTGGGCGAGTTTACAGGCGTGATGATGTAGATGCTACCCATGCTGCAGTTTTTCATCAATTAGAGCTTTTCGCGGTAGATGAAGGGTTGACCTTTACCGATCTTAAAGGGACTATCAAAGAGTTTTTACAACAAATGTTTGGCGATTTACCCATTCGTTTTCGCGCTAGTTATTTTCCATTCACTGAACCTTCTGCTGAAGTTGATTTGCAGTGGAACGGTCGCTGGTTAGAAGTTATGGGTTGTGGAATGGTCGATCCAAACGTACTTAAAGCCGTAGGTTACGACCCAGAAGTTTACACTGGCTTTGCCGCTGGGTTTGGTGTCGAACGCTTTGCTATGGTACTACATCAACTAGATGATATCCGTCGCGTTTATGCTAGCGACTTACGGTTTTTGAGGCAGTTTTAGGGAATTGGGGATTGACGCCACGTTATCGCGAACGCCAATCCCTATCTCTGACAATTATCACAATGTCCGCAATGTAAATTTTGTGCTTGTTCGCCAAATCCAAAGGCTTTTAACAAAAATTGCCAGCGACATTGTTTGGTCATCAAATATTGATTCATCTGCTTGGCTAAGTTTAATTGGGTAGACAGGCGAGAAAAACTAGATTTTTTTATACGGTAGTTGAAAGGGTCGAGCCATTCTAGTTTGCCCATGCTGTGTAGTAGTGATAGTACTACTTCACCCTCAGGAAATTTCTTGGCTATGGTTTCGACTTCCCCGCTGGTTGGTATTTTTTTTATTAGTTGTTGGGCTGAGAACAGCTGCGATCGCATTTTTTCTGTAAAGAACTTTTGTCTTTGTTTATCCTCTGGATCTAACCATCCCGTCGGTTCGCTAATTAAAGTTAACGCTTGAGCGGGTTTCCCGTCCCTACCAGCCCGTCCAATTTCTTGTACGTACTCCGAAAGCAGCAATGGTGCATGGTAGTGAGCCACCCAACGCACGTCAGGTTTGTTTATACCCATACCAAAAGCAGAAGTACAAACAACAATAGGTATTCTTCCGTTTAGCCATTTAGCTTCGATTTCGCGACGTTCTTCTGCACCTAGCCCTCCATGGTAGCTGGCTGCTATGTAACCTTTTTCTTGCAGCCAAGTGGATAAATCTTCACTATCTTTTCTTGTACGAACATAAACTAAGCCAGCTTGTTGAGATTTTTCCCGAACAAATTTGTTAATAAAATTTAATAATTGTTGTTTCCGACCTCGTGGAGTCCAAGCAATAGAAATTTTTGGATAAAGGTTAGGACGATAAGGATTGAGGCGATAAATTTGTGGTTGCTGTAATTGTAAAACCTGTTGGATAACTTTTTGTGCTTCCGGATCGGCTGTTGCGGTAAATGCCGCTAAGCTTATTTGTGTTCCTGATGGCTTTGATTTTTGCAGCGTCTGTCGCACTACTCCCAAACGACGATAAGCTGGACGAAAAGTATCTCCCCACTGGACCAGACAATGGGCTTCATCCAAAATCAAAGCATTAATTTTTAATTGGGGTTGACACAGTTTTTCCCATACTGGAGGACTAAGTAAAGTTTCTGGTGATAAATATAGTAACCTTAACTTTCCTTGCTCTAAGAATTGCAAAGTTTTTCGTCTCTGCCAAGAAGGTAATTCACTGTGCAAAAGAGCAGCTGATAGTTTTTTTTGTTGTAGTTCAACCACTTGGTTTTCCATTAAAGCAACCAAAGGCGATACTACTAAAGTTAACCCTGTTTGTAATAATGCTGGAAGTTGAAAACAAATTGATTTTCCCCCACCTGTTGGCATGATGATTAATGCATCTTTACGGGCTAATAAATTATGAATTATTGCGCCCTGGGGCGGACGAAAATCTTCATAACCCCAAATTCTTTGAAAAGTTGCACGAATTTCATTCCAAGATGGGATTTCGATTTGATTCATAGCTGATAATGGGTTGGTAGATACACCCTTCTCATTGCACCTTTTCTGTTTGACGATACTTAGACTATAGCGTTAATTTTCACAGCTGTGGTTCAGTGATATCATCCATATTGCTGATTTTTCTCTAAAAATATTTATATATAATGCTATATGACAAACTAATATCAATTGTGTTATTCAACAATTCGCAATTGAATATCAAAGAACTGATACTATTGGGTAATTAATAAGTATAAACCGCTGTATTCACTCCTTCATATAAGTAGGTCGGCGTGAAAAAATCAAGGTATGTCATTATGAGTGAAACGTGGTAGAACTAAGTAATTGCAAGGGTTACAGAGTTGTTTACATCTTGTTACATGATTGATTTTATTTGTGCCGACTTACTTCTCTCCTATAAATTAAATATGCATCAACTGATATTCATGTAAGGATTAACCTGAGGAGAAAATTATTTGCTTTAGCCTTGCTAGGAGTAAGTGAAAGATTATTATGCTTCTGCTAGTGACTCTTCGCAACATTTAGACAAAGATGTTTTCTACAAGAAATTTTCCTTTTAGGAAACATTATTTTTTAAATATAAATTGAGTATATTAAAGCTTTTATCAAGAATATTGAATTTTAAATTTTAATTTAAAAAAGACAAAGTAAATATCCCCCTTTTTGTATTTGACTTTTGATATATATGTAGTTGAAGATGTTTTAAAAGTAATAAAAGAAATTCTGATATTTTTCTTTTACCCTAAATTTTGTCTATTGTAAGGTGATTTTAAAGTATATGTCTAAAAAGAAGAAAGCAAAATTTAAATAATATTTTTTTTGAAAATTATACATTTAAAATGTCGTGTAATAAAGTTTAATGTTTTCTATTAAACCTTAAATAATTAAACAATTTCAATTTACTTATGAGTGCTTGAGTTTAAAGAGTGCAATATATTTGTATATTCAATAAACAAATAGCAACCAAAATTACTCAAAATTAGCGTCCTAGGATTTCGATGATATGAAAGTTTCTGTAATTATTTCTAACTACAATTATGCCCGATATCTGACAACTGCAATTGAATCTGTGATTGCTCAAAGTTATCAGGACTTTGAAATAATAGTTGTAGACGATGGTTCTAAAGATAATAGTCAAGAGATTATTGTCAGATTACAGGAAAAATATCCAGATAGAATTAAAGCTATTTTTCAAGAAAATCAGGGTCAAGGTGGTGCATTTAATACTGCTTTCCAAGCTTGCAGTGGTGAAATTGTAGCTTTTTTAGATGCTGATGATATCTGGAAACCAAATAAGTTACAGCAGGTTGTAGAAATTTTTAAGAAATCTGATGTTGTTGGAGTAATGCATGTGTTAGAAGAAGTTGATGCCAAAGGCAATTTACTTAAAAAGAATCCTCCACGGAAATATAAACTAAGTGATGATTTAGCAAAAGTAGTTATAGATACAGGAAATGCTTGGAATTTTCCTCCAACTTCCGCTCTAACTTATCGTCGCAGTATTCTCGAACAAGTATTTCCCATCGATCCTATAAAGTGGCGAATCTGGGCAGATGGTTGTCTGATATATATTACGGCTTTCTTGGGCAAAATTGAAACAATCGATCTAGTACTTGGAGATTATCGCATTCATGGTGCAAATAATCACTGTACTTCAGAGGAAAGCCCAGAAAAAATAGCCAAAGCTTTGTTAGGTATAGAAATGACTAATAAATACATTAACGAGTTTTTGGAACGTATAAATTATCCTGTTAGAGTAGATTTATCTCGTAATCTCCAGTTGCGGCGAGAACGATATTACCAAAAGAGAGTGTGGAATATTCGAGAAAGTTGGGCTATTTCCAATCTAATACTCGGATGGAGTTTCTACAGTTGGTATGAAAAAATTTATTATTTGATCCGTTTTTGGACAAAGAATGTCAATATATTTTTCCAAAATACTTTCATTCACAGTAAGAAGAATGCAAAACAGTTTGCAGAATAGTTTTTAGTTTGGATTTACTGCTTATTCAAGCGGAAAATGTAAGATATATATATTTCTTCTCCTTTTAAATACTCGTTACTCATCCTTGCTCGTAAAGACTCATGTAAATCCTGAAACTACTAAGATGAGATAAAAAAAACCACAAAAATTCGGAATCTCTGAGTTAATAAAGGAAGAATTATATATATCATCAAGGAAATATTTATCAGATTTAACTTCTGCAAACAAAGCTGAATTTTATACTAGCGGTGAACCTATACATTCTGACCCAATATGACTTATGACTAAGGAGATTAACTCAGCACAACCACTAGTAAGTATTGTTACTCCTACTTATAATCGTCCAGATTATCTGCGAGTAGCTTTAAAAAGTGCTGTTAAACAAACATACCGTAATATCGAAATTATTGTTTCTGATAACTGCAGTTCAGAAAATCCTCAAACAATTATTGATTCTTTTCAAGATTCGAGAATTCGTTTCTATCGTAATGAGAAGAACTTAGGGATGTTTGTCAATACAATGAAAGCCTTTAAAATGGCGCGAGGAAAATATGTTGCCAGTCTACTTGATGATGATATGTGGTCGGAAGACTTTTTGGCAAAGCTTGTTCCTCCTTTAGAAGCAAACCCCAACTTATCGCTGGCTTTTTGCGATCATTATATTATAGATGCAAATGGTGAGATAGATCCTGCTGCGACTAAAAAATGTTCTGATTCTTACAAGCGAAGCAATCTTGCAGAAGGAATTTATCACCCTTTTTACCAACAGGGTTTGTTGGATCGCTCTGTTTCTACTGCAACTGCTGCATTAATGCGCCGAGATTTTATTGACTGGGATTGTATCCCTCCAGAAGTTGGTGGTTCTTGGGACATTTATTTAAACTATTTATTTTGTCGTTCCGGTGATGGTGCTTATTATTGTCCGGAAAAGTTAACTTTTTACCGCGAACACGAAAAAACAGACACAATGCAAAGTGGGAAACTTAACTTTAAAGCCAAAATCCGTAAAGCCGAAGCTGATGTTTTTTGTTACGAGCAATTTATGGCTGATAAAAGTCTCCAAGAATTTAAACCTCACTTTCAAAAAGAATGGGCGCAAGTTAGTACTAATTTGGGTATTGGCTTAATGCGTTCGCAACAACTTAAAGCAGCACGTCCTTATTTTTGGCGGTCTTTAAAACACAAATTTCACTTGCGAACTTTGGCTGCTTTAATTTTAAGTTTCACCAACCCACAAATTGCTACTCGTTTTTAATTGTTTTTGTTTTCTTGAACTTTTGTATTTGTAAATTTGTTTTTTGTTTGTCCATCCTGAAAAGTATTAAATAGAAGATAAAAATGATTTGTGCGGAATTTTATAGACTTACAACTTTTTTGAGGAGGATAAAAAAATAATTTCTAAAGTTAATCATGTGATACATCAATATGATGCTTATCAGCATGATTTGAATAATTTATGAGATTAATTTATATCTAATTTGTGTCAATTGAGTATTAAAATTTGAGAGCAAATAATTTATATTTGAGAGCAAATAATTTATATACAGTTACTAACTTATCGTATTGAGGTAAAAATAATGCGAGTATCAGCATGTATTACAACAAGAAATCGTACTCAACATTTAGATGCTTGTCTCAAAGCACTTTGGAATTCTACTGTAAAACCAGAATCAGTAGTTGTTTCTG
>JAAUYD010170765.1_pt1 | contig 19270 bp, 14 predicted proteins | sample 7278101 | NCBI WGS metagenome assembly JAAUYD01 (sample SAMN14350128, study PRJNA611818) | marine sediment metagenome | isolation source: surface marine sediment (0.6m) | place: French Polynesia: Moorea | collected 2018-08
ACATCGACAGCGGCGCACCCCTGCCGGGTGTCTACCTGCTGGAACGCAGCTGCCACGAGGAGGTGCCGGACCTCGCGGCCTCGGGCGTGATCCTGAAGACCGCGCGCCAGGTACTGACGCTGATCGCCAGCGTCCCATTGACCGACGAACCGTGGCGCGCACTGGCGACCGGCGAGGTGCTGGCGATCGAGAACGGCGCGGTACGCTAGCCTGCGTGTAGCATGTGTGTTCGGAGATCCCGCGGTCGTCGCAGCCATTGTGGCGCCGGCTCGCAGCGAAAGTCATGGCCGGCGCCTTGGCTTGAGCGACAGCCAAGCCACAGCAGGCGAGAAACCGCGGGATTCCGAATCGAACGGCGCCGGTTACAAACGACAACGTCCGGTGCTTCGCACAAACCGACTGCATCCACCGTAATGGCAGGTACATGCGGGGTTTGCGCTGTTCGGCTCGCGCAGCACGCAGGCTAGCCATCCGCACAGCGCGGGCGGGGCCCACGCATACCGCGGGACGTCGCCCAGACCGACAGCGCCGCCGGCATCGCCCGACGTCTGCGAGCGCGCGACCGGTGCCGACGCGTGGCGACGGGTCAGGTCAGGGTTCGACGCACGGCCTCGCGCCAGCCCTTGATCAGCTGCTGGCGGGTGCCCGGCTGCATGTCGGGCTCGAAGCAGTGCTGCAGCGCCCAGGCGCTGCTGAAACCGTCTTCGTCCGGCCAGACCCCGGCATGCATGCCGGCAAGCCAGGCGGCACCGAGCGCCGTGGTCTCGAGGACGCGCGGCCGGTGTACGCGGCGCTGCAGGATGTCGGCGAGGCGCTGCATCGTCCAGTCCGACGCCACCATGCCGCCGTCGACGCGCAACGGTGCCTCCGATGACACCCGGTAATCGGCATCCATGGCCTCGAGCAGATCCAGGGTCTGGTAGCACACCGATTCCAGCGCCGCCTTCGCGAACTCATTGGGCCCGGTGGCGCGCGTGATGCCGAAAATCGTGCCGCGGGCGTTGGCGTCCCAGTGCGGTGCACCGAGACCGACGAAGGCCGGTACGAGGTAGACGTGCTGGTTCGGATCCGCGGCCGCGGCCATCGCTCCCGACTGCGCGGCGTCGTCGAGCACCTTGAGGCCGTCGCGCAGCCACTGCACCGCCGCACCGGCGACGAATATCGAACCCTCCAGGGCATAGGTGGTCTTGCCGCGCAACCGGTAGGCGATCGTACTGACTAGGCGGTTCTGTGAGCGGACGAGCTCATCGCCGGTGTTCAACACGGCAAAGCAGCCGGTGCCATAGGTCGACTTGATCGTGCCGCGCTCGAAGCAGGCCTGTCCGATCAGGGCCGCCTGCTGGTCCCCGGCAACGCCGCGGATCGCGATCGGCGCGCCGAACAGCTCGGGACTGGACTCGCCGAAGTCGTCGGCGCAGTCCTTGACTGCGGGCAACAGCGACGCCGGAATGTTCAGGATCTCGAGCAATTCGTCGTCCCAGGCATTGCGCTCGATGTTGTAGAGCAGCGTGCGCGACGCGTTGCTGGCGTCGGTGACGTGTGCCTTGCCGCCGGTCAGGCGCCATAGCAGAAAGCAGTCGACCGTGCCGAATGCCAGCTTGCCGGCCTCTGCCTTCTCGCGCGCACCCGGCACGTTGTCCAGCAACCAGGCCACCTTGGTACCCGCAAAATAGGGATCGAGCAGCAGGCCGGTCTTGCCGCTGAACGTCGCCTCGAGGCCCTGCGCCTTCAACTGATCACACAAGGGTGCGGTACGCCGGTCCTGCCAGACGATCGCCCGGTGGATCGGCCTGCCGCTGTCGCGGTCCCAGATCAGGGTGGTCTCGCGCTGGTTGGTGATACCGATCGCGGCGATGTCGCCGGCTGCGAGAGCGGCCTTGTCGAGGGCCTCGCGCACGGTGGCGACCGTCGTTTGCCAGATGTCCTCGGGATCGTGTTCGACCCAGCCGGAGTCGGGGAAATGCTGGGTGAACTCCTGTTGCCCGGTCGCGACGATGCGATAATCGCCGTCGAACACGATCGCCCGCGAACTGGTCGTGCCCTGGTCGATGGCGACTACGTGGTTTGTCATTGCAGTGTCCCCGTGCTCATACCCATTTCCAGATCGCCGCCGCGAGCGCCAGCGAGACCACGACCGCCCAGGTCAGGGGCATGCCAAAGAAGAACAGCCACAGTATGTGGACGTAGGCCGCGGCCAGCAGCGAGATGAACAGGCGGTCGCCGCGCGTGGTGCGCAGGCCGAGGATGCCGTCGCGCGCGTTGCCGCCGGGGCGTCGGATCTCGAGTACGGTCATCAACACCAGCAGACCGGCGATGATCGCGAAAAACGTCGCGGTCTGCCAGGTCCAGGCCATCCACGACAGGCCCATCTTTACACCCTCCCCAGGGCGAAGCCCTTGGCGATGTAGTTGCGCACGAAGAAGATCACGATCGCTCCGGGGATCATCGTCAACGTCCCGGCGGCCGCGAGCAGTCCGAGCTCGTAGCCCGACGAGCTCGCCGTGCGCGTCATCACGGCTGCGATTGGCTTGGCATCGACCGAGGTCAGTGTCTTCGCCAGCAGCAGCTCGACCCACGAAAACATGAAGCAGAAGAACGCCGCGACCCCGATACCCGCGGCTATCGTCGGCAGGAAGATCTTGCCGAAGAACTTCCAGAACGGGTAGCCGTCGATGTAGGCGGTTTCATCGAGCTCCTTCGGCACGCCGGACATGAAACCCTCGAGGATCCAGACAGCGAGCGGGATGTTGAACAGGCAATGCGCGAGCGCGACGGCGATATGCGTGTCGAACAGGTTGAGTGCCGAATACAGCTGGAAGAACGGCAGCGCAAACACGGCCGCCGGCGCCATGCGATTGGTCAGCAGCCAGAAGAACAGGTGCTTGTCGCCGAGAAAGCGATAGCGCGAGAAGGCGTAGGCCGCCGGCAGAGCGACACTGACCGAGATCACGGTATTGATGCAGACGTAGATCAGCGAATTGATGTAACCGCTGTACCAGGTCGGATCGGTGAAGATCTTGGCGTAGTTCTCGATCGTGAAGTTCTGCGGCCAGAGCGTGAAGCTGCCGAGGATCTCGTTCGTGGTCTTGAACGACATGTTGAGCAGCCAGTAGATCGGCAGCATCAGGAAGACGATGTACAGGAACGGGACGATCCACTTGAATCGACTGTTGCCGCGCGCAGCCATCAGCGATCCTCCCCGCGTGTCATGACCGTATAGAAGATCCACGAGAACAACAGGATGATCAGGAAGTAGATCAGGCTCATCGCCGCCGCCGGGCCGAGATCGAACTGGCCGAGTGCGATCTTGACCAGGTCGAGCGACAGCAGCGTCGTCGAGTTGCCCGGACCGCCGCCGGTCAACACGAACGGCTCGGTATAGATGTTGAAGCTGTCCATGAAGCGCAGCAGCACGGCGATCGTCAGTACGTGCTTGAGCTTGGGCAACTGGATGTAACGGAACACCGCCCAGGCGCTCGCACCATCGATGCGCGCGGCCTGGTAGTAGGCATCAGGGATCGAACTCAGGCCCGCGTACGACAGCAGCACGACCAGTGACGTCCAGTGCCAGACGTCCATCGCGATCAGCGTCGCCCACGCTGAAAACGGCTGCCGCGTGAAATTGTAGTCGAAGCCCATCGCGTTCAACGTCTTGCCGAGCAGGCCGATGTCCGGCAGCGCGAAGATGTTCCACATCGCACCGACGACGTTCCACGGTATCAGCAGCGGCATTGCCATCAACACGAGGCACACGGACGCCCAGAACCCACGGCGCGGCATCGCCAGCGCGATGGCGACGCCGAGCGGCACCTCGATCGCCAGGATGATGAACGTGAACTGCAGCTGGCGCAGCAATGAATCGTGGAAGCGCTCGGACGAAAGGACCTCCTCGAACCACTTCATACCTTCGAAGAAGAACAGGTTGTCGCCGAACGTCTCCTGAACCGAGTAATTGACGACCGTCATCAGCGGTATGACCGCGTTGAAGGCGACCAGGACCACGACCGGGGCCACCAGCAACCATGCCTTCTGATTCGTAGTCTTGGCACTCATGTTTCAGGTTCTCATTCGAAGAGCCAACTGTCCGCGTAGACCCGGGTGTACGCGGGGTCGAAACGAATCGCCGCCCGACCCTCCGGCACCGGCATACCCTCCGGCACCAGCGCACGCACCCGATGGCCGGCGAAATCGGTCTCGACGATGTGGTTACGCCCGGTGTCGCGGACAGCGACGATGTCCACCGGCAGTCCCTCGTCGACGTCGACGAAGGACACGAACTCCGGCCGCACGCCGAGCTCCAGCGCTGCGTCGCCGTGCGGTGGGGTCTTCGGTGCGTCTTCGATCGCAATCGCATGGCCGGCGACGCGTGCAACGCTGTCGGCGAGCTCGCAGGGCATCAGGTTCATGCCCGGCGAACCAATGAAATGGCCGACGAAGGTGTGCCGCGGGCGCTCGAACAGCTCCACCGGAGTCCCCTGCTGCACCACCCATCCCTCGTGCATGACGACGACCTGGTCGGCGAAGGTCAGCGCCTCGGTCTGATCGTGGGTCACGTAGATCATCGTCGTCTTGACCCGTTGATGCAGTTCCTTGAGCTTCGAGCGCAGCTTCCACTTCAAGTGTGGATCGATGACCGTCAACGGCTCGTCGAACATGATCACGTTGACGTCCTCGCGGACCAGGCCGCGGCCGAGCGAGATCTTCTGCTTGCCGTCTGCCGTCAGACCCGCCGCCTTCTGCTTCAGCATCGCGGTCAGGTCGGTCATGTCCGCGACCGCGCGCACCCGCGCATCGACGTCGTTCTCCGGCACCCCGCGATTGCGCAGCGGAAATGCCAGGTTGTCGTAGACGGTCATCGTGTCGTAGACCACCGGGAACTGGAAGACCTGTGCGATCTGGCGCTGTTCCGGCGATTTGTCGGTGACCTCGACATCGTCGAACAGGATGCTGCCTTCGGACGGCGTGAGCAGACCGGAGATGATGTTGAGCAGCGTGGTCTTGCCGCAACCTGACGGCCCGAGCAGCGCGTAAGCACCGCCGTCCTCCCAGACCAGGTCGACCTTCTTCAGCGCGTAATCGGCGTCACCCGCCGGGTGGGCCAGGTAACTGTGTCGCAGATCGCGCAGTTCGATGCGTGCCATCGAATCTTCCTTAGGCGCGCATCGTCGCAACGGTCTCGCCCTGCGGCGAGAACAGCATCGAATGATCGACGTCGATCTTGAAACGCGCCGTTTCACCGACGCCGAACGCCCGGACCCCGTGAGCGAGCGAGACCCAGGGCCGCCCTTCCAGATCGAAATGCACCATCGACTCCGATCCCGAGATCTCCGCGACCTGCACCCGGCCCTCGATGACGGCGCCGTCACCCGCACCGTCGTGCGGCTGCACGTGATGGGGCCGGACACCGAGTTCGTACTCGCCGTCGCCGAGATCACGGAACGCCCCGTAGACCCGCCAGTTCGCGCCATGCGATGTCTGCAAACGTTCGCCCGTCTTGGTCACTGGGATCAGGTTGATCGGGGGATCGGAAAACACGCTCGCGGTCTGCTTGTCCACCGGGTGCCGATAGACATCGCCGGTCGGCCCGAACTGGGTGATGCGTCCTTCGTGCAACGCCGCCGTGTACCCGCCCAACAGCAGCGCCTCCGAGGGCTCGGTCGTCGCATAGACGACGGTGCGTTCGCGCGCCGCAAACAATCGCGGCAGCTCGTCGCGCAGTTCTTCGCGCAGCTTGTAGTCGAGGTTCGCCAGCGGCTCGTCGAGCAGAACGAGGTCGGAATCCTTGACCAGCGCCCGTGCCATCGCGCAGCGCTGCTGCTGGCCACCGGACAACGCCGACGGCTTGCGCTTGAGAAACGGGCCGAGGCGCAGCAGATCGGCGACGGTCTCGACGCGTTTTCTGATCTCCGCGCGAGCCAGCCCGGAGAGCCGCAGCGGCGACGCGATGTTGTCGAAAACCGACATGTTCGGGTAGTTGATGAACTGCTGGTAGACCATCGACACGTTGCGCTTCTGAACCGCGACCCCGGTCACGTCGTCGCCGTTGAACAGGATGCGGCCGGAAGACGGCTGCACCAGGCCCGCCATCAGTCGCATCAGCGTGGTCTTTCCTGACAGTGTCGTCCCCAGCAGGATGTTGAAACCGGCAGGCGCGAGCTCCACGGTCGTATCGTAGATGTGCGTCTGGCCATCCACGATCAGCGACACGTTCTTCAGCGTCAGGGACATGCTGTCTCCTTGCTCGGTTCTGCGAAACGGACCGGGCACTGCCGCCACAGAGCCGGGGCCCCGCGCATAGACACCTCGGCGGGACGCCGTTACCTGGCCGTCGTCGCGGCACACCGGGCGCGTCGCGCACCCGGCGTGCCCTACCGCTGCGCCGTCAGTTCGACCAGCGCTTGATCAACTCGTCGTAGGCGACGGTCTCGCCCTGCGGTTTCTCGTTCGCCAGCTTGGCCTTGGCGCCACCCTTGCCGAGCCAGTCAGCGACCGACCGCTCGTCGTTGAGACGCGGACCGCAGCCACCGTACACCTCGGCTCGTTCGTCGGCCCTCTGCATACGGGCCATGACCTGGTCCATCTCACCGGCGAGCCGGTCCATGGCCTGCTGCGGTGTAAACGCGCCGGAGTTGACGTCGCCGATGTTCTGCCACCACAGCTGCGCCAGTTTCGGATAGTCCGGCACGTTGATACCGGTCGGTGACCACAAAACGCGGTCGGGCGAGCGATAGAACTCGACCAGGCCGCCGAGCTTCGGCGCACGCTCGGTGAATGACGCGTGATTGATAGTCGAATCGCGGATGAACGTCAGGCCGACGTGCGACTTCTTCGTGTCGAGGGTCTTCGACGTAACGAACTGCGCGTACAGCCATGCCGCTTTGCGCCGATCGACCGGCGTCGACTTGAATAACGTCCACGAACCGGCATCCTGGTAGCCAAGCTTCTGACCCTTCTCCCAGTACGGGCCGTGCGGCGACGGTGCCATGCGCCACTGCGGGTTGCCGGCATCGTCGACGGTGTTGTTGCCGTCGGACTTGGGCTTCACCATCGACGCGGTGAACGCCGTGTACCAGAAGATCTGCTGCGCGACGTTACCCTGCGACAGCGCTGGCAGCGACTGGTAGAAGTCGTAGTCGGCCGCGCCCGGCGGTGCATATTTGCGCAGCCACTCGTCCCACTTGCGGATCGCGTAGACCGCGGCCGGACCATTCGCACCACCGCCGCGCGTCACCGACGCGCCGGCGGGGTTGCACGAACCCTCTTCCATGCGGATGCCCCACTCGTCGATCGGCACTCCGTTCGGCAACCCCTTGGATCCGGCCCCGGCCATCGACAGCCAGGCGTCGGTCATGCGCCAGCCGAGGTCCGGTGCGCGCTTGCCGTAGTCCATGTGCCCGTAGACCCGGACACCGTCGATCTCCTTGACGTCTTCGGAAAAGAACTGCGCGATGTCCTCGTAGGCCGACCAGTTCACCGGCACGCCGAGCTCGTAACCGTACTTGTCCCTGAAGCGTTTCTTGAGGTCGGGGCGGTCGAACCAGTCCTTGCGGAACCAGTACAGGTTCGCGAACTGCTGGTCGGGCAGCTGGTACAGCTTGCCGTCCGGGCCCGTCGTGAACGACTTGCCGATGAAGTCGTCGACGTCGAGCCGCGGATTGGTCACGTCCTTGCCCTCGCCGGCCATCCAGTCACTGAGGTTGACCGCGAGCTGCAGCCGCGAATGGGTGCCGATCAGGTCGGAATCGTTGATGTAGGCGTCATAGAGATTGCGCTTGGTCTGCATCTGCGTCTGCACCGCCTGGACCACTTCGCCCTCGCCGAGCAGCTGGTGATTGACCTTGATGCCGGTGATCTCCTCGAACGCCTTGGTCAAGGTCTTCGACTCGTACTCGTGGGTCGGGATGGTCTCCGACAGCACGTTGATCTCCATGCCCTTGAACGGCGCGGCCGCCTTGGCAAACCACGCCATCTCATCCATCTGTTCCTGTTTCGACAACACCGAGGGCTGGAACTCGTTGTCGATCCATTTCTTCGCCGCGTCCATGTCGGCATGGGCGGCGCCGCCCAGCGCGAGCGATGTCACAAGGGACATCGCGACCGCCAGCTTGCGATGACTGAGCATGGTGTCTCTCCTTCGGGTGATGGGCTGTTGTTGTGATGCTGCAGGCGCAATCTAAACGAAATCAAACGAATGTCAAACGAAATGACGGGGATTAGTTATTCAGGGATTCGGAATCTTGCGGTATTCGCATCTGCCAATCTCGAGGCCGCGGGACGAGTCGCATCCACTGCCCAAAATGGCCGGAGCCGGCGCGCCTGACGGCGCGCCTGGCCGGGGGACGCCGAAACGGCGCCGGCGGGCCCCGACATTCTTCGTTTGCGAAAATGTCTTTGCAAAACGAAAGAGATACGAAATAATACGAACGAGTTGCCGAACGACGCGCGGCGCGCGAGGTTGCCATGCAGGGGCTGAGCCCACGACAGACCGAGATCGTCAAGCTGGCCCGCGGCACCGGCCGGGTCACGGTCGACGACCTGGTGACGCGTTTCGAGGTCACGCCGCAGACCATTCGCAAGGACCTCAACGAGCTGTGTGATCTCGGCGTGCTGCAACGCTTTCACGGCGGCGCGATGTTCGCCGCCGGCGTCGCCAACGTCGGCTACGAGAGCCGCCGGCACATCTCGTCCGACGCCAAACGCCGGATCGGCGAACGCACCGCCCAGCTCATCCCCAACAACTGCTCGCTGTTCATCAACATCGGCACGACGACCGAGGAGGTCGCGCGCGCGCTGCACGCCCATCACGGCCTGATGGTCATCACCAACAACCTGAACGTCGCGCAATTGCTGCGCGGATACGCCAATATCGAGGTCATCGTCGCCGGCGGCGTGTTGCGTCATACCGACGGCGGTATCGTCGGCGAGGCCACGGTGGACTTCATACGCCAGTTCAAAGTGGACTTCGCCGTCCTCGGCGTGTCCGGCATCGACACCGACGGTGCACTGCTCGATTACGACTTTCGCGAGGTCAGCGTGTCGCGGGCCATCATGGCGGCCAGCCGCCGTGCGATCCTGGTCGCCGACGCGATGAAGTTCTCGCGCTCGGCGCCGGTGCGCGTCGGCCACATCTCTGACGTCGACTACCTGGTAACCGATCAGTGGCCGGAGCCCGGCGTCGCTCGTATCTGCGCCGACAACGACGTCAGCGTGGAACTCGCCCAGTCGGTCGACGGAGATCCGCCGACGTGACCGAGACCCGCGCCGATACCGCCGGCCTGGACCGCGCGTCCGGCCTGCAACGGCTCAGAGCTACGACGCCGTTCGACATCCTGGTCATCGGCGGCGGCGCCACCGGACTCGGTATCGCCGTAGACGCCGCCACACGCGGCCTGTCGACCGCGCTGGTCGAGCGCGACGACTTCGCCAAGGGCACATCATCGCGGGCGACCAAGCTCGTGCACGGCGGCGTGCGCTACCTCGCCCAGGGCAACGTGAGCCTGGTCAGGGAGGCACTCAGGGAACGCAAAGCGGTACTCGACAATGCCCCTCACCTCGCCCAGCCGCTGTCGTTTCTGATGCCGGCGTTCGGTCTCAAGGGCCGCCTGTGGGACAAGTTCTTCTACGGCACCGGCCTGAAGCTCTATGACGTGCTGGCCGGCAGCCAGGGGCTGGGCGCGACACGCCTGTTGAACCGCACGCAGACACTGGCGACGCTGCCGGGCGTCCGCGCAGACAGGCTCGCCGGCGCGATTCAGTACTGGGACGGCCAGTTCGACGACGCCCGTTTCGCCGTCGCGCTGGCACGCACCGCCGCCAGCCACGGCGCGACTGTCGTCAATCACTGCCCGGTCGTCGGCCTGCTGCACGACGGCGAACGGGTCAGCGGTGCCATCGTCAACGACGCCGAGTCCGGTCAACGCATCACCGTGCAGGCACGCTGCGTCGTCAATGCCACCGGCGTCTGGGTCGACGAGCTGCGGCACATGGAGGACCAGCACCGACAACGCATGGTCACACCGAGCCAGGGCATCCATCTGGTCGTCGACCGCGAGTTCCTGCCGGGGGACAATGCGCTGCTGGTGCCCAAGACCGACGACGGCCGCGTGATGTTTGCGGTGCCGTGGCTCGGCAAAGTGATCCTGGGAACGACCGACACACCGCGTGACCGTATCGAGGTCGAGCCGACGCCGTTGGTCGACGAGGTGGCCTTCATACTCGGCGAGGCCGCGAAGTATCTCGCCCGCGCGCCATCGGTTGGCGACGTGCGTTCGATCTGGGGCGGCGTCAGGCCGTTGGTGACGCCGCCGAACGCGGACACCAGCAACACCAAGAGCTTCTCGCGCGAGCACGTGATCGTCGTCGACGCGTCCGGCCTCGTGACCGTGACCGGCGGCAAGTGGACGACCTACCGGGCGATGGCCGAAGACGTCGTCGACCGCTGTATCGACGCAGGCCTGGTGCAAACGCGCACGCCGTGCCGCACCGCCACGCTACCGTTGGTCGGTGCGCCATCCGCCGCCACCACGAAGATCGCGGATGCGCCGGGCGCCCACCTGTACGGCACCGACGCCGACCGGCTCGACGACCTGCCCGGCCACGATCGCGAACTCGGCATGGGCCTGACCGAGGCCATGGTCCGCTTCGCCGTGCGCGAAGAATCGGCGAGGACAGTCGAGGACGTCCTCGCCCGCCGCGCGCGGATACTGTTCCTGGATGCCGCGATGGCCGGCGAGCTGGCACCCGAGGTCGCGCAGATCATCGGTGACGAGTTGCCCGGCGGCGACGCGGGCCTGCAGTCATTCGTCGAGCTGAGCCGCCGCTACCTGACCGTGCCCACGCCCGACGCGGCTCATTCGTCGATCGCCATGCGATAACGCCTGATCAGGCTGGCCGTCGACGAATCGACACCCGGCGAGCACGTGATCCGGCGAAAATCGGCAAGGATGTTGCCGGCCAGCTGCTTGCCGAGCTCGACGCCCCACTGGTCGAACGAGTCGACACCCCAGACCACACCCTGGACGAAGACCTTGTGTTCGTACAGCGCGATCAGCGCGCCGAGCACACGTGGCGTGACCCTGTCGACGACGATCATGTTGCTCGGCCGGTTGCCCGGAAACACACGGTGCGCTACCAGTTCCGCAATGCGGCCGGCGTCGACGTCGCCGGCCTCGAGTTCGGCCCGCGCCTCGTCCGCGGTGCGGCCGCGCATCAACGCCTGGGCCTGCGCCAGGCAGTTGGCTACCAGCTTGTCGTGGTGCCCCCCCAGATCGTGGTGGCTGGCCAGCGGCAGGATGAAATCCGTCGGAATCAGCCGCGTTCCCTGGTGGATCAGCTGGAAGAAGCTGTGCTGGGCGTCGGTGCCCGGTTGGCCCCAGATCACCGGCCCGGTGGCATAGTCGACCGCGTCACCGTCGCGGGTCACGCGCTTGCCGTTGCTCTCCATGTCGACCTGTTGCAGGTAGGTCGGCAGATACTGCAGGTTCTGGTCGTACGGGATGATCGCTTGGGTGTCGGAACCGCCGAAGTTGTTGTACCAGATCCCCAGCAGCGCGAGCACGATCGGCATGTTGTGCTCGGGCGCCGCCTCGACGAAGTGCTCGTCCATGTCGTGCGCGCCGGCCAGCAGCTCTTCGAAGCGGTCCATGCCGACCGCCAGTGCGATCGGCAGCCCGATTGCCGACCACAGCGAATAGCGACCGCCGACCCAGTCCCAGAACTCGAACATGTTGTGCGGATCGATTCCGAACGCCGCGACCGCGTCGCGGTTGGTCGACACGGCAACGAAATGCCGCGCGATCGCGGCCTCGTCGTGCAGCGCGTCGAGACACCAGGCCCGTGCCGACTCGGCATTTGTGATCGTCTCCTGGGTCGTGAAGGTCTTGGAGGCGATGACGAACAGGGTCGTGGCCGGATCGAGACCGTCCAGCGTCTGCATCAGGTGGGCGGCGTCGATGTTGGACACGAAGTGCACGCGCAGGTCGTTCCGCTGATAGGGCCGCAGCGCCTCGCAGGCCATCTTCGGCCCGAGACTGGACCCGCCGATGCCGATGCTGACGACATCGCTGATGCGCCGACCGGTGTGACCGAGCCAGCGGCCGTGCCTGACGTCGTCGGAGAACGCCCGCATGCGCGATAGCACCGAACGGATGCCCGGCATGACCTCCTCGCCATCCTCTTCGTAGCGGCGATTGCCGAGGTTGCGCAATGCCATGTGCAACACCGCGCGCCCCTCGGTGTTGTTGACCTTGTCGCCACGCAGCAGGCGGTTACGCCAGGAGTCCAGATCCGCCTCGCGCGCCAGCGCCATCAGCAGCCGCATCGTCTCTGCGGTGATCAGGTTCTTCGAGTAGTCGACATGGAGCCCGCAGGCCTCCAGGCTGAAGCGCGCGCAACGCTCCGGATCGTCGTCGAACAGGTCGCGCATGCGCAGCCGGTCGATATCGGACCAATGGGCCTGTAGGGCGGCCCAGGCCGGGCCATGGCTGATCAGGGACATGTTCGGAGCTACCAACTCGCGGGCGTGTCAGCTGTCGGATCTTACGGCAGTTTCGCTGCAGATTTGTCGGAGTATATCAACGCCAACGCGTAAACTGTCCGGCACACAGCCATGCATTGGAGTTAGAGGACATGAGCGACCCTTTCATCGACGCCTGCGTCAAGCACGACAAGGCCCTGCGCGGCCGCGTCAAGCTGCTTGGCCAGCTGCTCGGCGACGTCATCAGCAGACAGGCAGGCGCCGACGTCCTGCGCACCGTCGAACGCCTGCGCAAGGGCTTCATCCAGCTGCAGAACAAGCCCGATGCGATTCGCCTCGGCCGCCTGAAGAAGCTCATTGCGTCGCTGTCGCCGGACGCGTTGCGACCCGTCATCCGTGCCTTCAGCATCTATTTCCAGCTCGTCAACACCGCCGAGGAGAGCTTCCAGCACCGTCAACGACGCCGGGTCGCGGCCAAGGGCGGCGCACTGTGGAAGGGCTCGTTCGACGCCTGCCTGCGCGACCTGCGCCGCTGGGGCGTCACCCCTGACGAGCTCCAGGACCTGTTCGAAGACGTGCGCTACATGCCGGTGTTCACGGCACACCCGACCGAGTCGAAGCGGCGCTCGATCCAGCTGCAGCTGCGGCGCATTTTCGAGAGCAACGATGCCCTCGACGCGCCGCCGAGCTACATGGACCACGAGGAAATCCACACCCGCGACCTGCATACCCATATCCAGACGCTGTGGAAGACCGACGAGGTGCGACCGTCGCGCCCGGACGTGCGCCACGAGATCCGCATGGGCATGCACCATTTCAAGGGCTCGCTGTTCGACGCGATCCCGGTCGTCTACGCACGGATCGAGCGCGCGATCGAGCGCGCCTACCACGATCATCCCGACTACCGCGGCATCGATGTCCCGGCGATGATCCGCTTCGGCAGCTGGATCGGCGGCGATCGCGACGGCAACCCCAACGTGACCGCAGAGACCACGCGCGAGGCGTTGCTGACCCAGCATCAGACAATCCTGCGCGCCTATATCGAACGGACCCGGGGGCTGGTCGGGATCCTCACGCATTCACAGGCGTTCTGTGCCCCGTCGACCGGATTCGAGTCCAGCCTGCTGCAAGACGATGCCTACCGCGAGCGCTTCGACGACGACTGGCCGGCGCGTTTTCCCGAGGAGCCCTACCGGCGCAAGCTCTACATCATGGACCTGCGCCTGCGCCAGACCGAGCAACGCTGTGCCGCACTGCTCGCCGGCGAGACGCCGCGGGCCGATGTCGACGGCTACCGCAACGAGACCGAGTTCCTGCACGATCTCGAACTGATCCGCCACTCGCTGATCAGCCACGGCGACGCCGATGCGGCGAATGCGGAACTGCTCGATCTCATCCGCCTGGTGCGCACCTTCGGTTTCTACCTCGCGCGGCTCGATATCCGCCAGGAGTCGACGGTGCATGCCGAGGCCGTGGCCGACGTGCTCGCGGCGCTCGGCATCCACGACGACTACCCGACGCTCGACGAAACGGCGAGGCTCCGGCTGCTCGGCGAGCTGATCGACGACCCGCCTCGGCTGCCCGACGATATACGCTTGGCAGACATGACGCGCGAGGTGCTGGCGGTGCTCGACGTGGTCCGCGAGATGCAGGACGCGATCAGCCCACGCGTCATTGGCCGCTACGTGATCTCGATGGCGCACCAGGCCTCCGACGTGATGCACGTGATGTTTCTGGCCAGTCTGGCCGGCCTCGCCGGACGCCAGGACGGGCGATTCACCTGTCGCATCGGCGTGTCGCCGCTGTTCGAGACCATCCACGACCTCGAGCGCATCGACCCGGTGATGTCGGAGCTGCTCGATCATCCTGTCTATCGCCGCCTGCTCGACAAGCACGCGACGCTGCAGGAGGTGATGCTCGGCTACTCCGACTCAGCGAAAGACGGCGGCATCGTCGCCTCGGCGTGGCTGCTGTATCGCGCGCAGCAGAAGGTCATCGCGATCGGCAAGGAACGCGGTATCCGTATCCGCCTGTTCCACGGCCGTGGCGGAACCATCGGCCGCGGTGGCGGACCGACGCACGACGCGATCCGCTCACAGCCGGCCGGCACGCTGCTCGGCCAGATCAAGTTCACCGAGCAGGGCGAGGTGCTGTCGTACAAGTACAGCAACCCGGAAACGGCCGTGTATGAGCTGACAATGGGCCTGTCCGGCGTCGTCAGCGCGAGTATCGGGATGATCCGCAAGGTCAAGCCGGACCAACGGCACTTTCACAGCAACATGGCGGTGCTTGCCGAAAAAGGTGAAGCGGCCTACCGCGACCTCACCGAGAATACACCGGGTTTCCTCGACTACTTCTACGAGGCGACACCGGTCGCGGAGATCGGGCTGTTGAACATCGGCTCGCGCCCGTCGCACCGTGCCAGGGGCGATCGATCGAAGTCGTCGGTGCGGGCGATCGCGTGGGTGTTCGGTTGGGCCCAGGCGAGGCAGACGCTGCCGGCCTGGTACGGCATCGGCAGCGCGCTCGACAGCTGCTGCACGCAGGAGAAGACGCGTCTCAAGGTGCTGCGCACGATGTACCGCGACTGGCCGTTCTTCCGTGCGTTGCTCAGCAACACTCAGATGGCGCTGTTCAAGTCACGCATGGACATCGCCCGCGAATACGCAGAGTTGTGCCAGGATCAAGCGACCTGCATGGGCGTCTTTGCGAAAATCGAACGCGAGTACCGCTTGACGAAGAAGTGGATCCGCAAGATCGCCGAGGTCGACGAGCTGCTCGACGACAACCCGCTGCTCAAGACGTCATTGGCGCGGCGCGATCCCTACCTCGATCCGCTCAATCACATACAGCTCGAGTTGATCACGCGCTATCGAGACCCGTACACCCGCGAACTCGACCGCGAAGCGAGCCTCGACCCTCTGCTGCGTACGATCAACGCGATTGCCGGCGGCATGCGCAACACCGGGTGAGCGTGATGCGCCGCGATCAGCGGCTGAAGTCGATATTGTCGATCAGCCGTGCCCTGCCGAGGTAGGCCGCAGCGAGAACCACCAGCTCGCGCTCACCGGGTCCCGGTTCGGCGAGATCGCTGGCCCGACGGATCGCGACATAGTCGGTACGCAGGCCGTTCTCGTCGAGCTCGCGCGCCGCCTTGGACTGCAGCCCGGCGAAGTCATCGCTGCCGGCAACCAGGTGTTTCTTGAGTCCGCTCAGCACCCGGTACAGCACCGGTGCGAGCGCACGTTCCTCGGCGGTCAGGTAGCCATTACGCGAGCTCATCGCCAGGCCGTCGGACTCACGCAGGGTCTCTGCGCCGACCACGCGCACCGGCATCGCCAGGTCTTCGACCATGCGCCGGATCACCATCAGCTGCTGGAAGTCTTTCTTGCCGAACACGGCGACATCCGGCTGCACCATGTTGAACAGCTTGCAGACCACCGTGGCGACGCCAACGAAGTGTCCCGGCCGCGATGCGCCGCACAGCAGCGTCGAGATACCGGGCACCTCGACCCGAGTCTGCTGGTCTTGCGGCTTGGGATACATCGCCGCGACCGGCGGCGCGAACAGCAGATCGGTACCCTCCGCCTCGAGCATGCCGGCGTCGCGCTCCAGCGTCCGCGGATAGTTGTCGAAATCCTCGCCGGCACCGAACTGCAAAGGATTGACGAAGATACTGACGACGACGCGGTCCGCCAGGTCGCGCGCGGCCTTGACGAGCGCCAGGTGCCCAGAGTGCAGATTGCCCATCGTCGGCACGAAAGCGACGTTGCCGCCGCGCCGCCACGTATCGACCTGCGTACGCAGCCCGCCGACGTCGTTGATCGTCATCACGTGAAGGTATGCTCGGCGGCGGGAAAGGTGCGCTCCTTGACTGCTTTCACGTAGGCGATCAGTGCGTCCTGCACATTGCCGGTCTCGACGAGGAAGTCGCGTACGAAACTCGGCGTGCCCTGCATCGTGACGCCAAGCATGTCGTAGAGAACCAGTACCTGGCCATCGGTGTCCGCCCCGGCACCGATGCCGATGACCGGGATGTCCAATGCCTTGGTGATCTCTGCGGCCAGCATCGCCGGGACGCATTCCAGCACCAGCATTTGCGCGCCGGCCTGCTGTAGGCCGACCGCGTCCTTGAGCATGCGCTCGCGCTCGTGCTCGCCGCGCCCCTGTACGCGGTAGGCACCGAGCTGATGGATGGACTGCGGCATCAGGCCGAGGTGGCCACACACCGGGACCGCGCGTGCGGTCAGGTGCCGTACCGTTTCCAGCTGCGGTGCCCCACCCTCGATCTTGACCATGTGCGCGCCGCCTTCCTTCATCAGCCGCCCGGCGGTGTCCAGTGCCTGCTCCGGCGTGCCGTGGCTCATGAACGGCATGTCGGCAATCACCATCGCGTGTTCGCTGACGCGCATCACGTTGGCGGTGTGATAGACCATGTCGCCGACCGTCACCGGCAGCGTGCTCTCATGGCCCTGGATGACCATGCCGAGCGAATCACCGACCAGGATCACGTCGATCCCGGCCTGCTCGATCTGGCGCGTGAAGCTGGCGTCATAGCTGGTGATGACCGCGATCTTCTCACCCGCGGATTTCATGCGGTCGAGGGCGCTGATCGTTATCTTGCCCACCTGTCCTCCTTCCCACCGATTGTGTGATTCGACCCGGCGTTGCCGTCAGTGTATCGCCAGCGGTGACGCGTTGAAACAGCGCCTTCCAGCGCAGCCGCCGCGGCACCTGGCAAGCCGTCGCGCGCAAGGCGCCTGGCATGCGGCGCGACCGATACCGCGACCGCCCACGCCCAATGCCGGTGCCGCAGCGCGGCGATGGAGCAACCCGCTACCGGCCGCGGACGGGCGCTCCAGGCCGGTGATCGTCATCGGCACGTCACGTGCGTCGTCGACGCGTTCTTGCGGCAACACATTCAGATCGACGGATACCTGCACACAGACGACCGGGCGCTACCGCGGCGATACCCATAGTCGTACCGTGCCGGCCCGGCGCCGCGGCGAGGACGTTCGGTGAACGGGTGACCATTTGTGCAGACGGGCAGGTAGGCGACACGGCCGGGAGCGGTCGCGCGAGCCGGGCCGTGGGCGCTGCCAACCGCGTCGGCATCGGAAACACAACCGCGCCGGCGACGATGCCCGACACCGGTGTCCGAACTCCGGCTCAGTCTCGGCCGGCGGGCGGATCCGCGCGCAGCCCGGCGCGGTCGACGCGGTTCATCCAGGTCTCCAGCGGGCCCAAGCCGGGCAGGAAGGTGTCCGGCGCGATGTCGTGGAGCGGTACCAGCACGAATGCGCGTTGGTGCATCTGCGGATGCGGGACGACCAGGCGCCGGGTGTCGATGCGTCGGTCGGCATACAACAGCAGATCGAGATCGAGGGTACGCGGCCCCCAGTGTTGCCCGCGCACGCGGCCGTGCCGCGTCTCGATGGACTGCAGGGCATCGAGTAGCGGATCCGGTTCGAGTCCGGTGTGCAGCCACGCGACGGCGTTGACGTATTCCGGCTGATCGGCCGGTCCGACGGGAGCGGATCGATACAGCGGCGATGCGGCGACGAGCCGCGTGGCGTCGATGGTGTCGAGTTCGGCGAAGGCCGCCCGCACCTGGCGCGCGGGATCGTCGAGGTTGCTGCCCAGCCCGACGAAGGCATCGACCGGCGCGCTCATTCGCCTTCGGCGGGCGCCGCACTCGGCTTGCGCCGCCGCCGACGCCGCCGCCGACGGCTCGACGCCCCCGGCTCGCTGGCCGGCGGGGCCTCGACGTTCCCCTGTTGAAACGCGGTCCACCACTCCGCCACCTGTGGATCGGCCTCGCCCGCCGCTGCACGCAACAGCAGGAAATCATAGGCCGCACGAAACCGCGGATGCGAGAGCAGGCGCTGCGGACGTTTGCCCCGCGTCTGGCCAAAGCGCGACTGCATGACCCAGATCTCCTGCATCGGCGTGCTGTAACGGCGTGGCAGTGCCACCTTCGCGAGCTGCCTCGACACGACCTCGGCCGCCGACTGCTGCAGCGCCTGGTAGGGCGAGATACCGTGCGCCTCGAGCGCCTCGGCCCCCTGTCGCACCGGCTCCCACAGCAACACGGCAAACAGGAACGCCGGCGTGACCGGTTTGTCCTCGATCACACGGTTGTCGGTGTTCTCGAGCCCTTTCAACACCAAGGTCAGCGGGAACTCGTGCTCGAGCCGCGACAGGCAGACCTCGGTGTCCGGGAACAGTTGTGCAAACAATCCATACTGACGCAGCTTCTCGAAACCGCTCACCGCGGTCCCGCCGAGGAACAGCTTCAGGGTTTCCTCGAGCAGGCGCGCTGGCGGTATGTCGGCGAGCAGCGGTGCGAGTTCGCCGATCGGACCCTCGGTATCCGCGGCGATGCGGAAGCCGAGCTTGGCCGCGAAGCGGACGGCGCGCAGCATCCGGACCGGGTCTTCGCGGTAGCGGGTCTCGGGATCGCCGAGCAGGCGCAACACGCCGGCCTCGAGATCGGCGACGCCATTGGCATAGTCGATGATCGAGAAGTCTGCGATGTTGTAGTACAGCGCGTTGACCGAGAAATCGCGTCGCAGCGCGTCCTGTTCGATCGTGCCGTAGACATTGTCACGCAACAACAACCCCTCGTCGGTCTGGTGGGCGTTGTCGAGGTCGACGTCCTGGCCGTCGCGATCCGTCTCCACCTCGATGTTCTCGCGACCGTACTGCACGTTCGAGAGGCGGAACCGGCGGCCGACCAGGCGACTGTTGCGGAACACGTCCTTTACCTGCTCCGGCCGCGCATCGGTCGCGACG
>JAAUYD010084885.1_pt1 | contig 19264 bp, 15 predicted proteins | sample 7278101 | NCBI WGS metagenome assembly JAAUYD01 (sample SAMN14350128, study PRJNA611818) | marine sediment metagenome | isolation source: surface marine sediment (0.6m) | place: French Polynesia: Moorea | collected 2018-08
ATGACGCTCGAACTTGCGGAGCTCTCCATAGCTGTCGGCGATAACGCGGTTATGCGAGCGCACGCGCTCGGACAACACGACCAGCAGATTTTTGGCGAATTCGTGCGACGCATCGACCATGCCCCAAAGCACGCTTTGATGAATGACAAGTAAGTGCGAGTCCTCGGCGCCAATGACATAAGCGGAGGGATCGCGGTCCTCAATGATCGACATTTCGCCGACGCATGCACCGGATTCCATGGTGGCGAGAATGGGCGTTTCAGGCGAGCCAACGTGTACATTCAGGCTGCCCGAGAGCACTACAAATACGTGTTCGTTCTTCGCGCCCGGCGACAGCAGGAGTTCTCCGGCCGCCAGATCGCGCCGGTCACATTGCTGCAAAAGGTTCTGGACATCCTCAGGGTATACACCCCTGAACAACTCCAGGCTATCGAGCAGCGAACGCTTGTAGTCCGAATTGGTCGTCAGTTGCTCACGCATCAACGCATTGTTGCGCGGATGACGCAACAGTTATGCCGACCAGCGCACACTGTGCATAGTGTGAACTACGTCAAGTTTCGTCGGTGCTCAACTCCTCGCGGGCCTCAGCATACTCGGCGCGATCTTCGTCCGATGGTTCGGGGTATCGGAGCCCGATACTCTGCAGCGTTTCGATGATGACGTCGGCGACGCGGGCGCGCATGTAAGGTTTGTCATCAGCCGGGATCGCATACCATGGAGCCCAGGGGCGGGATGTCGCGTTCAGTGCGTCCTGGTACGCTGCCATGTAGTCGTCCCAATAGCGCCGCTCGACGACGTCTTTCGGCTCGAACTTCCAGTTCTTTTCCGCTTCGTCGAGGCGCGACAGGAAGCGACGCTTCTGTTCTTCCTTCGATACGTTGAGCCAGAACTTCAGGATAACGGTGCCGTTGCGAGCGAGGTGTTCCTCCTGCTGCCGAATCGAGATCAGGCGGTCGTCCCAGATCGAGTCCATGTCGATCTTGCCGGGCAACTTCTGGTAGCCGAGAATTTTCGGGTGCACGCGGACAACCAGTACTTCCTCATACTGGCTGCGATTGAAAATACCGATGCGGCCGCGCTCCGGAAGTCGGCAGGTCGTGCGCCAGAGAAAGTCATGGTCGAGCTCGAGGCTCGATGGTTTCTTGAAGCTGAATACCTGGCATCCGGATGGATCGACGCCCTGCATAACGGAGCGAATCGTGCTGTCCTTGCCCGCGGCGTCCATAGCCTGGAACACGAGGAGCACCGCGTGTTTGTCGCCCGCGGCCAACACGCGTTGCAGCTTGTTGAGGTTCTCGGTGCGTTTACGGCGATGCTTGCCCTTGTGCGGCGAGCCATTGGTTTGAGGCCTTGTGCTTGCATCGGCCACCCGGAACGAGCCGTCAAATGGAACCAGGTAGGGTGATTTCGGGGCATCAAACATCGTCCGTCTCCAGTGCTTGTTCGTGTTGTGCGAGCGCCCAGGTCACATGCTCGGTGACCAGCTCGGAGTGTCCATGCTGCCGTGCGCGCAGTGCGGCGACAACCTCGGGTGTGGTCCTGGCGTTGCCAAGCGCGACAGCGATGTTGCGCAGCCAGCGATCATGCCCGATGCGCCGGATCGCGCTGCCAGCGGTTTTTTCGAGGAACTCGTCTTCGTCCCAGGCGAACAGATCAACGAGCTCGACCTCGTCAAGGGAATGGCGCGGCCTGAAATCCGGCTCTGTCGTCAATGAGGCGAACTTGTTCCACGGGCAAAACAACTGGCAGTCGTCGCAGCCGTAGATGCGGTTGCCCATCGGTTTGCGGAACTCGACAGGTATCGGATCATTCGACTCTATCGTCAGGTACGAAATGCAGCGTCGCGCATCAAGCGAGTAGGGTGCAACGATCGCCTTCGTCGGACAGACGTCGATGCACGCGGTGCAGGTTCCACAATGAGACTCCTCGGGCACATCGACCGGTAACGGCAGGTCCGTGTAGAGCTCGCCAAGGAAGAACCACGATCCCTCGTTGCGATTGATTACATTGGTGTGCTTGCCGACCCAGCCGATGCCGGCCTTTTCGGCAAGCGCTTTTTCAAGTACCGGCGCACTGTCGACGAAAGCGCGATAGCCGAACTCGCCGATATGCGCTGCAATCCGATCGGCGAGTTTCTGCAGCCGTTGTCGCATCACCTTGTGGTAGTCGCGACCGAGCGCGTAGCGAGACACGTAAGCCTGGCTATCGTCATCCAGCAACGATATCGCCTTGCCCTGGGGCTCGACGAGATAGTCCATGCGCACGGAGATCACGCGCAAGGTGCCCGGGACCAGTTCTTGAGGGCGGCTGCGCCTGGTGCCGTGACGTTCCATGTAGTGCATGGAGCCGTGGAACTTTGCCTCGAGCCATGCGCCCAGTCGCGCCTCAGCGTCGGCGAGGTCTACACCGCTTACGCCGACTTGCTGGAACCCCAGTTCGTGGCACCAGGCGGCGATCTTCTGCTGGAGCGCCACCATATCGGTATTGCCGTATTGGTCCGTCGTGGTCGTCAAGGTACGTTCTAGGAAGAAGTTAGCGAGGCTGCAACAGTATAATCGCCGCAATGAGCAACTTGCCCGCCAACATTTACTCGGTTGCCGCCGTCCGCGAGACAGATCGTACGACGATCGAGGATCATGGCGTGGCCGGGTACACGCTTATGACACGCGCCGGTGAGGCTGCCGTGCGCGAGGCCGTCGCCATGTTTCCCGATGCGCGGCGCTGGCAGGTAATCTGTGGGGCGGGCAACAATGGCGGCGATGGCTACGTTGTTGCGCGGCTCGCAGCGCTCGAGGGCATCGCGGTCTCGGTGCTAACACTCGTCGACACCGACAAGCTCTCCGGAGATGCCGCGACCGCCTACGGTGATTTCGCGGCTGCAGGCGGCATGGTGCTGCCTTACGACGGCGAACTCGACAGCGAAGCCGACTTGCTGGTCGACGGCATACTTGGCAGCGGGCTTGAACGGGAGGTCGGCGGCCGGTTTGCTGAGGCTGTCGCAGCGATCAATGCGCATACGGCCCCGGTTGTTGCGCTGGACATCCCGACCGGTATCCACGGCGATTCCGGCGCCGTCCTCGGTTGCGCGGTCGAAGCCGCGCTGACCGTCACGTTTGTCGGCCTCAAGTCCGGCCTGTTCCTCGGCGATGCGCCGAGCTACTGCGGCAGGATTCGATTTGCGGGGCTCGATATTCCGGACAGCTACCGCGAGGGTATCGAGCCGGATTTGCGCCGCATCGACGACGCCATTCTCGGCGAGGCACTCCCTCGGCGTCCCCGCACGTCGCACAAAGGGAGGCATGGGCACGTTCTGGTCGTGGGCGGTGGTGAGGGCATGCCGGGAGCCGTGCGGTTGGCTGGCGAAGCCGCCTTGCGTGCCGGAGCGGGACTGGTGTCGGTTGCCACACATTCGTCGCACGCTGCTCAGATCGTCGCGTCACGTCCCGAGCTGATGCCGCATGCGATCCAGGGCCCGGAGGACCTCGATCCGTTGCTGGCAAATGCAGACGTAGTGGCGTTCGGACCGGGGCTCGGTCAGTCCGACTGGGCCAGGGCGCTGTTCGCACGACTCGCCGAAGATTCGAGACCCTGCGTCTGGGACGCGGATGCACTGAATTTGCTGGCGAAAAGCCACAATCAGCTCGACAATCGCGTGATTACCCCGCACCCGGCCGAAGCGGGCCGCCTGCTTGGAATATCGACAGATGCCGTGCAAGCGGACCGTGTTGCCGCGGCTGAGAATCTGGCGGTGCGTTTCTCCGGTGCTGCGGTACTCAAAGGGTCCGGGACGCTCGTGTTTGCGGGGCAGCCGGCCCGACGCCGCTGGCTGTGCACGTCGGGAAACCCGGGCATGGGCACCGCGGGCATGGGCGATGTGCTGACCGGGATCATTGCTGCCCTGATGGCGCAAGGTCTTGATACGGCATCGGCCGCTGCAGTCGGGGTTGAAGTCCACGCACGTGCCGGAGATCTGGCGGCCTGCAAGGGTGAGCGGGGACTGATCGCGTCGGATCTGTTCGATGAGCTTCGCGGAGTGCTAAACCCGTGACCCGTTACCTGCCCGACGAGGCGGCCACGATCGCCTTTGGCCGTGAACTGCTTGCTGCGTTGCCTGACAACCTGGCCGGCTGGACGTTGCTCCTGAGCGGTGAGCTGGGGGCCGGCAAGTCCACGTTCGCGCGGGCCCTGATCCGGGCCGCCGGTCACGACGGCGCGATACCGAGTCCGACCTATACGCTGGTCGAACCCTACAGTCTCGCGCGAGGAAGCATATATCACGTTGATTTATATAGGGTTTCCGACGAAGAAGAGCTGCGCTACCTGGGGTGGAACGAGCTCGATAACGGTTGCCGCATCGTTGAGTGGCCGGACCGGGCCCCGGGCCTCATGGCGCAGTCCGACCTGGCGCTGACGCTGCACTACGACGGTGAAGGACGCAGGGCTGAGCTCATCGCACTGAGCGATCGCGGCCAGGAAGTTGTCCTGAAGCTCAATCAGTCCATAGATTAAGAAAGCCCGGTATCTCTATAATTTTCCAGCGAAAACTCTTGGATTTCGCTGAAAGTTTCGTATACTCACCGGACATAATCCTCAAAGTTACGCATCACGAATTCGCTTGTGGCCTCAATTCGACTGACAATCTGCGCGCTTTTGCTGCTGTTCTCGATGGCAGCCTTCGCCGGCTCAACCGTGGAAAACGTGCGCATTTGGTCCGAGAACAATAAGACCCGCGTAGTGCTGGATTTGAGCCGCTCCGTCCAGCACAGCATATTCACGCTGCGTGATCCGAGCCGCCTCGTCATCGATCTCAAGGACAGTCGCCTGGGCAAGGCATTCGCCGGCATGCCCAATGGTGCCGGGCTCGTCCGCGAGATACGTAGCGGTGTCCGCGCTGATGGCCAGCTCCGCGTCGTGCTCGACCTGAATGCAGCAGTGCGCTCGCGCACTTTCACGGCAGGCCCCAACGCCAGCTACGGCGATCGCCTCGTTATCGATCTGCAGCGAGAGGGTACGCTGGCACCCGTGAAGCGAGCCTCGGAGGGCTACAAGCCTGGCCGCGATATCATCATCGCGATTGACGCGGGACACGGTGGCAAGGACCCGGGTACGTCCGGCCGCTACGTTAAGGAAAAAGACATTGTCCTCGCGCTCAGCAAAGAGCTTGCACGCAGAATCAATGCCGAACCGGGCATGCGCGCGCTGCTCATTCGCAGCAGCGACGTCTTCGTCGGTCACGGGGCTCGCGTGGAATTTGCCCACAAGCGCGACGCCGACCTGTTCATTTCCGTTCACGCCGATGGCTTTGGCGACAAGCGCGCCAATGGCGCCTCCGTGTTTGCGCTCAATATGGACAGGGCCAACCGGGAGGCGAAGGCGGCTATGTCCCGCCTTCCGCGCGAGGAAGTCAAAGTCGGCGATGTGAAGTTGAACGATAAGGATCCGGTGCTTGCCTCGGTGCTGTACGACCTGTCGCAGAACGCCGCGATGAGCGCCAGTGTCGAGGCGGGCGATCATGTGAGGCGAGAGCTCAGCCGGGTCGCCAAGATGCACAGCAACAAGGTCAAGGAGCAGAGTCTCGCAGTGCTGACGTCGGCGGAGATGCCGTCGATTCTCGTCGAGGCCGGCTTTTTGACCAATCCGGCCGAGGAAAAGAAGCTGCGCGATCGGGCCTATCGTGCGCGCCTGGCGAATGCGATCCTCGCGGGCGTGCGCAGTTACTTTCACACGAATCCACCGCCCGATACGCAAATCGCGATGGACCTGAAGCGCAAGCCTACCCGCCAGGTGCGGCACGTCGTCACGCGTGGTGACACGGTTTCACAGATCGCTGAACGCTACAACGTCAGCAGCGCGGATATTCGCCGCGCCAATAAACTCCGGAACGACAAGATTCGCGTCGGCCAGACGCTGAGCATTCCCATCTTCGCGGGAGGGTAGCGTTCCGGCATAATCTGCCGGATGTCCATCCAGCAGCTGCCAAGTCATCTGATCAACCAGATCGCCGCCGGCGAGGTCGTCGAGCGCCCGGCATCGGTGGTCAAGGAGCTCGTCGAGAACAGCCTCGATGCCGGATCGCGGGCAGTCCAGGTCGATATCGTGGCGGGTGGGCAGAAGCTCATCCGGATTCGCGATGATGGCAAGGGCATCGGCAAGGACGAGCTGGCACTGGCGCTCTCGCGCCACGCGACGAGTAAAATCTCAAGTCTTGAGGACCTCGAGGCAGTCGCGTCGCTCGGGTTTCGCGGCGAAGCACTGCCGAGTATCGCATCGGTATCGCGCCTGACGCTGAGTTCCCGAGCCGCGGATTCCGATCGCGCTTGGCAGGTCGAGGCCGACGGCGGCCAGACCAGCAAGCCTGCGCCGGCTGCCCATCCGCAGGGCACAACTGTCGAAGTTCACGATCTCTTCTATAACACGCCCGCGAGACGCCGATTCCTTCGCACTGAACGCACGGAGTTCGGCCATATCGAAAAGTGGCTTCGCCGGCTGGCGCTGTCACGGCCGGAGATTGCCTTCACGCTCACGCACAACCAGCGCACCGTCTGGAAGCTGGCGCCTGCTCGCGACATGGAGTCGGAGCGCAAGCGCATCGCGAAGGTATGCGGTGAGACATTCGCCGAGCAGTCGGTATCTATCGAACGCGAAGTTGAGGGAATCGCGCTATCTGGCTGGATCGGCCTGCCGACTTTCAATCGCAGCCAGCCGGACCTGCAATACTGGTTCGTCAACGGACGTAGCGTGACCGACAAAACGCTCGCGCATGCAGTACGGCATGCCTATCGCGACGTGCTCTTTCATGGCCGTTACCCGGCCTACGTGCTGAACCTGACCATGGATCCAGCCGGCGTGGATGCGAATGCGCATCCCGCCAAGCATGAGGTGCGCTTCCGAGATGGTCGGCGTGTTCACGGCGTGGTATCGCAAACGGTGGAAGTGGCGCTTGGTGATACGAGGCCCGGCGGGCATGACATTACGCCGATCCCGATGACGCGCGAACGCGTGTTTGACCAGGGCTCGATGCCACTGCCTTCGAGGCCGGCGCCTTCGATGGTTCGCGATACACTCGCGACCTACCGGGCGATGGCCACGGCCCCGTCGCTGGCCGACGTGCCATCGGAAGCAACCGAGGTGCCGCCGCTGGGATTCGCTGTCGCGCAACTCGCCGGTGTCTATATCCTGGCGGAGAACAAGGACGGTCTGGTCATCATCGATATGCATGCGGCCCACGAACGAATTACCTACGAAAAGCTGAAGCAGAGCTTCGACGACCGCAATCTGGTGTGTCAGCCGCTGCTCGTGCCCGAGACCATAGCTGTCGCCGAAAACGAGGCGGACCTCGTTGAACGCGAGAGTTCGGCGCTCGAGGCGTTCGGACTCGTCGTCGATCGTTCCGGACCGACCACCGTGACGGTCAGAGAGGTGCCGGCATTGTTGAGAAACGCAGACGTCGAATCGCTGCTGCGCGACGTACTGTCGGATCTTTCGGAGTCGGGGCGCAGCAATCGCGTCGAGGACGCAAGCGACGAGTTCCTCGCCACGATGGCGTGTCATCACTCGGTGCGCGCGAATCGGCTATTGTCGATTGACGAAATGAACGCGCTGTTGCGCGAAATGGAAACGACCGAACGCGCAGACCAGTGCAATCACGGTCGCCCGACCTGGACGACGATTACGATGTCGGAGCTGGACCGCCTGTTTTTGCGCGGCCGCTAGACGCGATGCGCCATACGGCCATTCTTTTGATGGGCCCGACGGCTTCGGGCAAAACCGAAATGGCAATCCGACTGCGCAAGCGCTTTCCTTGTGAGCTGGTTAGCGTCGACTCCGCGCTCGTCTACCGCGGCATGAACGTCGGCACGGCGAAACCGGATGCCGAAACCCTGGCGCGTGCGCCGCATCGCCTGATCGACTTCCTCGATCCTGAAGAAAGCTACTCCGCCGGCGAATTTGTGCGCGACGCAAGTCGCGAAATGGATGAGATTTTCGCGGCCGGGCGCATCCCGTTACTCGTGGGCGGGACGATGATGTACTTTCGCGCCCTGACGCGCGGCATTGCAGAGTTGCCGCAGGCGGATGCAACGATTCGCCGTGAAATCGATGCCGCGGCGGCCCAACAGGGATGGCCTGCCGTGCACGATGCCCTGCGCGAGGTTGACCCGAGCGCGGCGGAACGCATCGAGCCCAACGACAAACAGCGTATTCAGCGCGCACTGGAGGTGTTTCGCGCGAGTGGCCGGCCGCTTTCCGAGTGGCAGCAGGAATCGGCGCCGCTGCGCGAAGACATCCGCTGGCTCAAGGTGGGCCTGATGATCGAACCGCGCAGCCTGCTGCACGAGCGTATCGAGATGCGCCTCGAGAAAATGCTCAAGGACGGATTTCTCGCAGAAATGCAGCAACTCCACGCCCGTGCCGGGCTCAATCCGGACTGCCCGTCGATGCGGTCGGTCGGCTACCGGCAGTTCTGGCGATTCCTTGACGGCGAATGCTCCCTCGAGGAAGCTCGCGAGCGGGCGCTATATGCGACCCGGCAGCTCGCCAAGCGGCAAATCACCTGGCTGAGGTCTGAAGAGGACATTTTTCTCGTCGATCCCCTTGAACCCGGGGCGATCGACGCTATATCCGGTTTTCTGGCGCAATCCCTGTGATAGACTTTTTCTACGCTTAGGCTGGAAGCCGCCGAAGGGCACCCGCGCCACCGGGAGGCGGTTTTCAAGACATTAAAAAAGAATAAGGAGACCCAAGATGGCTAAAGGGCAGACCCTGCAAGACCCGTTCCTGAACATACTTCGCAAGGAAAAGGTCCCGGTATCGATCTATCTCGTTAACGGTATCAAGTTACAGGGGCAGGTCGATTCGTTCGACCAGTTCGTGGTTTTGCTGAAGAACAGTGTGAACCAGATGGTCTATAAACACGCTATTTCGACAGTCGTGCCGTCGCGGAACGTGCGCTTGCCGTTGCCGGACGACGACGCGGGAGACAGTGACGACTAAGTTCTCATGCCCGCAGGAGGTCGTGCTTGTTTGAACGGCCGCAAAGTGGCGAGCGCGCAGTGCTCGTCCACGCGAGTCCTGACGGATTACCTGAAGAGTCTGAACGCGAGGAGTTCGCCGAGCTGGCCCGTTCCGCGGGCGCAGCTATTACGGCGGAGCTGGTCTCGTCGCGTCGCAAGCCCGAGCCCAGGTATTTCATCGGCAAGGGTAAGCTGGATGAATTGCGCCGACTGATCGCGGACAACGAAGCCGAACTCGTTATCTCGTCGGCCGCACTCAGCCCGAGCCAGGAGCGCAATCTGGAAAAGGAACTCAGGTGTCGCGTGCTCGACCGCGCCGGCCTGATCCTGGATATCTTCGCGCAGCGCGCTCGAAGCTTCGAAGGCAAGCTGCAAGTCGAGCTGGCGCAGCTCAAACATCTTTCTACACGCCTGGTGCGCGGCTGGACTCACCTCGAACGCCAAAAAGGCGGTATCGGTCTGCGGGGGCCGGGTGAAACGCAGCTCGAAACGGACCGGCGCCTGATCGGCAAACGCATTCGCCAGCTGACGGACCGACTCGATCATGTCGATACGCGCCGCACGGTGAATCGTGCCAATCGCATGCGAGCCGAGATTCCTACCGTCGCACTCGTTGGGTACACCAACGCAGGGAAGTCGACGCTGTTCAACGCGCTGACGGACGCGGGTGTGTACGTGGAGGATCAGCTTTTCGCGACACTGGACCCGACGGTACGGCGGCTGGACCTTCCTGATGGCGACCCAGTCGTGCTCGCCGACACGGTCGGTTTCGTTCGCGATCTGCCGCACGAGCTGATCGCCGCGTTTCGATCAACCTTGCAGGAAGCGCGCGAGGCAGACCTGATACTGCACCTGATCGACGCCAGCGACCCGAATCGCTGGCAGCGCGTGAGGCAAGTAAACGCAGTGCTCAAACAGCTCGATGCCGACCAGGTGCCGCAGATTCGCGTGTACAATAAGATCGACTTGCTGGACCGCAAGCCGCGTGTGACGACTAACCGCGAAGGTGAGGGGCGCGCGGTCTGGATCTCCGCGGTCACCGGCGAGGGCCTGCCGCTCCTGAAGGAGGCGATAGCCCGGCGGCTGCAGCAAAAAACCGTGCATCGATTCCTGCACCTCAGTCCCGCACAGGGGCGCCATCGCGCCAAACTATTCGAGCTCGGTGCGGTCATTAATGAGGACATTCCCGAGGAGGGCGGCTGGACGCTCGAGCTGAAAATGACTGAAAAGGACTTGCGGCGATTCCTAAAGCGTGAAAACCTCGCCGACGATCAACTGTTACCGGTGCCGATCAAAGAGACGGCGCCGGCTGCGAATGAGTAAATAGACATGGCCTGGAACGAAGACGGAAACGGCAAGGACCCCTGGAAACGCGACGGGGACGAGCCTCAAGATTTGGATCAGATTGCGCGCGAATGGCAGGAGAAGTTTTCGCGCATTCTGGGTGGCGGCGGCAGCAGTGGCGGCGGGGGCGGTGGCTCCGGTGGCATTGTACTGGTTGTATTGCTGCTGATTGCATGGGGCCTGACGGGCTTCTACCGGGTCGACGCGGCCGAACGCGGCGTGGTGCAGCGCTTCGGCAAGTATATAGAGCCGGTAACGATGCCCGGCCTGCGCTGGCATCTGCCGTTCCCGATCGAGCGGGTCGATATCGTCAATATCGAGCAAGTCAACGACTTCAACTAGTCGACCGAAATGCTGACGGCCGACGAGTGGTACGTCTACATAGACGTTGCCGTGCAATATCGACGTTCAGATCCTGTGAAATTCAGTTTTGAAGTCGAGGATCCCGAGCAGACGCTCCAGGACGTCACCGAAAGCGCGCTGCGCGGCGTTGTCGGCACCAGCTCGCTCGCGTCGCTGATCGGCGAGCGCCGCGGGGAAATTCCGGCCCGCACGATCGAAGAGCTGCAGGAAACGCTGGATGACTATGGCGCCGGCCTGGAAGTTACGTCGATCAACATCAACACGGTCAACTACCCGTCGGCCGTCGAAGAGGCGGTTGCGGATACGCAGCGTGCCAGGAACGATCGCGATCGCTTTCAGCTGGAGGCCGATCGCTATGCCAATGACATCGTGCCAAGAGCGCGCGGTGAGGCTCAGCGCATACTGCAGGACGCCGAAGCGTACCGGGAGCGTGTCATCGCGGACGCCGAAGGTGAGGCGTCCCGTTTCGAGGCGCTGCTGACGGAGTACCAGCAGGCGCCGCGCGTCACGCGCGATCGTCTCTACATTGAGGCGGTCGAGGCAGTCTATGGCCGGTCGTCCAAGGTCGTAATCGATACGGACGGTAACGGTAATCTCCTGATGCTGCCGCTCAGCGATATCCTCGGGAGGTCCGGAATAAGTCTACCGTCGGTCGACGCGGGGTCCGGTAGTCCGGCGCAAATGCGGCCTGCGGACACTTCCCAGGATGGAGATGACCCACGTGCACGGAGGGTGCGTCAATGAATAACACACGATTTGGCGCGCTGGTCATCGTTGGCCTGGTCTTTGTCGTCATCGGACTGTCGGCATTTACGGTCAATGAGAGAGAGCTGGCACTCAATCTGCGCTTTGGCGAGATTCGGCAGGCAGAATACGAACCGGGTCTGAAATTCAAGATTCCGCTGATCGAGACGGTGGTGAAGTTTCCGCGTCGCATCCTCAAGATCGACGATGCCCCGCAGGAAGTATTTACCCTTGATCGCCAGAACATGACCGTCGACTTTTTCGTCAAGTGGAGAATCGTCGACGAGGTTTCGTTCTATACCTCAACCGGTGGATCGCAACGCGCCGCGGTAGAGCGCCTGCGCGAGATCATCAAGAACTCCGTCGTAACGGAATTCGGTAAACGCTCTACCAAGGACGCAATCTCCGTGCAGCGCATGGAGCTGATGCGTGACATGCTGGCCTTGGCACGTCCGACGGCCGAAGGCCTTGGCGTCGAGCTGGTCGATTTTCGAGTAAAACAGGTCGAGTTCGTGGCTCGCGTGCGCGAGTCGGTATATGAGCAGATGCGTGCCGAACGTCAGCAGCTCGCGACGCAAACGCGTGCCGAAGGCCGCGAGGCGGCAGCGCTGATTTCATCGACGGCGGAAAAAGAGCGCACGGTCATACTCGCGGACGCAAACCGGCAAAGCCAGATTATTCGTGGTGAAGGCGATGCGCGCGCGGCAGCGATCTATGCGAGCGCGTTCAATAGAGACCCCGAGTTCTACGCCTTTTATCGCAGCATCAACGCATACAAGAACTCGATCGGTGTGGAAGGGGATGTGCTCGTGCTTGACCCGAACAACGAGTTCTTCCGTTACCTGAACCAGTCGGACGGCGAGCGATAGGCGTTAGATTATCGCCACCGAGATATTCACGGCAGTGGCGCTCGTCCTCATTCTCGAGGGCGTGCTGCCCTTCGTATCTCCCCGCAAGTACCGCCAGATGGTGGCGGAAATAGCGCGCCTGGGTGACAATCAGATCCGCAACATTGGTCTGGTCTTGATGGTTGTCGGGGTCGTCGTGCTGTTTGTCGTGCGCGGCTAGCGCATCCGTAGGAAGCTGGCAGGGAACTCATGGGTAAGAATGTAGTTGTCATCGGCACTCAATGGGGTGACGAGGGCAAAGGGAAGATCGTCGACTTGCTGACAGATCGCGCGGCGGCCGTCGCGCGGTTCCAGGGCGGTCACAATGCGGGCCACACGCTTGTCATCGGTGGCGAGAAAACCGTCCTCCATCTGATTCCGTCCGGCATTCTGCGGGATGGCGTTCAGTGCCTGATCGGCAACGGTGTCGTGCTGGCGCTCGACGCGTTGGTTACGGAGGCCGATGCGCTCGTCGAAAGCGGCGTCCCCGTTTTCGAGCGCCTGCGCATCAGTCCGGGTTGTCCACTGATCCTGCCATCGCATGTCGCCCTGGATGCGGCGCGCGAGAAGGCCCGAGGGTCCGGCGCGATCGGCACGACCGGGCGCGGCATTGGGCCCGCGTATGAGGACAAGGTCTCGAGGCGAGCGCTCAAAGTGTCCGATCTGTTCGTGCGCGAATACTTTGCGGCCAAGCTGGGCGAAATCCTCGATTATCACAACTTCCTGCTTAAGAATTATTTCGGCGCCGAGCCGGTCGACTTCGCGCAGACACTCGATGAGGCGCTCGGTTACGCGGAGGTAGTGGCGCCGGTCACTGCCGACATCACGCAGATACTTCAGGACCTGGCCGACTCCGACAAAAGCATCCTGTTCGAAGGTGCGCAGGGCAGCTTCCTCGACATCGACCACGGTACCTACCCGTTCGTCACTTCGTCGAATACGGTTGCCGCGGCGGCCAGCACGGGCACTGGTATCGGACCCCGGAATCTCGACTACATTCTCGGCATCGTCAAGGCGTATACGACGCGCGTCGGATCCGGGCCGTTTCCGACAGAGTTGTTTGATGAGGCCGGTGAGCACATTGCGCGTGTCGGTGCGGAGTTTGGCGCGACGACCGGGCGGCCGCGTCGATGCGGCTGGTTCGATGCAGTGGCATTGCGTCGCTCAATAGTGAATAGCAGTGTCTCGGGTTTATGTGTGACCAAGCTCGATGTTCTTGACGAACTCGAAACCATCCAGATCTGCGTCGGCTATCAGATTGATGGCGAGCCGATTTCCGGTGTTCCCGTGGTTGTTGATCGTTTTGCTCAGTGCGAACCGATCTACGAAGAATGGGCCGGCTGGCAAGAGTCGACCGTAGGCGTCACCGGTTTCGATGACCTGCCGGAAAAGGCACGCGCGTATCTCGCGCGAATTGAGGAGCTCGCCGGTGTCCCGGTCGATATTATCTCAACGGGACCTGATCGCGAACAGACGATCATAAAGACGCATCCGTTCGAATAGCAGCAGAGCAAGTACCCACAAGGACAGTGCGCCACCACCACCGCCGCCAGTTGCCGGCGCGTCGGCCGTCACCGTTACGGAGACGCTTGCTGAATCCACAAGCCCGTCCGGGTCCGATACCGACAGCTGGAACTGCAGCAGGGTGTCAGACGATACCGTTGGTGCCGTGAACGTCGGCTGCGCGACCGACGGATCGCTGAGCGATACCGTGGCGCCCATCGTCTGCGTCCAGCTATAAGTCAGCGTATCGCCGTCGGGGTCGTTGGAGCTGCTGCCATTGAGCGTGACCAGCGTCCCGCCCACTACTTGTTGCGCGGCGCCCGCCACCGCGTTCGGCGCAGCATTCGAACCGGAGCCGTCGAGTATGTCGATTCGCAGCTGTGTGGTGCCGAGGGTTGCGCCAACAACATTGCTGAGCGTCAACTCGATGAACTCGTCGCTTTCGTTGGCGCCATCGTCGGCAACCTCGAACTCGATCCAGCGCGGATCCGCATCGCCGTCGGCCCAGGTAATCGTGCCACCGGAAGGACCCGAATAGTCGCTGCCAGGCGTTGCGTCGCCAGCGGTGACGGCATAGTCAACCGATACCGCGCCAATCGCGCTGCCGGTCCGGTGCAATACTGCGATGGCCTTGCCGAAGCCGCGTTCCGCGACCGCTACGCCGCTGTCCGCAAAGCCGATCGACGGAGTCGCGCCCGCGTCGCTGATGTAAAGGCTGGCAATGCTGGGCGACGACAGCGTCGCTCCGTTGGTCGGAGCCGAGAGGCGGACCATGAGCCGTTCCAGCCCCTCTGCCTGTCCATCCGGGTTCAATCCGAGCACGATCGACTTGTCGGACGAGTCGTTGAGACCCCAGTTGAAAGTGCCGCTCGCGAGCACGACGTCGGCTGCGTCGGCTGTCGCGGGCACGATCTCCCACCGAACGCTGGTGGCGCCCTGACTGCCTCCGGTCCTGCTGACCGTAATGCGGCTGCTGCCGGCCGTACCTTCGTCCGCGCCAAAACTCGATGCGGCGAAGCTCAGCGTTCCCTGTGGGACATCCCGGGTATTGTCGTCAACGACATAAAGACCGCTGTCGATATCGCTAATCAGGATGTTGCCGCTGGGCAGGAACGGGAATGTGCCCCAGGCGCCCGGGAAACCGACACCGTCGCCGCTCGGGTAGCTGTCAAACCGACCGACCTGGGCTGGATTGGCGGGGTCGGTGATATCGAGGACCGTCAGCCCGCGCGCGTAGTTCGACATGTAGTAACGATTGCCGCGAACGAAGCCATTGTGATCGATAGCCGTTGTCGGCCCCGTCCAGGTGCCTGCGAGGGCAGGGCTGGTCAGATCGGCGATAGAGAACGCACGCAGCGTCGTAACGAGCCCGTTGTCGCGTTCGTCGAGCTCATCCTGCAAATACACGTACTGCTGGTCCTCTGACCACCAGCCGGAATGCGAATATCCGGAGTTGCCGTAAGGCGTGCGACTGAGTCTTACCGGGTTGGCCGGGTCCGTGATGTCCCAGATATCCAGAGTAGCTTCGTTGAAATCGAACAATACATCGCAGTACGCCGATGCTGCCGCGTTGACGCACTGCGAGTCCTTGCGGGAATCGGTGACGACCATCGATGCGGCATCGTGCATGTACAGGCGGTCACCGCCCGGCTGGCCTGCAGGGGTGCCGGGACGCGATATGAACGATGGCGATCGCGCGTTGTTCAGCGAATAGCTTCGGAAACGGCCGTCCTCGCGATTGGAGCCCGCAATTACAAGCACTGGCGTATCGCCGGTCTGCGACAGGCCGGTGCTGAAATCGGTTTTCGAGATGTACACGTTGTGCGCCGCCTGAAAGTCGCTCGCATACGAGACTCTCGAAATGCGGTGCGGCAACGCCGTCAGGTCGATGATGAACAGCCCGTCATTCGCGTTGTCGGCCGTAATGTAGGCGTAGGCGTTCCAGCGCCCGTCGACCGCGTTCCAGAACTGGTAGACCTTGATATCGCGCCAGGTCGTGGTTTGTCCGTCCACGAATCCTACTTCCCTGGGGCTCTCGGGATCCGTCACGTCGAACACAGCCGTGCCGCGACTGTATGCCATGATTGCGTATTCGCGATGCGTGTTCAGATCCATGAAACCCCAGATATCGGCGCCGCGTGCTCCCGGGGTACGGTCCGAGACGTGCGCCAGCAGGTCGACGCTGTCGCAGGGAAAGACGCCGGCGAATCCGCCGGAACACGCGGTGGCCGACGTATTCGATTGCAGGGTGCTGCGTGTGTTTGCGAGCTTCGCTGCAGTATCGCGATCGAGGCCTTTGCTGTCTGCGATGGTGCGGAATCCCCGTGCTGCAAGGTCTTCTGCGAATTGGTGTGGAACGCCAACGAGAACTGCGCCGGGCTCCGCCTGTACGTCTATGGCTCCGCTGACCAGATAGAAGACGTCGCCGGGGTCTGCAAGCGCGTAATCGCCGGCAGCAACGAAAATGCGGCCGTTTTTGCCGACACGGCGCAGGGCGAAGTCGAGACTGCGGCAGGGGGTTTCCAGACACGTGCCCGCGTCCGTTCCACCTGGTCCGACGCGGAGTGGCGGCTCTTCGGTATCCGCATTGGCGGTTCCGGAAAGGCCGAGCAAGAGAATTGCCGCGGTGGCAGTGGACAGAAGTCGCAACATAAGGTGAGCCGCCGTTCCCAAGAAGTCCCTATAATAACCGGCCATAGCGTTGTCCGACCCCTGAAAATCCGAATTCTGTGAAACCGTTCTCTTTGACCTTCAAGGCGGGCGCTGGTGCCCTTGAATCCGTTCGCAAGCGCGGATTCGACATATCGTCGATTGGCACAATGGCGGGAGCCTCCGGTGGCGCCAAGTGGCTCGTTCTGAGTCAGCTCGATCGCGCTATCATCGATACGATTGTCCCGAAGCTCGAAGGCCCGGTTCACCTGATCGGCAGCTCGATCGGGTCATGGCGTTTTGCCTGCTACGGGCAGGCAGATCCGCGCGCGGCTATCGAGCGATTCGAGGAGTTGTATCTTTCGCAGACGTATAGCGACAAGCCGGACGTCCATGAGATCACGGCGAAGAGTCGAGAGATCATGCGCGCGCTGCTCGGACCGTCCGGTGCTGAAGAGATTCTGTCAAACCCGCTGTTCCGCATGCACGTTATGGCCGTGCGCAGTCGCCACATAATGGCGTCCGAAAACCGGGTTGCGCTGGCACTGGGGCTGATGGCGACTGCGCTCCTCAATGCGGTGCATCGCTCGACCCTTGGCTGGTCGTTTGAACGCGCTCTCTTCTATGACAAGCGAGATGTGCCGCCGTTTTTCGAGGTGACGGGGTTTCCACTCCAGACGATCGAACTGACTGCCTCTAACCTTGCAGACGCGGTTGTCGCAACCGGCTCAATTCCACTCGTGCTGTCCGGCGTTCGTGACATTGCGGGCGCGCGTCCCGGCGTTTATCGGGATGGCGGCGTTATCGACTATCACCTGGATTTGCCGCATAGCGCCGACGAGCGGCTGACGCTGTTCCCGCACTTCTACGGCAGAATCGTGCCCGGGTGGTTTGACAAGAAACTCAAGTGGCGCCGTCCACAGGCGGGCAACGTCGATCGCACGATCCTGGTCAGTCCGTCCGATGAGTTTGTGGCCAGTCTGCCGAACCGGAAGATCCCGGATCGTTCCGATTTCGTCAATTTCGCCCCCGCCGAGCGAGAGCGAATCTGGCGTCAATGCGTCGCGGCCTGCGAAGCGATGGCCGAGGAATTCGTGGACGTTATCGAGAAGGACCAGCTGGCGGCAAGGCTCGAACCGCTGTGGTAGTCTGACGCGCAAATAACAAAAGGGGGAAGGGAGTGAATAACCCGTCTTCGGCCGCTTCGAGGCCATATCCTGAACTCACCTGGGTCGCGCTTATCGTCGGCTGGATCATTGGCTGCGTCATTGCCGTTTCGATCGGCTATGCCGCTCTGATCCTCGGTTTTTCGATCGAAGGCTCCGAGCTCGCGGCAATTCTCGGCTTCGGCATCCTGCGCGGAATGTTGCGCCGCAAGAGCATCATCGAGAACAACATCGTGCAGACGATAGCCTCCGGCGTGAACGGCGCGTCGTCGGGCATGATGTTTTCAGTGCCGGCCATCTTTCTTCTCGGGTTCGGAGACCGTTTCGATTCGACCATCCTCACCTTCGGCTGCATCGCGGGTGCGTTCCTTGGCATCGCGTTCATCATCCCGTTGCGCAAGCACATGATCGACTACGAACGGCTGACGTATCCGGGCGGTGTTGCGGTCGCGACCATTCTCAAGTCACCGGGCGCCGGCGTACGCAAGGCGGTCATCCTGCTGGTCGCCGCGTTGATCAGCGCTGGCGTGCATTTCGGCACCATCCAGACCGGGTTCTCCAACTGGAATCTCGGGGCGCTGATCGGACTGCCCGAGTACATGAACGGAGTCTGGTACCTGTCCCTGATGACGATCGGTGTCGGTTTCATTGCCGGACGCGGCGGTATCGCCTTCATCATTGGCGGCTTCGTGGCGTACTGGTTTCTTGCGCCGATGCTTGCCGCGACGGGCCTGTTCCCGACCAATGCAGAAGGGGACATCATCAATACGCCGGGTCCGTTGCGGCTCGAGCTATTCCGCCCGCTCGGCATCGGTATGTTGATCGGCGGTGCCATTATGGGCGTCATCCTGGCCTCACCGTTGATTATCAGCGCGATCAAATCGATGCAGAAAGCGGCCAAGGTGGCGACCGGAAAATCGAACGACGAGATGCCTATCAAACTGCTCTATTTCGCGGTGATTGGCGCCGCGATTCTGCTGTGCTTCATGGCAATCAAGTCAACGGAGTCCGTCGGCCTCGGGCGTGGCATCGCGATGGCACTGCTCGGCACCTTGTGGATCTGGATGGCCGGCATCATTCTTTCGGAAGCGATCGGTCGCACCAACTGGTCGCCATTATCGGGCATGACGCTCGTCGGCATTACGTTGCTGATTGTACTGACGCAGGCCTTCAACATGGGGCGCGATGACTCGATTATCGCGGCACTCATGGTTGGCGCAGCAATGTGTGTCGCGATGTCGCAGGCCACGGATCTCATGCTTGATCTCAAGACCGGCTACCTCGTCGGTGCTACGCCGCGAATGCAGCAGATCGGCCAGTTCGCCGGAGCGTGGCTCGGCCCGATCGTCGTGATAGGCGTCATATTTGTGCTCAATGAGTCGCACGGCCTCGGCAGTGAGAAGCTGCCGGCGCCACAGGCCCAGGCGCTGGCCAGTACGATTGACGGCATCATGGGTGGCGACGTGCCAACCGAGAAGTACGTCGCGGGCGCGATACTCGGCGGCATTCTGTCCGCTGTCATGGGTGGTCTCGGCATTACCGTTGGCCTCGGCTTCTACCTGCCGTTCAATATCGTCCTGACGTACTCGCTGGGCAC
>JAAUYD010116226.1_pt1 | contig 19255 bp, 20 predicted proteins | sample 7278101 | NCBI WGS metagenome assembly JAAUYD01 (sample SAMN14350128, study PRJNA611818) | marine sediment metagenome | isolation source: surface marine sediment (0.6m) | place: French Polynesia: Moorea | collected 2018-08
CACCCGGCGGACCTCGGGATCCGTGAAGGTCCCGAGGTTCTCCGAGCGATTCAGGAAGACCACCCGGACGCCGAGGCGCGCCATGGCCTGCCCCAGCTCCTGCCCGAGAGCCTCGCCGTGGTCGGCACCGGCATCATCGGGCTGGAGCTGGGGCAGGCCATGGCGCGCCTCGGCGTCCGGGTGGTCTTCCTGAATCGCTCGGAGAACCTCGGGACCTTCACGGATCCCGAGGTCCGCCGGGTGGCGCGCGAGATCTTCGCGCAGGAGCTCGATCTCAGGCTCGGCGTGACGCTGACCGGCGCGACGCTCGCCCCGGGTGGCATGGCGCTCACGTGGACCGACGCGGAGGGTGCGCCGCACGGCGAGACCTTCGAGCGCGTGCTCGTCGCGAACGGGCGCGTGCCGCGCCTCGCAGGGCTCGGCCTCGAGAACGTCGGCCTGACCCTGGAGGCCGGGGCACGACTGCCGTGGGATCCCGAGACGGCGCAGGTCGGCGATCACCCGATCTTCCTGGCCGGCGACGTCTCCGGCCACCGCGCGCTCCTGCACGAGGCCGCCGACGAAGGCCGCATCGCCGGCGAGAACGCCGCGCGCTTCCCCGACGTGGTGCGCCATCCGCGGCGAACGGGCCTGTCGGTCGCCTTCACGGATCCGCAGATCGCCGTCATCGGGGAGTCGCTGCGCGACCTGGATCCGGACGCCATCGAGATCGGCGAGGTGTCGTACGCCAACCAGGGAAGGGCGCGGGTGATGGGTCGCAACGCCGGGCTGGTGCGCCTCTACGCCGAGAAGGCCGGCTGCCGGCTGGTCGGCGGCGAGCTCTTCGGGCCGCGCATGGAGCACATGGCGCACACCCTGGCCTGGGCCATCCAGGAAGGCATGACCGTGCAGCACGTGCTGCACATGCCCTTCTACCATCCCGTCTTCGAGGAGGGGCTGCGCACGGCGCTGACCGACCTCGCCAAGCGCCTGCGCGTCACCGGCGACTGCCCGGCCGAGGACCTCTCCGCGCGACCCGCGGCCTGAGCGTTCGCATCCGCCCCGTCGCGGGGCTACACGTCCTGCCCGTGGGCGCGTCCCGGCGCGCCGGGGAGGCGCGATGCGAACACGACGGATCACGCTGGGGGACGTGTCCTTCACCTGCAACGAGGTGCCGGGCGAGCAGCCGCTCTTCCTGATGCTGCATGGCCTCACCGGCCACCGCGACGACTTCCGCCGGCAGCTGCCGCAGCTCGCCGATCTCGGCTGGATCCTGGCGCCGGACCTGCGCGGACACGGCGACTTCACGAAGACCGGCCGCGCCGAGACCTTCCACTTCGAGCGCCTGCTCGACGACGTGGTCGCGCTGCTGGACGCCGAGGGCGTCGAGCGCTGCGACCTGCTCGGACACTCCTTCGGCGGCATGGTCGCGCTGCGCTTCGCGCTGGCGCACCCGGAGCGCGTGGCCTCGCTGGTGCTGATGTCGACGGCGCCCTTCGCGCCCGACGGCTACTCGCGCGAGCTCTTCGAGAAGGTCGGCGCGATCGCGCGCAGCCGCGGCATGGCCTTCCTCCAGGAGCGCGCCGAGGCGTCGGCGCGCGCGAACGAGTCGCCCACGCCCGCCGATCGCCAGACCGAGAAGTGGAGCGAGGTCTACTGGCCGCATCATCGCCTGCGCTACACGGCCATGGACGCGGAGGCCTACCGTGCGCTCGCCCTGTGCATGATGGACCAGGAGTCGCAGGTCCCGCGGCTCGCGGAGATCGCCTGCCCGACCACGATCGTGATCGGCGACGCCGACACCGAGTTCCTGCGCGGGGCGGCGGCCCTGGCCGAGGGGATCCCCGGGGCGGTGCTCGCCGAGCTCCCGGATGCCGGCCATCACCCGCACATGGAGAATCCGGACGCCTGGCTGGCCGCGATTCGTGCACACTTCGTCCGTTCCCGAAGCGAATAGGGGAGGGACGTCATGCGGCGCATGGTGCACGTGGTCCTGGTGGGGGTGCTGACCGGATGCGGGGCCCTGGATGCCGATCCGCTCGGGCTGGGCGAGACGACGCCGCGCGGCCGGGAGGCCTGCCGGACCCACGTGGAGGCACGCCAGGCGCTCTTCGGCGACCTGCACGTCCACACCGCGCTGTCCATGGACGCCTACATCGCCGACACGCGCACGACGCCGGACGACGCGTACCGCTTCGCCAAGGGAGAGCGCATCGCCTTCGCGCCCCTGGACGAGAGCGGTCGGCCCACCCGCGCCGTGCAGCTCGCGCGCCCCCTCGACTTCGCCGCCGTCACCGACCACGCCGAGAACTTCGGCCCCGTCGCGCGCTGCACGCGAGAGGACTCCCCGGCCTACGACACGCAGAGCTGCCGTACCTACCGCGGGGAGGGCGACGGCGAGTACCCGACCACCTTCCTCGAGACCGTGCGCTTCGTGATCCGGCGGATGAGCGCCATCGAGACCGACGAGGTGTGCGGCGAGGACGGCCGCGCCTGTCGCGACGCGGCCGCCGACCCCTGGCGCGAGACCCAGGTCGCGGCCGAGAGCCACTACGACCGCAGCGCGGCGTGCTCCTTCACCACCTTCGTGGCCTACGAGCACTCCCTCTCGCCCGAGCTCTCGAAGGTGCACCGCAACGTGGTCTTCCGGAACGAGATCACTCTGGATCGCCCGATCCACGCGCGCATGGAGACCGAGCCCTCGCAGCTGCGTCGCCGGCTGCGCGAGGAGTGCATCGACGGCAAGCCCGGCTGCGACGTGATCGCGATCCCGCACAACCCGAACCTGAGCGACGGCCGCATGTTCCGCACCGACTACCCCGGCGCGCTCAACGTGAACCACGAGCGGCGCGACGCGCGCCTGCGGGCCCGCCTCGAGCCCGTCGTCGAGATGATGCAGATCAAGGGCGACTCGGAGTGTCGCAACGGACTGGTGGGCGTGCGGGGCAACGATCCGCTGTGCGGCTTCGAGAAGATGCGCGCCATGCAGGAGCCGCCCGCGCCGGACTGCGAGGGCGAGATCGGCAGCGGCGCGCTGCGCGGTGCCGGCTGCGTCGATCGCAACGACTTCGTCCGCTACGCGCTGGTGGCCGGCCTCGGCGAGGCGCGGCGTCTCGGCGTGAACCCCTTCCGCTTCGGTCTGATGGCGAGCACCGACGAGCACGACGGCACCATGGGCGACGTGTCCGAGCGCAGCTACGGTGCGCCCGGCACCCGCGAGCGCACGCGCTTCCACACCAACGCGGGCGGGCTGGTCGGCGTGTGGGCCGAGGAGAACTCGCGCGACGCCATCTTCGACGCGCTGAAGCGGCGCGAGGTGTTCGGCACGAGCGGGCCGCGCATCGAGCCGCGCCTCTTCGCCGGCTTCGGCCTGCCCGCGGACCTCTGCGAGCGCACCGATCCGATCGCGGCGGCGGATGCCGCGGGCGTTGCGATGGGGGGCGTGCTGCCGGCGGCGCCGGCGGGCGCGGCACCGCGCTTCCTCGTGACGGCGACCCGGGACCCCGGCTCGCCGCAGCAGCCCGGCGGCAAGCTCCAGCGGGCGCAGATCGTGAAGGCCTGGCTGGGCGAGGACGGCGCCTACGAGCAGCGCGTCTTCGACGTGGCCGGTGGCGACGCGTCGCTGGGCAGCGTGGACACGGACTCGTGCACGCCGGACGGGGCCGGGCACGACGCGCTGTGCGGGGTGTTCACCGACCCGGCCTTCGATCCCGCCGAGCGGGCCGTGTACTACGCGCGCATCGTCGAGACGCCGAGCTGCCGCTGGAGCACCTTCGTGTGCAATGCGATGCAGGGGCCGGATCGGCCCGAGGGCTGCGACGATCCCAAGCTGCCGAAGACGATCCAGGAGCGCGCCTGGACCTCGCCCGTCTGGTACGAGGGCGCCGGCGCTGGCTGAGCGCGGGGCGCGCTCAGGCCAGGGGCGCGAGCAGCCGCAGCGCGTTCTCCCGCAGCACGGCGTCGCGCGTGGCGTCGTCGCCGCGGGTCGCGATCAGCACCTTCGCGAGGCTGGATCCGAGGTGGTACCAGGGCCAGTCCGTTCCGAAGAGGAGTCGGCTGCGATCCGTGCGGCGTACGAGCTCGCCGAGGTTCGTGAGGCTCTGTCCGTGGATGTCGAGCCAGGCGTTCTCGTGGCGCAGCGCCAGCTCGAGCGCGGCGTCGGCGTCCCGCGCGCCGCTGTGGCCCAGCACGAAGGGCAGCTCGGGAAAGCGCTCGAGGGCGCCGGCGTAGTGGCGCGGCAGCGCGAAGGGATGGCTGCTCTCCGGCTCGATGCCCGCGCGCCCGCAGTGGAAGAAGACGGCCAGGCCGAGCCGCTGGCAGGTCTCGTAGACCTCCATCATCTCCTCCGCATCGGGATAGAAGCGCTGCAGCGGCGGGTGCAGCTTCAGCACGCGCGCGCCCAGCGAGGCCTGGCGTTCGAGCTTCGCGATGCGGTCCGGGTCCTCCGGGTGGATCGACGCGCCACGCACGAAGCGCCGCTCCGCGCCCGAGGCCTCGATCGCGGCGAGCCAGCGGTCCGCCAGGTCGTCGCCGAAGGGGAAGCCGAAGGCGATGGGCAGGATCCAGGCGGCCTCCACCCGCATGGCGTCCATCTCGCGCAGCAGGTTGGGGATCGTGTGCGTCTGCGCCACGCGGCTGCCCCAGAGCCCCTGGGTGATCAGGCCGGTCTGCATGGCCTCCAGCGCATCCGGCGTGAAGTTGCTGTTGACGTAGACGTCGAGGTCGAGCTCGCAGCCCGGCTCCGCGCCGTCGCAGTCGAGCAGGTGCTCGACGCGCTCGGTCTCGCGGGTCAGATCGACCTCCGGCGCGAAGAGCACCGACATGCCGAAGTGGCAGTGGCAGTCGATGGCCGCCGGCACGTCGTCGGCCACGAGCACCAGCTCGCCCGCCTCGTCCAGCTCGAACCAGGGGAGCTCCGCGAGACCCCGGTAGCCCCGGTAGCGCCAGGTCTCGCCCTGGCCCGGTGCGCCGCGGGCGCGCTCGTCCGCACGCTGCTGGGCGAGGCCCGCCACGTCCGCCTCGCCGTAGCGCTCGGCCGGCGGCGCGCCGCAGCCGGGGAGGGCGGCGGCGCCGAGGGCGCCCGCGAGCCGCAGGAAGTGGCGGCGGTCGAGATCCCTTCCCATGCGCCTCCTCCCGCGAGGCCCCGCGCGCGGGACGTCTCGCTGCATGCGCGAGCACGATAGCGGGCCGCGGGGCTGCCATGGGTCGGAAAGTTTCCGCGCGGAGTGGAAATCGACGCCCGCGCGAGGGCATTGCGTCACCTCCGCGCAGGCGGTGCGCACTCACGATCGGGAGCACGAATCCCGCTGATCGGAGGATCCCGCATGTCGTTCGCTGCCGAAGTCGGTCACCTCGCGGCCACCGCACCGCCCTGCGACTGCTGCCTGCGTCAGGAGACGCTGCGCACGCTCAAGCGCGCGCTGATCCGGGAGCCCCTCGACGGCCGCCGCGCCGCGCAGCTCTGCTCCGCCGTGATGGTGCTGGAGCGCGACGAGCGCATCGATCCGCGCGCCGTCCTCACGCTCTTCCGCAGCCCCAGCGACGCCTGACCCGGAGCCTCGCGCTCAGGCGAGGCAACGTCCCAGCGCGTAGTCGAAGCGCTGAAAGTCCTCCGCCGTCACGTGCAGGTGCGGCGCCACCCGCAGCGTCTCGCCGCGCAGCCCGACGTGCACGTCCTGCTCCCGCAGCCTCGCGACCAGGTCGTCCGGCAGGCCGCCCGGCCGCTCGAGTCCGAGGATGTGCGGGCAGCGCATCCCGGCGTCGAGCGCCTCCAGCCCGTAGCGATCCGCGATCGTCTCGAGGTTGGCGGTGGTGCTCTCCAGCGTGGCCGCGATGCGCTCGACGCCCCACTCGTGCAGCTGCTCGAGGCCGGCGAGCAGCATGGGCAGGAGCACGAAGTTGCTGCGCTCGCCGACGTCGAAGCGGCGCGCGCCCTCGCGGTACGCGTCCGTGTAGTCGACGAGCCGGCTGAAGTCCTCGCTGCCGGCGCGCACGATCCAGTTCTCCTCCAGCGGCACGCCGTCCTGCTGCCGGGGCGCGGCGTAGAGGAAGCCCACCGAGTAGGGGCCGAGCAGCCACTTGTAGGCCGGGGCGCAGATCCAGTCCGGGTCGACCCGCGCCACGTCGAAGGGCAGGGCGCCCGCCGACTGCGAGAGGTCGAGCACCAGCTGCGCGCCGACCTCCCGGGCCCGCGCGCCCACCGCCTCGAGATCGATCCGCGCGCCGTCGGACCAGTGCACGGCCGGCGCCGACACCACGCGGCACTGCGCGTCGATCGCGTCGACGATGCGCGCCGTCCAGTCGGCCCCGCGCTCGCGGGGCACCGTCACGATGCGCGCGCCGCGCTCCGCCGCCAGCCGCCGCCACGGGTAGACCGCGGAGGGAAACTGGTCCTGGAGCAGCACGACCGTGTCCCCGGCGCCGAGCGGCGCGTTGCGCGCCGCCGTGGCCATGCCGTAGCTGGCCGAGGGCACGAGCGCGACGTCGTCGGCCGTCGCGCCGATCACCCGCGCGAAGGCGTCGCGCGCGGCCTCGACCCGGTCGAACCAGTGCTCCGCCGTCACCTGCCACGGGCGCGCCTTGAGCGCGAGCGCTTCCTCGCCGGCCAGGCGCACGCTCTCGAGCTGCGCGCTCATGTACGCGAAGTTCAGGTAACAGGTGTCTTCGGGGATGTCGAAGCGGAAGCGTTGCGAGGGGAGCGGAGCCGCCATGGCCCGAGGCTAGCGGCTCGCGCGACTCGCGTAGGCGGTGTCGCGCGGCAGGCGATCGAAGGCGCCCTTGGCGCGCAGCTGCTCGAAGAGGTGGTCCGCGAGCGCATCGAAGGTGCGCGCCTCGCCGGGCGTGGCGAAGGGCGCGGCGAAGACGAGCAGCAGCTCCCAGGTCGTGCGGTAGCCGTCCGAGGCGCCGGCCTCGAAGGTCTCGCCCGTGCGCACGTTCTCGGCCACCACGCCCACGTCCACCGTGGTCTCCACCGTGTACGGCACCAGCCCCAGCGTGGCGAGGCTCGCCGCGCGGGCCCACGACGAGGCGCGCTCCGTGCGCACGCCGTTCCACACGAGGTTCAGGTCCGCGTCTCCACTGAAGCCGGCGGCGGCCACCTCGGCGTGCGCGGCGATGAAGCCGCGGGCGCGCCAGCGGCGGAGGATCGCGTCGCTGACCGCGCGGCCCGTGCTCGGGCTCTCGAGCGCAGTGCCCTCGCGGTCGAGCAGCCGGAACACGCCGACGCGGTTCTCGAGGTGCGGCTGCGTCCCGCCGTGCTCGGGCGTGATCGGCGGCAGCGCCGCCTGGGGGCGCACGATGCAGCCGGCCAGCAGCAGCAGGCCGGCGAGCAGCGGGGCCGCGCGCAGGGCGCGGGCCGGATTCGCGCAGAACGGCGTTTGGGCGAGTGCGGTGTCCGCTGCGGCCGCGCTTCGTGTCGAGCGCGGTCGCGGGGAGGTGCGCACCACGCGGCGATCGTCGCGTGGCGCCCAGCCGCTGTCAACGCGTCACGCGTCGTTCGCCGGCATGTAGATCGACCGCTTCGGAGCCTTCATCACGTTGCGCAGCATCGGCTCGAAGAAGTCGAGCGGCAGCGTGTCGTACTCCGGGTCGAAGCAGTTCTGGTCGTAGGCGGAGCAGAAGCGTGCGCACGCGTCGAAGTGCGGATGGTCCCGGTAGCGATCGCGCAGGTTCCGATCCAGGCCCAGGTGGTGGAAGAAGTAGTAGCCCTGGAAGATCCCGTGGTGCTTGACGATCCAGTGGTTCTCCTCGGACACGAAGGGCGCGAGCAGGACGGCGGCCATCTCCGAGTGGTTGGCCGAGGCCAGCGTGTCGCCGATGTCGTGGATCAGGGCGCAGACGACGTACTCCTCGTCCTCACCGGCGCGGTGGGCGCGGGTGGCGGACTGGAGGCTGTGCGTGAGGCGGTCCACCGCGTAGCCGCCCGTGTCACCGGCCAGCAGCTGCAGGTGCGCCAGCACGCGATCGGGCAGACCCTTGAAGAACTCCAGGCTGTGCCGCGCGACGATCTGGTAGTCGTCCTTCGTCGCGTCGGACATGCGGGTGAAGGTGGTGTTCGGCAGCGCGTCGCTCATCGGGATCTCCTCGCGCGCATGCTACCGCGTCGTCTTCGGTCGGGGGGAACGCCGCTACGCCACGCCGGTGATCGTGGCGAGCTCGCCCGGCTCCCGCCCGGGCACCCGCACCTCGTCGAGCTCCTCGCAGCCCAGCAGTGCGCGGGCGAGCGGGGCGTTGGGCGTGAGCACCTGGACGGCGCCGCCGGCGAGCTCGAGCCGCGTGCCGCCGCCCACCGGTGCGATCAGGTAGCGCCGCGCGGCGCCGGAGGCGTCCTCGAGCTCGACCAGGCTTCCCACCGACACGCTTCCGTCGGGGGGCGGCGGAGCGAAGGCCTCGAGGATCGTGATGGCGTCGCCCAGGGCCTCGGTGCGCTCGGCGAGACCGCGCGCGAGGTAGGAGGCCTCGGTCGCGCGCGTGTCCTTCTCGTTCTCCGCGCGGGTCTCCTCGTGGGTGGCGCCGGCCTGCACCGCGTGCTGCGACGCGGCGAGCGCGTCGAAGCTCGCCTGCAGGTGCTGCGCGAGGGCGGAGAGGGCGGCGTCTTTCGTCTCGCGGTCCAAACGGGCTCGCTCCGGCGCGCACGCAGGGCGCGCCGGCTACCCTCGCGCGCAGCATGTCGTCGCGCAACCCGCGTCGCGGAAGCCCGCGTCCGCTCCGCACCCTGGCCGTGCTGGCCTTCGCGGCGCTGGTCCTCGGGCTGGCCTTCGTCGTGCGCTCCCTGGGCCAGCTGCCCGATCCCACCATCGACGCCGCCCGGCTCGTCGATGCGCCCTACGGCGCGCCGGTGTGGAGCGGCAGGCTCGAGAACCCGGCGCTGATCGAGGCGAGCGGCTTCGCACGCTCGCACCGCGACCCCGCGCGGCTCTGGGCGATCAACGACAGCGGGCACGCCGCCGTGCTCTACGCGCTCGGCTTCGACGGCGCGCACCAGGGGACGCTGACGCTGCTCGGCGTCGAGAACGACGACTGGGAGGACCTGGCGTCCGTCGTGCGCGACGGCGCTCCCTATCTCCTGGTGGCCGACACCGGCGACAACCTGTCCCGCAAGGCGCTCCGCACGCTCCACGCGGTGTTCGAGCCGGCGCTCGCCGGTGCGCCGGACGCCCGGGCCGCGCCGGCCTGGTCGCTGGTGTTCCGCTTCGAGGATGGGCCGCGCGACTGCGAGGCCGTCGCGGTGGATCCCGTGAGCGGGGAGATCCTGCTGCTCAGCAAGCGCGACGTGCCGGCACGTCTCTATGCGCTTGCGTGGCCCGAGGCCGTCGGCGCCGACGCGGCAGCGCCCGCGCTCGCGCGCTTCGTGGCGGAGGTGCGGAACATTCCGCAGCCCACGCGCCTCGACGGCGCCGGGCTCTTCCCCATCGGCCCCTGGCTCGCGCAGCCCACCGCCATGGCGATCTCGCCCGCCGGCGACGCGGCGCTGGTGCTGACCTACGGCGCGGCGTACCGCTTCGCGCGCACCGGCTCCGCGAGCTGGGCCGAGGCCTTCCGCGCGCTGCCGACGCGCCTGCGGGTTCCGCCGCTGCGCGGCTACGAGTCGATCGGCTTCTCACCGGACGGGCGCAGCCTCTTCCTCGCCATCGAGGGGCGGGGGGCGCCGATCTACCGCTTCGACGCGAAGGAGCCCGCGCCCACGCCCCCACGGTTATGATGCCGCTCGACCCAGGACGGGAGGAGCGCAGGTGGGTGATTCGGACTTCCATGCGGGCAAGAAGGTCCTGCTGACCGGCGCCGCGGACGGCATCGGCCTCGCGCTGGCGCGTGCCCTGCAGGCTGCCAAGGCGCAGGTCTTCGTGAGCGACATCGCGAAGGACAAGCTCGAGGCCGCCGCGACGGAGCTCGGGGCGCCGAGCGCGGTGTGCGACGTCACGGACGCCGCCGCCACCGAGGGCCTGGTCGAGCAGGCCTGGGACGAGCTGGGGGGCCTCGATCTCGTGTGTGCGAACGCCGGCGTGTTCGTCCCGGGCTCGGTGCTCGAGTCGACGCCGGGCGACATCGCCTTCCTCTTCGACGTGAACGTCTGGGGGATGCTGCACACCGTGCGCCCGGCCGTGCAGCGCATGCGCGCGGAGGGACGTCCCGGGCACCTGATGTTCACCGGCTCCGAGAACAGCCTCGCGACACCGAGCTACCTGCGCCGTATTCCCGGTCACGTCTACAACATGACCAAGCACGCGGTGCTCTCGATGGCCGACGGCCTGCGCTGGGAGCTCGAGCCCGAGGGCATCGGGGTGAGCGTGCTGTGTCCGGGCCCGGTGGCGAGCGGCCTGATGCAGAACGCGGCCGAGGCGCGCAGCGATCGCTACGGGGATGCGGCCGCGATCGATCTGGATCTCGGCGCGGCGCTCGGGGAGCAGGGCGTGCAGGAGCTGGTGGCGCTGTACATGCCCGCGGAGCGCGCGGCCGAGATCGCCCTCGACGGGCTGCGCCGCGGGCTCTTCGTGATCCCGACCCACCCGCACGAGCTCGAGGACGCGACGGCGCGCTTCGAGGACATCCAGCGCGGCTTCGAGGGGCTCGCGAGGTGAGCGCCGGGGACCGACTCGCGGGCAAGGTGGTGCTGATCAGCGGCGGAGCGCGGGGCATGGGCGCCGAGGAGACGCGCTGCTGCGTGGCCGAGGGCGCCCGGGTCGTCGTCGGGGACGTGCTCGAGGAGGAGGGCGGACGGCTCGCCGACGAGCTCGGAGATGCCTGCCTCTTCCAGCCCCTGGACGTGACGAGCGAGGCCTCCTGGGACGCGGCGATCGCCGCCGCGACCGGGCACTTCGGTCGGCTCGACGGGCTCGTCAACAACGCCGGCATCCTGCGCACCGGCACCATCGAGCAGACGCCGCGCGAGGACTTCGAGGCCGTGCTGCAGGTCAACCTGGTCGGCTGCTACCTGGGCATGCGCGCCGCCCTGCCGGCGCTGCGCGAGGCGGGCCGCGCCTCGATCGTGAACATCTCCTCGATCGCCGGCCTGACCGGCGTCGCGGGTCTGCCCGCCTACGTGTCGAGCAAGTTCGCCGTGCGGGGGCTCACCAAGACCGCGGCGATCGAGTTCGGCCCCAGCGACATCCGCGTGAACTCCGTGCATCCGGGCGGCGTGGTGACGGCCATGACCGGCGGCGCTGCGGCCTCGGCGGATCACGAGGCGACCTACGGGGCGTATCCGATCCCGCGCATCGGTCGTCCCGACGAGGTGGCGATGCTGGTCGTGTACCTGCTCTCGAACGAGAGCAGCTACTGCACCGGCGCGGAGTTCGTGGTGGACGGCGGCGCGACGACCGGGCGCACCGGCGCGCGGGGCGTCGACTAGCGTACGGCCGCGCGCTCAGTCCGGAACGGGCAGGCCCAGCTCGGCGCAGAGCTCCGCGGTGTGCTCGCCCAGCGACGGCGCCGCACGCAGCGCGTTGGCCGCCGTCTCGGAGAAGCGCGCCGCCGCCCGCGGCTGGCGGATGCGGCCGACCACCGGGTGGTCGCCCTCCACGAGCAGCCCGTTCGCGACGATCTGCGGATGCTCGGCCAGCTCGCCCAGCGCGAGGATCGGCGCGCAGGGCACCTGCTCGGCGTCCAGCCGCTCCAGCCACTCGGCGGTGGTGCGCGTGCGCAGCACGGCGGCGGTCTGGTCGAGTCGCTCCTTCGCGTAGGCCACGCGGCCGGCGGGCGTGCGGAAGCGCTCGTCGTCGAGCCACTCCGGGTGCTCGAGCGCGCGGGCCAGCCCCTGCCACTCGCTGTCGGACACCGCGCCGGCCGTCATCCACCCGTCCGCGGTCTCGTACACCAGGTCCTGGGCCAGCGCGTTGCGCGGCACCTCGGCCTCGTGGCCGACGAAGGTCTGGCCGGGCATGCCCTCGGGCCAGGCCAGCGCGATCATCGCGTCGAGCATGGCCAGGCGGACGTGCTGCCCCGAGCCGCTGCGCTCGCGCGCGAAGAGCGCGGCCGTGATGGCCTGGGCTGCGGTGATCGCCGTGATCTTGTCGGGGATCACCAGGCGCACCATGCGCGGGCGCTCGGTCCCGCGCGCACCCTGGATCGTCGCCAGGCCCGAGAGCGCCTGGATCAAGGGGTCGTAGACGCGCTTGTGCGCGTAGGGCCCCGTCTCCCCGAAGCCGCAGATCGAGGTGTAGACGATGTCGGGACGGATGCGCCGGACGGCGTCGTAGCCGAAGCCCATGCGCTCCGCGGTCCCGGGGCGGAAGTTCTGCACGAACACGTCGGCGCTGGCGATCAGCTGCTCGAGCACCGCGCGTCCGTCCTCGCGTTTCAGGTCGAGGGCGACCGAGCGCTTGTTGCGATTGACGACGGCGAAGGTGGCGGTGATTCCGCCCCGCGACGCGCCGAGGTGACGCACCAGGTCGCCGCGGCCCGGTGACTCCACCTTCACGACGTCGGCCCCCTGGTCGGCGAGCACCTGGGTCGCCATCGGGCCGGCCAGCATGGTGGTGAGATCGACCACGCGCACGCCGTCGAGCGGACCCTTCACCGTCGTCCTCCGGGATTCGCGCGCCTCAGCCCTGGAGCTCCTTCACGGCGGGCCAGACCTCGCGCTCGAAGAGACGCAGGCCGTCCCAGGCGAAGGCGGGGTCGATCCCGCCGAGCAGCGGGGTGAGGATGAAGGTGCGCTTCGGGCCGAGCGCCTGGATCTGCGCGATCACCTCGTCGGGGCGTCCCACCACGTAGGCGCCGCTGGCGCGCAGATCGTCCGGGTCGACGCCGCGGGCGAAGGGGCCCGCCGCCTGGCCGTAGGCCTCCACCGTCCACTCCGCGTACGACTTCACGACGTGCACCGCGTGCGGGGCGATGCGCTCCCAGGCGGCGTCCGGGTCCTCGCACACGTGCGTATAGATCGGACCGAGCGCCTTGAAGTGATCGCCGGGGTCCGGCTTTCCGAGCTTCAGGCACTCGTCGCGGTAGATCTCCCAGTTCTGCCCCTCCGGCGGGTAGAAGCCGTCGGCGATGTGCGCGGCGCGGCGCGCCACCGCCGGGTGCCCGCCGCCGAGCAGCAGGCGCGGCGGCGGATCGGGAACCGGGGTGACCGTGACCGTGCGTCCCTCGAGCTCGAACTCCTCGCCGGTCCACGCCTTGCGCAGCACCTCGAAGGCGCGCATGTAGCGCGCCTTCCGGTCCTCGCGGCGCGTGCCGAACATGCCGAACTCGTAGGGGCGGTAGCCGGCGCCGATCACCACCTCGAGCCGCCCGTCGGAGATGAGCTGCAGCACGGCCAGATCTTCCGCGAGCTTGACCGGCTCGTAGAGCGGCGCGAGCAGCACGTTCGGTCGGATCAGGATGCGCCGGGTGCGCGCCGCGATGGCGCCCGCCATCGGGATGGGCGAGGGCAGGTAGCCGTCCGGGGACGCGTGGTGCTCGCCGAGCCCGACCACGTCGAAGCCGAGCTCGTCGGCCCACGCGCACTGGTCCAGCGCGGCGGCGTAGATCTCCCGCGCGGGCGCGCCGATCGACGGCGCGCGCATGTCGTAGCTGATGACGAACTCCACGCGAGCTTCCGGGGGCCTCCGCGGCGGGTCAGGCCGTGCTCTCGACGTCGGCTTCCAGGAAGGCGTCGCCCAGCACCTGCTTGCCGTCGAGGCTGTGCACCTTGCCGCCCACGGCGTGCACGATGTCGCGGCTGAAGATCACGCGACCGACGTGACGACCCGAGCACAGCTCGAGCGCGCCCTCGGCCATCATCTCCACGGGCTCGACCATGTAGGGGTTCTTGCGCGCGATGTCCCGCACGTAGGAGGCGCCCTCGGTGAGCACGATGGCGGTGGGCGCCATGCAGTTGACGAAGATGTCGTGCTCCACGAGCTCGTGGGCCAGCGCCTCGGTGTAGCGGTCGAGCGCGGCCTTCGTCGCGCCGTAGGGCCCGATGATCCACGCCGCCATCTTCGCGTCGACGTAGGGCAGCTGCGGCTGGCTCGAGGTGGCGCTGCCGATGTTTAGGATCCAGCCCGCGCCGCGCGACTTCATGCCCGGCAGCGCCTGCTGCGTGAGGTCCACGGGCACGTTCACGTTCAGCTCGAACATCTTCGAGCGCTCTTCGTTGCTCGTCTCGCTCGGCAGCTTCATCCAGCTGCAGGCGGCGTTGTTGACGAGGATGTCGACGGGCCCGAAGAACTCGCTGGCGCGCTCGATCAGGTTGGCGCGCGCCTCGCGATCGAAGAGGTCACAGGCCACCGCCGCGGCCTTGCCGCCGGCCGCCTGGATCTCCGAGACGGTCTGCTCGAGCGTGCCCTGGAGCTTGCCGTGGCTGCCCATGCGCGATGCATTCACCACGACGGAGGCGCCCTCGGAGGCGAGGCGCCGCGCGATCGCCTTCCCGATGCCGCGGCTGGCGCCCGTCACGAATGCCGTCTTTCCCTCGCACTTCCCCATGCTCTCGTCCTCCGCCTGGCGGTCCGCAGCACGCCGACCGACGCGCCGCGCATCATACGCGCTGGCGCAGGTTTCCGGCCAGCGACGCGCCGCCCGGCCGGGCCGCTCCTGTAGAATCGCCCCCCAGCCAGGAGGGCGCATGAAGCTGGTTCATCTCTTCAACCTGAAGGGTCGCGTGGCCCTGCCGATCGAGGTCGGCAAGGGGCTCACGGGGACCCGACGCATCTACAACCTCGAGGGCGGAGAGTTCGAGGGCGAGCGGCTGCGCGGGAAGCTGCTGCCCGGCGGCGGCGAGTGGTTCCTGCAGGGCGAGGGCACGCTCGGCCAGCCCGACGTGCGGCTGCTGCTCGAGACCGACGACGGCGTGCCGATCTACGTGCGCTACACGGGCCTCCTCGACTTCGATCCGGCGGTGCTGGCCAAGCTCGGCGAGGGCAAGAGCACCGAGTTCGGCGACACGCTCTTCCTGACCCACGTCCGCTTCGAGTGCGGCGACGAGCGCTACGCGTGGCTGGAGCGCACCATCGCCGTGGGGGAGGGGCGCATGCATCCCGACTGCGTCGAGTACGCGATCTACGAGGTGGCGCATGGGGAGTGAGCGGGTGCGGTGGATCGTCGCGGTGCTGCTGCTGGCCGTCGGGTGCAACGGCCCCTTCGGCCTCCTGCCGGGCGGCGCGCTGGCGGGCGAGACCCGACCCGTTCCCGAGAGCTTCGCCTTCGCCGGCAGCGAGGGGACGATGCAGCTGGAGACGCTGCCGGGCGATCCCTACTCGGTGAACCTCGCGTACACGGTGATCGACGGGCGCCTCTTCATCAACGCAGGCGATACCGAGACGCAGTGGGTCAAGAACCTGGCGGTGGATCCGGAGGTCCGCATGCGCCTCGACGACGCCATCTACGAGCTTCGCTCCGAGCGCGTCACGGACGCCGCCCTGCTCGAGCGCTTCGGCGAGGCGTGGAGCAACCAGTCCTTCTTCCGTCGCGACCCCCGCAAGCTCGAGCAGGTCTGGATCTACGAGCTCGTCGCGCGCTGAGCCGACGGGGACGGCGTCCGCGCCGCTGTGATAGAACCTCCACATGGAGGTCGTTCCGCTCGTCGACGGGATCGCCGCGGAGCTTCGCGGCGTGGACCTGTCGCGCGCGCTCGACGCCGCGGCCTGGGACGCGATCCAGGGCGCCTGGCAGCAGCACCACGCGCTGGTGTTCCGCGCGCAAGACGCGCTGCCGGTGGACGCGCAGATCGCCTTGCTCTCCCGCTTCGGTCCCGTGCTGGAGGAGCGCGAGCCCGGGCAGCGCCACTCCTTCGTCACGAACACCGTGGGCGAGGGCAAAGGCGTCGACGACATGTACGATGGCTATCGGGAAGGTGCGCTCACCCCGCACATGGACTTCACGTACACGCGCTACCCGGCCGACGCCATCTCGCTGTACGCGGAGGCGCTCCCGAGCGGGGGGAGCGAGACGACCTTCTACAGCAACGTCGCGCCGCTGGCCGCGATGTCTCCCGAGCTTCGCGAGCGGCTGCGGGGCTACACGATCCGCTGCGTCCTCGATCTCGAGGACCTGAAGGAGGACGTGGTGCGCTACCTCGAGCCTCCCACCGAGGGGCGGCCGATGGTGCAGCACCACGTCTGGCCCCTGGTGCGCCGGCACCCGCGCAAGCCGGGCGTCGAGATGCTCTTCTGCACGGCGCAGCAGACGGAGTGCGTGCTGGAGCTGCCGCGCGCGGAGAGCGACGCCCTGCTGCGCGACCTCTTCGAGAAGCACCTCTACCTGCCGTCCAACCGCTACGTGCACGCCTGGCAGCCGGGCGACCTGGTCGTGTGGGACAACCTCGCGCTCCAGCACTCGCGCGAGCGGACACCGCTGCTCTCCGGCGCGCGCACGTTGCGCCGGGTGTCGGTCTGCGCCGAGGGCAATGGCGTGCAGGAGACCGTCGAGTTCATGGGGCTCGCGGATACGTCGGAGGCGTTCGCATGAGCGAGCGTGCAGCAGCCGCGGGGACGGCGAGGAGCGGAGATGGGTGATTGGGAGGCCCGCGAGGCCGGCGGTCGCGACGTGTTGAGGACGCTCGGCGGGTCGGAGGCGGTCGCCCAGGGCATGGCGGCGTACTTCGATCAGCTCGGCGCGCTGGGCTCCATCGCGCTGCGCACCGGCGCCGGCGAGATCTGGACGCGCGACGCCTTCTCGCGCCGCGACCGCAGCCTGGTCGTGATCTCGCTGCTCACCGCGCTGGCCCGCGACATGGAGCTGCGCCAGCACATCGTCGGTGGCCTGAGCCACGGTCTCTCGCGCGACGAGATCGACGAGATCTTCGTGCAGGTCGCGCCCTACGCCGGCGTGCCGCTGGCGCTCGGCGGGGCCGGAGCCGCAGCGGCCGTCTTCGCGCAGCAGGACGGGAGCGAGGGGCGTCAGGCGCCGCCCGCCCCGGCCGAGCCGAAGGAGAACGAGAAGCGCCGGGCCGACGGGCTCGAGGTGCTGCGGACGCTGCTGGGTCAGCCGGAAGGCGCCGACATGGCCTTCGCGGAGAGCGGCACCCTCGACTCGCTGGGCGAGATGGGGCGCCTGGTGCTCGACTACGCCTTCGGCGACGTCTGGTCGCGGCCGCAGCTCTCACGGCGGGACCGCAGCCTGGTGGTCGTCTCGGTGCTCACCGCGCTCAACCTGCACCACGAGCTAGAGATCCACCTGGGCGGTGCGCTCGAGCACGGCGTCACGCGCAGCGAGATCGAGGAGCTGATGCTGACCGCCGTGGTCTACTGCGGCTTCCCGCGCGCGATCGACGGCGCGCACCTGATGCAGAAGGTGTTCGCGGCACGCGACGCCGAGGCGGGCTAGCCGCCCTCGCTCAGAGCCGGCGCAGGATCAGCCCCTGCGAGTTGAAGAAGAAGCCGCCGCAGCCGATGAAGGCGGTCCGGGCGCCGGCGACCTGGCGCTCGTCCGCCTCGCCGCGCAGCTGCGTCACGGCCTCGCGCACGTGCCCCGAGCCGCGGGTGGCGCCCTCGGAGAGCGAGCCGCCGTGCGGATTGATCGGCACCCGGCCGTCGATCATGGCGGCGCCGCGGGATTCGTCCCAGTGCTCGCGCAGGAAGGCGCCCGCGCCGCCCGGCTTGCACCAGCCGAAGTTCTCGATCCAGCCGAGCGTGATGATGCTGAAGCCGTCGTAGGGGAAGAAGACGTCGCAGTCGTCGATCCACACGTCGCTCTTGGCGCGCAGGGAGTCGACGACGACGTGCTGACCGTGCCGGGCCAGGCTCGGCAGCTGATCCTCGTCGTTGGTTCCCACCATGCCGTGGCTGGCCGCGTGGATCACCACCGGGTTCTTCGTGATCGCCTTGGCGCGCTCCGTCGTGGTGAGCACGAAGGCATCGGCGCCGTCGACGGGCACGTCCATGTCCAGCATGCAGAGCGGCTCGCGGATCATGCGCGCCCCGAGGTAGCCCTCCATGGTGAGCGGCTTCTTCATGGCCGCGATCGGATTGCGGGCGGCGTTGGCGCGCATGTTGAGCGCGACGCGCCCGAAGTCCTCTTTGGTGGCGCCGTACTCGTGGATGTAGCGGCTCGCCCAGGCCGCGTAGGCGGCCGGCGGGTTCGGCGCCTCCGGCACCGGAACGACGCCCATCTGGAAGTTGCGGCGGAAGGGATCCTTGGCGGCCGAGCGCGAGTTCCACGGCAGCCGTTGATAGGCGTAGTAGAGCAGCACGGTGTCGCAGGAGCCGGAGAAGACCGCGTTGGCCGCGCTGATCAGCGCGAACATCGCGACGGGCATCGGGCTCGCGTGGTGCGAGAGCTCGTGCAGGCCGAGCGCGGCGGCCATCTCCTGGGTGTGCGGACCGCCGGGCTCCAGCGGACCGACCACGCCGTCGATGTCCTTCGCCGTGAGCCCCGCGTCGCGGATGGCGTTGATCGACGCCTCGCAGGCGAGCGATTTCGAGGAGCGCCCGCCGGCGTCGCGGCTGAAGCCGGTGGTGCCGACGCCCACGATGGCGACCTCGTCGCGGATCGGATTGCGTGCCATCAGGCGTCCTCTCTCGGCCGGAACACCGGGAAGGGCGCGCCGGAGCGTTCGATCCAGGTGAGCTCCACGGGCAGCCCGATCTGGACGCGCTCCGCTTCGCAGTCGACGATGGTGCTGGTGAAGCGCAGGGCGGGCTGCTCCTCCAGCTCGACCGTGATCACCGGGTGGGGGCCGGCCGCGTAGTCGACGCCCGGCGCCGGCGGACCCTGGTGGAGCCACATCACGAGATGGACGATGCCGCGCCCGCTCACGAGGGTGGGCGTGAGCGCGCTGGACCAGCACTTCGGGCACACCGGCTTGGGCGGGTGGTGGAAGTTGCCGCAATCGTCGCAGCGGTTGATCCGCAGCTCCTCGTCGAGCCAGCCGCGGAACAGGTGCTTCGAGTCGTGGTCGATCTGGAAGTTCGGATAGCGCTGCACCAGCGCTTCGTCGTCGATCTCGGTGCTCATCGTCGTCCTACTCGATGCCGTAGAGCCGGGCCGGCGTGGAGTGCAGCACCTTCTCCACCGTCTCGGCCGGAAGCCCCTCGAAGGCCTCCTCGGCGTAGTCGGCGGGCCGCTGCGTGAGACCGCCCTCGAGGCCGGGATGCTGGCAGGTGGGGTGCGGGTAGTCCGTCTCCCACATGAAGTTGTCGGGGTAGCGCTTGAGCGCGTCCTGGGTCGAGCCCTTCTCGAACCAGAAGCAGCCGTAGATCTGGCGCTTGAAGTACTCGCTCGGCAGCAGGTCGTACTCGGGGTGCTCCTTGCGCGTCTCGCTGCCCGTGAACTGCCAGTCGGCCGCCTCGAGATAGGAGGGGATCCAGCCCACGCCGCTCTCCACCGAGACGAAGTTCAGCTCGGGGAAGCGGTGGCA
>JAAUYD010043617.1_pt1 | contig 19252 bp, 16 predicted proteins | sample 7278101 | NCBI WGS metagenome assembly JAAUYD01 (sample SAMN14350128, study PRJNA611818) | marine sediment metagenome | isolation source: surface marine sediment (0.6m) | place: French Polynesia: Moorea | collected 2018-08
ACTGCATGGCTGTTTCTTGCTCCTTTATCGACATTATCATTAATCTTTGAGTAGTTTACACGATAACAGAAATTTAATAAAGATTTGTAACATTATCTCATCTTATGTAAAAATGGGGATTAAATTACGAAAACTCAAGGCTAAAGTGTAGTTCATGCGTTCGTTTATGACACCTAATACGTTAAGAGTAGTTTAGATAGGTGTCATTTCAGGAATAAAACATGAGTATTTTAATGATTTCTCATAGGACAGCTTTAAAATCAATAAAACGTTAAAATTAAATAAAAAGTCAAAAGATTTAATTATTATGAACAATCAATTTTCTTGGACTCAAAACTGGTATCCTGTCAGTCCACTCAGTTATCTTGATGCTTCTGTTCCTACCCCTGTTACTATCTTGGGTAAAAAGTTAGTGATTTGGCAGAACAAAAATCAACAATGGGTGGTAATGGATGATCAATGTCCTCACAAATTAGCACAACTTTCTTTAGGAAAAGTACAAGAAGATGGAACTCTTATGTGTCGTCATCATGGATGGTGTTTTAATCATGAGGGGAACTGTACTAAAATTCCTATGTTAGTAGAGGAAGAAGCGATTAAAACAGCTTGCAATAGTCCACGGTCTCAAGTAACAGTTTATCCCACACAAGTTAAACAAGGATTATTATGGGTTTGGCCTGACGATCAAAAAACTGCGTTTGAAGATTGTCAGTTAAAAGAACCTGCTATTATTCCCGAATGTGGGTTAGATGTTACCGCTACAGATTGGCATTTATCAGAAGTTCCAGTGGGGTATATTGTATCAGTAGAAAGTAGTTTTGATCCTTCCCATGCTCAATTTCTCCATGAAGGTTTAGCGGGGTTTGCTCCTGATAAAACTGTTCCTATCACTTCTTTTAAAACAGTAGGAGGAATTTCAGCAGAAACGGGATTTACTTTAAAACACAGTGGTTACAATATTTTTAATAAGGATATGGAAGCAACAAGACAATTCAATCCTCCTTGTTGTAATACCACAATTTACCGTTATCCCAATGGCAATATGATGTTAGCACAACTTTATTTTATTCCCACTGAACCTGGTCGATGTCGTTATATTGGTAAGTTTATTACGAGCATGAATTTTTCGCAGAAAAACTTCATATTGGATAGGCTACCTAAGAACCTTAAAACAGGGTTTAGACATCTATCAAATTATCAATTAAGTGACCAAGATTTAACCGTGATGCACACTCAAGAAACCTTACAAACATCCATAGATAAACCTTGGAATAAGAGCTATTTTTTGCCTGCTGTGGCTGATGTTGGTATTGTAACTTTCCGTCAATGGTTAGATCAGTTTGCGGGAGGAAAACCTGCTTGGGAAAATGGGAAAGAAACTTCTTATAAATCCTTGACAGATGAACAATTATATGATCGTTGGCATCGCCACACAAAATATTGTCCTAGTTGTCGAGCGACTGTAGACTTTTTAGGAAAAGTACAGCAATATTCTCGTTATTCAATGATAATTTTTTCTGTTTTAACTTTATTTTTATTGATTCTACCCATATCAAGTAAACTGGCAATCCTATCAACCATTTTTGCTGTTGTAAGTGTTTTAGTATCCTTAATTTCTGATGATTTACGCCATCGTTTTATGAGTGGTTTACCAAAACATGGACTACCTATTAGAAAGCTATACGATAGTTAATTAACACCCCGATTAACTAACTGCTTGCTATAATTGACGTTGCTTACCTTTAAACAGCGATAAAAGAGAGATATTATCAGTATGGGTCAAATATGGCGATATATTAAGACTGTGATGGGGATCATTTTCCGTCACCCCATTACAGGTGTTACGATGATTCCGGTGCTTCCTGATGGCCGTATTGCTTTAATTCAAAGAAAAGATACGGGAAAATGGGGACTACCAGGGGGTATTGTTGACTGGGGAGAAGATATTTTAACAACAGCAAAGCGAGAATTAAAAGAAGAAACGGGGTTAGATTTATTAAACGTGGGTCGTTTAGTGGGGGTTTATTCTTCAATGGATCGTGACCCAAGGATTCACTCAATTTCTATTTTAATCGAAGCAAAGGTTAGGGGAGAGTTTTCTATAGAAGATACCTTAGAGGTGATGGACATTGAAGCATTTACCCTGGATAATTTACCATTAGGCAATCTTTCTCATGACCACGATCGCCAGTTAAATGATTATTTACAAGGACTAACTGTATTAGCTTAATGGTTTTTGATATGGATAATGAAAATAAATCTATTGATGATGCGGTGAAGTTGGTTAATTTGAGTGTTATAGCAGTTCCCATACTTGTGAGGTACAAACTTTTCTAGTTTTGGGAGTTCGGGAGTTCGGGAGTTCAGGAGTTCGGGAGTTCAGAAGTTGAATATTAGGTGTACCTCATGAGTCCAGGAAATGCTACATTGTCATCTTGATGTTGTGTCCTTTAACTTTTTTTCTAGTTCAAAAAGGCTTTCAACATTCAAAAATATTTACAGTTTCTCTTTTTTGTATCGACATTATGCCATGAATAGGGACATAAGAAAATTTTTTAATTATGTCCCTAGAAAAATCAATAAGTAATTAAACCTTAACGCATGGTAACAAACTCTTCTGCTGAAGTGGGATGAATACCAACTGTTGCATCAAAATCAGATTTTTTCGCCCCCATTTTCACTGCGATCGCTACCCCTTGAATAATCTCAGCAGCATAACTACCTACCATGTGGGCCCCTACGACTTTTTCTGTTTCTTGATGAACCACTAATTTCATCAGGGTTTTTTCTTCTTTTGCTGGTAAAACGTAGTACATGGGACGGAACTTACTGCGATAGACTTTAATCGCATCTTCTCCATACTGTTGTTTGGCCTCTTCTTCCGTTAATCCTACCGTAGCAGCTTCTGGGGTACTAAACACAGCAGAAGGGACATTTTCATAACTCATGGTACGGGATTTTCCGCCAAAATGGGTATCAGCAAAGGCCCGTCCTTCATTGATAGCGACTGGAGTCAGATTAATGTTATCGGTACAGTCTCCTACTGCATAAATATTCTCTTGGGAAGTACAGCTATATTTATCAACAGCGATCGCATCATTTTTCACTTCAACCCCAGCATTTTCTAACCCTAAATTATCTAAACTGGGTTTACGTCCGGTAGCTGCTAACCCAATGGTATCTGCTAAAACCATCTCATGATTTTGATCCCCTTGAACAGCAATTTTTAGCCCTTGGGAGGTTTTTTCAATGGAGGTGATGGTACAATTTTTAAGAATTTGGATACCATGATGTTCCATAGATTCTTGAATGGTGGTTCTAATATCTTCATCAAAACCCCTAAGAATTTTATCCCGACGAATAATTTGAATGACATCGGAACCTAACCCGCGCATAATACAAGCAAATTCTACCCCAATATAACCTCCTCCCCAGATTACTAACCGTTTGGGTTGTTCAGCAAGGGTAAACATTTGGTCAGAAATAATGGTATTTTCAATCCCTGGAATATCAGGTTTAACAGGATGTCCTCCGACTGCAATTAAGATTTTATCGGCAGTAATTTTGCTATTTCCCACTTGAATAGTATGAGGATCGAGTAATTTCCCATAATCTCGATATAATTCTACTTTTGAGTTATCTAACATCCGTTGATAAATACCATTAAGACGTTCTGTTTCTTGTTGAACAGCAGTGATCATTTTTGACCAATCTAAGGTACTTTTAACTGGACTCCAACCATACCCTTGAGACTCTTGAAACTGGGCTGGGAAATGGGAGGTATAGACCATCAATTTTTTAGGAATACAGCCTACATTGACACAGGTTCCCCCTAAACGATTATATTCTGCTAATCCAACTTTAGCCCCGTATTCTGCGGCCCGTCTGGCGGTGGCAATACCCCCTGAACCGCCACCAATGACAAACAGATCAAAATCATAAGTCATAATGATACAAATCTCCTAACTGTTCTGTCTTTCTTTACTTGTACTTTGTGTCCTCTATTTCATAGTTTATCGTTTGTTGGGAGAGTTGTTAGTGTTATTGATAAGGATTCTCTAAGATTATACCCATTGGTTAGTAGAAACCACTTCCAAAAAATAGAAGTCCAAGGGCAACTTTCCCAAAATTTGAAACCTTGCACATAATGCCATAACATCACTGAAAAAAGATTAAAACGATAAAGGCATTGGTCTTTCAATACCATATCCTTGAGCATAATCGACTCCTATTTCTTTTAAAATTTCTAATATTTCTTGATCTTCAACACATTCGGCAATAGTTTTCATACTCATAACCTTACCAATACGGCGAAAACAATCAATTAACCCATAATTAACTGAATTTTTGGCTAAATTTTTCACAAAACTCCCATCGATTTTCAAATAATCAACAGGTAGATTTTTTAGATAGGATAGAGAACTCATTCCACTACCAAAATCATCAAGAGCAAAATAACAACCTAATTGTTTTATGGCTTCAATAAGTTGAATAGCTTGAGTAAGATTCGTAATAGCAGTATTTTCTGTAATTTCAAAACAGATATGTTTTGGGTTAATTTTATAATAAGATAACTGTTCTTCTATAAAATTGTATAGTTGATCATTTTTTAACGTAATAGCTGATAAATTAATCGTATATAAATTATTAGACTGTTCTTGATAAACTTCACTATACATTTTGAGAAAGTTACTAATGACCCATTGATCAATTCCCGCCATTAAATTATAACGTTCCGCTGCTGGAATAAACACCAATGGAGAAATTAAATTTCCTGACTCATCTAATAATCTTAGTAAAACTTCATGGTGTATTTTTTCAGGGGATTGAATAGAAATAATTTTTTGACAATAAAGACGAAAACGGTTATCAATGAGTGCATTATTTAATCTAACAATCCATTGACTTTGACCGATTTGTTTTTTAAGTTCACTATCACTAGGTTGATAAACATAAATACGGTTTCGTCCCCTTTCTTTAGCAGTGTAACAAGCAGCATCTGCTGCATTTAAGACGGAAGCAATTGTTTGATTTTCGTTATTAATAGCAACCATTCCAATACTAACCCCAATTGCAAAGAGTTGCTGATCCCAAGTAAAGCGAAAATCCTGAATTAGTTGTCTTAAGTTATCTGCAATCGTTTCAGCTTTTTCCAGAGAACATCCTTTCAGTAATAAAGCAAATTCATCGCCTCCTAATCTTGCTAAAATATCACTGCTACGAACTCTTGTTTGTAATAAATAGGTAACTTGTTTTAATAATTCATCCCCTGCAACATGACCGCAAGTATCATTAATAATTTTGAATTGATCTAAATCTAAATAACATAGGATATGTTCAATATTTTCAGTCTTAAAATTTTCTAAAGCCAAGTCTAATTGCTTTTCTAATTCTCTGCGATTAACCAAACCTGTTAACCCATCATGACTGGCTTCCCAAGATAATTGATGGGCTAATTGTGAAGCTTGAGTAACATCACGAAAAATTAAAACCGATCCTAAAATTTGATTATTTTGTCCTCGAATAGCTGTAATAACCATATCGATTTCATATTGTTCTCTATTTTTATTTTGTAAAGTACCTGTTCGTCTTTCTCGTTGATTTTGACTGTTTTGCGTCATTTCATTAATGAGATTTTCCTTAGTGTTTCCTGCTTTATCTATGAGTTTGAAAATATTAGAAATGGGTTGATATACGGCTTCTTGAACACTGAACCCAGTTAATTGTTCAGCAATAGGGTTAAAGTCTTGGATAATTCCTTGAGAATTAGTTGTAATGACACCTTCACCAATAGAATTCAGGGTAATTTTTGCTAGTTTTTTTTCTTCAAATAATGCCCGTTCTACTAATTTTTGCTCAGTAATATTTTCAATTGTTCCCAAAATACCCACAATATTACCATCACTATCTTTTATAGGGATTTTACTGGTACTATACCAAACTTCTCGTCCTTCTGGATTACGTTTTTGTTCTACGAAATTTAATTCAGATTTTCCTGTTTCTATAACGCGAAGATCCTGTTCTCGATAATAACTAAGACTCTTAGTCGGAGGATCTAAATGTTGATTATTCGAATCATTATAAATATCATAATCCGTTTTACCTATTACTTGTTCTGGTTCTCTAATTCCAGAAGCTTCTGCCCATAAACGATTACATCCCAAAAAAACAGAATTAGTATCTTTCCAAAAAATTAATTGAGGAATATTATCTAAAACTAATTGTAAAAATGCCTTTTTTTCTTTTAATTTTTGCTCAATTTTACAACGCATTGTTATATCACACCAAGACACCATCAGTAAATTTTTGTTCCATTGTAAAGGCTGTACAAAAATACTGGCATAAATATAATTACCATTTTTCTTTTTAATTTTAAGTTCGTAGTTGCCTCTTAAGTTTTCGGTGGTTAATTGACTGGTTAATAATTGTTTTTGAGAACTTTCATCACATAAATCTAGAAGAGATAAACTTAATAAATATTCTAAAGAAAAGTCTAAGATAGAAAGGGCTTTAGGGTTAACATAATTAATTTTCCCGTTGCCAGGTTGTATTAAAAGGATTGGAACAGGAATTATTTCAGAGAACTCCTGAAATTGTTGAATTTTATTAGATTTTTCTAGAGTTGAAGATTGATCCAGTAAAGCAATTAACTGTTCTAAAACGGCTGATTCCTCCTGTTTTGATAATTGGCAATATTGATGTAACTTCAGCCAAGTTTCTCGCTTAATATTAATCTTGACAGATTTATTATTCATAATTGAAATTTAAAAATCGGGTTCTGTTTTCTAACTGAGAAGATCAATAATTGGATTCAAAACTTATGGATTAAGGCTAGGGATACATAAAGCAACTCTGTTATAACTTATCATCACTGTATTGTCACTATCGATAGGGAAAATAACAAAGATTGACAATTGTTTTTGACTTTATGCCCATAGAATACATAAGAGGAATATTAACTTGACTTCCATGACTCCCAAAGTACCGAGAATTACTTAATAAATATATGCGTACTAAGTTTATATAAAATATAATCATTTTTTATTAACGATATAAATCTAGATTATAACACATAATATAAATTATAATGAAATGCAGAACCTTTCTCCCTTGAAACGTTACAATAAAAGGCTGATAACTTTAAAGTTTACTACAGGGAAGTTTAACAAACAATGCCAACGCCTTCCCTTCGCATATCTCCTATAGCTTCTAGGGAATGATTATCGTTGGATCTAACCCCATGAACCCCTCCAAAAAACATACTTAATTCTTGCCAAAGAATGGTTTCTGTGTCTGGTGGTAATTGTAAGTTATTAATGGTTTCTAACTGTTCTCTGGGTTCTATATTAAAAAGATTATTTTCCCAGTGAATTCTAGGCTGGTTAATGGCTTCTTCTAGGGAAAAATTGAAATCTAATAAGTTAGAAATAACTTGCAAAAGTGCAGTTCTAATTCGATTTGAGCCTCCCGATCCTAAAACAATTTCGGGTTTACCTTCTTTAAGAATAATGGTAGGAGACATCATGGAAGAAATACGGCGATCGCAAGGCCAACAATGAAATCCCAAAGGGTTTAAGTCCGCTTCTCCTAACATATTATTGAGCATAATTCCTGTATTGGGAATAACATAACCTGACCCTTCTCCATTAGAATTGGTTACGCTGGCTGCATTACCGTATTCGTCAATGACACTAATATGGGTTGTACTTCCCCATTTATTAATGGTTTGCTGTAACTTATTTTTAGAGTGATGAAGATTTTTTTGACTTAAAAATTGACTAATAATATTCTCTTCATAAATATAATTATCATAGCTTATTTTTCTAGCATCGTTCGTTAAAGCCATCACAGATCCCAATAATTGTAGATGGTTCTTACTGCCAAAATCAAAACAACTAAAATCAATATTTTCTAGAAGTTTAAGGGCGTAACTAATCAAAATTCCGCCGGAACTGGGAGGCGGATTGGTTAGTAACTCATAACCTCTATAGTTAAAACTTAAGGGTTTTCTTTTAATCACACGATAATGAGTCAAATCTTCTTTGGTTAAATAACCTCCTTGTTTTATATCTTTTAACATTTGTTGAGCTATCTCTCCTTGATAAAATTCTTGGATTCCTTTTTTAGCTAATTCTTCTAACACATTAGCAAAATCTTTAATATAGGCTTTGTCTCCTATATTTAATAATTCATTGTTAGATAAATATAATTGTTGTGATTCATGGGAAGCTCTTAAAATGGGTTCTAAAATTTCAAGAGTAACTCGATTGTAAGGAGTGATTTCATATCCATTTCTAGCGTAGTCAATAGCTGGTTCTATGACCACAGAAAAAGGCAAATTACCCAGTTGCTGATGAACCTCATATAATCCCATTAAACTAGCAGGAATAGCAATGGAACCACGGCCAATATGAAACACTTGGATCGCTCCACCAAAGTTAATATTAACGGGATAAAATTCAATTTCTTCAAGGGATTTTTTGAAGCGAGGGGTCTGACAAAAAAAATCAAATAAAATCTTTTCTTTTTCTTGGGTATAGGCCAATAAAAAGCCGCCTCCCGCCGAAGACGTTAACGTGGACTCTACCACAAAAGAAGCTAACATGGCAGCGATCGCCCCATCAAAAGCATTACCCCCTAATTCAAACATCAGTTGACCGGCTTGGGCTGTTTTAGGATGTCCGGCGGCGATCGCCCCGTGAGTTTTTCGATTCATCAATTTTGGTGGCTAAAATTTAAACTTTACTATAATTCAATTTTAGGATGATCTCCTTATCGTATCGTATTTTGGAAATATAGACCGTTTCGCGATTTATTTATCGAGATAAATATGAAACTTTTGATTATCTAAGATTGTCATCGAGATAGATACATTTTATACACAGATAAAAGATGGTTTTCATTTTTGGTACCCCTTTCGACGACAAGCTGACAGATTTATTTAGTGTTGATTTCATTTTGGCTGGTGCTGGAAATGATACAATCGAACTAATTAACGATGGTTTAGAAGATACCGCTTTGGGGCAAGAAGGAGATGATACCTTTCTTGTTTCAGATCGCACAGGAGACAACCTAATTGATGGAGGAACCGAGATTAATCATGACACGGTTGACTATAGTTCCCTCAATGAATCCATTACCCTTAAAGCTCAAGGCGTAATAGAAAAAGCCAGTGGTGGAACGGATCGTCTTGTCGATATTGAACGTATTATCGGGGATGTTGGACCCGGTATTGTCAACACGATTGATGGTTCAGACTCAGGTTCAGCCTCAATTGAAGTTGATTTGGAGGCTAATACCCTAGAGGTTAATGGCACTGGTGCGCCGTCCCCTCTTTCCTTCAAAGTGGTTAATTTCCATAACGTTCGAGGGACTGACAACAACGACATTATCGTGGGAGATAAGAAAGATAATGTCTTTTTTGGAAGCCGAGGACACGATACCTATGATGGGGGAGCGGCCGGATTTGATACAGTTGACTACAGTGATTTAGGTCAACAGATCATCTTGAAAGCGCAAGGGGTTGTGAATAAAGGGAGTGCAGGAATTGATCAACTGATAGGAAATCCCAATCCTTTTACTCCCAGTATTGATAAAATTGTTGGTGCTACTGGTCAAAGTAATCTCATTGATGGTCGTATCCCTGGCTCTAGTCCCACTAGCTTTGATGTGGATCTAGCAGAGGAAACTTTATTCGTTTCTGGATTTGGTACCTTTGAGGTAGTCAATTTCCGTGATGTAATTGGTACTGCCAATGTAGACGTTATTCAAGGGGATGATACCAGCAACGTTTTGTTCGGTCAGCAGGGTAACGACTTCCTCCGAGGCGTTGATGAAACGAGTGCAACTTCAGGACTTAAAGAAATCGATATTCTTGTTGGGGGGTCTGGATTTGATAATTTCGTGGTAGGGGATTTCTTTGTCAAAGACTACTACTTATCCAACAGTACCATTGCTGATCCTTTTGGCAATGATGATTTTGCCTTTATTTTTGACTTTACCCTAGGGACAGACCAACTTAGTTTGAGTTCTACCAATCCTTATATCATCAATTTCTTCGGTAGTGGGGCTGAAATTTATGCCGATACTGGGGTTTTTGCTTCAGCCCTTGATGCTCAGGATGACTTACTCGCCCGAGTGTTATTTAATGCGCCTGTGGATTTACCTGTGCCTCCTTCATCTCCCAAATTAACAGCAGCCCAGTCAAGTTTAACAACTGATGAACTCACTGGAACTGGCTTGGTTCCCACCGAACTAGAATTCCGTGAGATTTCACCCATTAATGAAACCAAATTTACTACCGTTGACGATGTAATTGCTTTCGCAAAAGAGGCTAATGCCAAATTAGATGGAATGATTCTCAAGGATAGCTTTAGCTCCGTATTTAGTAGCCAGGAAGATTTGCCTGATCAGCTTGCCAGTCTTTTTGCTCCTGTAGATACGATTGCCTTAGCTTAATTGTTATAACGAGTTCTTTAGTTCCGTTGCCAACATTGGCGATCGCTAAAAGAAACTAGATGAAGGGACGCACTTGCTTCAGCGAGTGCGCCCCTTGATTCTTCGTTAGTGTTGAAATCCAAAAACTGGCTATTGAGTTTAACAAAAATGTCGTGCATAAGTCCCCACCTAAAAATAGTACCAAAAACACCCACATTTTAGGTGGGGATGAATTTTGAGCAGCAAATAAAGTGCGAAGCATCCATCTTCTGTCTTGACATACTCTTGTACTAACGTTAGCCTAAAAGCATAGCACCTTGATAACTTATACCTACTGATTAGAGGGTTCTGTTCTGGGTCATACGGCAATGTGAAAGGCAAAAACCACGCCATCCACAAATACAACCGTTATACAGGAGAGCAGGTAAAAATCAGTCCTGATAAGTAGTGAACAGTAATCAGTCTTAGGAACTAGGACTGCTGCCTATGGAGGGAAGGTAAGCCTCGCTATTGCAAGCAATAGAAAGCACATCCCTATGAAGTGGGAAGCCTCAAAGACGAATAAGACCGTCCTAAGTGCTTTAGTTGGACTTCTTGGTTTCGGCTTGGAAGCCCCAACTATAGCGTAGCTTAGTTGGGGTAGTTCACTTAATTACCTCACTTTTTCTTAATTGAGGGAGTTTCCCTAACAACCCTGTCATCAGTTGTAAGGCTAACTTTTTAAACGGTGGTAATCCCATCATTAAATGTAACCCCAAACGACGGATAACCATCACTGGTAAGATTTGATTGGAAAAAAAGCGGTTCAAAAAGTCGGTAAAGCCTAAAATTAGCCAATTTTCCCAGCGTCTCCAACGTTCATACCGTTTTAATACTTTAATATCCCCAATATCTTCCCCTTTTTTGTAGGCTTGTTCAATGACTTGTGCTAAAGCGGCTGCATCTCTGATGCCTAAGTTTAACCCTTGTCCCCCCACTGGATGGCAACAATGGGCTGCATCTCCCACCAACGCTAGGCGAGACTGGGTATAGCGATCGCTTTGCATCAATTGTACAGGGAATAAATAGCGATCGCTGTCTAAGCTAATATTTCCCAAAGATCCTTGCGTCCTTTCTTCTAACTTCTCTAAAAAGACTGTCTCGTCTAACCCTACCAATTCTTGGGCTTGAGCGTGGGGGGCTGTCCAAACGATCTGACAACGGTTCCCTGGTAAGGGTAAAATCCCCATTGGGCCGCTGTAGCAAAACCGTTCAAAGGCCACATCGTTGCGGGGTGCCGTATGTTTGATGGTAAAAGTAACACAAGACTGCCAATATTTCCAACCTTGGGTGTTAATCTGGGCTAAGGAACGAATGAAAGATCGCGGTCCATCGGCCCCAACTACTAATTTTGTGTGTAAGAGTTGGGTCATACCGTCTTTTTCCACCGTTACGATCGCCTTTGTCTCACAGTAGTTTACGTCCACCACTTTAGCTGGACAAATCCATTCAATGTTAGGACAATGGGCGATGGCTTGTTGTAAGGTGTGTAGAATCACCTGATGATCCCCTACATACCCTAGATAATCCGTTCCTAAGTCGGCGGTTTCAAAGGTGACGACCTCTGGGTAATCCGCATCTGAGAGGCGAATATGACGAAATTTTCCAATCTGAGGCAATATTTCTGACCAAACCCCAATGGAATCAAAAATCTTCCCAGACAGCAGAGAAAGGGCGTAAGAACGCTTTCTAGAAGCCACTTTTTCTAGGGTTTGCACCTCAACAAGTTTAATGTTTAACCCTGAATCTTTGAGGGTTAAAGCGAGGGTTGCCCCCGCGATCCCACCACCAACGATGGTTAGATCGCAATCTAAGGGTTGAGTTAGATTTGATTGAGGTAAGGTAATGGTTTCTAAGGTCATGGTCAAGAATACACTTAGGAAGAAATTTTTTCTGGTTCTTTACTAATTTGATTGTCCCTAGATTCCACAGGAATTTCAACCTCCTCTTGAATATTGGGGTTGCGCTTAGAAAAACCCCAAACAAAGATTACGGCGATCGCTCCAATCATCAACCATTCTGGGGGAACCCACTCAGGATTGATCACCCTAACCAATAATCGTAATCCTACAAAACCAACGGTAATAAACCCTGCATCTTCAAGATAGGTATATTCTTTTAACCAACGGATAAATAATTCTGCCAAAAAGCGTAAGGTAATAACTCCAATGGTTCCCCCTATCAAAATCAACCAAATTTCATCCGCTAAGGCAATAGCGGTGGTTACACTATCTAAGGAAAACGCTAAATCTGTAATGGCAATTAAAGGGATAGCTTGCCAAAGGGAGGTAAATTCTGGGCCATGATGATGATCTTCTTCATTCTCTTGGGAAGTAAAATAATTAAACACCAACCATAAGAGATAGACTGCCCCCAATAGTTCAAATTGCCAAAATTTCACCACCCAGGTTGCGGTTAAGATCAATGACATCCGTAAAACATAGGCCACCACTAATCCTAGATTGAGGGCTGAGCGTTGTAATTTGGGGTTTTTTAACCCTTGGGCAATGGCTGCTAAAGCGATGGCATTATCAGCTGATAATACCGCTTCTAAAGCCATTAAAATGATCAGTAAGATGGGAGTTTTGAGACTAAGAGCGAGGGAAGAATCGAGAATCTGGTCTAACATTCAAAAATCAGGGATGAATAAGTGCAATTAATAAAAGAACGACAGTTAAAATGTCGTTACTGTGTTATGGTCTGAATGATTCCTTAAATTAATGATAATGTATTTAACAAAATCTAGTCACCTTTCTCATTTTTGTAATCTGCTTGTTCAATTTTTCAACTAAACGAGATTGATTCTTCTTGTCCACAAAAGCTCATACTCTAACAATACGGGGAAACTGACAAAGGGAGTGATCAGAAGAGTCTTGCAAAGTTTGAGCAACTTCAGCCACATTATTAGGATCGCTTTGTTGAAGATATTTCAATAATGTTTGACTTTCCTCTAACAATTGACTGACATCGATTGTCTCATAGTCAGGTTGATAGTCACGGAGTCGTTTAACCCCTTCACCTAAGAGAATAACAGCACCACGCCAGTTATGATTCGTGAGATGATAACAACCTACGGCTACTTGTAAAATACCTTGATAAAAACGTTTATCCGACTCTGCTGCATCAATCCAAATCCCTTCTAGGGTATCATGACAAGCATAAAAGTCCCGTTGATTAAATTGCTCAATTCCTTGCAAAAATGCTTCTGATACCATGATTTTTCTCAAGCTGACATATTTTCGCGAACTTCCTTAATGAACGCTAAGTCAATTTCTTGGTCTTCGCCAGCAAACTCATTATCTGGGGTAATAAACAACATACAATGACATTCTTTGCGTTCTCGCATGGGAACACAAGGACAGTTCCAATAGGTATTTTTTACTTCTGCTTCTTTATCTTCGTAATGACGACAAGGACATAACGGGGCTCCTAATTCTTCTTTATGTCTAGCGAGTCCTTCAATCACCACTGCTGTTACAGAAGGTTCGCTACAAAAGTAAGTATCTGTGCGTTTTGCGTACTGTTCAGCAAAATTTTTCATTGCTTCTAGCATTTTATCACTTTGATTATTATCGATGTTAGTTGCAGTCATGGATATTTAAGGATGGATTATTACATCACATTATGAGGGTTAAATTAACATTGTGACATATTTTTTGTCGTTTGCGAAAATTGGTGGCGGAGAAAGGTACGCTAGACTAGAGATAGAAAATCTGAACTATCCGTTAACACTTCATTATTATTATTCAAAGAAAATGTAATTAAATCATTCTGATTTTCTTCTGTCCAAGTATCACTATCATCGATTATCATTACATTTGTTTTGCTGAGATCATTTAAAATTAAAGAGTCCAGCAAAAGTTGCTCGTTGGGGGACAAATTATTAACAATATTGTTGTAAAATTTTTGTATCTTCTCATCGGTTATTAACATTGACTCTAATGATGATAAATTCTTAGTTTATTATATCAAAAGTTTGCTCAAATGATAAAAAGAACATGAAATAATATAAATGTATCATGTCCTCACACATTAAATAGATTTAATTATTAACTGAAAAAAAATTAGGCTTTGTTAGCTTTCTTTTTAGCCACTTTACGTTTGAAAGCTGCACCTAAAATGGTAAAAATAACATTGCTGTGTTATTTAAAATTTTATTCGTCATTTGATGAGTCAATAACAGTAGTAGGCGTTACTTCAAAAATAACTTTATAAGGATTCTTTAATTCCCGTTTTAACCGATCTTCTACAATTTTTACTTCTTCGGGGTTAATAGGATTAGATGCCCTGGCTTTAACTAACACGACAGGAGGGTTTTTATTCCAATTTACCCTAACATTAAATACGCTAACATCAGGTCGATTGACTAAAGAACGAGTGACTAAAATCTTTTGAATAGAATCGTGAATTTTAGCTTTACTAATTAATTGCCAAAAACTGATTCCTAATGGAACTGCCAACAGCACAATTAAAATGACTGAAACGCCCCAAGATAGGGTTCTGGCAAACTCATTACTTCTTGCGTATCCTCCTAGAAAATAGATAATAATACAAGCTAAATTAATGCCAATTAAATTAGTAATATAAAGTAAGCCAGCACCGAAGGCGATTTGCCATTCTCGTTGGGATAAAGCTAAACCAAATACACAAATAGGTGGCATCAAAGCAACAGCGATCGCAGTTCCTGGAATAGCATCTCCAACGGAAGGACGAATCTTAGCATAACCACTAATTCCCCCTGCAACAATGGCAATTAATAAGTCAATTAATGTGGGTTGAGTTCTAGATAAAATTTCGCCACCAAATTCTGGTAATGAGATAATTAATCCTACTATTGATGAACAAAAAACAGATAAGAGGGTAGCAAAAATTACCGATATAAAACTACGGCGTAATAATTCAATATCCCCTTCTAAAGTAGCAAAAGCAAATCCCCTTAACGGTAACATTAAAGGGGCAATAATCATCGCTCCAATAATAACAGCAGCACTATTAATAATCAATCCAAAAGTTGAGAGTAAACAGGAACCTAAACTAAGAACTAAATAATTTTGTGTTAATTGAGATTCTTCTAATAATGATTCTCTTAGCTTGAGTATAGGTATAGACCCTAAACCCAATTTTTTAATCATTTGCCAGCTTATTTGCATAAAAAAATTACTACTCAAAACATAGGTAAATTGAATAAAATCAACCTTCAAACTTTATGATCTGATGCTAGATGACAAGGATAGTTGGGATCACCTATTTCAATTTGTAAAGTCGGATGTTCAATACCAAATAAATCATGTAATTGTTGACCAGTTTCTGTTAAAAAGTTATCCCCTGGAAAACCATTAGGCATCACTAAATGTACCGTTAAAGCTGTTTCGCGGGTACTCATCGCCCAGATATGAAGATCATGAATATGGGCAACCCCAGGAAGTTCCATTAAATAGGTTCTCACAGCTTGAGGTTCAATGGAAACAGGAACTGCATCTAAGGCTAAATTAACGGAATCTTTCAACAGTTGCCACGTTCCAAAAACAATGACGACAACAATCACTAAACTAACGACAGGATCAAACCATAACCAACCAGTTAATAAAATAGCTAAACCTGTCAAAATCACTCCAAAAGAAACTAACGCATCGGCGGCCATGTGTAAAAATGCCCCACGAATGTTTAAATCCTGATCACGACCTGACATGAAAAATAAGGCGGTAATGGTATTAATAATGACCCCAACTAGCGCAACAATCATAATGGTTACACCAGAAATCGGACTGGGATTAAATAAGCGAGAAACTGCTTCCCAGGCGATCCCTCCCATGACGAATAATAGGGTTACAGCGTTAAATAAAGCAGCTAAAATAGAAGAACGACGTAACCCATAGGTATAACGTTGTGTAGGAGGATGTTGGGCTAAAAAGTTGCCGACCCAAGCTATCAATAACCCAAAGACATCACTGAGATTATGACCAGCATCAGCTAATAAAGAAAGGGACTGAGTCCAAAACCCAAAAGCAAACTCGATGATAACAAAAACGACATTTAAAACAGTCCCGATGATAAATGCGCGAGTATAGCTAGGAGTAGGGGGATGGTGGTGATGGTGATGGGTATGAGAATCAGGCATAATAATAATTTGATCTGGTAATGAGCAAAAGGACAGTCATCAGACAATTTAGTTATAACTTAGTATGACTCATTTATTATCTTGGCATTGGCGATCGCTTCCCTTAAATAAGTTAACGGGTTCGGAGGTTTTTGAAAGGTTATTTGCTGCTGATACAACTATTGCAACTCTATTGGAAAGTCCTTTTCCTACCCCTTCTGACTATCCTTATTTATCTCGTTATTCGATTTGTGCAGGGGAACCTCGTCTTATTAACGGTAAACCTCAATTATGGACTCCCAAATTAGGACATATCTTACCATTTTTACAGAAATTATTAAGACAGACAAACCGTAATTTGCTAAGTCCTGAACATCTTCCTTTTGGGGGAGGATGGTTAGGATGGTTTGGCTATGATTTGGCCTGGGAAATCGAATCTTTACCCCATTATCATCACGATCCCCTGCCTTTTCCTGTGGCTTATTGGTATGAACCAAACTCTTTTACTATTTTAGATCATCTCGAACAAAAATTATGGTTAGCTAGTACCACTTTAAATGGGTTAGATCGCTTACAACTGAAATTAGAAACAAAACCCGATTCTCGATCTCATCCCCTAACGACTTCCCCTCCTTATTTATCCTTTTATACCGATCAACAAGAGTATCAAAATGCTGTTCGCCAAGCTAAGAAATATATTAAAGCAGGGGATATTTTTCAAGCTAATCTATCTTTAAGATTTCAAACCACCACTCCAATAACAAGTTGGCAATTATATAAAAAATTACAACGGATTAACCCTTCTCCTTTTGCTAGTTATTGGCGATCGCCTTGGGGAGATATGATTAGTTGTTCTCCTGAGAGATTAGTGAATTTAAAAGATAATCTTGCTCAAACCCGTCCCATTGCAGGAACTCGTCCCCGTGGCCAGAATTTTCAACAAGAAACAGCAATGTTAATGGAACTTTCTTCTGATATTAAAGAAAAAGCAGAACATATTATGCTAGTTGATTTAGAGCGCAACGATTTAGGAAAAGTATGTCAATGGGGTTCAGTAGAAGTAGATGAATTATTAACCATTGAAAGATATAGTCATGTCATTCATTTAGTCAGTAATATTAAAGGAAAATTGAGTCAAAATAAAACACTGATTGACCTCATTAAAGCCGTATTTCCTGGGGGAACTATTACGGGATGTCCAAAGGTAAGATGTTTAGAAATTATTGAAGAATTAGAACCCATTAGACGCAATTTATTCTATGGTTCTTGTGGTTACTTAGACTATCGAGGAAATTTAGACTTAAATATTCTAATTCGTACCTTATTATATACACCATTATCCTCGAATTTAGCCAGTGTTTGGGGACAAGTGGGGGCGGGAATTGTAGCTGACAGTGATCCTGAAAAAGAATGGTTTGAATCCTTGCAAAAAGCCAAAGCACAATTAAAAGCTTTAAATTTATAAGCCTTGACTATGCTATGATATGAATGAGTAAATTCTGTCTTTTGTCTGCTTAATATTTTTGTTTTTTTCTAAATCTATTGTTTTGAATTATGTCTTTCATTCGCCTTCCTTCTTCCTGGACTATTGCTGAAAATAACATTACCCCTGAAACCGTTTATTTTAACCGTCGTCGCCTTTTAAAAGGTATGATCGGAGCCGGTATTGCCGGCAGTTTAATTCCCCTTTCAGGGTGCCAAAAATCAGCCTCTCAAACCGCATTAGAAGCTACCCTAAAACAACCTAAAATTCCAGGGATTAAAACTTCTCCTAAATTTAATCAAGTTGATCGTCCCATGACAGAGGAAATTTTAGCAGGACAATATAACAATTTTTATGAGTTTGGAGGAACTAAAAAGATTTGGTTAAACGCTCAAAATTTACCCACTGAGAATTGGAAAGTTGAAGTAACAGGATTAGTTAAAAATCCCAAAACTTATGATATTGATGATTTAAAAAAGACCTTCCCATTAGAAGAAAGAATTTATCGTTTTCGCTGTGTTGAAGCTTGGTCAATGGTATTACCTTGGGTTGGGTTTCCGATGAAAGCATTAATGGCAGCAGTGGAACCAAAAAGTGAAGCAAAATATGTCCGTTTTACCTCCTTTTATGATAAGGAAATTACAACTGGACCTAGTTTTCATTTGGGGTATTTACCCTGGCCTTATAAAGAAGGGTTAAGAATTGAAGAAATGGCTAACGAGTTAGCCTTTTTTGCTGTAGGAATTTATGGCCATGATTTACCCAAACAACATGGCGCACCCTTACGAATGGTGATTCCTTGGAAATACGGATTCAAGGGAGCAAAATCTATTGTAAAAATTGAATTTTTAAAGGAACAACCAGCGACTTATTGGAACACAATTGATCCCAATGAATACGATTTTGAAGCCAATGTTAACCCAGCTAAACCCCATCCCCGTTGGTCTCAAGCAACGGAAAAATTTATTAGTAACGGGCCTGGATTATCTTGGGAAATAAAAGAAACGTTACCCTACAATGGTTACGGGGAATATGTGGCTAGTTTGTATTCTTAATAGAGTTAAGTTATAGCATTTCCTGGACTCATAGCGTTTCTCTTAACGAGTGAGGTACATCTAATATTTAATCCCTAACTCCTGACTCGGAGACTCCTGACTCCTAAAACTAGAAAACTTTGTACCTCACAAGTATGGGAA
>JAAUYD010061147.1_pt1 | contig 19251 bp, 15 predicted proteins | sample 7278101 | NCBI WGS metagenome assembly JAAUYD01 (sample SAMN14350128, study PRJNA611818) | marine sediment metagenome | isolation source: surface marine sediment (0.6m) | place: French Polynesia: Moorea | collected 2018-08
ACCGTGATGGCCACCCACGTGCGCTCGGTGATGTCAATCTGCATGTCAATAACGTCGATCGTGGCCGGGAGAGGGTTCCTCGTGGGAGTGGGCGGCGGGAGCTGCCCCTGAAGTTCCCCGTCCTCCCCAACGGTCGCGGTTGATCCGCTGGTGCGGCCGGTAGGCACCACAAGCTCGGTGGTCGATTCAAGGGGTTCTGCTTCAACCGCGGCTGGCTCCACCGCGGCCGGTTCGGGGAGCGTTTCCTGCCCAACAAAATCACTAACCGCCCCGGCGATGCCTTCCAATAGAGAAGTATTGGGCTCCGTACCGAGAACAAACGGTAAAAAGCGCCAGCTGAGCAGGGCGATAAAAAATACCAAAGCCGCAATAATCAGCCAGCCGGTAAAATCGGACCGCTTCTGCTCCTCTTCAAAGGCCAGATCGTTGTTTAAGTGATCAAAAAAAGTACCCGCCTCATCTTCCGGCGGCATAATCATCTTGGGCAGCGGCTCATCTTCTGTGGGTCTGTGTAGGGGGGGTGGGGTTTTGTCTCGAAACTGCGTATACCGTTCGAGAAGCGGTTCAGCATCCAGCCCTAAAAATCGGGCATATTTTCGCATGTATCCCCGTACATGAGCCTGGGAAGGAAGCTGGTCATACTCCCCTTTCTCCATCGCTTTGAGATACCTGGGATTAATGCGCAGGGCATCATACACATCATTCAGCTCGAATCCGCGATTTTCACGCGCTTCGCGTAAGACAGTGCCTATTTCGTGCAATTTGTACCTGGGCCGATCAAAAAGAGATTGACAACAGCCGTTGATCAATCTCTCTCACATGTTTTTGCCAGGAAAGCGAAGCAATATTATGCTTCAGCGGCCGCCTCACCAACCGCTTCAACTGCTTCCACCGCATCGTCGGCTGCTTCTTCGGCCGGGGCTTCTTCTTCTGATTCAGCCTCAACCACCTCAGCCTCAACTGCTTCCGCTTCAGCGTTGGCCGCATCTTCTTCACTCAAGACATGAACGGTGACATTCGCTTGATAATCGGCGTCGAGGCGCACCAAGGCGAGGTGATCTCCGGTTTGACGGATCGCCTTACCAGCAACGCTGACCTTGCGACGATCAAGCTCAATGCCCAAATCTTCCTGAATCTTGGCGGCGATATCGGCGGTGGTAATAGAACCGTACAGCCGGCCTTTGTCCCCAGCTTTGGCCACAAAACTCACTTCAATCTCAACCAATCTCTCGGCCAGGGCCTGGTGCTCCTTCCGCAGTTGATCGCGGCGAGCGGAGGCCAGTTCGCGCCATTTGGCAGCCATCTTCAGCTGACCAGGAGTTGCTGGAACAGCAAACCCCTGGGGAATGAGGAAATTCCGGCCGTAGCCATCAGAAACCTCAAAAATTTCACCTTTATAACCTAGGGTATCGACATCTTCAGTCAACAAAACTTTCATTTTTTATATTTCTCCACGCTGTGCTAGCGACCGACAATCCTATCAAACAACGCGGGTTTTGGCAATAGTTTAAGCGAAAAATTATGATGGAATCGATGCTTTGGAGGACGCTCAAAAAAGCTTTTACTTTTCTTTTACCGTGTCTAAGGTTCCCTGCTTTTGCCGCCACTGCCCGACCGTCTGGGCCTTTAATGCCGCAATTTTGTGGCGGGCCTGCATCGTAGACGTGTTTTTTTGCAGGTACTTTAAGATATCAATGGCTCGCCCCTCAAACCCCAACCGACGATATGCATCAGCAAGAGAAAGGGCATAGAGAACCCGGCTGGGATCATCGGCTAAGGCCCGGCGCCAATACATCACCGCCATGGCCCACTGCCCTTCTTGAGCGAGGCGATCGGCGGTTAAATGAGCGGCAGCGCCATTCATGCGGTACAAATCTGCAGGGACATTAACCCGATGCCATATTTTTTTTGTGGCAAAGTCCGGTGGAACATAGAAGAAACCAAGCAGTAATATGCCCCCGTAAGAGGCAAATTGCAGCGCGAAAATGATGCCGCTTACCGTTTGGGCGGATCCGCTGATCAGCCCCTCCAGAGGGGTTCCCTGAACATCGCTCCACGTTTGAAACAGCTCCGGCTGAAATGTCGTAAGCCCCAGCTGAGTCATGCCGATTGCGGCCGCCACCATCGCTCCAACATATCCGCTAAAGCGACGCCGGTAGACAAGATACGCCAAAATCAGGAAAATTGGAAACCATATCCCCTGCCAGACGAGGGTGACTGGGGAGGTTAGGGACAAAACTTCCAAAATAATCTGAATGAGAGACAGCTGCACCAATCCAACAATAAAAATGAGGAAAATGTAGAAGGAACCGGATGGTTTTTGATGATCCAAAACCTTGCTGGTCAACCGTCGATGGCATTGCGGACAGTGGAGTGTGTTCTCAGCTAGTTCACAGGCACAATAAGCACAGAGATGATTCTCATCCAGGCGGTCCCATACATCATTAAATGGAGGTTTGGGTAGCGGATTCACTTGACCTCAATTCGTGAACAGCAACGATTTGAAATGGGGGGGTGACCAATCGTAGGCATCGATATTAATTCTCAAAATGAATTTAAATGAAAAGCGGCCGAATCAACCGCGTCCCCTTTTCCCGAGTCTTTCTCAGCAAATGGAAGGAGAATGGAAAAAGCATCTGAAGTCAGGCTTCCATCATCTTTATGACCGGAAATAAATTCTAGCTTCCCACCACTGGCTTCGATGAAATGTCGCGCTATGATTAGCCGCGGTCCGTAAACCAATTCTTTGGCATCGTGATCTCCCCAATTGTTGGTCGGATCGGTTAAAGTGGCTTGAATCAATCCTGAGGTGTGTTGATCTAGGTTTTTGCCATCGTGCCAAATCTCAATTTGCAGATGGGGTTCACGTTCTTCCAGTTCGATATAAACCGTCTGGCCGTTTCCCTTCAGGCAATTAATCTCGGAAATGCTAATCAATCGTTTGATGGCTCTCTCGATTCCGGCCTTATCTATGACCACCGGTCGGGTTTGCTCATCCACCATAAAATTGAATTTGACGCCGGCCGCATCCCGGCCGGGTGAATTTTCGACATACGGCTCAAACAATTTTGCCACTTCGATCGTTGATTGACCCTGATTCTCGAAGCTGGTTTTAGCCTCACCGGTTTGAATCTCAGCCAGAGAGATAAAATCTTCAACTAATTCACTCACCCGCTGACTGCCGGCCTGAATGCCGAGCAGCGCATCCCGCAAGTCAGATGACGTGTTCAAATCTGAGGAGCTGTTTGAAATCAGGACCGAGTAATTGTCGACATCAGCCAGTGATCCCAGGAAATCCGGCCGCAGCATGCTCAAAATATTGATTTTTAGCTGCTCAAAGTCGCTGTCGGCGCTTTTCTTAAGCTGGAAATACCGGTTTAAAACCGCGGTTGTCAGAGAGAGCAGTTCGTTGCTGTCGTATGGTTTGGTGAGATAATCTTCTGCACCAATTCGCCGGCCGTGCAAAATCTCTTTTTTATCGGTTCGGGCACTGAGAAAAATGACCGGGACTTGAACAAAGTCTGGGGATTGGCGCAATTTTGACACAAAATCATACCCGTTCATCTTGGGCATCATCACGTCAGAAATAATAAGGTCCGGTTTTCTTTGGGCCGCTTTTTCCAAACCTTCTACCCCATCGCAGGCGGTATCAAATGTAAATTTATACGCTGTATCAGCGATCCGCAACAAATCAACCAGGCCGTCGCGCACAGAATCCTCATCCTCAACAATTAAGAGATGGGCCAACCGCTGTGAAGAAAGGTCAGCGGATAAGTTTACGGCATCATCTTGAGGTGCGGAATCAGACGGCCAGGCAGGCATAATGGGAATTTCAGCTTCTACCGCCGTTCCTTCTCCTTCTTTACTGGCGACAGTTAAAGTCCCATGGTGAGCATCGATGATTCCTTTAGCAATGGTTAAACCCATCCCTGAACCCTGCTGCTCATATTTATCACGTTTGTATTGAAAAAACATGTCAAATATTTGGGATTGAACCGAGGATGGAATGCCGATCCCGTTATCGTGAACGTTGACCTTTAAGCAGCCGTCTTCAGCGAGCAGGCTAACCCTAACCTCACCTGTTCTATCTCTGTTGATGCGCGCGCTGGAAAACTTGATTCCGTTTTCTACTAAATGACCAATCGCAATAAAATATTCAGATTCAAGGCAAAAAAAATGGGGAAGTTCCTGCGGGATTTCAAATTGGAAATCCACTTTTTCTTTTTCTGCCAGGAGCAGAAATTTTTCTTTTAGCTGCAAAAACCTCTGCACACCGTTTTGGCAAAATGCCCCCTCTTCCCGGTATCGATGAAACAACTCGCCGGAACGAGCGTCCATCACGTGGATCATATCCTCAACCAGATTACTCATCCGCTCACACCCGGTCCGAATCCCTCGTAAAAAATCACCAACATTTTCTGTATCTTTGTATACGGAGATGCTAGAGGCCAACATTTCGTAGTAGGCGGTTACATAGGTCAGCGGGGTGCGAAATTCGTGATTCAGCACCTGCAGGACTTCACGCTTGAGTGAACTCATCTCTCGTTTCTGATGCGCTCGGGTATTTAGCGATCGATTGAGCTGAATTTTAATCATATCGATTAATTCAAGGCTATCGAACGGTTTAGTGATGTACATTTCGGCTCCGCTCAATCGCCCTTCAATCATATCTTGCTTCCGCCCCTTGGCCGACACAAAGATAAACGGCACGTGGACCCAATCCGGATTTTCACGAACGTGACCCAACAGCTCATAACCCGACATATTAGGCATCATGATGTCGGAGATGATCAAATCAACCGCAGTTTCTTTTAATCGATCCAAAGCCTCGAGGCCGTCAGAGGCGGTGACAACGGTCACAGAATAGTCGAAATCAGCGATTTCAAGTAAATCTCTTACGCCTTCCTGCAGTGATGGATCGTCTTCAACTAACAATAGAGTTACAGCGGTCATAATGGGTATCTTTAAATTATCTGTTTATAAGAACAGTTGTCGTAAACGAATTTTTTGGAGGTTCCTTGTGATTCAGCTTAGAAGGTCTCGCTTACATTTTACGTTTCTAAAATGTTAAAAATCAAGGTAATTTCCAGTACACAGGTACCGTTTGTCAATTTTGCTGTAAAGCAATCATAACTCTTAAAAGCAAAGATGGCCGCATTTAGCGACCATCTTTTAGTTTTATATAAATTAAATGGGGATAGGGATCAGTTCATTCGGAACCGTCTGGCGATAAACATCAGGAAAATCAAACCCAAAGCTGCGGCAATACCGCCCCAGATGGAAATACCTGTTTCCGGTAAGGTTTCTGTTGCATTCCCAGTGTTAGCGCTGACATCGGCCGAACCAACGGTGTCGGCTGTGTCATCATCCTCATCAGCTGCGACTTCATCGTCATCTTCTTCGTCGTCATCTTCGTCAAAAATGCGGGTCACGTCTTCGGCCACTTCATCACCCTCATCATCCTCAGCCTGCACAACCGGGGTTACGGTTGGCGTTGCGGTGGGAACAGGGGTAGCGGTAGCGGTTGGCAAAGGGGTGGGTGTTTCCGTTGGGGCATTAGCGGTCAATTCCATGGCCACTAACGTTTGGGTGACATAAGCATTTTGCGTTTCAATCGCTTCATTTGTCGCGGAGATCACCGTAGCGGTTGCCGCAATACCGGCATCTCCTTCAGCCACTGCTTGGCCATCATCGGCCCCATCAAAAAACAGCTGGTAGACCCCTAATACACCCAGGCAGAGGACCAGGATACCCACCAAACCGGCGGCCGCAAAAACAAACGGCCGGTTAGATTGGGTTTCTTCTTCTTCTTCTACAATAAACTCTTCAAACAGATCAGGATCTTGATCAGCCATCGCAGTTCTCCTTAATAGTCTTCCCCATTATCTTTGATTTACATAATGATGTCAAGGTTGCGACATAGTACCGTCAGCACATCTCCATTAACCAGACGGACATCCGCCTGGCAAATCGAGCGTTCACCCACCTCAGTTCGGCGACCTGGATAAATTCGCAGCACCTCACCGGTCAATCCGCTTTCATCTGTTCGCAGAACGCGGACCCGAGCCCCGCGAACCAATTGCGGTTGTTCATCCTCGACAATCGTTGAATCTACTGCTGTGTCAGGGAGAACGATTAGCGGCCGCCGGCTGTGGCTGGTCTCTGCCGCCAACATTCCGCCACTGCGGCCGTCATAACGCGTTAACAAATCAAATATCATGGTTGACATGCCCATTTTACCGACCCCATGGGTGGCAAAAACCGGCAGTTCCAACTGGCTTAAACGCAAAAACAACTCGCCTGTGATTGAGCCGGCGATAATCCCCCGCGCGCCGCGATCAGCGGCCGCGGAAACCCACTGTTCCTGATCGAGATGACCAACCACCAGGATTTTTCCCTGCGCCTGAGTGGTTATCTGATCACGGCTGACGGCGGCCGTTGGATCATCACTCAATATTTTGATATCCCCATACCCTTCCAGAGAAGTGCCACAGGCCGCCTCCATTCGGGTACCTTTTGACTCGACCGCTACCCCACGCTCGGGAATTGAATAGGCTACCCACCCCTTTAACAACGCCCGGATAGGCGTGGTTTTGGGATTTTGCTTGACGAAAATCGACCCGTTTTCAACGGCTAAAATTTTTCCTTCAACCGGTGACTCAACAGATTTTTTTCGGCCAAAACGACCCTTTTTCTCGCCCAGTAGATGACCGGGGCGAATTTCCATCCCGCTTTGCACAGTGACGTGTTTGGTCAACTCACCTGGAGAGATACCTAATTCAGCAGCGGCCGGCACGATGGCTATCTCGCCCGGCCTCTCGATATGGGCGATAATTTGCACCATCGATAATTCTTGACCAGGGCCGGCGACCACAACGCCACTAGCCATAAAAGGGAGCTGTCGGCGCTGTCGAAACGTAATGTTGGTTTGTACTCTTGTTGCGGTACGATGATGTCGAATCACCCTTACAATCCCATCCCCGCTTGCCATTTTAGCAGGGCTAGCTGTCGTTTTTTATCGTCGTTGGGCAATTTTAACGGTCGACCACGCGTGTCTACGAAAAGACGGATGAAACGATCCGCATTAATATCCTGCCCACGGCCGCGGACACCTGGAATTCCTCCGCGACGGGGTCCTTTTATGCGCACCTGACCCCCTTCAATCTTTGAGATCTCAAGCTTCTGCAATTCATCCCCACCAACGGTTTGTTCCTGATTCCCTTCCGCTCCCTGCCAGGAAACGCTCACCTTGCGCCCTTTTGACTGGGTACAAACGCCCAGGCCAAGCGCTTCAAATGGTTCACCTCTATGAATTTGTGTCGCCGCCTTGGGGTTGTGTTCAGCGAGTAATCCCAGAGAAGGAAGTGCTCCATAGCGATCCGCATAAATTTGAAACAATCCAGCCGGCTGCAACCCGTCAAGTACACACATGACAAGCTGATCCACCGGAAAGAACATGCGTAATATCGTCCCCCCAACAACCAGTTCATTGATTTGGAGCGGCTTATCGGCCGGCATCCCCCAGGCGTTCAACGCCTGGTGAAAGGCGTTTTTAAGAACTTCTCGGGCTGCTGCCAGCCATAAAAGATAATCAAGCTGCACTTCGGGAATTGTGTCCGGCCAAATTTCTTGATGGGCCAGCAATTCCACCAGCCTTGACTGATGCTCCTGACTGTCGGTTTCGGGGATCCAAGCCAATGTTTGGGGCAGATCAATGACCGGTTGGTTTGCCGCCCCGATTCCCTGCAGGCCGCTATCGTTATAAATATGGGTATAGGATTTGGTCGGCGTAGCATAGATGAACCATATGCGCCCGTCATGAATCGATACCGCCAAGGAGGACCCATTTTTCTCTCGTGCGCGGAACTTTAGATATCTCTCCGACATCAACACATCCTGGCGAGGATGGGTCAAACTCCAGCGCATCAAATCCGGCATACCCGGCATCCGGCCGACATTTCGCTCGCGAATCAACTCAGCCAGCAGCAGGCGCGCCGGGTTGAGTCGTTCTCGACGGTTTTGCGGCCGAATATCCTCAGTCACATGGAGCACCAACCCGTTAGCGAGGCTTTGCTCCATCGCTTCCAGGCCGGCAGGATTTGCCGCAAAGATGACCGGAGGCCGCACGTTATCGACCAGTAGGCGGCCGCCCCACATCATCGCCTGGCCAAAATGGGATAAGACATTTTTGCGATCTTTGCCGCCCACAACCAGCACCACCAGTGGCTGAAGCGCCAAAAAGGCGTTTACCTGGTCAGCCAGGGGAAGCTGATTTTCAGCGGTCCACACGACCGCTGGCTCATTTGAAAACGAAGTCAACAATCGATGGGCGCTGTTTAAGGCCGGATCATTATCGGACGGGGCCACAATCAGCACCGGCCAGGAAGAAAATGCAGATGTGGTTAAGAGAACCTCGTCAACTCCGGCTTGCGCGGAGCGCGTATTGCGAACCAACTCCCCTTCTGTCGTGATCAGATTATGACCGGTTTGCCGCTCGATCAGCTTAATCGCCTCGGCGACACCAAGCATGACGTTGGCCTCAGGAGGATGGGCGGTTGAGGGGGCAAAAGCGGCTCCGGCAAGCGACATTTTACCGGCAACTTCTCTGGCAAATATCACTCGTGTAAAGTCGGTATCACTGTGAACCAACAAATACGAAGGGTTGGTTTTTGCTGCGGTTTCTGTGGCAGGTTCAGCGTTCATGAAATTTATGGTCTATTGAAACAAACCAACCAACGTATCAAATAACGTTTGGACTGCTAAGGCGATATCGGAATAAATGGCCGGCATGTATATTCTTAAAAATAATATGAAGAGGATGATGAGCAAAAGCAAATAAATGATGCGCAGAAGGCCTCGGCCTCTCTTCTTTGGACCCTTTTGTTTATCCGCGGTTTTTTGCAAGTTTGGTGATTGGCTTTCGTCTAATACGGCCGACCACAGCGCCAATCCTTCTTCATCCGATTCCTCATCCGCTGCAAAATCAGTCGATAAGCGGGGGGTACTTTCAATCAGGCGCGCCACCGGAAGGGCGATTGGTACCACCCCAGAAAAACCGTCTAGCGGCCCGCCAATTTGTTTGTACACTTCTTCGCCGGTGGTATCTTCATCTGTATGGAACCATCCAGGAGCCCCTTCAAATGATAAGAAGTCAACCTGAGTGGTCGTTTGCGGTCGCAGCGCGGCCAGCTCTTGCATAAAGGACTCTTCGGAGATTTCACTTTCCGCGAAAGATTCTTCAACCGGTTCTGGTGTAGACACCAAATCCCGATCATCTGACGGAAACTCTTCCGTTTCGTGAACAGGCTGATCGACTTCCTCTAGACCGGCGACCTCATCTTCTTCCTCTATTTCTTCGGCATCATCCAGCTCACTGAGGTCATCCAGCCAGTCGGCATCGTCTTGTAAGGAGTTATCTTCAATTAGTGCGCTTTCGTCACTAAAGGGAGATTCCTGGTCGTAAAGGGTTGCCAATGGATCTGCGGCCGGCTCTGCGGGAAGATCTAACAATTCGCCTAAATCTACGTCTGTAGGGCCGCCCAAATCATCCAGTAATGCATCTGAATCGTCCCCTTCACCAGAGTAGATATCGTCAAAAGGCAGTTCTAAAGACGGCCGTTCAAATTCCTCTGTTGGTTGACCAAAATCGACCGGCTCAGTCTCATCATCCAAAACCGCGAGCCAATCGTCTTGCGGTTCGGCTGGTTCATCGCTTTCTTCAAATAACGTTTCCAAACCGGCTAAATCATCATCGTGTAAAGGCCCATCATTTCCTTCAAGGGCCGCTTCAAGGGCTGGAGATGTCGTGCTAACCTCAATTTCCGGTACTTCTGGCAGTTCAACCGCAGCAGGATCGCTGGCCTCACCATCAAACTCTGTGAGCCAGGCGGTCACGCCTATTAATTCTTCAGCCTCCACCGCATCGTTGATATCCGCTGCAAAATCGAGCTCATCGGCATCGACTTCGTCCCCTTCGGACATTTCTCCAAACTTTACCCATCCCCGTTTGCGGGCTTCACTTTCAATATCAAATTCAAGCTCACCTTCCGCTTCTTCGGATGGGGGTTCAAATGCATCCAAATTTAAATCTTGGACGTTTGATCCGCCTGAGACCGCCTCGGCCGGTGATGTGTTTTCTCCCTCGGCCGCCAGGACAGCATCAAAATCAAGACCGGCCAGAAAATCATCCGCTGCGGTATGAAGCCTATCGGCTTCTGGCTCAGCAGCAGGTTCGTCCGTCTCTTCAGAGGGGATATCCGTTAAATCGGCCAGCCAATCCAAAGAATCCGGATCATCATCCACATCCTCAGCCGGCAGTAAATTATCGATCAAGGATTCTTCATCAGATGAATCCTCACCTTCTTCAGGGGCTTCTTCCGCTTCACTATCCTCTCCATCGGGTGAGTCAATATCCGCCAGCCAATCGGGAATAATCGAATCATCCATTTCAGCATTTTCTAGGGGTGGAAAGTCACCGGCCGCGAGCTCCAGAGAGTCTGCTTCCGAAAATTCATTTTCTTCAGAATCTTCTCCCGTACGCAGCCAGTCGGGAATGCGATCTGGATCGAGATCACCGGTTTCACCGGGTTTTCGGACGGGCAGCGAAAAAGGTTCGGTTGGTGGTTTTGGGTCGGCTAAACCGCCGGTATCTCGTACGGCTGAAGGATCTAACCCACTGGTAGGGGAACGTTCAAGGCGGGTGCCGCAATTATCGCAATATAGCAAATGTAGCGGATTGCGATGAAAACAATTTGGGCAAGTAATATGGGTCCGTGGCTTAAGGCTCGCCCCACAATTGCTACAGAACTTATTGCCCGTCGCATTTTGGGTTTGACAGACGCGGCATGTGATAGAATTCATGAATCAAGTTAAACCGTGAAGAATCTCCCGGAAAAACCCGGTTTAATAAACATAACGCGAGTATAGCACGTTATGTCTAGCGTGTAAAGATAAGGAAGATACAGTTGATATGAGACAATTATCCCAGTCTCTACAGGATCACGACCTCATTATTTTGCGAGTCATCGCGGAATGGTGGGATTTAGATCTGTTTGGTGAAGACAAAAAAAAGACGATTGAGCTGCTGAGCGAGGCTCTGGCCCAGCTCAATTTAAAACAGGAACTTGAATTTTTACCGGCCGAAGAATCTGAGGCGTTTATGACGCTGGTAAACCTTGGCGGCCGAATACCGGTAGCAAAATTTTCGCGTCAATTTGGAGAAATTCGCGAGATGGGGCCAGCCGCCCTGGAACGGGAAGAGCCCTGGTTTAGCCCTCAAAGCCCGGCGGAGGATCTTTGGTATCGCGGCCTCATTTTTAAAGGATTTGACGAAACCACCGAGGGATTAGTGGAATTTGTCTTCCTGCCGGATGAATACCTGACTAAATTTGATCCTCCACCCATTTCAGAGAGTGAAGCGGCTGAATCCACCGAAAAGAGCACGCCGGCCGCAGAAACATCCCCCCAAGAACGTAAGCTTGAGCTCCTCCCCCTCTCAGAACCAGCTACCTTTGAAGCCGCCTCATCCCACGTCATTGACGATGCCACTACCCTGTTGACCCTGGCCCAGAGCGGTCATCTTCACAAAGGCACGCTGAACCGCATGATTCCGTACATGCACCAAAAAAACCCGATCGCTCATTCTTTTATCGTTCAACTGCTTGAAGAAATGAACTTGATACGCCAGATTGACGATGGGACATTTCGACCCACAAAAGCGGCCGTAGGCTGGCTCAAAGCCGGCCGTGAAGCCGCCCAGCAGCAGCTTTTTTCCGCCTGGCAGCTCAGCGATTGGAACGCCCTGCATCACGTTCCTTCTCTGTCATGTGAGGGAAGCGGTTGGCACAATGATCCCATCTCGCCGCGTAAAGCGCTGATAGACGTTCTACCACGAGATGAAGGATGGGTTGAGGTTGATCAGCTGGTACAGCTCATCAAAGCGGAAAATCCCGATTTTCAGCGGCCAAACGGCAATTACGACACGTGGTACATTCGCGATACCCAAACCGGTCATTTTCTCAGCGGCTTTGAGCAGTGGGAAGCGGTTGAAGGGCAATTAATTCACTTTATCGTGCATTCCCCCATGGCCTGGTTAGGGATGGTCGACCGCTCCCCAACAGCGATGCGATTGTCTCCGGTCATGCAGCATTGGCTCAATCAGCAAAAACCGGCTGACTCAGATTCGCCCCCGGCCGCTTCAAAAATCGTCATCAATGCCGAAGGCCTTATCCATGTCCCCACCAAAGGTGATCGATTTCAACGCTTTCAGGTCGGCCGTTTTGCCCGCCTACGACCTGCAACTGACGTTCACACCTATTCGTATCGTATTACACCCGCCAGCTTGTCTCAGGCCAAAGATCAGGGAATATCTCCCCAGCGGGTGTTGAAATTTTTGAGTGAGGCTTCGGCTGAACCGATTCCGGCGGGAATCCGCCGCGCCATTGAGCGTTGGGATGAAAATGGAATTGAAGCTCGTTTAGAACATATGGTGATTCTCAGGGTAGCCGACGCCAAAATTCTGGAGATCTTGCGGGAACATCCCAAAACGCGGAATTTCCTGCGGGAATCATTAGGCGAATTGGCCATCGCTGTACCCCAGTCGCAGTGGCAGGATCTTTTTGCAGCCGCAGCTCAACTCGGTCTGCTCCTAAATCCGGCGTCAGATTTGCCAGCTTGAGAAACTCATCCCCTAACAACCAAAATCATAAAAATAGGCTCTGGGTAAGATTTTAATCTACCCGTTTTCATATTTATATGGACACAGGGTCATTTTTAGAATATATAAGGAAGTGAAACAATGAAAATTATTATTCGCCTTGTGATCAATGCGATCGCCCTATGGGTCGCGGCTACAATCATACCGGGAATTGAACTCGCCAATGATTGGGTCAGTGTAGGTATCGTGGCCTTGATCTTTGGTGTCATTAACACCTTGATCAAGCCGATTATTAAACTGTTCAGCCTGCCTTTCATATTATTAACCTTTGGGCTTTTTATCTTGGTTATTAATGCGGCAATGTTAGGGCTTACAGCCTATCTCTCGGATGCGTTAACAGTCGATGGTTTCTTCCCAGCCGTGTTTGGGGCGATTGTCATCAGTATCATCAGCACAATTCTAGAAGGATTTATTCGCGATGATGATGACAAAAGGTCAAAATAGATAATAAATATTGAGTAATTTTGTAAAAAACCGATCTTGACAGATCGATTTCAAATGGCATAGAATCGCAACCGATTTGCGTGGAGACTATTCCAAAGGAGACAATTAAATGAGCATCATCAAGGTTTCTGCGAAGTCGCGTACGGCGTCGGTTGCAGGAGCGATTGCAGGTGTGATCCGTGACCATGGCCGAGCGGAAGTGCAGGCTATCGGTGCGGGTGCTGTAAACCAAGCCATCAAGGCAGTGGCCATAGCCAATGGTTACCTGCATGAGGAAGGTAAAAACATCATTTGTGTACCTGAGTTTGTAGAGGTTGAGATAGATACTCACGAGCGCACGGCACTGCGTTTATTAATTGAACAGCGACTAAATTAAGTTAAAATAAAAAAAGCGCCCTGAGGGCGCTTTTTTTTATGCTAATTTTGAATCTTACGGAGCCTGATAAGAAACATTGTCAAAATGGATCTTTACGCCACCTTCGTCAAACGATTCGACCAGCAAACCGACATCCCCGCTGGTCAGTGCTGTATCGGTCGCGGTGCCTACTTCAATCCCGTTGACCAGGAAGCGCATCGAGCCACCCGTCACTTCAACCGTTAAACGATTGGTCACATTGATGCCCTGCAGCACGGCGCTTGATTCAAACCAACCCTCATCGACCAAAATTTCAAACTCGTCACACGAATTATCACAGCGGCCGATCCACACAAACCCATCGCTGCTGATCTCAAATAGATAAAAATCGGAGTTTTCTTCATCTTTTTCGTTGTAAAAAAAGAGAATGCCGTACCCATTATTGATCGTTCCGTCAACAGCTGTAACCTCTACTTCATAAACCCCATCACCAAACGATTCGCCGGCCGTCGTCCAATATAAACCTTCAGCGGCAACCGCCTCAAATTCAAATACGCCGCTGGTTACATACCCTTGAGCCTCAAGGGTGCCGTCGGCCTCAAGCAAATCGCCTTCGGCCCAAAAGCCTGCATCTTCAAAGGTGGCAAAATAAGTAAAATCAGCTGAATTAAACTCTTCGGAGGTAACCTCTTCGACCACCGGGTCCTCTTGCGGCACGGCGCTTTCAACCGTGGCTTCAAAATCAGCAAAATCACCGCCAGATTCGATCGTTCCAACCGCTTCATCAAATGCGGTTTGAATATCGTCTCCCAGTAAAGCAAAGGAGCCGCAAACGGCCGCGACACAACAAATCCCCAAAACCGCGACGCCCCCGACAATCCAAACCCAGGTTGGAGTCGACTTCTTCTCCTGAAACTCTGGGGGCACGTCCCCAAAATCAGGCAGCTGGTCAAACGAACGATTTGGATCTTCCATAACAATTACCTCCCAATAAAGTGATTAAGACAAAATAAAAAAGGCGGATCGAGGATCCGCCCCATTTTTAAATTTGCTGATTAAGCATAACAAAATATGACCGTAATGGGAATAAACTCGGTACCAATCTCTCAATTAGAGGCGAAGGTTAGGAATCAGCGGGTTCAAAGGTAAAATTGTCAAAGTGAACCTGTACCCCACCGGCGCCATATGTTTCCACGACAACACCGATATCACCTTCGGTTAAAACGGTGTCCTCCGCTTCTCCAACCAGGGTGTCGTTAACGTAGAATTTCATAACCCCGTTACGGGCTTCAACCCGTAAAACATTGGTCTGATTGATCCCAACCTTGACGGCATCTGATGGGAACCAGCCGTCTTCAACCAAAGGGACAATATCATCATTGCAGCGTTCCATACAGCGGCCGATCCACACAAACCCATCGCCGCTCACCTCAAAAAGGTAAAAATCATTGCGCTGAGTGTCCATGAGAAACATGAGGCCATACCCGTTATCGAGAGGGCCATCAACCTGGGTCGCTTCCAAGCGATAGGTACCATATCCAAGCCGCTGATTGGCGGTGGCCCAAAATATGCCGCTTTCCGCCTCGACGGCCATATCGTAAACTCCTCCCTGCACATTGCCGGTGACATCCGGTTCATTCCCGGTGCCCCAGGTTCCCTTCGCATCAAATGTCGTTTGATATGGCTCGGCCTGACACCCAATTAACAACGGAATAAAAAAGGCAAGAAGGGCAATAATCTTTAGGCTCATTGTGGATACTGCTTTACTCATGAGCATTAAACGCGTCTATCCTTATCTTGATTTATTGGCGTCGTTAATCAGCCGCTACCGGTTTTTTTACAGCTTCAGCCACTAATTCGGCCACATCCTTAACGGCCAAAGGTGACCCAACCTCATCATTGGCGTCATTCATCATTTGGGCACAGAAGGGGCAACCGACGGCGATGGTCTCCGCCCCGGTCGCCCGCGCTTCCCGGAAGCGATTCATGCTAACCGCCTCTCGGCCGTGTTCCTCTTCTTTCCACATTTGAGCCCCACCGGCACCGCAGCAAAACGAATTGCTTTTATTGCGATCCATTTCCATTAAAGTTGCGCCAGCCTTAGCCAGGGCATCTCGGGGTGAATCGTACTCATCATTGTGACGGCCGAGGTAGCAGGGATCGTGAAACGTTACTGTTTCTAACATCCCGTTCTGCAGCGTTAATTTACCCTTACCAACCAAATCGGCGATCATTTGCGTGTGATGGAGAACCCGATAATCCCCGCCAAATTGCTTGTACTCAGTCCCTAAAGCGGTCATACAATGGGGGCAGCTGGTTACGATTGTTTTCTGATCAACCCCAAACTCGTTAAGGGTTTCCACGTTGGCGCTGGCCATCTCAAAGAAAAGATATTCGTTACCGGAACGACGCGCCGGATCACCCGTACACGTTTCACTATTGCCTAACACGGCGAAGTTGACTCCGGCCGACTGCAAAACGGTGGCCGTGGCCCGAGCCACTTTTTGGGCATTAGGATCAAACGCCCCGGCACATCCCACCCAGAATAAAACCTCAAAATTCGGGTTTTCCTCCACGGTTGGCACTTTAAAATCAAGACCCTGGGTCCACCCCATTCGATCGTCCGGATTGTTCCACGGATTTCCGGCCCGCTCGATCCCGCGGTAAGCGGTTTGAAGTTCGTGGGGGAAGCTGTCCTGCATGAGCATCATGTCGCGCCGCATATCGAGGATATCGATCATAGGCTCATTGCCGACGGGGCAAATATCAACGCAGTGGCCGCAGGAGGTACACGCCCATACGGCGCTCTCGCTGATGGCAAAATCGAGCAGCGGCTGGGCTTCCCCACCGTTGGCCAATTCGTTGAGGTGATCTTTGATGTAATAGCGCTTGTTGACTTCCAGGGCGGCCGGAGACAGCTCTTTGCCGGTCACGTAAGCCGGGCAAACCTCCTGGCAGCGATTACACATGATGCAGGCAAAGGCATCAAGGATTTGAGTTTGAGTCAAATCAGTCAGGGAATTTACCCCAAATTGTTCGATCGACTCATCTTCCATGTCGATCTTATCCAGTGCGCCTAGCGCCCCGCGATCCGGCCGGGTCATAAAGTTTAAGGGACCCATAAAAAGGTGAGCGTGTTTGGTATACGGAAAATAGGGCAAAAACAGTAAGATTAAACCCAGGGCGATCCACCAGCTGGCATGAATCCAGAAATTGAGGCCTAACTCCCCCATCTCGATTGACGTCCACAACCCCGATAAGATCGAGGCAAACGGCTGCCACACATCCGTTTGCCCCCCGGCATGAACCGCCTCAGCGATGTGAAACGATTCACCCAAAAAGCGGAACCCCAGGTGAAGAAATATAAATACCCCGACGATTAACGAATCCCGGCCGACCCCTTCCTTAGCTTTTGGATGAAGTTTGACGTTGTCGCGAATCTTTAACGCTCGGTCTCCCAATAAAAAGCGGCGAAGCAAGAAATAAGCCACGGCCGCCAGACCGGCGACACTCAAAATGTCGGCGATTAAGCGATAAACACCACCAACAACCCCAAGCTGTTCGGTGCGAAATGTGGTAAACCCCTGAATAACGTCGACCGCATTAACCAAAAAATAGAAGAGGAACGCATAAGCTACCAGCCAGTGAAATATCGATGAAAGTTTGCGATGACGGATAATTCGCCCTTGTGAAAAAAGAGCCATCGTACCCGTCACGAGCCGCTGCGGCAGTTCGTTTAACAGCAGCTTCCCCTGACCCCGACCGATAACTTTAAACATATCGACAAAGGTATTGTAAGCCGCGACCGAACATACAAAAGCAAACAGAATAAATAGATACCTTTCAGTCAGAGATAACATCGCTGTCCCCTTTATAAAAATGGAAAGTGGGTAGTTTCAGGTGATTATGACACCGTGCGTCATATCATATCATAAGCCGTCCTAAAAAGAAAAAATCACCGCGAGAATCAAAAAAACGCAGCGATCTATCAGGTGGAGATCACTGCGCTTTCTGTTTTCTGAGCGGTGATTAAATAAAATGATTGTGTAGGTCACCGTTGGCAGAGGTGACTTATCTTATGAAGGTTTATGCTTCTTCTGACGAGTGCCAGTGTGCAAGCGAGAGAAAAACCGCAATCCCCATTAAAAATACCGCCAACCACAGGACGTTAAAGGGGCGATGAAATACTTCATCTTCAGAACCGGTGGCTGCCAGGAGCGGAGATGCGGTTACTGCTAGATAAAGTACCAGTCCAAAAATGAATGTAAAGGTTTTACGTATCACGATTGCTCCTCTAGTTGTTTTGTTAGCTGCGTTAAAAAGACGTGAATAAAGCCATTATAAAGTAGTTTACACAGCAAAACAGGGAAAATGGTACTTATATCCCCCGGTCCTGGGACAAAAGTCCTCCCACAGACCAGAGACCAGAGAAAAGTTGATTTACCCCGTCTCTGGTCTCGCGTCTCCTATCTCTTCTCTTTTTCTTGCCTTTGGGCCTTAAAAAGGCTAAAATTTAGCACAAATTTTCTAATACCAATCGCCACCACACAGGACCAATATATGCTTGGCAGAAGTCACGCCATTTTAGGAATCGCCGCTACGGCCGTGACCCTAACCTGGAACGGAACCAATATCATTGAAAACACCACCGTTTTTATGACCGCCCTCACTGTCGGTACAGTTGCTGCTCTTCTTCCCGATATCGACACGGCCGACACTTACCTGCGCAAATCGCTGCGAGTTGGCGGCCGGCAGACAACAAAAGAGCTGCGCCAGTGGCGAAAATTGGGCTTAATCCAGCTCATTTCCGCCCTTATTCGCTGGATATTGGCTCGCCTCCTCAATATCGTGGACAAATTCCTTCCCCATCGTGGACCAACTCACTATGGGGTAACCGCCGTTCTCCTAACCGCTCTTGTGTATTGGGCAACCGTGGCCAACGGCTGGCCGTGGGAGATTTGGGTGGCCTTTGGCGCGGGGTATTTTTCACACCTGTTGGGTGATGGGGTTACCAAAACCGGCGTGCGCCTTTTTGCGCCGATTTATCCCAAATTTGTTCGATTTCTTCCCAAACCAATTTGTATCGTCACCGGCACCATCACAGAACCATTTATGCTGACCGGGTTAATAATTGTCATGGTGGTGTCGCTGTTTATCTATGCGGCATAATGAAAAAGGGAAAGATATAAGCAGTGGTGGCAATCTAAAAGAATCCCACTTTCACGTAAATGACGAAGTGACATCAGTGTTAATAAAAGATCCGATTTCAGTCTCTTTGACGTATTCATCGGAAAAAAAAGATAGTAACTTGAGTTTATATTAGGTTCTGTTGACATTTGATTCGATTTAATGATCCATTCTCCGTTATGTGATATTTTCTACAGCCGCCGATTAAAACCGACGGCTAAAGGGTAGGTTTACCATCAGGTAAACCCCTTTAGCCCCGCATTTTAATGCGGGGGTGAAGAAATATCCCAAATCTCAACACAACCTACTTTGTACGATCAACTTTTAGCTGAATTAATTCCCAGGCATTGGTTGTGTTAATTCCATTAGAAAATTTGAGTCGGTTTCCCGGATCGTTAAGAGGGTACAAGCCAACCTGCACACGATACTCCCCAGGCGGTAAATCAAGCGGCAAAAGAACGCCGTGGGGATCGCGGATCGATTCTCCGATTTACCAACCGCTTGTCGGCCGGGTGTTGGCCATTGGCTCGCTGTCACGCTGGGCCACAAC